>Ga0207713_1000322_pt1 | contig 54257 bp, 41 predicted proteins | sample KBSS64metaG_FD_184404 | JGI IMG/M metagenome (GOLD analysis project Ga0207713, IMG submission 184404) | Switchgrass rhizosphere microbial communities from Kellogg Biological Station, Michigan, USA - KBS S6-4 metaG (SPAdes) (version 2) | ecosystem: Host-associated > Plants > Roots > Rhizosphere >...
AAGTATCCTGCAGCCACTTGAGGATCACCGAAGTGTCCAGGCCGCCGGAATACGCCAGAACGACCTTGTTTACGTCCGCCATGCCATCACTCCACGGGGTTCTACGGAAAGCCGAGGAGTCTACCGCTCAAACGCGATAATTTACAGAGGCGCGACAGCTTAAGACGACAAAGCGACAGAATCTGTCGAGAGAGCGACGATGACCGGCAGGTCAGGAAGTCGCCGCAGTGTTGGCAGGTGTGCTGGCCTGAGGCGCTGGAGCAGTCGTCGGTGCCACCCGCGCAAGGTGCACATTGACCCGACGGTTCTTGGCCCGGTTGGCGGCATTGGTGTTCGGCACCAGAGGATAACGCTCACCATGGAAACGCACGGTGATCTGCGACTCCTGGATGCCGTTGGCCTTGAAGAAGTCGACCACGGCCAGCGCGCGGCGGCGCGACAGTTCGCGATTGGTCAGGCGATTGCCGCTGTTGTCCGAGTGGCCGTCGAGTTCGATGTGATTGACCGTCGGATCGGCCTTCATGTACTCGAGCATCACTTGCAGCTTGGCCTTGGCGGCGGCGTCCAGTTCGATGCCTTCGCCGGGGAAGCCGATCTGCGATTGCTTGACCTGATCGAAATTCTGCGGGAGCAGTTTCGCCACGCAGGTCTGATAGTCATTGAACGCCTTGCTGAACTTGACCGGCAACAGGCGCACTTCCGACACCCGACCATCGCCCGATGCCCGGCGCACCACCGGGCTGCGACCGTCCATCAGCCCGCTGATCAACTGCCCGGCCTGGGATTGAGAACTGTTGAACAGCACGTTGCCGCTGCCCAGTCGAACCGTGCCCAGATTGATGTCGCCACGACCCGGCTGCCACGGCGCAGCCGCTGCCAGCAAGGTCGCCGAACCACCGCCGAGCATGGCGTTGTAGGCGTTCAGGCGGAAGGTCGCCTGCTCGCCGGCCTTGCGCACGAATTGCCCTGAGCCAAAATCAGTGATCGGCTGCGTCAGACGGCACTCGAACTTGTCGCCCTCGACCGTCCACTCAATGTTCTCCAGACGGGTCTGGTAGGTCAGTGCCATCGCGGGGAGGCTGGCAAACACACTGAGCAAGGCTAAATATCGCTGGCGCACGGGAGGCTCCATTGGCTTCTACAACAAAAAAGACCGAGACATACATCTTTACGGCATACCTATGGGATATCGGACGCTCGTCGCAAAACTTGATAGCGAGTGCCTGCAAGAGTCTTTTCCGGTAGCATTCGCCTCAGTTTGACCCGCCTGGAATCCCCTCATGTCCGACCGCCTGACCCTGCTGCGTCCCGACGACTGGCACATTCATCTTCGCGATGGTGCCGTGTTGACCAATACCGTTGCGGATGTCGCGCGCACCTTTGGTCGCGCCATCATCATGCCCAACCTGGTACCTCCGGTGCGCAACGCCGCTGAAGCCGACGGCTATCGCCAGCGGATTCTCGCTGCCCGCCCGGCCGGCAGTCGTTTCGAGCCGCTGATGGTGCTGTACCTCACCGACCGCACCCAGCCCGAAGAAATCCGTGAGGCCAAGGCCAGCGGTTTCGTGCACGCCGCCAAGCTGTACCCGGCCGGCGCCACCACCAACTCCGATTCCGGGGTCACCAGCATCGACAAGATTTTCCCGGCGCTGGAAGCCATGGCCGAAGTCGGCATGCCGCTGTTGATCCACGGTGAAGTCACCCGTGGCGACGTCGACGTGTTCGACCGCGAAAAAATCTTCATCGACGAGCACATGCGCCGCGTGGTCGAGCGTTTCCCGACACTGAAAGTGGTGTTCGAACACATCACCACCGGCGATGCCGTGCAGTTCGTCAACGAGGCGTCCGCCAACGTCGGCGCAACGATCACCGCGCATCACCTGCTCTACAACCGCAACCACATGCTGGTGGGCGGGATCCGGCCGCACTTCTATTGCCTGCCGATCCTCAAGCGCAACACGCACCAGGAAGCCCTGCTTGACGCCGCCACCAGCGGCAGCGCGAAGTTCTTCCTCGGCACCGACTCGGCGCCGCACGCCCAGCACGCCAAGGAAGCCGCCTGCGGCTGCGCCGGCTGCTACACCGCGTACGCCGCCATCGAGCTGTATGCAGAAGCCTTCGAACAGCGCAATGCGCTGGACAAGCTCGAAGCATTCGCCAGCCTCAACGGCCCACGTTTCTACGGCCTGCCGGCAAACACCGATCGCATCACCCTGGTTCGTGACGAATGGACCGCCCCGACCAGCCTGCCTTTCGGCGAGCTGACCGTTATCCCGCTGCGCGCCGGTGAAAAACTGCGCTGGCGCCTGCTGGAGGAACACGCGTGAGTGAAGACCATTTCGACGACGAACTGGACGGTCAAGGTGGCGGCGGTTCCCGTCATCCAATGGCAGCACGCTTTCGCGGCTACCTGCCGGTTGTCGTCGACGTAGAAACCGGTGGCTTCAACTCGGCCACCGACGCTCTGCTGGAGATTGCCGCGACTACCATCGCCATGGATGAAAAGGGTTTCGTCTATCCGGATCACACCTACTTCTTCCGCGTCGAGCCGTTCGAAGGCGCCAACGTTGAACCGGCGGCACTGGAGTTCACCGGGATCAAGCTCGATCATCCGTTGCGCATGGCTGTCAGCGAAGAAACAGCGCTGACCGACATCTTCCGTGGCGTGCGCAAGGCCTTGAAAGCCAACGGCTGCAAGCGGGCGATTCTGGTCGGCCACAACAGCAGCTTCGACCTCGGCTTCCTCAATGCTGCCGTCGCGCGGCTGGACATGAAGCGCAATCCGTTTCACCCGTTCTCCAGCTTCGACACTGCGACCCTCGCGGGTCTGGCCTACGGTCAAACCGTATTGGCCAAGGCCTGTCAGGCAGCCGACATCGACTTCGACGGCCGTGAAGCGCACTCCGCGCGTTACGACACCGAGAAGACGGCCGAGCTGTTCTGCGGCATCGTCAACCGCTGGAAACAGATGGGCGGCTGGGAAGACTTCGACGACTGAGGGTCGTCGGGTTAAATCCCGCGCATGAAAAAACCGGCTCAAGAGCCGGTTTTTTTGTACCTCGACGTTGCGCCTTACAGGGCAGCAGCGTTCTCGGTCAGGTAAGCCGCAACGCCTTCTGGCGAAGCGTTCATGCCTTTGTCGCCTTTTTTCCAGTTGGCAGGGCAGACTTCGCCGTGCTCTTCGTGGAATTGCAGCGCGTCGACCAGACGGATCAGCTCTTCCATGTTACGGCCCAGCGGCAGGTCGTTGATGATCTGCGAGCGGACAACGCCCTTGTCGTCGATCAGGAACGCGCCACGGAAAGCCACGCCGCCTTCGGACTCAACGTCGTAGGCCTTGGCGATTTCGTGCTTCATGTCGGCAGCCATGGTGTATTTCACCTGGCCGATGCCGCCATTGTTGACCGGAGTGTTGCGCCAGGCGTTGTGGGTGAAGTGCGAGTCGATCGACACGGCAACCACTTCCACGTTGCGCGCCTTGAAGTCGGCCATGCGGTTGTCCAGAGCGATCAGCTCGGACGGGCAGACGAAGGTGAAGTCCAGCGGGTAGAAGAACACCAGGCCGTATTTGCCTTTGATGGCCGAGGACAGGGTGAAGCTGTCAACGATCTCGCCATTGCCGAGTACGGCCGGGACGGTGAAGTCAGGGGCTTGTTTGCCTACGAGTACGCTCATTGATATCTCCTGGTGTAGAAACTTGAAGTTCAGGGTTCGGGCCAGCCTGCCACCCTCAGGCGACAGCCCTGTGACACGAACCCCCTTCGCAAGGGCCGACCATCATACACTGCGTTTTTCGACTGTCCTTAAAGGTTTTTCGCGAAATCCCGGCTGGCATTGCGCCATGCACCACCGTTCGTCAGTCACAGGCGTTGGCGATGAAAACCCTTCGGAAAGCACTTTGACAATCATTCTCGTTAACATTAAGATCCATCGCAATTGAGTCACAACCAGCGACGGTTCTCACTTATGTATGTTTGCCTCTGCACTGGCGTCACCGACGGACAGATCCGCGAAGCGATCTATGAAGGTTGCTGCAGCTATAAAGAAGTCCGTCAGGCCACCGGCGTAGCCAGCCAATGCGGCAAATGTGCGTGCCTGGCGAAGGAAGTGGTTCGCGAAACCCTGACCAAGCTGCAAACCGCCCAGGCTGCGATCCCCTACCCGGCAGAATTTACCGCCGCGTAATTATCCCGAATTCGAAGAACCGGACTTATGTCCGGTTTTTTTATGCCTGAAAATCAACTGCTTAGCGTCTAGACGCGGAACACAAACATTCTTATTCCGATTAATTTTCATTTATTATTCAATAACTTAGGTTTGACACTTATAAATACCAAGCTCAAACTCTGCCTTATATACCGCTACTTAGGGCAGGACTCCCATCATGAAAGGCGACGTAACAGTCATCCAGCATCTCAACAAGATCCTTGCCAATGAGCTGGTCGCGATCAATCAGTACTTCCTGCATGCGCGCATGTATGAAGATTGGGGCCTGAACAAGCTCGGCAAGCACGAGTATCACGAATCCATCGACGAGATGAAGCACGCGGACAAGCTGATCAAGCGCATCCTGTTCCTCGAAGGCCTGCCGAACGTGCAGGACCTGGGCAAGCTGCACATCGGCGAGCACACCAAGGAAATGCTGGAGTGCGACCTGCGTATCGAGAAGACCGGCCACGCTGACCTGAAAGCCGCCATCGCGCATTGCGAATCGGTGGGTGACTTCGGCAGCCGTGAATTGCTCGAAGACATCCTCGAATCCGAAGAAGAACACATCGACTGGCTGGAAACCCAACTGGGCCTGATCGATAAAGTCGGTCTTGAGAACTATCTGCAATCGCAGATGGGCGAAGACGAGTAATTAGCCAGCGCTAAACTCGCGACACTAAAAAGCCCCGCCCTCTTTCGAGAGGCGGGGCTTTTTATTGCCCGGACTTCAGCTCGCCGAAATCCGGGCAGAAGCCAATCAGGCTTCGGACTTGGCCGCAGCAGCCTTGGCGGATGCTTCCTTGACCAGGGTCTGCAGCTCACCGTTGGCAAACATTTCAGCCATGATGTCGCTGCCGCCGACCAGTTCACCGGCTACCCACAGCTGCGGGAAAGTCGGCCAGTTGGCGTACTTCGGCAGGTTGGCGCGGATTTCCGGGTTCTGCAGGATGTCGACGTAGGCGAACTTCTCGCCGCAGCCCATCACAGCCTGCGCAGCTTTCGCGGAGAAGCCACACTGGGGGGCATTCGGCGAGCCTTTCATGTAAAGCAGAATGGTGTTGTTGGCAATCTGCTCTTTAATCGTTTCGATGATATCCATGGAGCACCTCGGCTGAACTTTCCGACTCATGGGTCGGCACGGTGGCGCATTGTAACGGAATCCCGAGCGCCCTGCTCGGTCTCCCCGACAGACTTGCTCAAGCCGCCGCCACCTTCACCGGCACGCCATTGAGCGCCGCATTGCCTGACAGCTCGTCGAGCTGGCATTCATCGGTCAGGTCATTGGCGCTGGAGCCGGGTTGGCTGCTGGCAATCGCCATCTGCACACCCGGCCGGGCGTGGCCCCATCCGTGCGGCAGACTGACCACGCCCTTCATCATGTCCGCGCTGCCCAGCACCTCGACCTCGATCTGCCCGACCCGCGAACTGACCCGGACAAGCTGACCATCACTGAGCCCGCGACTGGCGAGATCGTCCGGATTCATCAACAACTGATGACGCGGCTTGCCCTTCACCAACCGGTGGTAATTGTGCATCCACGAATTGTTGCTGCGTACATGACGGCGACCAATCATCAACAGCTCATCGGCGGCCGGCGCCTGCAACGCGGCGAAGCGCGCCAGGTCGGCGAGGATTTCCGGCGGCGCCGCCTGAACTCGTTGATTGAAGGTCTTCAATCGCGGTGTCAGGTTGGGTTTCAGCGCTCCCAGGTCAACACCGTGCGGATGATCGAACAGCGTCGCCAGCGACAATTTATGCTCGGACGCATCGCCATAGGCGCCCATGCGCAATCCCGTGTCGATCATCTTCGACGGCGGCATCGTCGGTTTCAGCTCCTTGCCGGTCTTCGCGGCGAAGGCCTTGGCCAGGCCGACGAAGATTTCCCAGTCGTGCAGCGCCCCTTCGGGTTTGGCGAGGATTGCCCGGTTGAATCGAGTGACGTTGCGCACCGCAAACAGATTGAAAGTGGTGTCGTAGTGATCGTTCTCCAGCGCCGAAGTCGACGGCAGGATCAGGTCGGCATAGCGCGTGGTTTCGTTGATGTACAGGTCGACGCTGACCATGAACTCCAGCCCGTCCAGCGCCTGCTCCAGTTGCCGGCCATTGGGCGTGGACAACACCGGATTGCCAGCCACTGTAATCAACGCGCGAATCTGCCCCTCGCCTTCGGTGAGCATTTCTTCAGCCAGCGCCGAGACCGGTAATTCGCCGCCGTATTCCGGACGCCCGGACACGCGGCTCTGCCATTTGTTGAAATGCCCGCCCGAAGTCGAGGCCACCAGATCCACCGCAGGCTCGGTGCACAAGGCACCACCGACGCGGTCCAGGTTGCCGGTGACCAGATTGATCAGCTGCACAACCCAATGACACAGCGTGCCGAAGGCTTGAGTGGAAACCCCCATCCGACCGTAGCAAACGGCGCTTGGCGCGGCGGCGAAGTCCCGGGCCAACTGGCGGATCTGTTCGGCGGGAACGGCGCACAACGGGCTCATGGCTTCAGCGGTGAACCCCGCCACCGCCGCGCGCACGTCGTCCAGACCGTCCACCGGCAAATGACTGTCAGACGTCAGTCCTTCGCTGAACAACGTATTGAGCACACCAAACAACAACGCCGCATCGCCGCCGGGGCGCACGAACAGATGCTGATCGGCCATCGCCGCCGTCTCGCTGCGCCGTGGATCGACCACCACCACTTTGCCGCCTCGGGCCTGGATCGCTTTCAGACGCTTCTCGACATCCGGCACAGTCATAATGCTGCCGTTGGAGGCCAGTGGATTACCGCCCAGGATCAGCATGAAATCGGTGTGATCGATATCCGGGATCGGCAGCAGCAGGCCGTGGCCGTACATCAAGTAGCTGGTCAGGTGATGGGGCAGTTGATCGACCGACGTCGCCGAATAGCGGTTGCGGGTTTTCAACAGGCCGAGGAAGTAATTGCTGTGGGTCATCAACCCGTAGTTGTGCACGCTGGGGTTGCCCTGATACACGGCGACCGCGTTCTGCCCATGACGCTCCTGAATCGCCGAGAGTTTTTCGGCGACCAGCTCGAACGCTTCGTCCCACTCGATGGGCAGCCATTGGCTGCCGACCCGGCGCATCGGCTGACGCAGACGATCCGGATCGTTCTGGATGTCTTGCAGCGCCACGGCCTTGGGGCAGATGTGCCCACGACTGAATGTGTCCAGGGCATCGCCCTTGATCGAGGTGATCTGCACCTGGCCGTCGGTTTCGGTGGTTTCGATGGTCAAGCCGCAGATGGCTTCACACAGGTGGCAGGCACGGTGATGGAGAGTCTTGGTCATGGCCAGTCTCTGTCTTGTTCTGGGCAGGCAATGACGCCTGCGGGAACAAAACTATGGCCCGCGACCCGGTGCAGCGCCAGCGACGTTCGTCTTGTGAATCGGTGCCCATCAGGCCGGCCGATAGACCCGCGTCAGTTCGCCGGAAGCTGTGGCGGTGCGGCCAGCTGGATTTCCTGGATGGTCTCGATCTGCTCATGGGCGACGTGGACGCCGGTGAGCTCGCCGATCAGTCGCCAATGCTCGTCGAGCCCGGCGCTGATGGTCGCCATGCGGTCGATCATCTGCCGGCTGGCGGCCTTGACCACGTCGTCTTCGCTGCGCAGCAGTTCGAAGGACATCGAAGTCATCGAGGCAGTGAGGTGGGTCAATGAGCGTGCCGTATGGCCCAGCAGTTCCATTAACAGTTTTTCTTTCGATTCCATGCGGAGGCTTCCTGCGTCGCTCGTGATTTATTTATAACCCAGCACTTTGCTTTAGCAAATGTTTCAACCTGCGCATCCGACCAAGCGAATCGGTGGTTCATCGGTCGCAAACCGACCAGAGCTGTGCCATCCCCGCCGCGCCTGATTGCCAAGCCCGGTGGGGCCAGTGTACAAATGCCTCGCTGCCCTCTCGAAAACTGACCGGAAATCACAGTGTTCGCACTGTTCCAACCCCGGCGCATTTCTGCAAAAACCGTAGCCTATTGGAAAAACGCGACATTTAGTGTCAATATCGCGCCTTCCCCTATTTCGTCGCCCCCGTGCGGCTTACGCCGCAGGTCTCGCCCGTTGTTCCGATAAACAAGGCTTTGAGCATCTGCGGTTTGTAGCAAAAAGGTAGTCAATGATGAGCGCAAGGCACTTTCTCTCCCTGATGGATTGCACGCCCGAAGAGCTGGTCAGCGTGATCCGTCGAGGCGTTGAGCTCAAGGACCTGCGTAACCGCGGCGTACTGTTCGAGCCGCTGAAAAACCGCGTCCTGGGGATGATCTTCGAGAAATCCTCGACCCGTACCCGGATCTCCTTCGAGGCCGGCATGATCCAGCTCGGTGGCCAGGCGATCTTCCTCTCGCCACGCGACACCCAACTGGGCCGTGGCGAGCCGATCGGCGACTGCGCCATCGTCATGTCGAGCATGCTCGACGCGGTGATGATCCGTACCTTTGCCCACAGCACCCTGACCGAATTCGCCGCCAACTCGCGCGTGCCGGTGATCAACGGCCTGTCCGATGACCTGCACCCGTGCCAGTTGCTGGCCGACATGCAGACCTTCCTCGAACACCGCGGCTCGATCCAGGGCAAGACCGTGGCCTGGATCGGCGACGGCAACAACATGTGCAACAGCTATATAGAAGCGGCGATCCAGTTCGACTTCCAGTTGCGCGTGGCCTGCCCGGAAGGCTATGAGCCAAACCCTGAATTCGTGGCCAAGGCCGGTGACCGCGTGACCATCGTCCGCGACCCGAAAGACGCCGTGCGCGGCGCGCATCTGGTGAGCACCGACGTCTGGACCTCCATGGGGCAGGAAGAGGAAACCGCCAAGCGCCTCAAACTGTTCGCGCCGTTTCAGGTCAACCGCGCCCTGCTCGACCTGGCTGCCGATGACGTGCTATTCATGCACTGCCTGCCCGCTCACCGCGGTGAGGAAATCAGCCTCGACCTGCTCGATGATCCGCGCTCCGTCGCCTGGGATCAGGCAGAAAACCGTCTCCACGCACAGAAGGCCCTGCTCGAGTTCCTCGTCGAACCGGCATATCACCACGCATGAGTCATGAATTACTGCTGAACCTGCGCAACCTCGCTTGCGGCTATCAAGATCAACGTGTGGTGCAGAACCTCAACCTGCACCTCAACGCCGGTGACATTGGCTGCCTGCTCGGCTCGTCCGGCTGTGGCAAGACCACCACCCTGCGCGCGATTGCCGGTTTTGAGCCGGTGCACGAAGGGGAAATCTCTCTCGGCGGTGAAGTGATCTCCAGCGCCGGTTTCACCCTCGCTCCGGAAAAGCGCCGGATCGGCATGGTGTTCCAGGACTACGCGCTGTTCCCGCACCTGAGTGTCGCGGACAATATCGCCTTCGGTATCCGCAAGCACCCGAACAAGGAGCGCGTCACCGAAGAGCTGCTGGAACTGGTCAACCTGAAGAACCTCGGCAAGCGCTTCCCCCATGAGCTGTCCGGCGGCCAGCAACAACGTGTCGCTCTCGCCCGCGCCCTGGCACCGGAGCCGCAGCTGTTGCTGCTCGACGAGCCGTTCTCCAACCTCGATGGCGAGTTGCGCCGCAAGCTCAGCCATGAAGTGCGCGACATCCTCAAGGCCCGTGGCACCAGCGCGATTCTGGTGACTCACGACCAGGAAGAAGCCTTCGCCGTCAGCGATCACGTCGGCGTGTTCAAGGAAGGCCGGCTGGAACAGTGGGACACGCCGTACAACCTCTATCACGAGCCGGCGACGCCATTTGTCGCAAGCTTCATCGGTCAGGGTTACTTCATTCGCGGCCAGCTCGGCAGCCCGGAATCGGTGCAGACCGAACTCGGCGAATTGCGCGGCAATCGCGCCTACACCTGGCCGGTCGGTGGCGCAGTGGATGTGCTGCTGCGGCCGGACGACATCGTTTACGCGCCGGACAGCGGGTTGAAAGCGCGGATCGTCGGCAAGACGTTCCTCGGCGCCTCGACCCTGTATCGCCTGCAACTGCCGACCGGTGCGCAGCTGGAATCGATCTTCCCAAGCCATGCCGACCATCAGGTGGGTGCGGATGTCGGGATTCGAGTGGCAGCGGAACATCTGGTGTTGTTCCAGGCCTCCGGCAGCACGGCGGCGCAGATTCCGGCGGTGGAAAACGGCGTCCGCCGTTACAGTACTGCGCACTGATCTGCACCCAAACAATGAGGGAGCCTGATGGCTCCCTTGTTTTTTTGCTCTCAGCCCAGCATCAATGTGCCGCTGGCCACCAGCGTCGCATTCCCACCGATCTTCACTCGCTCGCCCTCCAGCCGACAGAACAGTTCACCGCCCCGCGCCGAACGCTGGCACGCGGTCAGGCTGGATTTGCCCAGACGTTTCGACCAGTACGGAATCAGGCTGCAATGGGTCGAGCCGGTGACCGGGTCTTCATTGATACCGATCGCCGGGGCGAAATAGCGCGAGACAAAATCATGCTGATTGCCCCGCGCGGTGACGATCGCGCCCAGCCACGGCAGCTTGGCGAGGGCGATCATGTCCGGCGTGCAATCGAGCACCGCCTGCTCGGACTCCAGCACCACAAATAGTTCGTTGGAACTCAGGACGTCCACCGCCTGAACATTCAGCGCCCGCTCGATCTCCAGGGTGACGCCTTTCTCCACCGCTTCGATGGCCGGGAAATCGAGCCACAGCCTGTCGCCTTCGCGGCTGACGCTCAACGGCCCGGACTTGCAGGTGAAGTCCAGACGCTCGGCCGTTTCCTTATAGATCTCGAACAGCACGTAGGCGCTGGCCAGGGTCGCGTGACCACACAGCGGCACTTCGGTGGTCGGCGTGAACCAGCGGATGTGCCACACCTGCCCCTCGCGCACCAGAAACGCGGTTTCCGCCAGATTGTGCTCGGCGGCGATCTTCTGCATCAGTTCGTCCGCGAGCCACGCGTCGAGCCGATAGACCATTGCCGGATTACCGCTGAAGGGCCGATCACTGAACGCGTCGACCTGATGAAACTCGAGCTGCATAACCTGCTCCCTGTGTCAGTCGAACGAGCATGCAGCGCCGGCCGGATCAGCGCCAGTGACAGTGCCGGCCAATTTTCTTCATACAGACGTCAAGGGCGACCGATGTCGGCAAATTTCGCCTGGGTGTGTTCTGCCAATACTGCCGGCGCCAGTTCCACTTCCAGCCCTCGCCGGCCGGCACTGACATAAATGGTCGCAAAAGGCTGGGCCGAATTATCGATGAAGGTACGCAGGCGTTTTTTCTGCCCCAGCGGACTGATGCCGCCCAACAGATAACCGGTGGAGCGTTGCGCGGCGGCCGGGTCGGCCATCTCGACTTTTTTCACGCCGGCGGCGTGGGCGAGCCCCTTGAGGTCGAGACTTCCGACGACCGGCACCACTGCCACCAGCAACTCACCCTTCTCGCTGGCCGCCAGCAGCGTCTTGAATACCTGCGCCGGATCGAGCCCCAGTTTCTCCGCGGCCTCCAGGCCATATGACGCGGCCTTCGGGTCATGTTCGTAACTGTGCACGTGATGTTCGGCACGAACTTTTTTCAACAAGTCCAACGCAGGGGTCATGGCAGCTCCGGGCTCGGCAGTGGCAAAAAATCCTGCGGCGGATTTTAGGCCATCGCTGGGCAAAAGGCTCTACCACGCGCCACGTTTCCCGGGGTTTGCGGGTCGATAACAGCCGGGCAGGCCGGGTGATCCGCAAGATCATTCACATGACTGATAGTTTATTTGTGACTGATGGTTCACTTTCGACCTTTGACAGGTTTGTTTCTTGTCTATATTTTTTCGAATCTGAATAATGTAAGAATTATCGTCATCGCAGCACCCAGCAGTAAACCGGGAACAGGATGGGGATCCTGCCTCGGTGAAAATCGCGCCTTGCCCTGTCGGCAACGCGCCAGACAACAACAAAAACCGAGGTTTTCAATGACAACTGCGTTACAGCAACCTTCGCTCTCGAGCCAGTGCCTGGCCGAGTTTCTGGGTACTGCACTCCTGATCTTTTTCGGCACGGGTTGTGTCGCCGCGCTCAAGGTCGCGGGCGCCAGCTTCGGTCTCTGGGAAATCAGCATCATCTGGGGCGTCGGCGTCAGCATGGCGATCTACCTCACCGCCGGCGTTTCCGGCGCGCACCTGAACCCTTCCGTCAGTATCGCCCTGAGCATTTTCGCCGACTTCGAAAAGCGCAAACTGCCGTTCTACATTCTGGCCCAGGTCGCCGGCGCCTTCTGCGGCGCGCTGTTGGTCTACACGCTGTACAGCAACCTGTTCTTCGATTACGAACAAACTCACCATATGGTTCGCGGCACTGAAGCCAGCCTCGAACTGGCATCGGTGTTCTCCACCTTCCCGAACCCTGCGCTGTCGACTGCGCAAGCGTTCCTGGTCGAGGTGATCATCACTGCAATTCTGATGGGCGTGATCATGTCCCTGACCGACGACAACAACGGCCTGCCGAAAGGCCCGCTGGCGCCACTGCTGATCGGTCTGCTGATTGCCGTGATTGGCAGCTCGATGGGCCCGCTGACCGGTTTCGCGATGAACCCGGCTCGGGACTTCGGCCCGAAACTGATGACTTTCTTCGCCGGCTGGGGTGAAATTTCCTTCACCGGCGCACGTGAAATCCCGTACTTCCTGATTCCGATTTTTGCACCGATTGTCGGTGCCTGCCTCGGTGCTGCCGGGTATCGCGGGCTGATTGCCCGTCACCTGACCGGCGCCACACCTGCTACAAAGGATGCAGAACCGGCCATTGACGGCAAACCAAGAACTTCTTGAAACAGTCGGCGCGGACTCCTGCCCTGATAGAGCCCGCGCCACGGCCCACTCTCCCTTATTTCGTCCAAGGCAATCGACATGACCGACATTCAGAACAAGAACTACATCATTGCCCTCGATCAGGGTACGACCAGCTCCCGCGCGATCATTTTCGACCGCGACGCGAACGTGGTCTGCACCGCACAACGGGAATTCGCTCAGCATTACCCGCAAGCCGGTTGGGTCGAACACGATCCGATGGAAATCTTCGCCACCCAAAGCGCAGTGATGGTCGAAGCGCTGGCCCAGGCCGGCCTGCACCATGACCAGGTCGCCGCCATCGGCATCACCAACCAGCGCGAAACCACCGTGGTCTGGGACAAGACCACCGGCCGCCCGGTGTACAACGCGATCGTCTGGCAATGCCGGCGCAGCACCGAGATCTGCCAGCAGCTCAAGCGCGACGGTCATGAAGACTACATCCGCGACACTACGGGACTGGTCACCGACCCGTACTTCTCCGGCACCAAACTGAAGTGGATCCTCGACAACGTCGAAGGCAGCCGTGAGCGCGCGCGCAACGGCGAACTGCTGTTCGGCACCGTCGACAGCTGGCTGATCTGGAAATTCACTGGCGGTAAAGTCCACGTCACCGACTACACCAACGCCTCGCGCACCATGCTCTTCAACATCCACACCCTGGAGTGGGACGCGAAGATGCTGGAGATCCTCGACATCCCGCGCGAGATGCTGCCGGAAGTCAAAGCCTCTTCGGAAATCTACGGCCGTACCAAAAGCGGCATCGCCATCGGCGGTATCGCCGGCGACCAGCAGGCTGCGCTGTTCGGCCAGATGTGCGTCGAGCCGGGCCAGGCAAAAAACACTTACGGCACCGGTTGCTTCCTGCTGATGAACACCGGCGACAAAGCGGTGAAATCCCAGCACGGCATGCTCACCACCATCGCCTGCGGCCCGCGCGGCGAAGTGGCCTACGCCCTGGAAGGTGCCGTGTTCAACGGCGGTTCGACCGTGCAGTGGCTGCGCGATGAACTGAAGATCGTCAACGACGCCCACGACACCGAATACTTCGCCAATAAAGTGAAGGACAGCAACGGCGTCTATCTGGTGCCAGCCTTCACCGGCCTCGGCGCGCCCTATTGGGACCCATATGCCCGTGGTGCGCTGTTCGGCCTGACCCGCGGGGTGCGTGTGGATCACATCATCCGCGCTGCGCTGGAATCGATTGCCTATCAGACCCGCGACGTCCTCGACGCCATGCAACAGGACTCCGGCGAACGCCTCAAGGCCCTGCGCGTGGACGGCGGAGCGGTGGCGAACAACTTCCTGATGCAGTTCCAGGCCGACATTCTCGGCACTCAGGTCGAGCGTCCGAAAATGCGCGAAACCACGGCACTGGGCGCAGCTTATCTGGCCGGTCTGGCGTGCGGATTCTGGGGCAGCCTGGAAGAACTGCGCGGCAAGGCCGTGATCGAGCGCGAATTCGAACCGAGCCTGGACGAAGTCGAGAAAGAGAAGCTTTATAAAGGCTGGAAAAAAGCTGTCAGCCGTACCCGTGACTGGGCACGTGAAGACGCTGAATAAGCCAACCTGAGTACTCGTATCCGTATGTAACTGGTAGGGAGCGGATTCCTGCGGCATCATGGGCAAATTTTGCACGGCAGCCCAAAGGAAGCCCCATGAATCTGCCTCCCCGTCAGCAGCAAATCCTCGAACTGGTCCGCGAACGCGGCTATGTGAGCATCGAGGAAATGGCCACGCTGTTCGTTGTTACCCCGCAAACCATCCGCCGCGATATCAATCAACTGGCGGAAGCCAATCTGCTGCGTCGCTACCACGGCGGCGCCGCCTATGATTCCAGCGTCGAAAACACTGCCTACGCGATGCGCGCCGATCAGATGCGCGATGAAAAGCAACGCATCGGCGAAGCCATCGCCGCGCAGATCCCCGACCACGCCTCGCTGTTCATCAATATCGGCACGACGACCGAATCGATTGCCCGCGCCCTGCTCAATCACAGCCATCTGAAGATCATCACCAACAACCTGCACGTCGCCTCGATGCTCAGCGCCAAGGATGATTTCGATGTGTTGCTGACCGGCGGCAACGTGCGTCGCGATGGCGGCGTGGTGGGCCAGGCGAGCGTGGACTTCATCAATCAGTTCAAGGTCGACTTTGCGCTGGTGGGCATCAGCGGCATCGACGAAGACGGCAGCCTGCTCGACTTCGATTACCAGGAAGTGCGCGTATCTCAGGCGATCATCGCCAATGCCCGGCAGGTCATCCTGGCGGCGGACTCCAGCAAGTTCGGCCGTAACGCAATGATCCGCCTCGGTCCGATCAGCCTGATCGATTGCCTGGTGACCGATCAGCAGCCGGTGCCAGCCCTGGCGCAACTGCTGAGCCAGCACAAGATTCGCCTGGAAGTCGTTTAACCCTCTCCTCCGCATAAGGCGCCTGCACCGGCGCCCTATGCGCATCTGATGTTCGAATATTTTCCTTTCTCGGCCCTTCGATGAGTTTTTTCAATCGAAGTCGACTGGCTGTGCGCGTCTTTATGGGCTACCATTTTCGCAAATGAACATTCATGTTCGATTTCCAAGACAGAAAATCAAAAGAGCCCGAGGCCAGCCGATGTCCACATCTACCTTGCGTACGCCCCCTATCTCCGAGATCTACGACATCGCTGTCATCGGCGGCGGGATCAATGGCGTGGGGATCGCAGCAGATGCCGCCGGTCGCGGTCTTTCGGTGTTCCTTTGCGAAAAGGACGACCTGGCCAGCCACACTTCGTCAGCCAGCAGCAAGTTGATCCACGGTGGCCTGCGCTACCTCGAACATTACGAATTCCGTCTGGTGCGCGAAGCATTGGCCGAACGCGAAGTGCTACTGGCCAAAGCCCCGCACATCGTCAAGCCAATGCGTTTCGTGCTGCCGCACCGTCCGCACCTGCGTCCGGCATGGATGATCCGCGCGGGTCTGTTCCTCTATGACCACCTCGGCAAGCGCGAAAAACTGGCTGGCTCGAAAAGCCTGAAGTTCGGCGCCGACAGCGCACTGAAAAGCGAAATCAGCAAAGGCTTCGAATACTCCGATTGCTGGGTCGACGACGCCCGCCTCGTGGTGCTGAACGCCATGGCCGCCCGTGAAAAAGGCGCGCATATTCACACCCAGACCCGTTGTGTCAGCGCCCGCCGCGCCAAGGGTCTTTGGCACCTGAACCTGGAGCGTGCCGACGGCAGCCTGTTTTCGATCACCGCCAAAGCGCTGGTGAACGCTGCCGGCCCGTGGGTCGCCAAGTTCATCCGTGACGACCTGAAGATGGAATCGCCGTACGGCATCCGTCTGATCCAGGGCAGCCACATCATCGTGCCGAAGCTGTACGAAGGCGATCACGCGCACATTCTGCAAAACGAAGATCAGCGCATCGTTTTCACCATCCCGTACCTGAACAACCTGACCCTGATCGGCACCACCGACCGCGAGTACACCGGCGATCCGGCCAAAGTGGCGATCACCGACGGCGAAACCGATTACCTGCTCAAAGTGGTCAATGCCCATTTCAAGAAGCAGATCAGCCGTGGCGACATCCTGCACACCTACTCGGGCGTGCGCCCGCTGTGCAATGACGAATCCGACAACCCCTCGGCCGTGACCCGCGACTACACCCTGGCGTTGTCCGGCAGCACCGAGGAGGCGCCGCTGCTGTCGGTGTTCGGCGGCAAGCTGACCACCTACCGCAAGCTCGCGGAGTCGGCGATGGCGCAGCTGATGCCGTTCTTCACCCAGATGCGCCCGAGCTGGACCGCCACCGCCACCCTGCCCGGCGGCGAAGACATGACTACGCCACAGGCCCTGAGCGCGCTGATCCGCGACAAGTTCGACTGGGTACCGACCGAAATTGCCCGCCGCTGGGCCACCACCTACGGCAGCCGCACTTGGCGCATGCTCGAAGGCGTCGACACCCTGGCCGACTTGGGCGAACACATCGGCGGCGGGCTCTACACCCGTGAAGTCGATTACCTGTGCACTGAAGAGTGGGCCACCACCGCGCGTGACATTCTGTGGCGTCGCAGCAAACTGGGCCTGTTCACCACGCCAGCCGAGCAAGAAAGACTGGCGGCGTACCTGAACAAGGTCGAGCAGAACCGCAGCAAGATCGAAGCGGCCTGATCCGTTCGTCGTTGAACAAAAAGCCCCTGAATCGAGAGATTCAGGGGCTTTTTGCATTCAGGCTGAAACAAGGCGCAGCGAAGACGTTCGGTTTTCCGAACGCGACCTGACGGTCAATTCGGTTAACCGGATCAGATTGATGGAAAAACACCATCACAAAACTTTAATAACGTTATAAATCAATGCATTAACGCCTATCGACTGGTCTGGCACGACTCATGCTCTACACTCCTTCGACGAATGCCTGTTGCGCCAACACAGCAGGAGCCGTCAGGCATTCGAAGTACAAAGGGCCCGCTCAACCGGCTCCATAAAAAAAACAATGTCGAGGAAAATTTGATGCGCATCGTTCCCCATATCCTGGGCGCAGCCATTGCTGCCGCTCTGATCAGCACACCAGTTTTCGCTGCCGAACTCACCGGCACCCTTAAGAAGATCAAAGAGTCCGGCGTCATTACTTTGGGCCACCGTGACGCTTCCATTCCTTTCTCCTACATCGCTGACGCTTCCGGCAAGCCGGTCGGCTACTCCCACGATATCCAGCTGGCCATCGTCGAAGCGATCAAGAAAGACCTCGACCTGCCAAACCTGCAGGTCAAATACAACCTCGTCACTTCGCAAACCCGTATCCCGCTGGTGCAGAACGGCACCGTGGACGTCGAGTGCGGCTCCACCACCAACAACGTCGAGCGTCAGCAACAGGTCGACTTCTCCGTCGGCATCTTCGAAATCGGTACCCGTCTGCTGTCCAAGGCTGACTCCAAGTACAAGGACTTCGACGATCTGAAAGGCAAGAACGTCGTGACCACCGCCGGCACCACTTCCGAGCGCATCCTCAAGGCAATGAACGCCGACAAGCAGATGGGCATGAACGTGATCTCCGCCAAGGACCACGGTGAATCCTTCCAGATGCTGGAATCGGGTCGTGCCGTCGCGTTCATGATGGACGACGCCCTGCTGGCCGGCGAAGCCGCCAAAGCCAAGAAAGCCTCCGACTGGGCCGTGACCGGCACTCCACAGTCGTACGAAATCTATGGCTGCATGATGCGCAAGGGCGACGAGCCGTTCAAAAAGGCTGTCGACGACGCCATCAAGGCGACCTACGCTTCGGGTGAGATCAACAAGATCTACGAAAAATGGTTCATGCAGCCGATTCCGCCAAAAGGCCTGAACCTGAACTTCCCGATGAGCGACGAGCTCAAGGCCCTGATCGCCAATCCGACCGACAAAGCGGCTGACGACAAGAAATCCTGATTTCTGACTAACCTTATCCCCTGAGGAGGCGCCTGCCTTTTCAGGGGATGGTCACTCCCTGCTGGCATTTTCTGGAAACACTCGAACCGGTGGCTGTCGAGCCGATCGCGTGTGCCTGATTTTCACAATCAGGGTGGGAACGGAGCTTCCCCAGGCGGGCACTTGTACATCGATCGAATCGAGGGGAGACCCTAATGAATTACAACTGGGACTGGGGCGTGTTCTTCAAGTCCACCGGCGTGGGCAGCGAGACCTATCTCGACTGGTTCATTTCCGGTCTGGGCTGGACCATCGCCATCGCCATCGTGGCCTGGATCATCGCCCTGTTGCTCGGCTCGCTGCTGGGCATCATGCGCACCGTGCCGAACCGCATCGTGTCGGGCATCGCGACCTGCTACGTCGAACTGTTCCGCAACGTGCCGCTGCTGGTTCAGCTGTTCATCTGGTACTTCCTGGTGCCCGATCTGCTGCCGCCGGATCTGCAGGAATGGTACAAGCAGGACCTGAACCCGACCACTTCGGCCTACCTGAGTGTTGTCGTGTGCCTGGGCCTGTTCACCGCCGCCCGGGTCTGCGAACAGGTTCGCACCGGTATCCAGGCACTGCCACGCGGCCAGGAATCCGCCGCCCGCGCCATGGGTTTCAAGCTGCCGCAGATCTACTGGAACGTGCTGCTGCCCCAAGCCTACCGGATCATCATTCCGCCGCTCACCTCGGAATTCCTGAACGTGTTCAAGAACTCCTCCGTGGCGTCCCTGATCGGTCTGATGGAGCTGCTGGCGCAAACCAAACAGACCGCCGAATTCTCGGCCAACCTGTTTGAAGCCTTCACCCTGGCGACCCTGATCTATTTCACCCTCAACATGAGCCTGATGCTGCTGATGCGCATGGTCGAGAAGAAAGTCGCCGTGCCCGGCCTGATCTCCGTGGGGGGTAAATAATGGAATTCGATTTCAGTGGCATCGTTCCGGCCATTCCCGGCCTGTGGAACGGCATGCTGATGACCCTCAAGCTGATGGCGCTGGGCGTGGTCGGCGGGATCATCCTCGGCACCATCCTCGCGCTGATGCGTCTGTCCCACAGCAAACTGCTGTCGAGCATCGCCGGCGCGTACGTCAACTATTTCCGTTCGATCCCGCTGCTGCTGGTGATCACCTGGTTCTACCTGGCAGTGCCGTTCGTGCTGCGCTGGATCACCGGCGAGGACACCCCGATCGGTGCGTTCACCTCGTGCATCGTGGCCTTCATGATGTTCGAAGCGGCCTACTTCTGCGAAATCGTCCGGGCCGGCGTGCAGTCGATCCCGAAAGGCCAGATGGGCGCGGCGCAGGCACTGGGCATGACCTACGGCCAGATGATGCGCCTGATCATCCTGCCCCAGGCGTTCCGCAAGATGACCCCGCTGCTGCTGCAGCAGAGCATCATCCTGTTCCAGGACACCTCGCTGGTCTACACCGTGGGCCTGGTGGACTTCCTCAACGCCTCGCGCGCCAGTGGCGACATCATTGGCCGCTCGAATGAGTTCCTGATCTTCGCAGGTCTCGTGTACTTCACCATCAGCTTTGCCGCCTCGGTGCTGGTCAAGCGTCTGCAAAAAAGGTTCGCCGTATGATCTCTATCAAGAACATCAACAAGTGGTATGGGGACTTCCAGGTGCTGACCGATTGCAGCACCGAGGTCAAAAAGGGTGAAGTGATCGTGGTCTGCGGTCCGTCCGGTTCGGGCAAGTCGACCCTGATCAAGTGCGTCAACGCACTGGAGCCGTTCCAGAAAGGCGACATCGTGGTCGACGGCACGTCGATTGCCGATCCGAAGACCAACCTGCCGAAACTGCGCTCGCGCGTCGGCATGGTGTTCCAGCATTTCGAACTGTTCCCGCACCTGACCATCACCGAAAACCTGACCATCGCGCAGATCAAGGTGCTGGGCCGCAGCAAGGAAGAAGCCACCAAGAAAGGCCTGCAACTGCTCGAGCGCGTCGGCCTGTCGGCTCATGCCCACAAACATCCGGGCCAGTTGTCCGGCGGTCAGCAACAGCGTGTGGCGATCGCCCGTGCGCTGGCGATGGACCCGATCGTCATGCTGTTCGACGAACCGACCTCGGCGCTGGACCCGGAAATGGTCAACGAAGTGCTCGACGTAATGGTGCAACTGGCCCACGAAGGCATGACCATGATGTGCGTGACCCACGAAATGGGCTTCGCCCGTAAAGTGGCCGACCGCGTGATCTTCATGGACGCCGGCAAGATCATCGAAGACTGCAAGAAAGAAGAGTTCTTTGGCGACATCAGCCAACGCTCCGAACGCGCGCAGCATTTCCTCGAGAAAATCCTGCAGCACTAAAAACGGCTGCATTCCCCGACATCCTCTGTCGGGGAATGCAGGTGGTTGACCCAAGGCATCTGTGATGAAATGCGACCCCACTCTCTATCGCGCCACGCCGCCATCACTTGCCGTGAAACCCCGTCTGATCCGCCACCTGTTCCTGCCGCCGCTGGTCATCGCCCTGATGATCGGACTGGGTTACATCGGCTTCTGGACCAGTGAACATTTCGGCATCCGCAGCCTCGGCGAAAACGGCCAGCGCCAGCTGGAACTGCACGCCCGCGCGGTCGAAAGCGAGATCAGCAAATACACCTACCTGCCCAGCCTGCTGGAACTCGAGTCGAGCGTTTCGCAGCTGCTGGACGACCCGACCCCGGAACACCGGCAAACGGTCAACGATTACCTCGAAGGCCTGAACCGGCGCAGCCGCAGTCGGGCCATCTACGTCATGGACACCACCGGCCGTGTCATGGCCACCAGCAACTGGCGCGACGTCGACAGTTATCTCGGTGAAGACCTGTCGTTCCGTGCCTACTTCCAGAACGCCATCCGCGGCCAGCCCGGACGTTTCTACGGGATCGGCAGCACCAACGGCGAACCCGGTTACTACCTGGCCCACGGCCTCGAAGAACACGGCAAGATCATCGGCGTCGCGGTGGTCAAGGTACGCCTGGAAGCCATGGAAGAACGCTGGCAGCGAGCGCGTCTCGAAGCGTTCGTCAGCGATGAAAACGGCATCATCATTCTCTCCAGCGATCCGGCCCGGCGCCTGAAATCGGTGATACCGCTGAGCGACGAGACCAAGGAAAAACTCGCCCGCAGCCTGCAGTACTACTGGTTCCCGCTGAACGAATTGCAACCGCTGGCCCGGGAAACCCTGTCCGAAGGCGTGGAAAAGCTCACCTTCCCGGCCAACAGCGAAGTGCCGAGCCAACAGGATGGCGATGAGGAAAACATCAGCTATCTGGCGCAAACCCGACCGCTGAGCGATACCCCGTGGAATTTCACCCTGCTCACCCCGTTGCAGGATCTGCGGCGCGAAGCGATCAATCAGGGGATTCTGGTAGCCGTGGCGTTTGCCCTGGTGGCGTTCCTGCTGATCGCCTGGAACGAACGGCGCAAGGTCATCGCCACCCGCCTCGCCGCCCGCGAAGCCCTGCAGGAAGCCAACAATCAGCTGGAGCGTCGGATTACCGAACGCACCGCCGACCTGCGCGCCAGCAATGACCGGCTCAAGAGCCAGATCCGCGAACGGCGTCAGGCCGAAGAAACCTTGCGCCGCGCCCAGGACGAACTGGTGCAGGCCGGCAAACTCGCCGCCATCGGCCAGATGTCCACCAGCATCGCCCACGAACTGAACCAGCCGCTGGCGGCGATGCGCACGCTGTCGGGCAACACCATTCGCTTCCTCGAGCGCGGCCAGCTCGATGTCGCCAGCACCAACCTCAAGACCATCAACGACCTGATCGACCGCATGGGCCGGATCACCGCCAGCCTGCGCTCCTTCGCCCGGCGCGGTGACGACAAGGGCCGCGCCAGCCTCGGCAAAGCGGTGGATGCCGCGCTGCAAGTGCTCGGCGCCCGAGTTGAAAGTGCTTCACTGCAATTGCATCGGCAATTCGACGATGTGCAGGTGCAGATCGACCAGACCCGCCTGGAACAGATTCTGGTCAACCTGATCGGCAACGCCCTCGACGCCATGCAGGCGCAACCGCTGCCGGAACTGTGGCTCGAAGGTGAAGAATTCAACGGCAAATATCGCCTGCGAGTGCGCGACAACGGCCACGGCATCGACGCCGAAGCGCGCAAGCACCTGTTCGAACCGTTCTTCACCACCAAACCCGGCGAACAGGGCCTGGGTCTCGGCCTGACCCTGTCGGCCAGCCTCGCCGCCGCCACCGGCGGGCATCTGGGTGTCGAGCACCCGGCCAGCGGTGGTACCACTTTCGTCCTCAGTTTACCGTTGGTAAGCCCTACTCCTGCCGAGCCAATATGAACAACGACCTCAGTGTATTGATCGTCGAAGACGACCCCCATGTCCTGCTCGGCTGCCAGCAGGCGCTGACCCTCGAAGACATCCCCTGCATCGGCGTGGGCAGTGCCGAAGAAGCGCTGGAGCAGGTCGGCGACAACTTCGCCGGGATCGTCATCAGCGACATTCGCCTGCCGGGCATCGACGGCCTGGAACTGCTGACCCGGCTCAAGCAACGCGACCGCAGCCTGCCGGTGGTGCTGATCACCGGCCACGGCGACATCTCCATGGCCGTCGGCGCGATGCAGAAAGGCGCCTACGACTTCATGGAAAAACCGTTCTCCCCTGAACGACTGGTGGACGTGGCCCGTCGTGCACTTGAGCAACGCAGCCTCAATCGCGAAGTCTCGTCCCTGCGCCGGCAACTGGCCGAACGCGATTCCCTTGAAGGGCGGATCATCGGGCGTTCGCCGGCCATGCAGAACCTGCGCGAACTGATCGCCAACGTCGCCGACACCTCGGCCAACGTATTGATCGAAGGCGAGACCGGCACCGGCAAGGAACTGGTCGCCCGCTGCCTGCACGATTTCAGCCGACGCCACACCAAACAGTTCGTCGCGCTGAACTGCGGCGGTCTGCCGGAAAACCTGTTCGAAAGCGAAATCTTCGGTCACGAAGCCAACGCCTTCACCGGCGCCGGCAAGCGGCGGATCGGCAAGATCGAGCACGCCGACGGCGGCACGCTCTTCCTCGACGAAGTGGAAAGCATGCCGCTGCCGTTGCAGATCAAACTGCTGCGGGTATTGCAGGAGCGCACCCTCGAACGCCTCGGCTCGAACCAGAGCGTGGCGGTGGATTGCCGGGTGATTGCGGCCACCAAGTCCGACCTCGACGAGTCGAGCAAGGCCGGGGAATTTCGCAGTGACTTGTACTACCGCCTCAACGTGGTGACGCTGGAACTGCCGCCCCTGCGCGAACGCCGCGAAGACATCCTGCAACTGTTCGAACACTTCACCCAGCAATCGGCCCTGCGTTTCGACCGGGCGCTGCCGGAGCTGGACAACCAGACGTTGTCGAGCCTGATGAGCCACGACTGGCCGGGCAACGTGCGCGAACTGCGCAACGTCGCCGAGCGTTTTGCCCTCGGTTTGCCGGCGTTCAAGAAAACCGGCGCGGGCAGCGCAGGTCAGGGCCTGGCGTTCGCCGAAGCGGTGGAAGCGTTCGAACGCAACCTGCTCAGCGACGCCCTGCAACGCAGCGGCGGCAACCTGACCCAGGCCAGCCTGGAACTGGGCATGGCCAAGACCACGCTGTTCGACAAAGTGAAAAAATACGGCCTGAGCCATTAAGCGAGAACAACGTGGATCTGATTTTCAAGGCAATGCTCGGTGCGGCCGTGGTGGTGATCCTCGCCATGCTGGCCAAGACCAAAAACTACTACATTGCCGGGCTGGTGCCGCTGTTCCCGACCTTCGCCCTGATCGCCCACTACATCGTCGGCAAGGGCCGTTCGATCGACGACCTGAAGACCACCATCGTCTTCGGCATGTGGTCGATCATTCCGTACTTCGTCTATCTGGCGACGCTGTACGTGATGGTCGACCGCATGCGCCTCGAAGCTTCGCTGGCGGTCGCGGCAGTGGCGTGGCTGATGGCGGCGACGGTGCTGGTGTCGGTGTGGGTGCGGCTGCATGCATAAAAAATCACGCTCGTCACCGTTTACCGTTTACCGTGAGTCCAGCTATTTACATTGACTAGTTGTAAGGGCCCCATGGCAGTTGTTCAAATGACCAACTATTTCGGGTGTAGTTGTTAAATCCAGATAGGTGGTAGAAGAATTCACATGCACTACCGAAAGAGCTTCACTAATTGTGTTGCCTGTCCAATTACTAGTCGGATTAGTCCCACCATCCTTGCACGTAATTGAGTCAAAAGTGCATTTGCCATTTGGCTCAACCGCAATCGTATGTGTCAGGCAACTATGATTAGCAGTGTTATTATTCCAGGCAGTCTCACACGCATTTGGTGGTTTTGGCTTTCTAGCTTCATCCCACGCTGCTGCGGCCGCATCAAACTTTCCGGGATCAGCCCAATACGCCTCTTCCATTTCATCCTCCGTCATGGCATAAGCGTGACCCGATATTACCTGCAGCAAAAACAACACCAGCATCCACAACTTTCCATTTCTCATGTCACTTTCCTTATAAAACCAATGCGTCATCGCAATATAAAAATAAACGGACAACCACAAGCACGCCACTGTCAGAAATAACAGTTCGCAAGATAAAAATGAAATAAGAAACCCTTGCTAAGAGCAAATCCAACTAACTTTCTAAAATTATAGAAATAAAACTAACGATCTACATTCAGAGAAAATCAGATCCCGAGCCTAAAATCTGCGCCCAGTGCGACGTGTCTTCGCGATGCTCGCGCAAATACGGCAACACCGCCGCCAGCAACGGCTCCTTGAACGCTTCCTGAAAACGGTGCGCCAGCCCCGGAATCAGTCGCAACTGACTGCCACGAATGTGCGCCGCCAGGTGCACGCCGTGCATCACCGGCAGCAGCGGATCCGCCGTGCCATGCACCACCAGGGTCGGGACGCGCAGTTGATTGAGCAACGCCACCCGACTCGGTTCGGCGAGGATCGCCATGATCTGGCGCTTCACGCCTTCAGGGTTGAACGCCCGGTCATAGGACAGCGCCGCCTGATGCAGCAACATCTGGCGATCATCAGTGACCGTCGGACTGCCCAGCGCCGCCAGCAGATCCGCCTGTTGCTCCAAGGCGATCTGGCGATTGGGAGCACCGCGCCGTGACAACAACTGCACCAACGCCGCGCTCGGCGCCGGCAGCCCTTCGGCGCCGGAGCTGGTCATGATCAGCGTCAGGCTCTCGACCCGTTGCGGGGCCATCGCCGCCATGTGCTGAGCGATCATCCCGCCCATGCTCGCGCCGAGCACGTGGAATTGCTCGACGTGCAGCGCGTCCATCAGGCCCAGCGCATCGTCGGCCATGTCGGTCAGGCTGTAAGGCGCCGCCACCGGCAGGCCGAGTTTGTAGCGCAGCACTTCAAAGGTCAGGTTGGCGTCGGCCGGCGCCTGGCGCCAGGTCGAAAGACCGACATCGCGGTTGTCATAGCGGATCACCCGGAACCCCTGCTGACACAGCGCGACCAGCACTTCATCCGGCCAGTGGATCAACTGTCCGCCCAGCCCCATCACCAGCAGCAGCGCCGGATCCGACGCACGGCCGATGCTCTGGTACGCCAGGCTCACCTGCTCCAGATCGACCCGTTCGGTCGGTACATTGACGTCGCAACGCGACGCCGCATAGGACGCCGGAACTAAAAAAACCGCGGCCAACAACGCCGCGACTGCAAAAAATCCCTTGAACATGAAAAACACCGAAACGCAGAACCCCAGTAGAGCGCGAGTCTGATGAAGTTTGTTCAAGCGCGCTGCCACAGTTCGATGACAGTTTGATGAAGAGTGCCGAGCGGTCGGCTGGACCCGATAACCATGCACCACCCGCTCCCTGACCATTGCTCTTGAATGACGCCTGAATGAGCGGATCCGCCGCTCTTTGTCTGAGCTTGTCGCCATGGTCGAACGATCCTTTTTAGAAAATCTCCCTGCCCCGCTGAACCTGCTGCACGAGTTCCCCCGTCTGCCCGTCTCTGTCGATGAAAGCCTGCTGCAAAGCGCGGCAATCCGTCGGCGGACATGCAGCGAAGGGCTGCGCCAACTGTGCGCCGGCGCGCCCTCGGTACGCGATACCCTCGACCGCTTGCTCCACGAGAAACTGGGGCTGGACGGTCAGCAGTGCGGCTTGCTGTTTCACCCGACCAACAGGCATGCGCAGCGTTTTGTCAGTCTCACGGCAGCCTGCGCCTTCGTCGTCCAGCATCCGCGACTGGAAGAATGGCTCGACAACCGATGCCGGATGACCGGTGTGAACAGCGCCCACGCCCTGTCGACACTCACCCCGTCGCAATTGCTTGAACAAATCAAGGCTCTCGAACCGGCACTGGCGCTCGATGAGCGCTGGCAGGCTTACTGGAGCTCCCGAGCGCCTGGCACGCCGCTGTCCCGCCGGGATCAGGCCGATCGTCTGTATCGGGGACATGTCGAGGCCGCCGCACAAATGGCCTTTGCCCGGCGCACGGTAACGGCTGAACAGCTGGAACCCCTGTGGGCGCTGATGGACGGGGCGCAAACACGCAGCGCTTCGGACGATACCCTGCGCATCGAACTGCCGACCCTGCGACTGCACAACGGCGTGCGGGTCAGACCGGCGGCCGCCTGGGTCATCAGTCGCGCAGACGACGCTGCGCACTTGCTGTACGTGCCCGACCAGGCGGATGCGATCCAGGCCTTCGCCCGACGCAGTGATGTGCAGACCTGGCTGGCGCAGCCGCCATTCGTGCCCGCCGGACTGCCGGTCGAGAACCTCCAGGTCGAATATGCCGCGGTCGGCCGCTCACTGACGATGGTCTTCAACGAGTGGCTGTCGCAGCAGCAAATGACCCAAGTCGCTGCGTTGCGCAACGGATCGGACGGCAAACGCAATCTGGCCGAACACGGTCCTCGCTCGCTGGACGTCGCCGAGCGGATCGACCGACAGCGCAACCTCGCCACGTTCAGTGCGCCTCCCGGCCTGGACAGCCCGGCCCCAACGCCGGAGAGCGAAGATGAACCGTCACTGTTCGGCAACCTGCAGGCCGATGTGCCCTGGTCCCTGCGACAGGTTGCCGTCAAGCGAGCGTTCGATGCACTGGAGTCATTGGCGGATGATGAAGCCCTGCGATCGTTCAGAGCGCTGCAAACGATGCAGGAAAACGCCGAGCAAGCCGCCGACCTCGCCGCGCGGGCACTGCTCGAGCGCGAGCGAACGTTGGACATCCCCACGTTCAATCGGCAGTTCACCGCGCTGTACAACGCCCACAGACAAGGGCTGATTGCCGAAGCGCAAATGCAAAGGGCGCTGAATCAGATCAGCGTTGAAGAACATCACCTGCTCACAGCAATGCTTGGCACAGCCGACAGCGCCGATAGCGAATTTGTAGCAGCCAGCCTCACTCTGTCGCTGACCGAGTCCGAGGAAAACAGGACCACGATCAACCATCAAGAGATCAACGGCGCGTTCGTGCTGATGCGCGGGCAGCGCCCGCCAGACCACGCGCAAAGCCTGATGCTCTACTGGCCCGGCAGCGGCGGCGGACTGCAACGGTTCGCCGATCGCCAGGCCCTGGAACAGCAGTTGTTCAAGGTGCATGCAAATGCAGACAGCCCGGCGCTGGCGTTGACACCCCTCTCAGGCGATCCGCTGCAATACGCGTTGAATCAGCTGACCGGCGAGTTCGAAACCCGGGCGGCTACCATTCGCCAACGCAACAGCGAACCCTCGCAGGCACGACAGCGTGCAGATGAGCTGCAACACCTGCGCAGCCAGACGCTTGCCCTTCTACAAGTGCCAATCCACGCAGCCCGACGGCTGGCCATGGACTTTCGACTGGATCAGCAACGCAGCGCCACCCTCGCCACACAGTTGCCCGACTGGCTGCGCAATCTGCCGCAAACCGAACAACGCCCCCTCAAGGAACTGATCCAGGCCTGGATCGTTGCGATGAACCGCAGTCACGCTTTGCTGGCCGTCACGTTGCCGCCTCGTGAGGATTTCACCCGCCAGCGTCTGCAGGAACGGCTGCGTCGGGACTTTTCCCTTGAAGGGCATTTTTCGGTGCAACTGAACCTGCCGGATTCGGTGGCACTGCAGAAACAGACATTCAACGCGCCCGGCGCCCCCGGCACACCTCAGAAGCTGGTGGCGATACCCAGCGCCACTCGCAGCAGCCTGTCGCTGGAGACCCTGGCGCAGCTCAACATCGACAATACACCGTCGATGAATCTGGAACCCTTGCTGATGCGCCTGGACTTCATGCAGGTCGAAGTCAGTGCCAGCGACGACCGCGAACGCTCCGTCCTGCTTGAGGGGATCACCCTTCCCTATCTGCGCAAGCTGCTGCCGGAGCTGGATCTGCCCAAGGCCTACGAGCAACTGATCTACTGCACCTTCAAAGGCGCGACCGACGAGCCGCCGTTCCGGCGGGATCATCGGCGCGAATGCCTGCTCGAACCCTGGCGCCTGATGCTCAGGCTGCAAGGTCGATGCGCATGGCTGCAACATCAGATCGACCAATCTGCGTTGCAGATCTTCGATACGGCCATCGATGCCGACACCGACGAAGCCTGGAACCATGGTGATCGACGTATTGTGCTGCGCCCGGCGTTACTGTCCGCCGGTGGTCCGGACACACCGGGCGAAGGGCCCGCTACGCTGTCCGGCGTGACCTTTATCGAAGAACAGGCAGGCGGCACGACATTGCTGTACCTGCCGGACGCGCCCGACGGTCGATTCCTGCGTGGTTACGACAGCCTCGAAGCGGCTCGCAAGGATCTGTTCCATCGCTGCAGCCAGGACACGATGATCCGCTATCTCGCCGGCCGCGCCTTGCAGGGCAGCGTCCGAGCCCACGAAAAACGTATCGCTGAAGCAGTGGATAAACGCTTTGACGGCATGATCGGCGTCGGACTGAAATGGCCACCCACCACATCGCTCGCTGCGCATCTGCTCGATGCCCACATGGGTCGCCTGATCGAGGCCCATCGCGGCACCTCGCGCTCAAATGAAGCGCTGTACCAAGAGCGCTATGCCCTCAATGGTCCCCGAGTATTCAACTACCTGAAAATGGCCTTGGGGCTGGTGCCCTTCGTGGGTACGGCAATTGCGCTGTATGACGCCTGGATCGCCGGCAATCAGGCCGTCGCGGCGTTTCTGCGGGGCAAGGTCGGCGATGGGCTGGCCGAGGTCGAATCGCTACTGCTGTGCCTGATCGATGCCGCCATCGATCTTTTGCCCGGCGCCGGCGCGAGCCTCAAAGCCCGTTCGGCGACCCGCACCCGCCTGCTTCGGAACCTGGCGACAGACTCAGCAGCGCTGACGTTGCGCAATCAAACCCAGACGCGCCGCATCGTCGAACGATTCGCCGGATACGAATATGAGAACCCGCTCTCGCTGGCCGGTGTGCAACCGGTCGACAGTGGCGTGTGGCGAAACATTTACCGGCATGCCGACGGGAATTTCATCGTCCGCCAGGGCAGGGTCTACAAGGTCGAATGGAGTCGTGATTCACGCAACTGGCGTTTGAGCGGCACCCCCCGCAAGACCTATAAACAACCCATCGCCCTGAACGAGGCAGGTGAGTGGGATACCTGGTTCGGTGTCTACGGCACCACGTTCGAGGGCGGGGGACTCGGTGGCGGCAATGTGCTGGGGTACATCGCCGACACCCTCGATACGGTCTGGCCGCAAGCCATCCGCAACCGCCTGCCGCGCCGGTGGGTCGACCGCGCTTATCGGTTGCACCATCGGCTGACCCTTGAATGTGACAGCTTGAGCAACCGCATCGACGCCCAGGTCCGAAGAAGCGATGTGGTGATCAATACCCACTATCAGAACCCCGATAATCTGCTGTTCAGACTGGCCGCAGAAAAATGCTGCCGGGATGACATTGCCTTGGCCAAGCGTCAGTTTCAGACAGTGGCCGAGCTGCGTCCCCTTTCCCACGGCAACAAGCTGCGTGCCTTGCTGGATATACAGAGCCGCGACGCCAAACTGATCACCGACCGCCTCAAACACCGCGCGCTGATCACCAACCAGCGCATCAGGAAAAGACTGGATGACCTCGATGCACAGCATGAGGCCCTCGATGCGCTGCCGGCGGAGTCGATCGACGCGCGCTGGAGACAGCGTCAGGACATGCACCGGACCCGTCTCGAGATCATCAGCGCTATCGAGGACGTCGAAGGATTCATGAGCGATCTCAACCGTTGGTACAGCCTCATCACCGTGCAAACGGACAGGGCCAGACTGAGGGCGGTGGTCGATGACATGAACCGACGCATGACCGATTTCAATCTCGGGTACGTCAAGACTTCGCAACGCCTGGAGACAGTGCAGAACTTCGAACACACCGGCGATATCTCCTGGCGTTATCTGCAACAAAGTGCCTGGCAATTGCGGGCCGACATGGACCGAGCCCTGTTCACTCAGTTCAGTCTTTCGGAAGTCAGCGCCACGCGGGCGCAGCGCATGCAGATACTGACTGACTGCCTCGACACCTATGCAAAATACCGCCGGGAAATGAACCAGTGGACCGCCAGTTACCCCCAGTACTTTCATATGGAAGAGTTCGAACCGTTGATGGCCGGCGTGGAAGCCATGGCCGAGCGTGCCAGAAAGGCCATCGACCTTCCGGTACCCGCTCGCCCTGGCGGGCAGCGCGACAAGAAAATCTTCCGGACCGAAAACGATCAGTGGCTGATCGGGGTGGAGAACTGGGAACTCAGAACCCGCAAACGGCAATTTGTCCTGAACCACGGCAAAGCCGGGCAGCAAGTCTGGGAGCAGGCAACCAACGGCCGGTATCGCCAGGTGACTCCACAGCCACAAACACTGCCGCCGGCGCCCCGCCATCTGCCGTCACTGCTGGCCGATGCGCGCAAGCGGCTTGATGGACAACCGGCCTATCAGGCAAAGGTGCAGACCTATGCCGAACACGACATGCTCCCGGTGGATCTGGAACACATGATGGTCAGTGAAGCCAATGACTTGTCGCGCCGGGCCAAAGATATCGAAGCCCTGTCCGCCGGACATCCGGTGATCGCAGAACTGAACGCCATGGCGGCCCGAATGCGTATTCAAGGACGGCAAATGCGCACCCGGCAGACCCTTGCCAGCCGAAGCCCCACCGATGGCATGCTCGAAGATCTGCTGCAACAAAATGCCGTGGAGGTCCGCAAGGTCGCGCTGATGAAGCAACTGCGCAATCGCACCGACGGCCGGCCAGATTACCTGCAGGAATACGAAATTCGCGATCTGAGCCTCCAGCCGCCCCGGCTGTTGTGGTATGCACATTTTCACTACAGCAAAGCCAGGCCAGCGTTCGGCGACTTCGAAAAAGCCCATTTGAAACTGCCTGAACACCGTGGCAAAACCCACGCTGACGATCAAACGTTGCCCTACGCCGACATCGGCAAGCGTTCGCCAGTGCTGCCCTGGTTCGAAGCGCTTTGACACGACCCGGGGAGCGGTTCGCCGCTCCCTGTCTCTTGCGTGTTACGCCAACTGACTGCGCAACTGCCGCGCCGCCGCGACCATGTTGACCAGTGCTGCTTCGGTCTCCGGCCAGGCCCGGGTTTTCAGCCCGCAGTCGGGGTTGACCCACAGGCGCTGGGCCGGAATCCGTTTTACCGCTTTGCTCATCAACTTGACCATCTCGGCAGTGTCCGGCACCCGCGGCGAGTGGATGTCGTAGACACCCGGGCCGATGTCGTTCGGGTAGTCGAACGCTTCGAAAGCCTCGAGCAATTCCATGTCCGAACGCGAGGTTTCGATGGTGATGACGTCGGCGTCCATGTCGGCGATCGCCTTGATCACGTCATTGAATTCGCTGTAGCACATGTGGGTATGAATCTGCGTTTCATCCTTCACCCCCGAGGCTGTCAGGCGGAACGCCTCCACGGCCCAGTCGAGGTATTCCTGCCATTGTTCACGGCGCAGCGGCAGGCCTTCCCGGAACGCGGCTTCGTCGATCTGCACGATCCTGATCCCGGCGTTTTCCAGGTCCACCACTTCGTCCCGCAGAGCCAGCGCCAGTTGTTGCGCCTGGACTTTGCGCGACACGTCTTCGCGCGGGAACGACCACATCAGCATGGTCACCGGACCGGTCAGCATGCCTTTCATGACCTTGTCGGTCAGGCCTTGGGCATAAGTGATCCAGTCCACGGTCATGGCGTTAGGACGGGACAGATCGCCATAAATCACCGCCGGTTTCACACAGCGCGAGCCATAGCTCTGCACCCAGCCGAAGCGGGTGAGCAAGTAACCGTCTAGCTGTTCGGCGAAGTACTCGACCATGTCGTTGCGCTCGGCTTCACCGTGCACCAGCACATCCAGGCCCAGGCGTTCCTGCACCTGCACCGCGTGGCGGATTTCGCTGCGCATGGCATCGTGGTAATCGTTGGCCGACAGCTTGCCCTGCTTGTACGCCTGACGGGCCAGGCGGATCGAACCGGTCTGCGGGAACGAGCCGATGGTGGTGGTCGGGAACGTCGGCAACTTCAAGCGAGCCTGTTGCGCGGCGATGCGTTTGGCGAACGGCGAATGACGCTGGCTGTCGCTGGCGTTGATCGCCTCGATCCGCGCTTGAACTTCGGCCTTGTGAATGCGCGGCGAACGGGCGCGGCTTTGCTGAATGGCGCGGCTTGCGGCCAGTGCGCTTTGCACGTTCGGCGCTTGCGGGTCGTTCAGCGCATCACGCAACACCGAGATTTCGCTGCACTTCTGCACGGCGAACGCCAGCCAGCTTTTCAGTTCCGGATCGAGCTTGTCTTCACGCTCGACATCCACCGGGCTGTGCAGCAACGAGCAGGAACTGCTGACCCACAGGTTGTCGCCGAAACGCTCCTGCGCCGGTTGCAGTTGCGCCAGCGCCTGCTCCAGTTCGCAGCGCCAGACGTTGCGCCCGTTGACCAGGCCGACCGAGAGAATCTTGTAGGTCGGCAGACGATCCAGCACCTGACCGAGCTGATCCGGCGCCCGCACGGCGTCGATGTGCAGACCTTGTACCGGCAGGCCGACGGCCAGACCAAGGTTGTCTTGCAGGCCACTGAAATAGGTCGCCACCAGTTTCTTCAATGGCGAGTACTGAAGGATGTGATAGGCGCGTTCGAAAGCGCTTTTCCAGGCTTGCGGCAGGTCGAGGGTGAGGATCGGCTCATCGATCTGCACCCACTCCACGCCCTGTGCCGCGAGACGACCGAGGATTTGGTTGTACACCGGCAGCAGGCGCTCGAGCAGATCGAGCTTGTCGAAGTCGTTGCCTTTCGCCTTGCCCAGCCACAGGTAGGTCAGCGGGCCGATGATCACCGGTTTGACGTTGTGACCGAGGGCTTTGGCCTCTTCGACTTCATCGAACAGCTGTTCCCAGCTCAGCTTGAACTGCTGGTCGGCGCTGAACTCCGGGACCAGGTAGTGGTAGTTGGTGTCAAACCACTTGGTCAGCTCTTGGGCGTATTGAGTCTTGCCGTGCTCACCGCCGCAGCAGGACGACGTGGCGCCACGGGCCATGGCAAACAAGGTGTCGAGGGTCGGCAGGCCGCGCTCGTCGCGCACAGCGTCGAAGCGCTCAGGGATCACACCGAAGGTCAGCGAGTGGGTCAGCACCTGGTCGTACCAGGCGAAGTCGCCGACCGGCAGCAAGTCGATGCCGGCGTCCTTCTGCAGTTGCCAGTGTCTGGCGCGCAGTTCGCGGCCGACCTGATTCAGGGCGGCCTGATCAAGATCACCTTTCCAACAGGCTTCGAGGGCTTTTTTCAGTTCGCGGTCGGCGCCGATGCGCGGGAAACCCAGGGTGTGTGCCACGGCCATGTCGAGTGTTCTCCATTGCGTAAAAGATGGCGCCATTGTCGACAGCCAGGGCAACATGAGACAAACTCAACCTTTTCGTGTTGATCACAAATTTTCCTCATGGAGCCTGCAGTGCTTGAGATCCGTCACCTGAAAACCCTGCATGCCCTGCGTGAAGCCGACAGCCTGGTCGATGCAGCCGACCGCCTGCACCTGACCCAGTCGGCGCTGTCCCACCAGTTCAAGGAGCTGGAAGAGCGCATGGGCATGCCGTTGTTCGTGCGCAAGACCAAACCGGTGCGCTTCACCAGCGCCGGCCTGCGCCTGTTGCAACTGGCCGACGCGACCCTGCCGCTGCTGCGTGCCGCCGAACGTGACATTGGGCGTCTGGCCGGTGGCACTGCCGGACGTCTGCACATGGCCATCGAATGCCACAGCTGCTTCCAGTGGCTGATGCCGACCATCGATCAGTTCCGCGATGCCTGGCCGGAAGTCGAACTCGACCTCGCTTCGGGTTTCTCGTTTGCACCGCTGCCGGCGCTGGCCCGGGGCGATCTGGATCTGGTGGTGACGTCCGACCCGCTGGAAATCGCCGGCATCACCTACGTGCCGCTGTTCACCTACGAAGCCATGCTCGCGGTCGCCAATCAGCACGTGCTGGCAAGCAAACCGTACATCGTTCCCGAAGACCTGCTGACCGAAACCCTGATCACCTACCCGGTCGAACGCGATCGCCTGGACATCTTCACCCGTTTCCTCGAACCGGCCGACATCGAACCGGCGCAGGTACGCACCTCGGAGCTGACGGTGATGATGATGCAGCTGGTGGCCAGCGGCCGTGGCGTGTGCGGCATGCCGCACTGGGCGCTGCATGAATACAGCTCGCGGGGTTACGTGAAGGGCAAGCGGCTGGGCGAGAAAGGTCTGTTTGCCACGCTGTACGCAGCGATCCGCGCCGACATGCTGGATGCGCCGTACATGCGCGACTTCCTGCTGACGGCCAAGGACACTTCGTTCTCGACCCTGGATGGGGTCAGCGCGGTTCGTTGAGGCTGGCGGTTGGCACGAAAGGCGCGCACCACATGTGGATCTTGTCGAAGTAGTCCTCGCCGACCCGCACCGCCATCGGTTCGAGGCCGAACTGGATGAAGCCGCAGCGCTGGTACAACTTGAACGCCGCGTCATTGCCGGCGGTGACGGTCAGTTGAATGACTTTCAGCGCCGGATGCTGCTGCGCTTCACCCAGCACCGCCTCCATCAGTTTCAAACCCAGACCGCGCTGGCGATACTCGGCCGACACATACATGCCGAACACCGTTGCCTTGTGCCGGGCCTTCTCACGAGGCTCAAACGCCAGGCCGACGATGCCCGCCAGCCGGCCGTCCTCGAACGCGCCGAACACCGCGTCGAGCTTGCTGGTCAGGCGTGATTCCCACCAGCTCAGCGGCATCACTGCGCGCTCGCGCACGCTGGAGGTGAACGCCTGCGGATGCCGGTCATAGGCTTCCAGCATCAGTTCGCGATAAGCGAGCGCATGACTGGCGTCCAGCCGCTCGATCCACATGCTCAAGCCGAGCGGCGTTGTTCAAGCATCAGCCGTACGGCCAGACCGCCGAGCACAAACCCCATGAAATAACGCTGCGCCGCCAGCCAGGTCGGATTGCTGACGAACCACGAAGCGATGCCCGCCGCGAACAGCGCGATCAACAGATTGACGCTGAAACTGACGCTGATCTGGGTCAGGCCGAGAATGATGCTTTGAGTGAACACCGAGCCGTGTTCCGGGGTAATGAACTGCGGAAATACCGAGAGGTAGAACACCGCGATTTTCGGGTTCAGGGCGCTGGTTAGAAAGCCCATGGTGATCAGTTTGCGCGACGAATCCGCCGGCAGTTGCTGCGCCTCGAATGGCGAACGGGCGCCGGGCTTCACCGCCTGCCAGGCCAGCCACAACAGGTACAGCGCACCGGCCCATTTCAACACTTCATAGGCCATCGGCACCGCGAGAAACACCGCAGTCAAACCGGCAGCCGCCGCGAACAGATGCACAAAGAACCCCGCCACCACGCCGAGCAGCGAAGTCACCCCGGCACGGCGTCCCTGACAGATCGAACGCGAGATCAGGTAGATCATGTTCGGCCCCGGCGTCAGTACCATCAGCAGGGCGGCGGCGGCAAAAATCAGCAGGTCTTGAAGCGGGATCATGACGAAGTCCTTTGCACGAATGATCAGGCGATCGCGGTCAGCGAGGCTCGATAAAACGGCAGGATCAGGTCGCGTGTCAATGGGGCGAGAACCACATCGCCGTCGGTGGCAGGATCAATCCAGATCACCTCTTCGATCTCGGCGGCTGGAGACACCTTGGCGTCGATGGTCAGCTGAAAGATCTCGGCCTGCACGACGAATCCCGGCTCGTTGGCGGCGGGTGCCGAGAACTGGCCGAGAAAGCTCGCCTGCACCGGATCGATCACCAGCCCCAGCTCTTCTTCCAGCTCACGGGCCAGCGCATGCACCGGCAGCTCGTGGGCCTCGATCTTGCCGCCCGGTTGCATGAACGCCGTGGTGTTGCGCTTGCGCACCAGCAGGGTCTGGCCGGCGGAGTTGAGCAGCAGCGCGGCGGCAATACGAATGATGCGAGGGGAAACAGCGGATACAGAGGTCATGGGGCAGCCACCGGCCTTGAGAAAAACCGCAAGGATCCCATGCCGGTCGCGTCAGCGTCATCACCCCTGGGCCAGAAGCACGCTTTCCCCCTCCTCCGGTACTTTCACGAACACCTTGTATTTAGCGCCCTCCATGGCTTCGAAACTGATCAGTTTGTCCACCAGCAAAGCACTCAGCACCTTGCCGGCATTGAGCAGCAACATGCCGTTGTCGGCGTTGAGATTGCGCGCCAGGATCATCCCCGCCGCCAGTTCCCGGGTACCCAGCACCTTGACGCTCGGATCGGTCAGGGTGATGTCGCTGACCATTGCACAGACCTTGATGAAATCCTCGATCAGTTCGGGATCGTAAAGTTTGCCGGCGTACTGGCGCAGGTACAGCAACGCTTCATCACTGTTCATTTGCCGCTCGAGAATCAGCCCGCGCTGCAACTCGACGAAATCCACCGCCAGTTTCAACAGCCGCGAACCCAAGGGAATGGCCTCGCCCTTGAGCCGGTCGGGAAACCCGCTGCCATCCCAGTGTTCCTGATGATGCAGGATCAGCCGCGCGGCATCCTTCATCGGGTCAAGGGTCATCAACAGCGATTCGCTCTGTTTCGGATACGCCCGGTAGCGATCGCGCTCGGTGCTGTGCAACAGGTCCGACGGCGTGGTCATCATGCTGTCGGTCCAGCTCAGCTTGCCGATGTTGTAGAGCGCGGCGGCCATGGTCAGGTCGCGGCTGGCGGCTTCATCAAACCGATGTTCGCGGCAATAGCAGCGCACCAGTTCGATGATCTGCCGGTTGGTCTGCTTGGTCGGCGGCAGGCGCAGGTTGGCCAGCAACGAGAACATTTCAGTGCCTGTCAGGAAACTGCGCTTGAGCTCCTCGTAGGCCAGATCGAGCATGTCGGCGGTCTGCTGCAGCTCGGCGGTGCGGGCGGCGACGCGCTTTTCCAGAGTGCTGTTGAGCAACTTCAGCTGATCGTTTTGCGCTCGCGTCAGTTGTTCCAGACGCTCGCGCTCGCGTGCCAGATGCTGATGCTCGAGGGCCTGACGCAAGGTCAGGAGCATTTCTTCGTCGTTCCAGGGTTTGCTGATGTAGCGCTCGATCTGCCCTTCGTTGATGGCCTTGATGATTGCAGAAGGTTCGGCGTAGCCGGTGAGCATGATCCGCGCGGTCGCCGGGTACAGCTCATGAACGCGAGCCAGCAGCGTGGCGCCATCCATATTGGGCATGCGCGCATCGCTCATCACCAGATTCACCGGTTGCTGCTCGAGGATTTCCAGAGCCTGGGCACCGCTGGTGGCCAGCAACACGTCATAAGGCTGGCCGCGCAGCAGACGGCGCAGGCTGTTGAGGATCGGTTCCTCGTCATCGACCAGCAGCACTTTGGGCCGGGGCGGCGAAATCGGGGCGGACGGCTCTTCCATGGCGAAGCCTCGTGAAAAACGTTGGACATGACTGATGCGCCGACAGACCTCCCCGCTTGCCCGCGCCTGAACCAAAGGCTAGATGATTTTCGCCGGGGCCGTGTAAATCCTCTGTTACACCGCGACAGGCGAAGTTGCGTCCCTGCAACTATGCTCAAGTGGCGGGACGACACCATCGGCCTGCGCGCAGGCATGGGATGAGGGGAAAGGGATGCTCCCGATGACGAATGTGCGTGTACAGGCGGGTATTGCGTCATGAGTGCGCAACCCGGCCCTATCAACCGTCGTGTGCTGATCGTCGACGATACCGCGTCGATCCATGAGGATTTCGCGAAAATCCTCAAGTCGGCCACAGTTACAGACGACAGTCTGGACGAAACCGAAAACCTGCTGTTCGGCGATCCGACCTCCGCTCCCGCCGCCCCCAGGGATCCTTTCGAGCTGGACTCGGCCTATCAGGGCCGCGAAGCGCTGGACAAGGTCGAAGCCGCACTGGCCGCGGGGCGTCCCTACGCCATGGCCTTCATCGACATGCGCATGCCGCCGGGCTGGGATGGCCTGGAAACCATCGAGCGACTGTGGCAGGTCGACCCCAAGCTGCAAGTGGCCCTGTGTACCGCTTATTCCGATTACTCCTGGGAGGACATTGACCAGCGGCTGGCCCTGACCGATCGCCTGCTGATCCTGAAAAAACCCTTCGATGCGATCGAGATCCGGCAGCTGGCCAGTGCCCTGACGGTCAAGTGGCAGATGACCGAAGACGCCGCCATGAAAATGAACCTGCTGGAGCAGGCTGTTCAGGAACGCACGCGGGAGTTGTCCGACGCCAACATCATCGTGCAGAACAGCCCGACCATCCTGTACCGGCTGCGCGGCGAGCCGTCGTTTCCGTTGATGTACATCTCCCACAACATCACCCGATACGGGCATGTCGCGGCTGATCTGGTGGGTTCGGCCAACTGGGCGCAGACGCTGATTCACCCGGACGATCAGCCCAGTGTCGATGCCGCCATGGGCCGGGTGCTCGATCGCCATGCAGAGGGCGCCTCCATCGAGTTTCGCCTGCGCACGGGCGCGGGCGACTGGCGCTGGGTGGAAAACCGCTACATCCCGGTGCGCGATCACGACGGCCGACTGCTGGAAGTCGAGGGGATCATTCTCGATATCACTGAACGCCGTCTGGCCGAAGAAAAGATGAACCTGCTGGCCCGTACCGACGGTCTCACCGGGCTGGCCAATCGCGCCACCCTGATCGAGCGCCTGCATCAGGCCTTCGCCGCCGCTCGCCGGGGTGCGGCACCCTTCGCGGTGTTTTATCTGGATCTGGACCATTTCAAGCGGATCAACGACACCCTCGGCCATCCGGTCGGCGATTTGCTTTTGCAGGAAGTGGCGCAGCGGATCAAATCGAATGTGCGGGAAAACGACGTAGTCGCGCGGCTGGGCGGTGACGAATTCGCGATCCTGCAGTTGGATGTCAGCGACCCGACCCAGTCCGCCACCGTTGCCACCAAGATCCGCGATGCACTGTCGCAGCCTTACCACTTGACGGGCAATGCCTTGCACACCTCCGTCAGTATCGGCATCTGCCTCTACCGGTCCACAAGTCTGGATGCCGACAGCCTGCTGGCCGGCGCCGACATGGCGCTGTACCGCGCCAAGGAAACCGGGCGCAATCAGTACCAGTTCTACTCCGAGCAAATCACCCGGGAAGTGGCCGAGCGCATTACCCTTGCCGAAGAGTTGACGACAGCGCTCATTCAGGGAGGGCTGAAGCTCGATTACACGCCGGAAGTGGACATGCACAGCGGCAGGATTCTCGGCATGGCCGCGCAGGTCAAATGGCAACATCCCAGGCTGGGTCTGCTGCCGGCGTCGGCCTTTGTACCGGCAGCGGAAAAGACCGGTGCAATCATCCCGCTCGGTCGCTGGATACTGGATCACGCCTGCTGGCAGATGCGCCAATGGCAAAACGAGGGAGTGGCGCCTCCGGTGATGGCGATCAGGATTTCCCTGGCGCAACTCAAGAGCGGGCCCGAGCTCATCTATGACGTGCTGCGCACCACCGCCCGTTGGGAGCTGGCACCGTGGGATCTGCGTTTCGATGTCACCGAAGCGACCCTGGCCCAGACCAAATGGACTCACAACGATGTGCTGCCGCGCCTGAGTGAGCTAGGGGTGAAGATCGCCATCGACGATTTCGGCACCGAATACTCATCGTTCGATTACCTGAAAACCTACCGGGTCAATCACCTCAAACTCTCCCAATCCCTGATCGACAGTGCGGCCCAGGATGAAGGCAGCGCCAATACCCTGCGCGCGATCGTCAATTTCGCCCGGGATCTGGCGATCGACATCAGCGCCGAAGGCGTCCGGCCCACAGATCGGGATGACGCCCTGGCCTCGTCGGCACCGCTGAAAAACGTGCAAGGCGTTTGCTTCAGGGAAGCGATCAGCCCCGAACAAGCGGCGCGTCTGCTGAAGGGCGGGAACGCGACTGCCCCGCTGCCCAGGGAGGATGAGGGATGAAAACACCTTTTCCCCAGACCAACCGGCGCATTCTGATCGTCGATGACACCCCGGCGATCCATGCCGACTTTCGCAAGATCCTCACCCCGGACACCCACGGTGAAGCGGATCTGAACACGCTTGAGCAAACGCTGTTCGGCACCCGCCAATCGCCGCACCTGACGTTCCAGCTCGACTCCGCCTATCAGGGCCAGGAAGCACTGAAACTGGTGCAAAACGCACTGGACGAAGGCCGGCCCTATGCCCTCGCCTTCACCGACATGCGCATGCCGCCCGGTTGGGACGGCCTGGAAACCATCGAAAAACTCTGGGCAGTGGACCCCAATCTGCAAATTGCGCTGTGCACCGCCTATTCCGACTACAGCTGGGAGGCCATGGCAGAACGGCTGGAGTTCGGCGATCAGTTGCTGATCCTGAAAAAGCCGTTCGACACCCTGGAAATCCGCCAGATGGCCAATGCCCTGACGTGGAAATGGCAGCTCGCCCAGGACGCGGCACTGAAGATGCTCAACCTCGAGCAGACCATCGAGGCCCGCGTGCACGAATTACTCAAGGTCTCGCGCCTGTTGCAGTACGACAGCCTCACGGGTCTGCCCAACAGCACCTTGCTCGGTGACCGTCTGACTCAATCGCTGGCCGCTTGCCGGCGCCATGACAAACAACTGGTGGTGATGTTTCTCGGGCTGGATCGCTTCAAGCGCATCAACAATGCCCTGGGCCATCCGGCGGGCGACGAGATGCTCAAACGGGTCGGCCAGCAATTGCTCGCCTGCGTGCGCGAATCGGATTCGGTCTTTCGTTATGGCTCCGACGAATTCGTGGTGATGCTCAGCGACATCAATCACCCGCAGCAGTCGCGCAGCATCGCCGAGAAACTACTGAGCGCCATCCGCGCTCCACAGACAATCGTCGGGCATGACGTGAGCGTCACGGCCAGTCTGGGCATCAGCCTCTACCCCGATGACGGGCTCGAGGCCATCGAGCTGATCAAGAAAGCTGAAACGGCCATGCGCAGCGCCAAGGAAAACGGACCGAACGAAATCGGCTTTTTCATCGAAGCCATGAACCAGCGCGCCCGGGAACAGCAAAGCATCGAGTCGGGTATTCGCCAGGCCCTGCAACGCCACGAATTCGTCTTGCACTACCAGCCGAAAATCGAGCTGGCCAGCGGCCGGGTAGTCGGTGCCGAGGCACTGGTGCGCTGGCAGAAACCGGGGCATGGCTGGGTCTATCCCTCGGAGTTCATCCCGGTGGCCGAAGACAGCGGCCTGATCGTGCCGCTGAGCAAATGGGTGCTGGCCGAAGCCTGTCGTCAGACCCGTGAATGGCAACAGGCGGGCTTGCCGCCGATTCGCATGTCGGTCAACACCTCGGCCATCGACTTTCGTCAGCGTCACTTCGTCGAGGGCATCGAGCAGGTGCTGGCACAGACCGGACTGGATCCCCGTCTGCTGGAACTGGAGATCACCGAAGGCGTGCTGATGCAGAACGTCGACGCGACGATGAGCGCGCTGAACCGGCTGAAGGCGCTGGGCGTCCGACTGGCCATCGACGACTTCGGCACCGGCTATTCCAGCCTCAGCTATCTGCGCCGGTTTCCCATCGATGTGCTGAAGATCGATCAGTCGTTCATTCGCGGTCTGAGTCACGACAGCAGCGATGCGGCGCTGGTCGGCGCGATCATCAGCCTGGGCAAGAGCCTGAACCTGAACGTCATCGCCGAAGGGGTGGAGACCGCGCAAGAATTGGCGTTCCTCAAGGACCACCACTGTGAGGAAGGTCAGGGCTACTACTTCAGCAAAGCCTTGCCGGTGGACGCCTTTGCCCGATTGCTGGCGTCCGCTCAGCCTGGTCCGTGGGGTGTTTCATGAATCGTCCGGCGTTGTTTCTACTGTTCGCGCTATGCGCAAACACCCTCGCCGCGCCACTGGACGAGCCGCTCAAGCCCTTGCCGGCCATCCCGTCACAAGACCCCAAGCGGGTCGAACTGGGACGTCAGCTGTTCCATGACCCACGGCTGTCGATCAACAACACGCTGTCTTGCGCCAGTTGCCATCAACTGGATAAAGGCGGCGCCGACACCCGCGCCTTCTCCAATGGTTTCGGTGGACAACCGGTCGCCGTCAACACACCGACCGTGTTCAACGCCAGCCTCAATTTCCGCCAGTTCTGGGACGGTCGCGTCGAAACCCTGGAAGAACAGAGCAACGTCGTGATCACCAGCCCCCACGAAATGGGCAGCGACTGGAACACGGTCGTGCAACGGATCGCTGACGACGCAGCCTATGGTCAAAGCTTTCGTGCCGCCTACCCCGATGCCGTGAACCGGGCCAATATCCAGAATGCGCTGGCCACCTATGAGCGCACGCTGCTGACCCCCGGCTCCCGTTTCGATCAGTACCTGCTGGGCAATACCGATATCCTGACCCTCGAAGAAAAATACGGCTATCAGCGTTTCAAGGAGTACGGCTGCATTGCCTGCCATCAGGGCGTCAACATTGGCGGCAACATGTTCCAGAAGTTCGGCGTGTTCGGCGACTACATCGCCGATCGCGGCAACCCGACAGTAGCCGACCAGGGCCGCTTCAACGTGACCGGTGACGAAGCCGATCGCGCCGTGTTCAAGGTGCCGAGTCTGCGCAATGTCGCCCTGACCGCACCGTACTTCCATGACGGTTCGGCGCCCACCCTCGAACGGGCGGTTGACGTGATGTTCCAGTATCAGTTGGGGCGCATGCCCAGCGAAGAAGACAAGACCCTGATCATCCTGTTTCTCAAGACCCTGACCGGCCAGTGGGAGGGCAAGCCATGATGAAGGTTTCACGCCGTGTCAGCCTGCTGTTGCTCGGTCTCGTCACCGTGTTGCTGGCCTCGATTCTGGTGTTTCTGTACCTGAAATCGAGTTCCGAGCAGACGACGGCCTATACCGAATCCCGGGATCTGATCCGCCAGATCAAGCAACAGGATTCGTTGTGGGAAAACGAAATCCTCAAGGCCCGGGTGGCGCTTTCGCACAATTACGATCCGTTGATTTCACCCATGAACGAAATGAACCGTTTGTGGGAACGCTTTGACACCATGGAGTCCGGCCACGGGCGCAGCGACTCGCAACAATGGAACGAGGCTCACGACAGTTTTCTCACGGCCATGCAGGAAAAGACCCGGCTGGTGGAACAGTTCAAGTCGCACAACGCCCTGTTGCGCAATTCCCTGGCGTTTCTGCCCACAGCCGAAGATGACATTCAGGCGCAACTGGCTGACCTGTCCGACCTCGACAAGATCCAGGTGCATAACATCGCCACCGACACCTATGACCTGCTGCTCAGCGCCTTGGAGTTTTCCCAGGTCACCTCCGACGACAAGGCCGCCGACATCGTACTGGGCTTGAACAAACTGGCGGTGAATGCGCAACGCCTGCCCCAGGACTTCCAGGCCCCGATCCGGATCCTGAGCAATCACATCAGCCTGATTCTGCGCGAGCAGCCGATCGTCAACCGCTTGCTCGAGGAGATAGAGGCGGTTCCGGTGGCCGAGCGCCTAGACAACATCACCACCATGCTCAACCAGGATCAGCAACAGGCCGAAAAAATCGACCGCAAATACCACTTCTATCTGCTGCTGTTCTCGGTCCTGCTGATGTTGTCGCTGTTGTGGCTGGCCATCCGCCTGATCCGCAGCTTTGCCGAGATCAACCGGGTCAACGCGGCCCTGCAAACCGCCAACGATGTGCTGGAGCAACGGGTCGACGAGCGCACCCGGGAGCTCAAGAACGCCCAGAGCGAACTGCTCGACGCCGCACGCCAGGCCGGCATGGCCGAGATCGCGACCAACGTGCTGCACAACGTCGGCAACGTGCTCAACAGCGTGAACATCTCCTCCGACCTGATCTCGCGCAAACTGCGCAGCAGCAAGGCGCAGGGGCTGGGCAAGGCCATGCAACTGATCAACGAACACCCGGACGATCTCGGCCATTTCCTCAGCGAAGACCCCAAGGGCAAGCTGCTGCCCGGCTACCTCAATCAACTGGTTGGCGCCATCGCCCAGGAACAGCAGGAGATGGTCGACGAACTGAACCAGATGAACAAAAGCGTCGATCACATCAAGGACATCGTCGCCACCCAGCAATCCTACGCCGGGGCCAACAGCATGACCGAGCCGCTGTACATCAACGAGCTGCTCGAAGACGCGCTGCGCATGAACGCCGGCGCCCTCACCCGGCACCACGTCACGGTGGTCAAGGAATACGCCGAAGTCCCCCAGGTGATGGGCGACAAACACCGTTTGCTGCTGATCCTGATCAACCTGATCAGCAACGCCAAGTACGCGATGTCCGACCTCAGCAACCGCCCGCGCACCATGACCCTGGGGGTAAAGATCGTCGACGACAGTTTTCTGGAAATCAGCGTCAGGGACGACGGCGAAGGCATCGCACCGGAAAACATGACGCGGATCTTTGCCCACGGTTTCACCACCCGCAAGGAAGGCCACGGCTTCGGCCTGCACAGCTGCGCGCTGGCGGCCATCGAGATGAACGGCCACCTCACCGCCCACAGCGACGGACCGGGGCTGGGCGCCTTGTTCACCCTGCAGATTCCGCTGATCACCGTTACGGAGAACGCATGAGCGAGCTGTCTAACCGCCGCATCCTGCTGATCGATGACATGCCGTCGATTCACGAGGACTTTCGCAAGATCCTCGCCCCGGCGCCGGCGCACTCGGCAAAACTGGACGAGATGGAAGCCGCCCTGTTCGGCGTGCCCGCCAAACCCCGGCAAGCACCTTTCGAGCTGGATTCGGCCTACGGTGGAGAGGAAGGCCTGGCCAAACTCAACCTGGCCCTGCAGGAGCAATGCCCGTATGCCCTGGCCTTCGTCGACATGCGCATGCCGGACGGTTGGGACGGAGCGCGCACCATCGAAGAACTCTGGAAGCAGGATCCGCAGTTGCAGGTGGTGGTCTGCACCGCCTATTCCGATTACTCCTGGGACGAACTGCTGGATCGTCTGCACGCCCATGACCGACTGCTGATCCTGAAAAAACCCTTCGACAACATCGAAGTCCAGCAGATGGCCAACACCCTGCTGACCAAATGGCAGATGACCGAACGCGCGTCCCTGCAGATGCATCACCTGGAACATCTGGTGGATCAGCGCACCGCCCAGTTCCGGCAGGCCAGTGAAGCCTTGCAGCGGGAAATCGATGAGCGCAAACAGCTGGAAGGCCAACTGGTGCAATCGGAAAAACTCGCCTCGCTGGGTCAACTGGCCGCCGGGGTCGCCCATGAAATCAACAACCCGATCGGCTTCATCTCCTCCAACCTCGGTACGCTCGACGGCTACTTCCAGCAACTGCTGGCCATGCTCGGCGCCTATCACACCGCCGGGCAGAACTTGCCCGCCGAAGCCGCCGCGCAGTTGCAGCAATTGCGCGAGCGTCTTGAACTGGACTATCTGCTGGAAGACATCCCGACGCTGATTCGCGAATCCAAGGAGGGCATTGGTCGGGTCGGACAGATCGTCCGGGATCTCAAGGATTTCTCCCGAGTCGACAGCCATCAGGAATGGCAGTGGGCCAATCTGCAACAAGGCATCGAATCGACCCTGAACATCGTCGCCGGCGAACTCAAGTACAAGGCCGATGTGGTCAAGGAATATCAGGATCTGCCGGACATCGAATGCCTGCCCTCGCAAATCAATCAGGTCATCATGAACCTGGTGGTCAACGCGGCGCAGGCCATGGGCCCGGAGCGCGGCACCATCACCCTGCGCACCGGCGTGCAGGGCGAAACGGCAATCATCGAAGTGGCCGACACCGGTTCTGGCATCGCCCCCGAGACCTTGCAGAAAATCTTCGACCCGTTCTTCACCACCAAACCGGTGGGCCAGGGGACAGGCCTGGGCCTGTCCCTGTCGTATGGCATCGTGAAGAAACACGGCGGCGATATTTCCGTGCGCAGCACGTTGGGCGCCGGCACGACGTTCCGCGTGCAGTTGCCGTTACGCCAGACCCGCCCGGCGGCCTGATGCCGGGTCAGGCGGCTTCCTGGAAATCCATCTCCGGCGGCTGCCGGCGGAAGCCACCCGTAAGCACCGCCAGGTACACCACGCCAATCGCCAGCCAGCTCAGGCCCAGATACACCGCCAGGTGATCGAGGCTGACCATCAGCCACAAGTCCGCCGCCAGGCCGATGAACGGGAAGATCAGGAACAGGATCAACTCGCGCAGGCCTTTTTTCTCGCCGCCGATCCAGTAGTGAAAAATCACCGACAGGTTGACCAGACTGAACGCCAGAAACGCGCCGAAGTTGATGAACGAGGTCGAGGTGGTCACGTCTAGTTTCAGCGCCAGCAAGGCCACCACCGCACACAGCAGGATGCTGTTGACCGGCGTGCCGAAGCGCTCGTGCAAGGTGCCGAAGAATGACTTGGGCAGCACACCGTCACGGCCCATCGCGAACAACAAACGCGAACCGCTGGCCTGCGCCGACAGACCCGAGGCGAACTGACCGACGATCAGGCCGATCAGGAAGATCGACACGAACAGATCACCGCCAATGTTGCGCGCAATCTCGTAGGCCGCCGAGTCGACGCTGTCGAACTGGAACGAAGGATGGGCGATCTGCACGAAGTACGAGACGCCGACGAAAATCAGCCCGCCGATCAGGGTGATCAACATGATTGCCCGAGGGATGGTGCGACGTGGATCGCGGGTTTCTTCGGTGAGGGTGCTGACCGCATCAAAACCGAGGAACGAATAGCAAGCGATGGCCGCGCCGCTCATGATCAGCGGCATTTGCATGTCGCCATTGAAGAACGGTTTGATCGACCACAGCGGCTGGCTGGCATCGCCGCCGACGTAATGCACGCACAGCCCGACGAAGGCGATCAGCACCAGGAACTGCACCAGCATCAGCAAGGCGTTGATGCCGTTGGCCAGCTTCAGGCCGATGATGTTGATCGCGCTGGTGATGCCGATGAACGCCAGCACCCAGATCCACTGCGGGATCGACGGGAAGGCCGACGCGAGGTACGCGGCGCCGATCAGCCAGATCGCCATCGGCAGAAACAGATAATCGAGCAGCACCGCCCAACCGGCGATGAAGCCGAGTTTCGGGCTGATGGCCTTGCGCACGTAGCTGTAGGCCGAGCCGGCCACCGGAAACGCAGCGGCCATGCGACCGTAGCTCATGGCGGTGAAAAACATCGCCACCAGCGCCGCCAGATACGCGGCGGGCACCATGCCGGCGGTGGACTGGGCGAGGATGCCGAACGTGCCGAGGACAATGATCGGCGTCATGTAGGCGATGCCGAACAGCACCACCGCCCCTAGTGAAAGGGTGCGTTGCAAACGAGCCATGGGCGACTTACTCCGGATTTTATTGGATTTATGGCAGAGGCCGAGTTCGGCGAATGTTTCGGGGGTTTTGTTATTGTTCTGGTGTCATCTGAATACTGGTATGACTTGAGATCCATCCCCCTCACCCCAGCCCTCTCCCCCAAGGGGGCGAGGGGAAAGGGAGCTGATCTCCATGCTTTTCAAAACCTGAGTTCAACTCTATAGATCACGTCGGCGTAACTTGAGAGACCAACTCGGTCAGTCCCCTCTCCCTCCGGGAGAGGGTTAGGGTGAGGGCAGCGGTTCAACGGTGTGGAATAAGCAACTCCCGAACACCACAGTCCCGTTCAACCACCTCCCCCGGCAACCTCAACCGCTGATCATCCAGATACCGATAATCCTTGCGTGCCAGCTCCAGCTGGCCGAAATCCAGCTCGACACTGAACCGCCCTTCCTCACGCCCGGCTTCGAACAGCAGCGTGCCCAGCGGATCCACCAGCGCACTGCCGCCGGCAAACATCAACCCGTCATCCCCGGCTTCCACCCGGTTGACCATCAGCGCAAACGCCTGGTTTTCCTGGGCCCGGGCCATGATCGCGGTGCGGTGGGTCGGGCCGTAGGGGTCCATGTTGCCGTTGGTCACGATCAGCAATTCGGCGCCCAGTTGCGCCAGGGCGCGGGCCGACTCGGGGAACTCAATGTCGTAGCAGATCAGCAGACCGACGCGCACGCCGTTCCACAGGCAGGTGGCGTAACGGTCGCCTGCCTCGAACACACCGCGATCAGAGGCCCAGAGGTGGGTCTTGCGGTATTTCAGGGCAATGCCTTCGGGAGTAATCAGCAGCGTGGTGTTGTAGTAGCGGCCGTTGTCGTTTTCGGCCATGCCGATCACCACGGCAATGTTGCGCTCACGGGCGGCAGCCTGCACGGTGCTGACGGTCGGGCCGTCCAGCGGTTCGGCGATCTGCGCCACGGTGTCGGCGGTCGGAAAGCCCATCAGGTGGGTCTCGGGGAACACGATCAATTGCGTGTCGGCGGCGCAGGCCGCCATCGCCGCGAGGGCGCGTTCGAGGTTGTACGCCGTGTCTTTGTCACGGCCCGCCAACTGGGCGAGTTCGACTTTCATGGGTAGTCCTTGTTATGAGCGCCGGGCGCCGAAAGATTGCCCGGCGGCTGTCTGTGGGCCAGTATGCTTCGCATTCGACCGGCCCGGGAATTACGCGGCCGGGGTAACCCGATAGGGGTAGAGGCATGACTCTTTCGTTTGACGACATCACCTGGCACCGCGCCGTGGGGCAGTTGATCGACGCCCTCGACAAGCCGAATTTCTGGGCGCAACTGGTGCGCCTGCTCGACCAGTACGTGCCGTTCGATAGCTGGGTGGCGCTGCTGTTCAGCGCCGACCGCCACCCGCAGGTGTTCGCCGAATGCCCCGGTGCCGACGGCAGCCCCGATCAGCTGTTTCAGGACTACTTGCGCGGTCTGTACCTGCTCGACCCGTTCTACATTGCCTGCCGCGAGCAATCGCGCACCGGGCTGTATCGCCTGTCGGAGGTCGCGCCGGAGCACTTCGAACTGACCGAGTATTACCAGCGATACTTTCGTCTGAATGTGGTGGCCGACGAAATCCAGTTCAATTGCCAACTCGAAGGTGACCGCACGCTGTGCCTGTCGCTGGGCAGTCAGCAGCGCTTCACCGGCGAGCAGATTGCCCTGCTGTCGCTGATTCAGCCGTGGGTGCTCGGCCTGTTGCGCCAGCGCCTGCCCTATGAAATCAACGAAACCGTGGCCCTCGCCCCGGCGCCTGCGCAACCGGACTGGCGGGTACAGCTCGAAGCGTCGGTGCAGCAGCTCAAGGGCGCGCAACTGACCGCCCGGGAACTGGACGTCGGGCGCCTGATGCTCAGCGGTTGCTCCAGTAAAGAAATCGCCCGTAAGCTGGAAATCTCTGTTGAAACCGTGAAAGTCCATAAGAAACACATGTACAGCAAGCTGGGGATCAAATCCCAGTCGGAGCTGTTTTCGATCTTTCTGCAGGCGCAGAACGCCTGACTGCCGCAAAAAAACCGTCCGAACCAAGGAAACCGTATGAGCCTGTCACTCCTGAGCCGCTACGCCTTCTTTGCCGTCTGCGTGATGTTCACCCTCGCCAGCCTGCCCTTTCTCGAACATGACTGGCTGTGGCCGATCACCGCCGTCAGCGGCGTATTGAGCCTGATCGGTCTGTTCGACCTGATGCAGAGCCCGCACGCGGTGCGCCGCAACTATCCGATCCTGGGCAACATCCGTTATCTGGTCGAGGGCATCCGCCCGGAAATCCGCCAGTACCTGCTGGAATCCGACAGCGACGCCCTGCCCTTCTCCCGCGCCCAGCGTTCGCTGGTGTACTCGCGGGCCAAGAATGAAACCGCCGACAAACCGTTCGGCACCCTGATCGACGTCTATCAATCCGGTTTCGAATTCATCGGCCACTCGATGCGCCCGGCGCCGTTGAGCGACCCGAGCAGTTTCCGCGTCACCGTCGGCGGCCCGCAGTGCACCCAGCCGTACTCGGCGTCAGTGTTCAACATCTCGGCCATGAGTTTTGGCTCGCTCAGCGCCAACGCGATCCGCGCGCTGAACCAGGGCGCCAAACTCGGCAACTTCGCCCACGACACCGGCGAAGGCAGCATCAGCCCCTATCACCGCGAACACGGTGGCGACCTGACCTGGGAACTGGGCAGCGGCTATTTCGGCTGCCGTACCAGCGACGGCCGCTTCGACCCGGAACGCTTCGCCGCCCAGGCGCAGACCCCGCAAGTGCGGATGATCGAAATCAAAATGAGCCAGGGCGCCAAACCCGGCCACGGCGGGATCCTGCCCAAGCACAAGGTCACCCAGGAAATCGCCGACACCCGCGGCATCCTGATGGGCGAAGACTGCATTTCACCGTCGCGACACAGCGCGTTCTCCACACCGATCGAGATGATGCATTTCATCCAGCAGCTGCGTGAACTGTCCGGTGGCAAACCGGTGGGCTTCAAGTTCTGCCTCGGCCACCCATGGGAGTTCATGGGCATCGCCAAAGCCATGCTGGAAACCGGCATCCTGCCGGACTTCATCGTGGTCGACGGCAAGGAAGGCGGCACTGGCGCCGCGCCGGTGGAGTTCACCGACCACATCGGCGTGCCGATGCGCGAAGGCCTGCTGTTCGTACACAACACCCTGGTCGGTCTGAATCTGCGGGACAAGATCAAGCTCGGCGCCAGTGGCAAGATCGTCAGCGCCTTCGACATCGCCAGCGTGCTGGCCATCGGCGCCGACTGGGCCAACTCGGCGCGCGGCTTCATGTTCGCCATCGGCTGCATCCAGTCGCAAAGCTGCCACACCAACAAATGCCCGACCGGCGTCGCCACCCAGGACACCCTGCGCCAACGCGCACTGGTGGTGCCGGACAAGGCCCAGCGGGTCTACAACTTCCACCGCAATACGCTCAAGGCCCTGGCGGAAATGCTCGCCGCCGCTGGCCTCGATCACCCGTCGCAACTGTCGGCCAAGCATCTGGTGCGGCGGATGTCGGCGACTGAAATCAAACTGTTCTCGCAGCTGCATGTGTTCCTGAAGCCGGGGGAATTGCTCACCGGGGAAGTGAACGGCGAGTTCTATTCGCGGATGTGGCAGATGGCTAGGGCGGACAGTTTTGAGCCGCAGGAGATCGCGGCCGCCTAGCAGTAACGCTCAGGGCATAGCACCTCGGATACTCACCAACTCAAGAGCCGACCATGGGGCGGCTCTTTCATGACGATGAAACCGTAATCGCCGGTCAGATAGATGCGGTAATAGAGGCGATCCACCAAGGCTGGAAACCCCTGATAGCCGACGCGGGTGGCATTGCGCCGTTCGCGCTCTGCAACCACGTTGGTGATGCCGGCCGACGGCAGGTTTTCGGCGAGCATGAAGTAGTCGATGTTCAACAGATAGCGCAGCACCGGTAGCTGTTTGAAGGTGCCCTCCGCACCCGCCAGCCAACGGTCGGAGTAAGTGACCGACAGGTAAATACGTTTGGCTTCGCGCAGTTCGCGATGAGAGGAAATGTCCTGACTGAGGCTGAACAGGGCGCTATTGGCGAAGGTTTTTTCCATCATCAGCACCCGCCCGTAAGCGAAGGACAGCGACAAGGTTGCCAGAAGCGGAATTGCCAACAACAGGGGCAATCGCGAGTGCAGCGACGTCAATCCGACATAGGCCAGATAGAACAGCAACATCAGCAGCACGCCGAACCCCATCAGGGTGCGCGCGCCTTCATTGAAGTCGCGAAACAGCAGCGTCATGCCCGGCACCAGCAGCACAATCAGCGGCATTGCCAGCAGGCAGCTGAAGCTCAGCAGCAAGCCCTTGGCGCGCGACAGGTGGCGCTCGCGAATCTGCCGCCCCAACTGCACGGCGCCGATCACAGCACACAGCACCAGCGCAATAAAAACCGCCGTGTAACCGCCGTGAAACAGCAGCGCTACCTTCTCCATCACCCGAGCGATATTGATGCCGATCTGCAGCAACGGATCAGCGCTTGCCTTCAGCAATTGCGTGCGTCCGTGGTCAGTGAACGGATAGGCCGTGACGCTGTAAATCAACACTGCCAGCAGCAGTTGCGCCAGCCGCCAGCCTGACTGGTGCCAGAGCTCCGACCACGGTACTCGCCGATGGACATTGCGCAGCAATTCCAGGCAGCACAGCCCGAGAAACACATTGAGACTGATCTGATACAGCCCGATCGCCAGCGCCAGCAACGCCGACGGCACCAGCCATCGCTGAATGCGTGAAGCGCCGCAAAAAGTGATCGCGTAAATCACCGCGACCAGACTCAGGGCCATGCCGGCCCCGTCGTATTGATAGGACAGGTTCTGCAACAGGAACGGGTTGTACCAGAGCGGCAACGGCACCAGGCAACAGGCCACCGTCGGTTCGGGAAAATAGTGGAAGGTCAGTCGGGTCAGAGCGAACGACATCGCTACGGTGGCGAGCAACAGCGGCAATGGAAAAATGTTCGGTGCAGCGCCGGTAAAGGTCAGCGCCTGATACAGCCAGTCCATGAACAACCGCCCCTGCCCGGCCCAGGCGTTGCCGGCTGCCAGCGTGCGCCAGTTGTCATCGATGTAGGGGAAGTCAGCGAGGATCAGCGGCAGGATGTACAGCATTGTGGCAAGCAGGAAGAACAGCACGACCTGACGGCGGCCGAGTTCTCGTACGAGAAAATCGCTGATCCTCATACTGCGCCTCTGTTCACGGCTGCGCTGGAAACGAAGTAGATAAACCTTCGAACATGACTCTGAATCAGAAGTCGTTTTTTGCGCTGATTTCAGACCAGCGGCATCAACTCACACCCATGAAAAAGCCCCGGACTTTCGACCGGGGCTTTCAGGTTTCAGCGACAACGAATTACGAAGCCGAACGCATCGCGCCCTGTACCGAATCCTTCGGTTGCAGCTTGAACACGTAGAACAACACGGTCAGCAGTACCAGGAACGCCGGGCCGACATACAGCGCCACGCGAGTGTCCGGGAAGTACGCCATCAGGCCGACCACCAGCACCAGGAACGCCAGCGCCAGATACGAGCTGACCGGGAACAGCCACATCTTGTACTTCAGGCCCGCCCGTTCGCTGGCGCTCAGGCCTTTGCGGAATTTCAGCTGGGCCAGCAGGATCATCACCCAGGTCCAGATCGCGCCGAAGGTGGCGATGGACGTCACCCAGACGAAGACTTTTTCCGGTACCAGATAGTTGAGCAGCACGCCCAGCAGCAGCGCGAAGATCGACAGGAGCAGTGCCCGACGCGGTACGCCGTTGCTCGAGGTGCGAGCGAAACCGGCCGGCGCCTGGCCGTTTTGCGCCAGGCTGTAGAGCATGCGACCGGTGCTGAAGATGCCGCCGTTGCACGACGACAGCGCTGCAGTGATCACCACGAAGTTGATGATGCCGGCGGCGGTCTTGATGCCCAGACGCTCAAAGGTCATCACGAACGGACTGCCCTGGGTGCCGATTTCGCTCCACGGGTAGATCGACAGGATCACGAACAGCGCGCCGACGTAGAACAGCAGGATCCGCCAGAACACCGAGCCGATCGCATTCGGGATGGTCTTCTGCGGGTTCTTCGCTTCACCGGCGGTCAGGCC
>Ga0207713_1000324_pt1 | contig 53955 bp, 44 predicted proteins | sample KBSS64metaG_FD_184404 | JGI IMG/M metagenome (GOLD analysis project Ga0207713, IMG submission 184404) | Switchgrass rhizosphere microbial communities from Kellogg Biological Station, Michigan, USA - KBS S6-4 metaG (SPAdes) (version 2) | ecosystem: Host-associated > Plants > Roots > Rhizosphere >...
GGCGCGCGGTTCGGTGGTGGAGCTGGGCTGCTGCTTCGGCTTCCTCTCCCTCCGGATGGCCCGCGACGGCCATCAGGTGACGGCCGTCGACCTGTCGCCCGGCACGGTCGCACTCCTCGCCTCGATCGCCCCGGCACTGGGCACGCCGCTGCACGCGCTCGCCGGCGAACTCCGGCGCCGCGCGGAACTGGCCGGCGGCGGCGTCCCAGTACTGCAGGCGATCGGCCGCCAGCCAGGGCGTGCCGTCCGGCGCCAGTTCGAACGCGGCGATGTCCGCCGCGGCGGCCAGGCCGCGCTGCGGACCTTGGATGTTGTCCAGCACGTGGCCATCGGACAGCGCGCGCACCTGCACCCCGAAACCGGGCGCGCCGATCCACAGGCGGCCGTCCGGCCGCGCGCGCATCCAACTGTTGACGCCCATCTCCGGCGTGGCATCGGCCGCCGAGCTGCGGCCCCAGGCCTGCAGCTTGCCGCCGTCGGTCGAGCCGCGCAGCAGCATGGCGCTGCTGCCCAGCCAGAGGTCGCCGGTCGTATCCTCCAGCGCCGACAGCAAGCGCACGCCGGACAGGCTGGGCGTCCACACCGGCTTGCGCAGTTCGCCGCTGGACGGCTGCAGCCGGAACACGTTGCCGCCGGTGCCGACCAACCACACGCCGCCATCGCCGGCCCGCGCCAGACTGGCGTACAGATCCGGGGTCAGGCCATGCGCCGGCCCCAGCACCGCCATGCGCCGCCAGCCGGGGCGCAGGTAGCCCAGGCCGCGAGTCGGCAGCGACACCCACACCCCACCTTCGCGGTCGCGCAGCAAGCTCACCACCACGTTGGCGCCGGCCACCGCCGCCTCGCCCTCGCTGACCCGGCGCAACGCGCCATCGGCCGGCTTGTGCCACAGGCCCTGGCCGTTGCCCAGCCAATAGCCGCCGGCACCGTCCTCGGCCATGCCCAGCACGCCGCGCTGCAACGCGCCGGACCAGTCGGCGCGTTGCCAGCGGCCGTCGTGGTCGAGCCGGTACAGCGCCGCGTTGGCGCTGACCCACAGACCATCCGACAGCGTCATCACCGCCGCGACCTTCTGTGGCGCGCCGGCCGGACCGGGCAGCCGAAAGGGGCTGGCGCGGTGGCCGTCGTAGCGCACCATGCCCTTGAAGGTGCCGATCCACAGCACCCCGGCCGTATCGAAGCCCAGGCCCACGATCGCGCTGTCGAGCATCGCGTCGACCTCGCTGTCGCCGGCCTGGATGCGCCGCACCCGCCCGTCCGCCGGCACCCGGTACAGGCCGCCGGCATAGGTGCCGAACACGACCTCGTCGCCGCGGCTGGCGATGGCGAACACCTCGTCGCTGCGCATCGCCGGCTGCGTGGCCATGTTGAAATGGCGAAACCCGCGGCGGCGCGCGTCGAGCATGCTCAGCCCGCCGCCCTCGCAGGCGACCCAGACCCGGTTGCGCGCATCCACGTGCAACTCCTGCACGTAATTGCAGCGCAACGATTGCGGGTCGGCGGGATCGTGCCGCCACAGGCGGAACTCGCGCCCGTCGTAGCGGGCCAGGCCATCGCCGCTGGCGATCCACAGATAGCCGTCGCGATCCAGCGCCAGACGCGAGATCTCGCTGGACGGCAGCCCTTGCTCGGCGCCCAACAGCCGGAACCGCGGCAGCTCCGGCACCGCCGCCAGCGCGCCGGCGCAGCAGCCGGCCAGCGCCAGCAACCAGGCGAACGCCCAGGCGCGGCGCAGGCGGCGAGGACGGGGGATTGGCATCGACATCGGCTCCAGCGGCAGTGAACGGTCGGCGGCGGATGAACACCGGCGCACTGCCGGGGCCGGCCGCGCGCAGCGCGTCCGCTTCCGTGCCGCCCTTGCGCGGCAGCGTTCTTATACCCCGCGGCCCCGCAAAAATCACATCGGCCGCGCCGTGCAACGAACCATTGCGTGCGCCGCAGGCGCAGGCGGCGCGGACTGCGCCTAGAATCCGGAGCACATTCCCCAGCCCGGCCCGCCCATGCTCCAGCGCTGCCTCATCGTCCTGCTGTCGCTCTGTCCCGCCGTCGCGCTGGCGGCCCCGGCGCAGTACGCGCTGGACCCGGTGCACACGCGCGTGCTGTTCGCGATCGAGCACGCCGGCTTCTCCAAGGCGCTGGGCACCGTCTCCGGCAGCACCGGCACCCTGCTGTTCGACCCGGACGACTGGCGCAGCGCGCGCCTGGACGCGCGGGTGCCGTTGCAGCGGCTGGACCTGGGCGACGAGAAATGGAACCGCGCCGCGCTGGCGCGCAACCTGGTCGACGGCGAGCGCTATCCCGAAGCGCACTTCGTCTCCACCCGGATCGAGCCGATCGACGCGACCCACGCCAAGGTGATCGGCACCCTGACCCTGCACGGGGTCAGCCGCGAGGTCGCGCTGGACGTCACCCTGAATGCAGTGAAGCGGCATCCGCTGCCGCCGTTCCGCCGCACCGTGGGCTTTTCCGCCACCACCACGCTGCAGCGCGCCGACTTCGGCATCGACGCCTGGCCGTCGGTGATCGGCGGCACGGTCGACCTGCGCATCGAAGCCGAGGCCACCCGCAGCGGCGGTGCCGACGCCGAGCAGCCGCCGGCGGCCACGCCCGCGCCCGACACCACGCCAGACACCCCTCCCACCGCCAGCCAGGACGCCACGCCATGACCGCCAGAAACACCGCCGAGCGTTGGGGCAGCGTCAGCCAGACCCTGCACTGGCTGATCGCCGCACTGATCCTGCTGCTCGGCGTGGTCGGCCTGACCATGGGCGAGCTGCCGAAGACGCCCAAGTACTTCTGGGTCTACACCGCGCACAAGTCGCTGGGCCTGACCGTGCTGGCGCTGGTGATCGCGCGGCTGGGCTGGCGCCTGTACGCCGGCGCGCCCAAGCCGGTGCCGGGCACGCCGCGCTGGCAGGAACGCATCGCCAGCGCCACCCACGCGCTGCTGTACGTGATGATCTTCGCCATCCCGCTGTCCGGCTGGCTGTACGACTCCAGCAGCGGCCTGCGCCCGTTCCGCTGGTTCGGCCTGGTCGCCGTGCCCAAGCTCAGCGCCCCGGACGAATACCTGCGCGACCTGTCGCATGCCGTGCACGAATGGGGCTTCTGGATCCTGATCGCGGTGGTGCTGGCGCATGCCGGCGCCGCCTTCTACCACCACCTGTTCCAACGCGATGCCACCCTGGCGCGGATGTTGCCGCGCGGTTGGCTCACCCCCAAGTCCTGAGGAGCCGTTTCGATGTCGACCCGTTTCGCGTCCCCCGCCGCCGTCGCCGCCAGCCTGGTGGCCCTGCTCGCCGCCGCCCCGGCGGTGCAGGCCGCCGAGTATGTGCAGGCCCCCGGCTCCACCCTGGTGTTCGCCAGCAAGTACGACGGCGAAGTGTTCACCGGCCAGTTCCCCGGCTTCGACACCAAGCTCAGCTTCGACCCAGCCAACCTGGCCGGGGCCAAGCTCGATGTGACCATCCCGCTGGCCGGCGCCAAGAGCGGCAACACCGACCGCGACTCCACCCTGCAGGGCGCGGACTTCTTCAACGTCGCCAAGTTCGCCACCGCGCACTACCGCGCCGACACGTTCCGCGCGCTGGGCAACAACCAGTACGCCGCCGACGGCACCCTGGAGCTGCGCGGCGTGCGCAAGCCGGTGACCCTGACCTTCACCTGGACTCCGGGCGCGCAGCCGGTGCTGGCCGGCAAGGCCACGGTCAAGCGCCTGGACTTCGGTGTGGGCGGCGGCGACTGGGCCGACACCAAGACCATCCCCAACGAGACCGCGATCAGCACCAAGGTCGTATTCAAGGCGAAGTGAGTCGCCACCGGCCGCAACCGCATGCGGCCCCTGGGCGGCGGATTCCCTCGTCGGGTCCGCCGCTTTTTTTATGTACGAACATTCGGTCGCCACGTTTAAAAACAGGGCCGAGTCGTCTCTATTGCTGCAATCGCCCCCTCGAGTTCTTCGTGAGGACTGACTGACGGAGACAGTACCAGCGGCTCGAAGTCGGATCGAATCGGCTCCGACTGCGTCAATGCTTCTCGCAAGGCGGGCAACGCATTCCGGGCGCGACAGGCGACGGCGCTCAATGCCAAGGCACCATAGAACCTGCCCACGTCCCCATCCGTCTCCAGCAACATCGCAAGTCGATCAACCGATTCGTCGTCCACACGCAACACGTGGTCTCGATCGAATCCAGTCAACATCCGCACCAGGCCACGCATCTCGGCAGCGCGCGCACGTTCACTCCTGGCCTCCAGAATGCTTTGATGTGCCACGCGGATGTCTTGATTGACATCCATGGCGGGCACACGCTCGCCACTGGCACCAGATAACGCGGCGAACATCAGATAAGCGCAGACCTTAGTCACGAACCATCTCATTTGCCGGGTTGAGCGCAGAACCTACGCAGCGGACAGCCAGTCGGCCACTCGCGCAGCATCGAACGGCCACCCCAACTCGCGCCCCGTCGCATCGCGCAGCACCGGCACGCGCTCGCCGTAGCGCGCCTCCAGCACCGGGTCGGCATCGATGAAAACGCTTTCCAGGTCGCGTGCGCCCGCCTGCGCCAGGACCAGCAACGCCTGGTCGCACAGGTGGCAATCGTCGCGCTGGTACAGGGTCAGGGACATCGCGGCGGTTTTCCGATGCTGCGCTGCGGACGTCCGCGGCGGGCCAGCGGCATAGAATAGTCGGTCTTGCCCTCACCCCTCCGGCACGCATGGCTGTCAGCACCTTCGACCTGTTCAAGATCGGCATCGGGCCGAGTTCCTCGCACACCGTGGGGCCGATGCGCGCGGCCGAGCGCTTCGTGCACCGCTGGCTGCTGGATCCGGGCCGGCTCGGCGAGGTGGTGCGGATCCGCGCCGAGGTGTTCGGCTCGCTGGCGCTGACCGGGCGCGGCCACGGCACCGACAAGGCGGTGCTGCTGGGCCTGGAAGGCCAGCGTCCGAACCTGATCGACCCGGACATCATTCCCGCCACGCTGGAGCGCATCCGCAGCAGCAAGCGCATCGACCTGATGGGCCAGCACAGCATCGCCTTCGACGAGAAGCGCGACCTGGCGATGAACAAGCGCCAGAAGCTGCCGTACCACACCAACGGCATGCGCTTCACCGCCTATGCGGCCAACGACGAGGTCATCGCCACCCGCGACTACTACTCGGTCGGCGGCGGCTTCGTGGTCAACCAGGACGACGCCGCCGACGATCGCATCGTCGCCGACGAGACGCCGCTGCCGTACCCGTTCAAGAGCGGCGACGAGCTGCTGGCGCAGGCCGCGCGCAGCGGCCTGAGCATCGCCGCGCTGATGTTCGAGAACGAGAAGTGCTGGCGCAGCGAGGACGAGATCCGCGCCGGCCTGCGCGAGATCTGGAACGCGATGCAGGCCTGCGTGGCGCGCGGCATCCGCGAGGAAGGCACCCTGCCCGGTGGCCTGCACGTCTCGCGCCGCGCGCCGGCGCTGTACCGCGAACTGTCGTCCAAGCCGGAGGCGGCGATGCGCGATCCGCTGACCACGCTGGACTGGGTCAACCTGTACGCGCTGGCGGTCAACGAGGAGAACGCCGCCGGCGGCCGCGTGGTCACCGCGCCGACCAACGGCGCGGCCGGGATCATCCCGGCGGTGCTGCACTATTTCGACCGCTTCTGTCCGGGCGCCGACGAGCCGCGCATCTTCGACTTCCTGCTGACCGCCGCGGCGATCGGCATCCTGTACAAGGAAAACGCGTCCATCTCCGGCGCCGAGGTCGGCTGCCAGGGCGAGGTCGGCGTGGCCTGCTCGATGGCCGCCGGCGGCCTGGTCGCCGCGCTCGGCGGCAAGCCGGGGCAGATCGAGAACGCCGCCGAGATCGGCATGGAGCACAACCTGGGCCTGACCTGCGACCCGATCGGCGGCCTGGTGCAGATCCCGTGCATCGAACGCAACGCGATGGGCGCGGTCAAGGCGATCAACGCCAGCCGCATGGCCATGCGCGGCGACGGCAAGCACAAGGTGTCGCTGGACAAGGTGATCAAGACCATGCGCGACACCGGCCGCGACATGCAGGACAAGTACAAGGAAACCAGCCGCGGCGGGCTGGCGGTGAACGTCATCGAATGCTGAGCCGCCCCATGCGCGGCGCCGCGCACGGACAAGCGCGCGCTGGGCGAGGCGGCACATCGGTCCGCGCCGACGACCAGCGCCGGCGCACGCGCCGCGCCGCCCGGCCCAGGCGTTTGTTGCAGGACGGATAAAGTTTCGCGTCCGAACGCCGATAGCGACTGTGACAACCCGCCGATCGGCACTGGAATGCCATTGCAGTCCCACCTCGCTTCCTGGTGCATCCGTGCGCTACAGCTGGCCATGCTCCTGGGAGCGTGGTGCGCGCTCGCGCCGACCGCATCCGCGTTGCAGCCGGACAAGCGCATCAACCACTACGAGCGGCAGGGCTGGGGCCTGGAACAGGGGCTGCCGCAACTGAGCGTGCAGGCCTTCGCGCAGGACCGGCAGGGCTATCTGTGGATCGGCACGCAGGGCGGGCTCGCGCGCTTCGACAGCGTGCGCATGACCAGCTTCGACGAGAAGGCGCCGGCGCACCTGCCCGGCCCGATGATCAAGGCGCTGTACGCGGATCCCGCCGGCGACCTGTGGATCGGCACCTACCGCGGCCTGGCGCGCTATCGCGATGGGCGCTTCATCACCCTGCTGCCGCAGGACCCGCAGGCGCCGCTGCTGAACATCGAGTCGATCGCGGTCGACGCGCAGGGCACGGTGCTGGTGGCGGCGCAGGACGGCGTCTACGCCGTGGTCGGCGACCACCTGCGCCTGCGCCACCGCATCGCCGACGGCGCCTACGCGCTGCTGCCGCGCGGCCGCGCGCTGTGGGTCGGCACCCGCGGCGCGGTGCTGCGCTTCGCCGCCGACGACGATACGCCGCTGCCGTTGCCGGTCGACGCGCAGCAGGCGCCGGTGCGGCAATTGCTGGATGCGCAGGGCCGGCTGTGGGCCGGCACCCGCGACGGCCTGCTGTTCCGTCGCGATGGCCGCTGGCGGCGCCTGCCCGGCGACCCCGACGTGGCCCGGCGCTCGGTGGACGCGCTGTTCCAGGACAGCGACGGCAATCTGTGGGTGGGCCTGCCCGGCGCCCTGCTGCGGGTGCGCGACGGCGGCATCGTCGAGCACTATGCCGAAGACAATCAGGACGACAGCCCCAGCGCGATCTTCGAGGACCGCGAACGCAACCTGTGGCTGGGCAGCCGCTGGAAGGGCGCGACCCGCCTGTGGAACGGCTGGACCCGGCGCTACAGCCGCGACGAAGGCCTGATCGATCCGCTGGTGTGGACGCTGGCGCGCGACCCGGACGGCGCGCTGTGGGTGGGGACCGGCGGCGGCCTGGCACGGCTGCGCGATGGCCGCTACCAGCAGGTGCTGAGCCGGGCGCAACTGCCCATCGAAACCCCTTACACCCTGCTCGCCGAACGCGACCAGCTGTGGATCGGCAGCCGCCGCGGCGCGGCGCTGTACCGCGATGGCCGCGCCACGCTGCCGCCGCTGCTGGCACCGCTGCGCGAACTGCAGGTCAGCGGCATCGTCCGCGACCGCGCGCAGCGCCTGTGGTTCGCCACCAGCGACGGCCTGTTCCGCAGCGACGGCCAGCGCCTGCACCGCTACGGCGGCAGCGACGGCCTGCGCGACCCGCGCATCCGCCTGCTCCACGAAACCTGCGACGGCCGCCTGTTGATCGGCACCCAGGCCGGCCTGTACGAGGTGCGCGGCGAGCGCGTGGTGGCGCTGGCCGACCCCGGTTCGGCATTGGCGAACGCCGACATCACCGCCATCCACGAACTGCCTGGCCGGCAGTGGGTGGTCGGCACCCTGTCCGAACAGCTGTGGGTGTTCGACGGACAGCGCTGGAGCATGTTCGACGAAGGCGACGGACTGCCGGCCAACGCCGCCTTCTTCATCGCCGACGACGGCCGCGGCAGCCTGTGGGTGGCCGGCCTGCGCGGCGTGTACCGGATGCCGCTGGCGAGCCTGCTCAAGCGCATTCAGGTCCCGGCCACGCCGCTGCAGGCCGAACTGCTGCTCAACGAACGCGGGCAGCGCCATGGCGGCGTGCAGGGCCTGTGCTGCAACGGCGCCGGCAACGGCAAGGGCTTCATCGACAACGGCACGCTGTGGCTGCCCAGCCGCGACGGCGTGGTCAGCATGGACACCGCCGGCATCGTCAAGAACCCGGTGGCGCCGGTGCCGGTGGTGGAACGGGTGCGCGTGCAGGGCCGCTGGTTGCCGCCACAGGCGCTGCGCGACGCGCCGCTACCGGCGCAGGCGCGCGACCTGGACTTCGAGTTCACCGCCGCCTCGTTGCAGGCGCCGGACAACGTGGAGTTGCGCTACCGCCTGCTCGGCTACGACACCGGCTGGCGCACGCTCGACGACATCCGCCAGCGCGTGGCGACCTATACCAACCTGCCCGGTGGCGACTACGTGTTCGAGGTCACCGGCAGCAACAACGCCGGGGTCTGGGCCAAGGCGCCGGCGCGGCTGCCGCTGCGCATCCGCCTGCGTTTCCAGGAAACCCTGGGCTACAGGCTGCTGCTGGGCCTGGGCGTGCTGGCCCTGCTGCTGCTCGGCGTGCGCCTGGCGCGCATGGTCAACCAGCGCCAGCGCGAGCGACTGGAGCGGCAGGTGCAAAAGCGCACCGAGGCGCTGCAGGTGGCCAACCAGCGCCTGCAGGAAGCCAGCTTCACCGACGAACTGACCCAGTTGCGCAACCGCCGCTACCTGTCGCTGCACATCCCCAGCGACATCGCGCTGTACCGGCGCATGGCCGCCAACGACCAGGACATGCTGTCCTCGGGCATGCTGTTCGCGCTGATCGACATCGACCATTTCAAGGCGATCAACGACAGCGGCGGCCACCACACCGGCGATGCGGTGCTGCAGCAGGTGGCGCAACTGCTGGTCCGGCTCACCCGCGAAAGCGACTACGTCGCACGCTGGGGCGGCGAGGAATTCCTGCTGGTGCTGCGCTCGGCGCCGCGCGAGAACCTGACCGTGGCCGCCGAGCGCCTGTGCCGGGCGATCGCCGCGCACCGCTTCACCCTCGACCAGGGCCGGCAGACGCAGATCACCTGCTCGATCGGCCTGGCCGAGTTCCCGTTCGTGCACGATCCCGACAGCCTCCTCGGCTGGGAACAGTTGCTGATCCTCGCCGACCGCGCCCTGTACCAGGCCAAGGCCAGGGGCCGCAACGGCTGGGCCGCCTACCAGCCGGTGCTGGGCACGCAGGCCGAGCAGGTGCTGGCGGCGCTGCAGGAACCGGCCGAGCGCATGCAGCACCACGCCTGCCTGAGCCTGGTGCACCACGGCGGCTGAGCGGCGTTGACGCCGCGCGCGCAGGGTGCGGGCTACAGTCGCCGCATCCTGCCCAGACCCCTGAGCCACATGCGCCGATCCGTTCCGCTGCTGGCCGCGCTCGCCGCCGCCACCCTGTGGTTTCCCTGTCACGCCGCCACGCCGCCCCCCACGCCGCGCTATGGCGCGCAGTTGGAAGGCTTCGACTATCCGTTCCCGGTCGCGTCCTACACCGTCGCCGCGCATGGCCAGTCGCTGCAGATGGCCTACCTGGACGTGGCGCCGAGCGGGGCGCCGAACGGGCGCACCGCGGTCCTGCTGCACGGCAAGAATTTCTGCGCGGCGACCTGGGCCGACACCATCACGGCGCTGAGCGCGCAAGGCTACCGGGTGATCGCGCCGGACCAGATCGGCTTCTGCAAGTCGAGCAAGCCCGCGGCCTACCCGTTCTCGCTGGCGCAGCTGGCGGCCAACACCCACGCGCTGCTGGACCACCTGGGTATCGCCCGCGCCGTGGTGGTCGGCCACTCGATGGGCGGCATGCTGGCGATCCGCTATGCGTTGATGTACCCGCAGGCCACCGAGCACCTGGCCCTGGTGAACCCGATCGGGCTGGAGGACTGGAAGGCGCTCGGCGTGCCCTGGCAAAGCGTGGACGCGTGGTACCGCAGCGAACTGAAGACCGACTTCGACAGCATCAAGCGCTACCAGCTGAGCACCTATTACGCCGGCCAGTGGTCGCCGCGCTTCGAGCGCTGGGCGCGCATGCAGGCCGGCATGTACGCCGGCCCCGGCAAGGAGGCGGTGGCCTGGAACCAGGCGCTGACCTACGACATGGTGTTCAACCAGCCGGTGGTCTACGAACTGCCGCGCCTGCAGGTCCCCACCACCTTGCTGATCGGCCAGAAGGACAACACCGCGATCGGCAAGGCGCTGGCGCCGGAGGCGGTGAAGGCGCGGCTCGGCGACTATCCCGCCCTCGGCAAGCGCGCGGCGGCGGCGATCCCCGGCGCCAGGCTGATCGAGTTCGCCGACCTGGGCCATTCGCCGCAGGTGCAGGACCCGGCGCGGTTCAACGCCGCGCTGCTGGACGCGCTGTCGCACTGAGTCCCGCGCACCGCGCAACCGCGTCCATCTTCCTCATCAACGCCGGCACCGCGGCAACTGCCGTCGGCGCCGGCAATCGCGCGCCCCCTCCCGCAGGCGGGTGCGGTCGAAGAGCGGCGCCGGCGCGCGACGGTTGCGCCCTGCAACATTGGCCACCGCGACAGCCCACCAGCAAGACACCAAGAGCAACGTTGTCATCGCTTACATGTGATGGCTTCCCCGATAGCGCCACACGACCAATTGACAACGTTATCAACGCCGTCGACGGTCCAGGTTCCAGCGCGCCACGGCGCATCCGCAACGACGCGATCGCGCTGGAACGCAGCCAGCAGGGGCTCCGGCTGCTCCGCCACCGCAGTGCCCACGCCACACAGATCTGGAGGTTTCACCATGAACGTGAAAGACGCGCTCCCGTGGTTGTTGTGCTGTACCGCCCTCGTCGGCGTCGTTGGGCACGCCCAGGCGCAGAACGTGTCCTGCAACGGCATCGCCGCCTGGGATCCCGCGCGGATCTATCAGAGCGGCGACAAGCTCGTGTTCCAGGGCAAGCTGTACCAGGCCACCACCCAGATCTGGAACGCCTCGCCCAGCTACTGCACCAGCTGCGGCTGGTACCAGGAACTGGGCACCTGCAGCGCCACCGCCAATCAGCCGCCCAGCGTGGCCCTGACCGCGCCGGCGAATGGCGCCAGCGTCTCCAGCGGCGCCGCGATCACCGTGTCGGCGAACGCCACGGACAGCGACGGCAGCATCGCCAAGGTCGAATTCTTCCGCGGCGGCAGCTCGCTGGGCAGCGATACCAGCGCGCCGTATGCGGTGACCTGGAGCAACGCCAGCGCCGGCAGCTACCAACTGACCGCCGTGGCCACCGACAACCAGGGCGCGACCACCACCTCCGCGGCGCGCAGCATCACCGTCACCGGCACCCCGTCCGGCGACACCACGCCGCCCAGCGTCCCCGCCGGCCTGGCGTCGGCCACCCAGAGCAGCACCAGCGTCAGCCTGTCGTGGAATGCGTCCAGCGACAACGCCGGCGGCAGCGGCATCGCCGGCTACCGCGTCTACCGCAACGGCACGCAGGTCGGCACGCCCACCGGCACCGCCTACACCGACACCGCGCTGAGCGCCGACACCAGCTACAGCTACCAGGTCGCCGCGCGCGACAACGCCGGCAACGTCTCGGCCAAGAGCGCAGCGCTGAACGTGCGCACCAGGCCCGCCGCCAGCGGCGGCGGCAAGCGGGTCATCGGCTACTTCGTGCAATGGGGCATCTACGGCCGCAACTACCAGGTCGCCGACATCGACAAGAGCGGCTCGGCCAGCTACATGACCCACATCAACTACGCCTTCGGCAACGTGCGCAACAACCGCTGCGAAGTGGGCGTGACGCAGCCGTCCGATCCCAACAGCGGCGCCGGCGGCGACGCGTTCGCCGACTACACCAAGGCGTTCGCGGCGGCGCAGAGCGTGGACGGCGTGGCCGACACCTGGGACCAGCCGCTGCGCGGCAACTGGAACCAGTTGAAGAAGCTCAAGGCCAAGCATCCGGGCCTGAAGGTGCTGATCTCGCTGGGCGGCTGGACCTGGTCGCGCGGCTTTTCCAGCGCGGCGCGGCCGGAGAACCGCCAGGCCTTCGTCGCCTCGTGCATCGACGCCTACATCCGCGGCAACCTGCCGGTCACCGACGGCGCCGGCGGCGCGGCGGCGGCGGCCGGCGTGTTCGACGGCATCGACATCGACTGGGAATACCCCAACGCCTGCGGCATCAGTTGCGGCAGCGCCGAGGACCGGCAGAACTTCACCGCGCTGCTGGCCGAGTTCCGGCGCCAGCTCAACGAGGTGCGCGCCGGCCTGCTGCTGACGGCGGCGGTGGGCGCCGGAGTGGACAAGATCCGCGCCACCGATCCGGGGCAGTACCACCCGTCGCTGGACTACATCAACGTGATGACCTACGACTTCCACGGCGCGTTCGAGCCGATCACCAACCACCACTCGGCGCTGTTCAACTCGCCGGCCGACCCGTCCACCGGCGACCAGCGCTACTACAACAGCAACGATGCGATGCAGGCGTTCCTGGATGCCGGCGTGCCCGCGGCCAAGCTCAATCTCGGCATCGGCTTCTACGGCCGCGGCTGGACCAACGTGGCCAACGTCAACAACGGCCTGTACCAGAGCGGCAGCCCGGCACCAGGCACCTACGAGGCCGGCATCGAGGACTACAAGGTGCTCAAGAACGCCGCCGGCACCTCGCATACGGACAGCGCCGCCGGGGCGCATTGGAAATACAACGGCAGCACCTTCTGGAGCTACGACACGCCGGGCGTGATCGCGCAGAAGATGAACTACGTGAAGGCCCAGGGCCTGGGCGGCGCGTTCTTCTGGGAGTTCAGCGGCGACGCCCCGCAGGCGGAACTGGTCAAGGCGGTCGGCAACGGCCTGCAGTAGCCGCGCGGCGCCCACCTGCAGGAACGCCGGCGCAAGCCGGCGTTCCTCGTTTCCCGATCCGGCTACCGGGTCGTGCCGACGGCGCGTACGCTCAATCGGCGGCGATGCGCAGCACGTCGTCGAGCAAGGCCGCCGCGGTCACCTCGGCGCCGGCGCCCGGCCCCTGGATCAGCAAGGGTTGTTGCAGATAGCGGTCGCTGTGGATGGCGACGCGGTTGTCGGTGCCGGCGCCGCTGGCCAGCGGATGGCCCAGCGGCAGTTCGCGCAATTCCACGGAAGCGCCGTGCGCATCGAAACGGCCGACGAAGCGCAGGCAGGCGCCATTGGCGCGCGCCTGCGCCAGGCGCGCGGCCAGCGGCGCGTCCAGCGTCGACAGCGCCGCATCCAGCGCGGCCGGCGCCGCCGCGACCAAGGCCGCCGGCAGCAGCGACGCCACCTGCACCTGCTCGGCACGCAGCGCCACGCCGGCCGCGCGCGCGAGGATCAGCAGCTTGCGCCGCACGTCCTCGCCGGACAGGTCCTCGCGCGGATCCGGCTCGGTGTAGCCGGCCGCCGCCGCCTCGCGCACGCAGTCGGAGAACGTCCGCGCGCCATCGTAGCGGTGGAACAGCCAGGCCAAGGATCCCGACAGCACGCCTTCGACCGCGTGGATCCGATCGCCGCCGGCGGCCAGCGCGCGCACGCTGCTGAGCAACGGCAGGCCGGCGCCGACCGTGGCGCTGTCGCCGTAATGGCTGGCCCCGGCATGCCGCGCCGCCTCGATCTGTTGCGCGCGCTCCAGTGCCGCGCCGCGGCCGAGCTTGTTCGCGGTGACCACGTGCACGCCGCGCGCCAGCCACTGCGCATGCCGCTGCGCGACGGCATCGCTGGCGGTGGCATCGACCAGCACGTCGCCGCGGCGCAACCCGTCCGCGGCCAGCGGCGGCGCGCAGGCGCCGCGCGGGGCGGCGTTGGCCGCCTCCAGCGCGGACGCCGGCGCGTTCGGCGAGCAGGCCTGGCGGGTACGCGAATTGCCCAGCCAGGCGAAGGCCGGCAGGCGCGGGCGCCGCTGCTGCAAGGCCTGATAGCGCGCGACGAAGGCGCGGCCGACGGTGCCGGTCCCGAGCAAGGCCAATCGCGGCGCCTGCGCGACCGCCGCGGCGCGCGGCCGCGGCGCCAGGGCATCGTCGGCGAGACGGCTCACGCGTCCACCCGTTTGCGCGCCAGCGCCGCGCCCGCCTGCTGCGCGCGCAGCAAGCCGGCCTGCAGGTCGGCGACCAGGTCCGCGCTGGACTCGATGCCCACCGACAGCCGCAGCAGACCGTCGCTGATCCCTGCGTTGGCACGCGCCTCGGCGGTCATCGCCGCATGCGTCATGGTCGCCGGATGCGCGATCAGGCTCTCCACGCCGCCCAGCGATTCGGCCAGGGTGAAATAGCGCAGGCCATCGACGAAGGCGCGCACCTCGGCTTCGCCGCCGGCCAGTTCGAAACTGATCATCGCGCCGAAACCGCGCTGCTGCCGCGCCGCCACCGCGTGGCCCGGATGCGTGGCCAGGCCGGGGTAATAGACCTGGCGCACCGCCGCGTGTCCGTCCAGCAGCGCCACCACCGCCTGCGCGTTCTCCTGGTGCGCGCGCAGGCGCGCGTCCAGCGTGCGCAGGCCGCGCAAGGTCAGGAACGCATCGAACGGCGAGCCGGTCAGGCCCAGCGCATTGGCCCACCACACCAGTTGCTGGTGCAGCTCGGCATCGGCGGCGATCACCGCGCCGCCGACCACGTCGCTGTGGCCGTTGACGTACTTGGTGGTGGAGTGGATCACCAGGTCGGCGCCGAAGGCGATCGGGGTCTGCAGTGCCGGCGACAGGAAGGTGTTGTCGACCACCGCCAGCGCGCCGGCCTTGTGCGTGGCGTCGATGACGAAGCGCAGGTCGGTGATGCGCAGCAGCGGGTTGGACGGGGTTTCGATCAGCACCAGCCGCGGCGCCTGCGCCAGCGCATCGGCCAGCGAGCGCGGATCGGTCAGGTCGGCGGTGATCAGGTCGAAGTGGCCCTTCTTGGCCAGCGCGTTGAACAGCCGCCAGCTGCCGCCGTACGCGTCGTGCGGCACCACCAGCTTGTCGCCGGGCTGCAGCAGCGCGTTGAGCACCAGGTTGATCGCGCCCATGCCGGTGGCGGTGATCACCCCGCCGGCGCCGCCTTCCAGTTCCGCCAGGGCTTCGCCGAGCAGATCGCGGGTGGGGTTGCCGCTGCGGGTGTAGTCGTACTGGCGCTTGTTGCCGAAGCCGTCGAAGCTGAAATTCGACGACAGCACGATCGGCGGGGTCACCGCGCCGTAGGCGGTATCGCGGTCGATGCCGGCGCGCACCGCGGCGGTGGCGGCGCTACAGGGCGGCAGATCGTTGTCGTGGGCAGTGCTCATGCGGCAGCTCCGGTGGGGCGAAGGGCGGTGGCGAGAATCGCGTCGATGCGATCGGTTTCTTTCAGGAAGGCGTCGTGGCCGTAGGGCGAGCGCAGCACGCGCAGGCTGCCGCGCGGACCCAGCCCTTCGACCAGGGCGACCAGGTCCGACAGCGGCACCAGGCGGTCGCCTTCGACCGCCACCACCACCGTGGGCACGGCGACGGCGGCCGGATCGATACGGTGCAGGTCGATGGATTCGGACAGGCGCAGGTAGGCGTTGACCTGGGTGCGCGCCACGTACTGCGCGCCGGCGGCGTCCAGGTAGTCCTCGGCGGCGACGCGGACGCGGCCGTTGATCACTTCCGGCGGCGCATCGAAGCGCTCGCCGAATTCTTCCGGGGTGCGGTAGCTGAGCATCGCGAACTGCCGCGCCAGCGACAGCCCGTGGCTTTCAGCGCACTGCAACTGCCCCAGCGCCACCGCGCGACGCTGCAACGCGCGCCAGGCCGCCGCATACGGATGCGCGCGGTGCGCGCCGCTGACCGCGATCAGCTTGTGCAGGCGCTGCGGATGCCGCACCGCCAGCTGCAGGCCGACCAGCGCGCCGTAGGAGTAGCCGACGAACCCGTGCAGCTGCGCGATGTCCAGCGCGTCCAGCAGCGCGGCGATGGCATCGGCCTGGTCGGCACTGTCGATCGGCGCGTCCAGGCTGCCGTCGGCGCCGACGAAATCGAACGCCAGCAGCCGCCGCTGGGTCGGATCCAGCGCCCGCCCCGGCCCGACCAGGCCTTCGGCCCAGCCCTTCTCGGGAAAGCTGGCATTGGCGGCGAGATGGCGGTGCGCGGAGATGCCGCCGGCGACGAACACCACCGGCGCGGAGCCGGGTCCGCTCAGCTCGTAGCGCAGGCGCAGCAGTTGCACGCCGGCATGGCGCAAGGGCAGCGCCACTGCGATCTCGCCGCGCATCGCGTGCACGCCGTCTGCCGGCGCGGCAACGCGGTCGTGGGACGCAATGGCGGAGATGGGGCGATCAGCTGTGTTCGCGAGGCGCATGACGGTATCCGGAGAGGAACGGCCATCGAGCTTCGCGGAGCTCGCGTTCGCCATGCAGAGGGCATGGATCGAACCATCTTTCGGCGGACGCGGTGGTCCCCGCAGGATTTGGCACCTACACGGTCGCTTGCGCGTCCGCTGGCTGCCCCGGCATCAAAGGGCCTGTCCCTCCGCCGGTCTCGATGGTGGAGCCACGATGCCAGCGTTTTCCGGCCATGTCAATCTCTTTATTCGGATGAAGCGATATGATTTTTCGATCCCCGGCCTCGGCCATACTCCGCCTCCCCCATCGCTCCCGCCTGTCCGTGCGCCGACGCCACCTCCGCCGCTGGCTTGCCGTGGTCCTGTCGCTGGCGGGCTTGAGCGGCGCGCTCGCGCAGCCGCTGCCGCGCTGGCATGCGCCGCGGCACGCGGCACGGCCCGCCCCGGCATGGCTGGAGGTGGCGACCCGCGCAAGCGGCCTGCGCGAGGTCGTACTGGGCAATCCGCTGGGCGGTCCGGTGCAGATCCGCCTGCAAGGGGACGCCGCCGGCTTCACCGCCGTGCCCGCGCTACCTCTGGTCGTGGAACTGGCCGCCGGCGAACGCCGCGTGGTCGCCCACCTGTATCCGGCGGGCGGCCAGGCCGAGACCGGCGGCGGCGACGCCCAACTGCGCATCGCGGCCGTGCCCGGCGCGCCGCGCGCACATGCCGACGACGTGCCGTATGCCCTGCCCTTCGCCGATCGCCCGGTGCGCATCGACCAGGGCTTCGGCGGCGCGTTCAGCCATCGCGATCCGGCCAACGCCTATGCCCTGGATTTCGCCCTGCCCGAGGGCACGCCGGTGCTGGCCGCGCGCGAGGGCGTGGTGATGGAGGTACGCGACGATTTCCGCGAATCCGGCACCGACCCGCGCCTGGGCCAGGCCGCCAACCTGGTGCGGGTGGTGCACGCCGACGGCAGCATGGCGATCTACGCGCACCTGGCCGCGGGCGGCGTGCAGGTGCGGGTCGGCCAGGCGGTCACGCGCGGCGAACGCCTCGGCCTGTCCGGCAACACCGGCCTGAGCAGCGGCCCGCACCTGCATTTCGCCGTCCAGCTCAACCGCGGCCTGCGCCTGGAATCGGTGCCGTTCCGCATGGCAGGCCCCCTGGGCGAGCTACGCTTCGCCCATCCCGACCAAACGGCCGCACCGGCAAGCCCGCTATAATCGCCGGCTTCCTCCGTCTCCGATGACGCCCATCCGGGCGTGCCGCCCATGTCCGAAGTCGCCACCGAAGCTGCGCGCCGCCGCACCTTCGCCATCATTTCCCACCCCGACGCCGGCAAGACCACGCTGACCGAAAAGCTGCTGCTGTTCGGCGGGGCGATCCAGATGGCCGGCTCGGTGAAGGGCCGCAAGGCCGCGCGCCACGCCACCTCGGACTGGATGGCGCTGGAAAAGGAGCGCGGCATCTCGGTGACCTCGTCGGTGATGCAGTTCCCGTACGAAGGCAAGATCATCAACCTGCTCGACACCCCCGGCCACGCCGACTTCGGCGAGGACACCTACCGCGTGCTCACCGCGGTGGACTCGGCGCTGATGGTGATCGACGTGGCCAAGGGCGTGGAAGAGCGCACCATCAAGCTGATGGAGGTGTGCCGGCTGCGCGACACGCCGATCATGACCTTCATCAACAAGCTCGACCGCGAGGGCAAGGATCCGATCGACCTGCTCGACGAAGTGGAGACGGTGCTGGGCATCGAGTGCGCGCCGGTGACCTGGCCGATCGGCATGGGCCAGCGCCTCAAGGGCGTGGTGCACCTGGTGACCGGCGAAGTGCACCTGTACGAGCCCGGCCGCAACTTCACCCGCCAGGATTCGACCATCTTCCCGTCGCTGGACGCGCCCGGCCTGGCCGAGAAGATCGGCGAGCGGATGCTGGCCGACCTGCGCGAGGAACTGGAACTGGTGCAGGGCGCCAGCCACGCCTTCGAGCTGGACGCCTACCGCGCCGGCAGGCAGACCCCGGTGTTCTTCGGTTCGGGTGTCAACAACTTCGGCGTGCAGCCGCTGCTCGATTTCTTCGCCGAGCACGCGCCGCCGCCGCAGCCGCGCGCCACCACCGGCCGCCAGGTGCAAGCCGGCGAGGACAAGCTGACCGGTTTCGTATTCAAGATCCAGGCCAACATGGACCCGCAGCACCGCGACCGCGTCGCCTTCATGCGCATCTGCTCGGGCCGCTTCGCCGCCGGCATGAAGACCCTGCACGTGCGCACCGGCAAGGAAGTGAAACTGGCCAACGCGCTGACCTTCATGGCCAGCGACCGCGAGATCGCCGCCGAGGCCTATCCCGGCGACGTCATCGGCATTCACAACCACGGCACCATCTCCATCGGCGACACCTTCACCGAGGGCGAGTCGCTGTCGTTCACCGGCATTCCCAACTTCGCTCCGGAACTGTTCCGCCGCGCGCGCCTGCGCGACCCGCTCAAGCTCAAGCAGCTGCAGAAGGGCCTGGCGCAGTTGTCCGAGGAAGGCGCCACCCAGTTCTTCCGCCCGCTGATGAGCAACGACCTGATCCTCGGCGCGGTCGGCACCCTGCAGTTCGACGTGGTCGCCTACCGGCTCAAGGACGAGTACGGCGTGGACGCCAGCTTCGAGCCGGTCGGCGTGGTCACCGCGCGCTGGGTGCACTGCGACAACCCCAAGAAGCTGGAAGAGTTCCGCGAGAAGAACGCGATGAACCTGGGCATCGACGCCGCCGGCGAACTGGTCTACCTGGCGCCGACCCGGGTCAACCTGCAACTGGCGCAGGAACGCGCGCCGGACGTGCGCTTCGCCGCCACCCGCGAACACGCGCACAGCGTGGCGGTGGACTGAGCCTGCGCGACCGCGGGGCGTGCGTCGGCTGAGCGCGGGCCCAACCGGCGCCGCCTGCCGGCGCCGCAGCCGATGCGAACCGCTCGCAATTGCGGTACCTTGCAAGCCCATGGATGCAGACCGGTCGCCCGCCTACTCGAACGCCGACGCGCCGCCTTCCACGGACTGGCGCGACGAACTCGCCAGCGCCCTGACCCACGGTCTGGGCGCGATCGCCGCACTGGCCGGCAGCTCGGTGCTGATCACCCTGGCCGCCATCTATGGCGACGGCTGGCAACTGGCCGGCGCGATCGTGTTCGGTATCGCCTTGCTGCTGCTGTACACCGCCTCCACGCTGTACCACGCGATCCCGCATCCCGGCGCCAAGGCGCGGCTGCAGGTCCTGGACCATTGCGCGATCTACGTGCTGATCGCCGGCACCTACACCCCGTTCACCTTGATCGGCCTGCGCGGCCCGTGGGGCTGGGGCCTGTTCGCGGCGATCTGGAGCATCGCCCTGGCCGGGGTGGTGTTCAAGCTGTTCTTCACCGGGCGCTTCCGGCTGCTCTCCACCATTCTCTACCTGGCCATGGGCTGGTTGATCGTGGTCGCGATCGAGCCGCTGCTGCGTTCGGTCGATGTGCCGACCCTGTGCTGGCTGCTGGCCGGTGGCCTGTTCTACACCCTCGGCACGTATTTCTACCAGCGCGACACGGTGCGCTACTTCCACGCCATCTGGCACCTGTTCGTGCTCGCCGGCAGCGTCTGCCATTTCGTCGCGGTGACCGCCCAGGTGCTCTGAGTCCGGTCACTTTCGCGTGCCGTGCACGGCGGCTGCCTAGGATGGCCGCATGGACCGCGAACCCGCTCCCACCCCCGGCATCCACCGCCGCTCCTGGCCCTGGCGGCGCAACGATGGCCGCCTGCGGCGCTGGCCGTTCGTGCTCGGCGCGCTGGTCCTGCTTCTGCTGATCGTCATCCTCGTCTTCGACTGGAACTGGTTCAAGGGGCCGGTCGAGCGCGCGGTGCAGGCCAAGACCGGCCGCGCGTTGCACATCGACGGCAACCTCGACGTCGACCTTGGCGGCACCATCACGATCCGCGGCGACCGCCTGCGCTTCGCCAACGCGGACTGGTCGAAGCAGCCGCAGATGGCCGATGCGCAACGCGCCGAGATCGACCTGGCGCTGTGGCCCTTGCTGCGCGGCAAGGTACGCATCCCCGAGATCCGCCTGACCCGGCCGAACCTGTTGCTGGAGACCGGCCCGGACGGGCGTCCCGGCAACTGGAACTTCGGCGGCGGCGGTGGCAGCCAGGTGGTGCTGGGACGGTTGCTGGTGCAGCAGGGACGGCTCAAGTTCCAGGACGTCCCCGGCCGCACCGACATCGACGTCAGCGTCGACAGCCTGGTCTCGCAGCGCCGCCGTGGCGATGCCGCGCCGCCGATCGCGGTGGCTGGCGACGGCCGCTGGCGCGGCAATCCGTTCACGCTCAAGGGCAGCACCGCCTCGCCGCTGGAACTGAGCGAGAGCGACCACCCGTTCCGCGTCGATCTGCGCGGCAGCGCCGGCAGCACCCGTGCGCACATGCGCGGCACGCTGACCAATCCCTTCCAGTTGCGCGTGTTCGACCTGCAACTGACCCTGGCCGGCGCGGACATGGCGCACCTGTATCCCCTGCTCGGCATCGCCATTCCGTCCACGCCGCCGTATCAGCTCGACGGCCGGCTCAAGCGCAACGGCGAGGTCTGGCGTTACGAGAATTTCAGCGGCCGCGCCGGCGACAGCGACCTGGCCGGCGATGTGCAGATCGACACCGCCGGGCAACGTCCGTTCCTGCGCGCGGACCTGCGCTCGCGGCGCCTGGATTTCGACGACCTCGCCGGCTTCGTCGGCGCGCCGCCGCGCACCGGCGCCGGCGAGACCGCCAACGCGCAGCAGGAGGCCGAAGCGGCCAAGCGCGCGACCGAGGCCAAGGTGTTGCCGTCGACCCCGTACAACCTCGGCAAGCTGCGCGCGATGGATGCGGACGTGCGCTGGAAGGCGCAGCGGATCAACGCGCAGGCGCTGCCGCTGGACGACATGGATGCGCACCTGAAGCTCAACGACGGCGTCCTGCTGCTGCAACCGCTGAATTTCGGCGTGGCCGGCGGCGACCTGCGCTCGGACATCCGCATGGATGCGCGCAAGCCGGCCATCGCCACCCGCGCGCAGATCTCGCTGCGCGGCGTGCAACTGGCGAAGCTGTTCCCGGACGGGAAGCTGGCCAAGGAAGCCTCCGGCGCGATCGGCGGGGAGATCGCGCTGACCGGCACCGGCAACTCGATCGCGCAGATGCTCGGCAGCGCCGACGGCAGCGTCGCCATCGGCATGGGCAAGGGCCACATCAGCAACCTGATCATGGAACTGGCCGGCCTGGACGTGGCCGAATCGCTGAAGTTCCTGGTCACCAAGGACCGCGAGATTCCGGTGCGCTGCGCCTTCGGCGATTTCGCGGTCCGCGACGGCGTGATGGACGCGCGCGCTCTGGCCTTCGACAGCACCGACACCTTGCTGATCGGCAGCGGCTCCATCGACCTGGACCAGGAGAAACTGGACCTGTTGTTGAAGGCGCGCCCCAAGGACCGCAGCATCCTGTCGCTGCGCTCGCCGCTGCGCGTCGGCGGCACCTTCAAGGACCCCAGCTTCCGCCCCGACTTCAAGGCGCTGGGCGTGCGCGGCGCGGTGGCCCTGGCGCTGGGCAGCATCGCCCCGCCGGCCGCCTTGCTCGCCACCCTGGAAACCGGCCCGGGCAAGGACGCCGACTGCGGCGGGCATTACGCCAAGTAGCCGGGAATCGGGAATCGGGAATCGGGAATGGTGAATCGGAAATGGGAAGATCAAAAGCGGGTCGATGCGCTTTTGATTTTCCCATTCCCCATTCCCGATTCCCCAATCCCGCCCTAGCTGGTGATATAGCGCTGCAACTGATCCAGTTCCCGCTGCTGCTCCTCGATCACCGCCTTGACCAGGTCGCCGATCGAGATCACTCCGACCACCGTGCCGGCCTGCACCACCGGCAGGTGGCGGATGCGCTGGCCGGTCATCAGTTCCATGCACTGCTGCACGCTCTGCGACGGGTCCACCGTGTACACCTTGGCGCTCATGATGTCGCGCACCGGCGTGGTCGCCGAGGAACGGTCCTGCAGCACCACCTTGCGCGCGTAGTCGCGCTCGGACAGGATCCCGGCCAGCCGCCCGTCCTGCATTACCAGCACCGCGCCGATGCCCTTGTCGGCCATCAGCCGCAGCGCATCGACCACCGCCGCATCCGGCGACACCGCGTGGACCTCACCGCCCTTGTCGCCCAACAACTGTCGTACCGTACGCATCGCTGCCTCCCGGTTCGCTGGATCGCAGGGCCGAGCATACTCCTGCGGCCGGTGCGCGCCAGGTGTCGACCAGATACAGCGGACGCTGCTTGGATTCCTCGTACAAGCGGCCCAGGTATTCGCCGATCAGGCCCAGCGCGATCAGTTGGGTGCCGCCCAGGAACAGGATCACCGCCATCATCGTCGGCCAGCCGGCGACCGGATCGCCCCACAGCGCGGCCTTGACCACCACCCAGGTTCCGAACAGGAAGGCGCCGGCCGCGGTCGCCAGTCCCAGGTAGGTCGCCGCCCGCAGCGGCGCGGTGGAGAAGCTGGTGATGCCTTCCAGCGCGAAATTCCACAGCCGCCACAGACCGAACTTGCTGCGCCCGGCCAGACGCGGCGCGCGCCGGTACGGCAGCGCCAACTGGCGGAATCCGACCCAGCCGAACAACCCCTTCATGAACCGGCGGCGCTCGCGCAATTGCGCCAACGCCGCCAGCGCGCGCGACGACAGCAGGCGGAAATCACCGGTGTCTGCCGGAATCGGCGTCTTCGACAGGCGCCCGATCACCCGGTAGAACAGCGACGCGGTGCCGCGCTTGAGCCAGCCTTCGCCGTCGCGCGCGATGCGCGTGCCATAGATGTCGTCGTAGCCGGCGCGCCAGTGCGCGACGAACTGCGCGATCAGCTCCGGCGGATCCTGGCCGTCGGCATCGAGCAGCATCGCCGCGCCGGTTTCGACGAAATCCAGGCCCGCGGTCAACGCCAGCTCCTTGCCGAAGTTGCGCGACAGGCGCAGCGCGCCGACGCGCGGATCGTCCGCGGCCAGCGCCTGGATCACGTCCCAGGTCGCGTCGCGGCTGCCGTCGTCCACGTACAGCACGCGTCCCTCCACGCCGTCCAGGCCATCGAGCGCGGCCAGGATGCGTGGATGCAGCAGCGGCAGGGTCTGCGCCTCGTTGAAGGCGGTGACGACGACGGTCAGGCGCTCGGTTTCCATGCGCGGATGGTACGGAGCGCCCGGCGCGTTCACCAGCGACAGCGCGCGCCCTCGCGCAGCCCCTCCCCTTCTCCCGCCGAGAAGGTGCCCCGAAGGGGCGGATGAGGGTGCGCCTGCCGCCGAACCATCCAAGCTCCTGGACATCCGTACCCTCACCCCAACCCCTCTCCGAATGCGAATGGGAGAGGGGCCAGAACGCGGCGCCATGCCGATGGCGCTACGGCGCCTGCAGATACGCCGGCCCGCCCAACTGCCGCGTCTGCCGCTGGATCCAGTTGGCGCGGCGCTGCACATACGGGCCCGGACGCGCGGCGTCGTAGCGCTGCGGCGAAGGCAGCACCGCCGCCAGCAGCGCGCTCTGTGCCGGACTCAGCTGCGCCGCCTCCTTGCCCCAGAAATGCCGCGCCGCCGCCTGCGCCCCGTACACCCCGTCGCCGAACTCGGCGACATTGGCGTACACCTCCAGGATCCGCTGCTTCGACCACAGCGCCTCGATCAGCACCGTGTACCAGGCTTCCAACCCCTTGCGCAGCCAACTGCGGCCCTGCCACAGGAACAGGTTCTTGGCCACCTGCTGGCTGATCGTGCTGGCCCCGCGCAGGCGGCCGCCGCGCGCATTGTGGTCGCGCGCCTTCTCGATCGCCTCCAGATCGAAGCCATGGTGGCTGGGAAAACGCTGATCCTCGGCGGCCACCAGCGAAATCGGCAGGCTCGGCGCGATCTGCGCGGTATCGCGCCAGTCGTAGGCGATGCGAAAGCCCCAGTCGCCCTCGCCCCAGGCGCCGAGTTGACGCTCGAGCATCATCGCCGAGAACGGCGGATCGACGAAGCGCAGCGCCAGCACCTGCGAGACGCTCGCCAGCACGAACACCAGCGGCGCCAGCAGCAGCCAGCGCAACCGGCGCCGCCGCCGCGGCAGCGCCGCGCCACTTGCAACGCCCCGTGGCGCCCCCATTGCTATGCGTTCTTCGACTTTGTCCACCGAGATGACCCACTATCCTGCGGTCGCCATCTTCCCATGCGCAGCGAGGCCGCGATGAGTTCTTCCGAGCACGACCACCTGACCCGCTTCCTGCTGCCCGGCGCCGGCGTGCGCGGCGTGCACGTGCGCCTCGCATCGGCCTGGCGCGACATCCTCGCCCCGGCCAGCTATCCGCCCGCCGCCACCGAGTTGCTGGGCGAGGCCTGCGTGGCCGCCGCCCTGTTCACCGGCCACACCAAGGTCGACGGGCGCCTGTCGGTGCAACTGCGCAGCGAGGGCGCGCTGCGCACCCTGTTCGCCGAGTGCACGGCGGCCGGCACCCTGCGCGGCATCGTCCAGTTGCGCGAGGGCAGCGATGCCCCGCGCGACCTGCGTGCGCTCGGCGACGCCGCGTTGCTGGCGATCACCATCGAGAACCCGGGCCTGGACCCGCGCGAACCGCAGCGCTACCAGAGCCTGGTGGCGCTGTCGGCGGCCGAGCTGGGCGAGGCCTTCGAGGACTACTTCCGCCAGTCCGAGCAGTTGCCGACCCGGCTGATCCTGGCCGCCGACGGCCAGCACGCGGCCGGCCTGCTGCTGCAGAAGCTGCCGGGCGACACCGGCGACGAGGACGGCTGGAACCGCGCCGGCGCCCTGTTCGATACCGTAGACGAATCCGAACTGTTGGCGCTGCCGGCCGAGACCCTGTTGCACCGGCTGTTCCACGAGGAGGCGACGCAGTTGCTGGGCACCCGGCCGCTGCGTTTCGGCTGCTCCTGCTCGCGCGAGCGGGTGGCGGCGATGCTGCGTTCGCTGGGCGAAGACGAAGCCCGCGCCGCGGCCGAGGCCACCGGCCAGGTCGAGATCCGCTGCGAGTTCTGCGGTCGCCACTATGACTTCCCCTTGACGGAATTCGGCGTATTGTTCGCTACAACCCCGGCTGAACCGGCACCGCCGGAGCGCTTGCAATAGCCGGGAACGAGCGTTAGGCCCGGGGAGTCTGGCTTGTTAAAGAAACATAAACCCACTAGCATCCTCCCACCTGCCCAGCGGGAACTTTCGTTCCTGCCCCACAGTCCATAGACCGTCCATGCGAGCCCTACTGCGCCTGCCACTTGCCTTGCTGATCGCCCTTGCGGCGGCCACGGGCGCGCATGCGCAGAGCAAGCCCGCCGGCGAGCGCGACCGGACGGTACTGCCGATCTGGAACAAGGGCAGCGGCAAGGTCGAGGCCTTGCTGTACCTGGAACCGACCGGCGAACAGGCGGTCGGGGCGCGCTGGCATTTCGGCCGCAATTCGCTCGATGCCGCGTTCGGCCTGTCCTCCGGCGACTCGCTCGGCTTGCTGTGCAACAGCGCCAGCGGTAGCAGCATCAGCGGCCTGGCCAGCCACTGCATGCTCGCCAGCCTGGGCGACGACGACGGCGATGCCGGCAGCCACCGCGTCGCCGCGACCACCACTTTCAACCGTCCCGGCGGGCGCCTGTCGCTGTCGGCCGGCACCGGCCGCGAGAACATGCCGGCATGGCTGGCGGGCGCCACCAAGACGCCCGCGCTGCGCGTGGAACAGAACGACCTGACCGTGTTCGCGCAGCAGAACATCGGCCGCGAAGGCTTCGTCTCGATCGGCGGCACCTTCGCCAAGGCACGCCTGGTCCCGATCGCCGACGCCTCGCCGGCGCTGGTCGACCAGTGGGACAGCAAGAGCCTGAGCATCGGCGGCGGCTACGGCTCGTTCAGCGCCAACGTCATCGGCCGCGTGGTCGACGCGCCGGGCCAGCCCGGCAAGTGGTCCGGCCTGGGCGTGGGCCTGACCTGGCGCACCCCGTGGAGCGGCCAGCTGACGGTCGGCGCCGAGAACGTGATCACCCGCGGCAAGAACCCGTTCGCGCCGAACAACATCAGCACCGAGGAAGGCACCATTCCTTATGTGCGTTACGAGCAGGACTTGTAAAAGACAAGTCACTGTTTAAAAAGGTTTTTGCGTCCAAAAAAGCCCCTCATCGGGGCTTTTTTAATGCCCATATGAAGCTAAAAATGTGAGTTTCATCACACATATACGGATGTTATTAACAACTCTTTAATTTCCGGAACGAGGCAGTTACTATCGGTTCACCCTGCGGATTTTTGGCCTCGCTTTTTCGAGGCCACCGCCGGACACCCTTCAGTTGCCACCACACCTCATTCGGAGAGAGAGCCAATGAATTGCAAGACCCATCGCCTGCGCGACGCCATCACGTTCGCGCTCGCCGCTGGCACCACCGCCCTGCTCGGCACGGGCGCGGCGGCTGCCCAGGACAGCACTTCCAGCGATCCCTCCAAGACCCTGGACACGATCCAGGTCACCGGTTCGCGCGTGGCCCGCGTCGAGACCGAAACCGCCAGCCCGGTGGTGGTGATCGATCGCGCCGCGATCGAACAGACCGGCAAGCTGACCCTGGGCGACCTGGTGCAGGAGCTCCCGGCGATGTCCGGCGCGCCGACCAACCCGGCGGTCAACAACGGCGGCGGCGACGGCAAATCGTCGGTCGATCTGCGCGGCCTGGGCGATGAGCGTACGTTGCTGCTGGTCAACGGCCGCCGCATCGTTAACAACGATGTCAACTCGATCCCCGCCACCGCGGTGGAGCGCATCGAAGTGCTGACCAGCGGCGCCTCGGCCGTGTACGGCTCCGACGCCGTCGCCGGCGTGGTCAACTTCATCCTGCGCAAGGACTTCGAAGGCCTGGCGGTCAGCGTCGACTACGGTCAGGCGACCCATCTGAGCGATGGCGCGCGCAGCGGCGGCTCCCTGACCTTCGGCCAGGTGGGCGACCGCGGCAACCTCATGGTCGGGCTGAACTACAACAAGTTCGATGGCATCTCCTCGGCAGATCGGAAGTACTCGAAGGATGCGACCTACCTCTACAGCGGCGGGGTCAGCGTCGGTGGCTCCAGCCGTACTCCCGGCGGCCGCATCTATCTCCCCCCAGGCCTTCAGGGCCAATACGGCGGCTGCGGCAGCGTGACGCTGACACCCGGTGCGAGTGGCGCCTCCCAGGCCGACTACCGCTGCTATTCGGGTGCGCGAGATTCCTATAACTACCAATCCACCAACCTGATCATGACGCCGCAGGAACGCACCAACGCGTTCTTCCTGGCCAACTATCAGATCACCGACAGCATCAACGCCTTCGCCCAGGTCTACCACAACAAGACCAGTTCGAACTTCGCCATCGCCCCGCTTCCTTTCGATGCGCGCAGCGATAAGGTTGTCGTATCCGCCGACAACTACTACAACCCGTTCGGTGTCGATTTCGGTGCCGACAATAGCGGCAACAGCTACAACCAGTTGGTGAGTCGCTTCACCTCGCTGGGCCAGCGCCGCTCTTACTACAGCACCATCACCGACCAGGTCGTCGTAGGCCTTGAAGGTTTCGTTGGCGACACCACCTGGAAGTGGGACGTAGCCATGAACTACGGCCATTACAAGCGTGACAACACCAGCTACGGATATGTGTTCTACAACGGCCTGCGCGATGCACTGGGCCCGTCGTTCCAGGACACCGACGGCGTGGTCAAGTGCGGCAGCCCCGGCGCCGTGATCTCCGGTTGCGTGCCGCTCAACATCTTCAACATCAACGATCCTCAGACGATCTCGACGTTGACCGATTACGAGTCCCGTCCGTCGTTCTCCACGACGCGGCAATCGCGCAGCTTCGAGGCGAATGCCAGCGGCGAACTGTTCACGCTGCCGGCCGGCGGCGTGCAGTTGGCGGTGGGAGCGGCCTGGCGCGAGGAGTCTCAAAAGAGTTCGGTCGATTACATCGCCCTGGCCAATCAATATGGCAACTGCTTCATTTCCCAGGAAGCGTGCAGTTCGCCGCTGGGCGGCAAGTACAACGTCAGCGAGGTCTACGGCGAACTGTACGTTCCGCTGCTTTCCGAAGTCCCGTTCGCGCACCTGCTCGCGGTGACGCTGGGTTCGCGCTACTCCGACTACAACACGTTCGGCGACAGCACCAACAGCAAGATCCAGTTGGAATGGCGTCCGATCGAAAACCTGCTGCTGCGCGGCACCGTCGCCGAAGTGTTCCGCGTGCCGACCATCGACGACCTGTACGCAGGTCCGGCCGGCGATGCGCCGACCTTCCGCGACCCGTGTCTGGGTTATGGCGCAGCCGGTGTTCCGCGCAACCACGAGAGCGCCTGCGGCGCGGGCAGCGGCGCGACCGCCATTCCGGGCGACACGGGCATCACCTCGACCGGGAACTCGCAGACCACCGGCGTGTGGTCCGGCGGCGTCGCCGGCGGCTTCGAACTGAAGCCGGAAAAGGGCAAGTCGTTCGACTGGGGCGTGGTGTACGACCCGGAATGGCTGCCTGGCTTCTCGGCCAGCCTGGACTACTGGCGCCTGTACTTGAACGACACGATCGCGCGTGCCGACGCGCAAATCGTCAGCGACGTTTGCTACTCGGACAACAGCAGCCCGTTCTGCCCGCTGATTCATCGCTTCCCGGATGGACAGGTCGATTACATTCAGGAGCCGATCGTGAATCTCGGCCGCCTGGATGCCAAGGGCTGGGATCTGGCACTGCGCTACCGCCTGCAGGACACCAATTACGGTTCGTTCGTCTTTGGCCTGGACGGCACCTACATCGCCCGCTACGACAACAACACCAATCCTGGCGATCCGAACAACGTCGTGACGCATATCGCGGGAACCTACAACAAGAGTTACGGCTTGTACTCGCGGGTGCGCGGTCGCCTGTTCGTCAACTGGCAGAAGGGCGATTTCGGCGCGAGCTGGCGCATTCGATATGTCGGACCGTTCCAGATCGGCAATGACGATCTCCGCCAACGCGTCAGCGCGGATGGCGCGTGCAACCCGTCCGATTCGGAGCTCCAGAAGTACTGTTACGAGAAGGGCTACAGCGCCTACGTCATGCACAGCGTCAGCGTGAACTACGCGCTGCCGTGGTTCAATTCGAAGGTGGAAGTCGGCCTGGACAACGTGTTCGACAAGCAGCCGCCGATGATGTATCAGAACAACGTGCTGAACGCGAACACGGACGTGAACAGCTTCGACACCGTCGGCCGCTACCTGTGGGCCCGCTACAGCATGAACTTCTGATCGGATTGATCACGCTGTTGATTTGAAACACAGGGCCGCGCGAAGGATTCGCGCGGCCCTTTTCATTGGCAGACCCGAATGAACCTCCCGCATTTGCAATCCGCGATCCAACTGCTCGATCAGGGCCAATCGGCCGCGGCCGCCGACGTTTGCCGCCGGGCGCTGCTCGGCACGCCACGCGATCCGTCCTGGAACACCTTGCTGGCGATGTCGCTGCAACATGCCGGCGATACCGCCGGAGCCGCCGCCATCTACCGGCAGCTGACCGACCTGCAGCCGCAGGAGCCCGCGCACTGGGCCAATCTTGGCCTGACCTTGCGGACGCTCGGCGACTACACCCCGGCCGAGGACGCCTACCAGCAGGCCTTGGCATTGGCACCACAGACCTACCACTACCTTGTCGACTTCGGCCTGTTGCTGCTGGAAAAGGGCGACATCGCCAATGCCCGGCATCGCTTCCTGGATGCGGTGGATCTGGATCCCTCGCAGGCGGAAGCGCGCATCTACGCGTCCATCGCCTGCTTCGAATGTGGCGACGCGCAACGTGCGGGGACGCTGCTGCCGCCCCCCGCCATATGGCCGCACCTGCCCAACCACCTGCGCGAGGAACTGGCCACGGCATTGATCCAGGTCGGCCGTACCGACGAGGCCGAGGCACTGCTGTCGCAGCGCATCCCCGGGCAGAGCCCGTCGCTGTCGAACGTGATCCGCCTGGCCCAACTCTACGAACGCACCAATCGCGTCGAGCAGGCGGAAAGCCTGCTCGCGCAAGCGGAATCGATGGCGCAACAGCACGACCGGCAGACCCGCGTCGACGTGCTGCAGTTGGAAACGTCGCTTGCTCTCCGACGCAAGGACTACGCCGCCGCGCGCGACGCGGCCGAGCGCTTGCTCGCATTGCAGCCGCAGATCCAGGCGCAGGCGAACGCCTATTTCGCCCTGGCCGGGATCGAGGACAAGCAACGCCATCCCGCCGCCGCGATGGCGATGCTGGAAAAAGCGCACGCCATCCATTTCAAACTCGCGGCCGATACCGTGCCGGAGATCGCCTACTCCAACGAAGAACCGCTGAAGGTGTCCAGCCTGTGGCTGGACGAGGCGCAGGCACGCTACGCCGAGGCGCGCGCGACTGCGCCCGGCAGCGACGCCTCGCCGGTGTTCATCGTGGGCTTCCCGCGCTCGGGCACCACCATGCTCGAACAGATGCTGGACGCGCATCCAGGCTACGCATCGATGGACGAACGGGCCACCCTGCAACGCTGCATCGAGTGGATGGAAGCGCAGGGCAAGCAGTACCCCTACGATCTCGACGCGCTGGACAACGCCCAGGTCGAGGCGATGCGGCAGGTGTACTGGTCGGAGATCGCCAAGGTCATCGCGCTGGCGCCGGGCCAGCAGTTGGTCGACAAGAATCCGCTCAACATGCTGCGCCTGCCGATGATCATGCGCCTGTTTCCCAATGCCAGGATCATCCTGGCCCTGCGCCATCCCTGCGACGTGTTGTTGAGCTGCTACATGCAGAACTTCCGCTCCCCGGCATTCATGGTGCTGTGTTCGACCCTGGAACGCCTGGCCAAGAGCTACGTCAACGCGATGCGCTTCTGGATTCACCACCAGGCGCTGCTGCAGCCCGACCTGCTGATCCTCAAGTACGAGGAGACCGTGGCCGATTTCCCGGCGCAGGTGCGGCGCATCGGCGGCTTCCTCGGCATCGCCCAGCCCGAGTTCCTGGCCGGCTTCAGCGAGCATGCCGCGCGCAAGGGCTACATCAGCACGCCCAGCTATTCGCAGGTGGTGGAGCCAGTGAACCGGCGCGCGGTGGATCGCTGGCACGCGTATGCGCCGTGGCTGGCCAGCGCCCTGCCGATCCTGCAGCCGGTGGCCGCGCATTGGGGTTACGACCTGGAGATGCCCGCCGCATGAAAGCGCTCAGCGATTACATCCGCAGCTACGACGACGCGTTGCCCGCGGCGTTCTGCCGCCAACTGATCGACGGCTTCGAGGCCTCGCGCGCGCATCACCAGCGCAACGGCAGCAACAGCCGCGCGGCGCTCGGCGACAGCAACTGGACCGAGCTGGACGTCGGCAAGCTCGCCGATCCGGCGTTCCTCGGGTTCTTTCTCGACAAGATCGAGCACTACCTGGCGCGCTACAACCAGGACCTCGGCCTGACCCTGCCCATCCCCTATCGCCCGACCATCGACCGGCTGATCCTGAAGAAGTACCAGATCGGCGGCGGCGACCGCTTCCAGCCGCATTTCGATTCGATCGACGAAGTGGCCGAGCGCTACCTGGTGTTCCTGTGGTATCTCAACGACGTCGCCGAGGGCGGCACCACGCGCTTCTGCGATCTGGACGTGGAAACCGCGCCGCGCGCCGGCAGGTTGCTGATGTTCCCGCCGTACTGGATGTACCAGCACGTCGGCAATGCGCCGGTGTCCAACGACAAGTACATCCTGTCCACCTACCTGATGTTCAAGCGCTGAGCGCCCGATTGGCGCGGCGCGCCGAGGCTGCGCGGCGTCCAGCGCAGGGGCCGCCCGCGCTACAGTCCCGCGCGCAGGTTGAACGCGCCGATGCGCTCGACCAGGTGCCGCAGCGCCAGCGTCTCGGCCTCGTCCAGGTCCGGATGCCACGTATCCAGGATCATCACCACCCGCACCTGCTCGCTGTGGTTCCAGGCCTGGTGCAGGCAGGTGTCGTTGAAGGTGACCAGTTGCCCGACCTGCCAGTGATGGGCGATGCCCGCCACTTCCAGTGCGCAATCCGGCGGCACGATCAGCGGCAGGTGGGTGACCACGCGCGAGTTGCTGACCCCGTAATGCGGCTTGATCGTGGTGCCCGGCGCCAGGATCGAGAACAGCACCTCCGGCGCGTGCAGATCGATCCTGGTCAGCGGCACATGCGCCAGCGCCGCCGCGGTGACCGGACAGCGCTGCAGGTTCTCGGCATGCGCCACGCCGTGTCGGTAGAAGAAATAGGCATCCCAGGCGCCGTCGCCATGCCGGGCGCTCAGGTAGTCCTGCGGCGTGGCGCCATTGCTGAAGTCCAGGAATGGCTGCAGCGCCTGGCGCGAGGCCAGCACCTGCCGCAGTTCGTTGCAGATGCCTTCGGTGGCGCCCTGCAGGCGCGCGTACCAGGGGAAACGCTCCGCCCCGAGATACGGCGACGGATCCAGGTCCGGTACGTAGAGAAAGGTCGGGCGCTGGCCGTCGTCGGCCGGACGCGGCTGCAAGCCCAGGTAGATCCGCAGCGCCGCCGTCACCCGGCGCAGCGCCGCCTCGCCGAAGCGATCGACCAGCGGCTGCAATGCGGAGGCGAACAGGGCGTGCCGGCCCTGGTCGATGCGCGCCATCGCCGCCAGCACCCGCGGCTGCAGTTCCGGCGCGGTGCTGCGCTGGTCGAGCCAGCGGCCCTTGGCCTGCGCGGCGTGCACCGCGGCGAAGTACATCGGCAAGGCCTCGTCGCCGCGCCCCAGCGCGTCCAGGCTTTCGGCCAGCCACAACCGCAGCAGGAACGCGTCCGGCGCCAGCCGCAAGCCCTGCTCGAACGCCGGCACCGCCTGCGCGTGCTCGCCCAGGTGCGCCAGGCACATGCCGAGCCGGCTCCACGCCTCCAGGCTCGGGTCGGCGTCGGCGACCACTGCCCAGGCCTGCGCCGCGCGCGCGAGCTGGCCGCTGTCCGTCAGCAACGTCGCATGCAGGCGGCGCAGCGTCACGTCGTCCGCCGCCTTGGCCAGCACCTGTTCGCACAGCGCATCGGCGCGCCGGTAGTCGCCCTGGGCGAGATGGCGGCGCACCTCCTCGTGCACGCCCGCGCGGGTCAGTTCCTGGAACATCAGCCCGGGATCAGGGTCACGATGACGTGTTCGACATAGGCCTCGAACTCCTCGCGCGCCTGCTTGGGCTGATGCAGTTGCAGCGACAACTGCAGGAAGCCGACGTAGGCGGCATAGGCCAGCCGGGCACGATGCTGGGCGTCGGTGCGGCTCAGTCCGGCCTGACGGAACGAGGCGATCAGGTATTCCATGCGCCGCTGCGACACGCGGTCTATGACCGGACGCACCGCCGGGTGATCCAGCGCCTTGAGCAGTTCGCTACAAATGATGTGCGGCTTGACCTCGTGCGCGACCAGTTGGAACAGCGCGCGCAAGCGGGTGCGTGGATCGGGCACCTCCTCGAGACTGCCGAACACCTGTTGCTGCTCGACCAGTTCCCAGCGCTCCAGCGCCGCCTGCAACAGCGCGTCGCGCGAGGGGAAATGCCAGTAGAAGCTGCCCTTGGTGACGCCGAGCCGGCGCGCCAGCGGCTCCACCGCCACCGCGTTGACGCCCTGTTCGGCGATCAGGTCCAGGGCGGCCTGCGCCCAGTCCTCGGCGCTGAGTCGGTTGTTGCGGCCGCCGCCCGAAGTGGCGGCCTCGTCGGTGGAAGGCGCGGAGGCGTTGTTCATCCGTCGATTTAACCATACGGGGCAGTCGATTGCAGTATGTAACTTGCATGAATCGAGCGCAAATGCCCGGCAGCATTGGCTTTTCGCTCCATACTGCATCGTATTGACATCCCCGCATGCCAGTCCATACTAGCCGGTATGGTTTCCTCGCCCACCACCCTGCCATCGTCCGCCCCCACCCTGCTCTCCGGTGCGGACGACACGCGCCTGGCCGCAACCGTGCTGACCCCGGGCGATGCGGGCGGCGTGCTGTTCGCGCATGGCTTCGGCCAGACCCGGCACGCATGGACGGCCACCGCCGCGACCTTGCACGCGCACGGCTATCGCAGCGTCGCCTACGACGCGCGTGGCCACGGCGACTCCTCGCGCAATCCCGCCGGGCTGGCGTACCGCGGCGAACAGTTCACCGACGACCTGATCGTGGTCGCCGGCGAAATGGCGCCGGCGCCGGTGCTGGTCGCCGCCTCGATGGGCGGCCTGTTCGGCTTGATGGCCGAGGCGCGCTGGCCGGGCCTGTTCCGCGCGATGGTGCTGGTCGACATCACCCCGCGCTGGCAGCCGGCCGGGGTCGAGCGCATCCTGGCCTTCATGACCGCGCATCCGCGCGGCTTCGCCAGCCTGGACGACGCCGGCGACGCCATCGCCGCCTATCTGCCGCAGCGCGCGCGCAAGTCGCCGGAAGCGTTGCGCAGCGTGTTGCGGCGGCATGACGACGGCCGCTGGTACTGGCACTGGGATCCGCGTCTGGTCGAGGAACTGGCGCGCGACAGCGACCAGCACCAGGGCGCCATCGCGCAGGCCGCCGCGCAGGTGCAGTGTCCGGTGCTGCTGATCAGCGGCGGGCGCAGCGACCTGGTCACGCCGCAGACCATCGAAGAATTCCTGTCGCTGGTGCCGCATGCGCAGCATGCGCACCTGCCCGAGGCCACGCATATGCTGGCCGGCGACGACAACGCCGCATTTACCGCCACTGTGTTGCATTATCTGGACGCACTGCCACCGGCTAGCGCCGGCGCACCGTCCGCCGTTACCGAGCCTGTCCCCGGAGCACGCCCATGAGCATCGTTGCACCCTTCCTCGCGTTGTTGCTGGCTGGCGCCTTCGCCGCCTATCACCGCATGCGGCTCGCCGTCTGGGCCGCGCTGAGCGCCACGCTGCTGGTCGCGTGCTGGCTGCTCGGCGCCCACCACATCGCCACCATCGTCGCCGCCGTCGTGCTGGCGGTGATCGCGGTGCCGCTGCTGCTGCCGTTCGTGCGCAAGCCGCTGCTCACCGCGCCGATGCTGAAGGTGTTCCGCAAGGTGCTGCCGCCGCTGTCGCAGACCGAGCGCATCGCCCTGGAGACCGGCTCGGTCGGTTTCGAAGGCGAGCTGTTCACCGGCGATCCGGACTGGCAGAAGCTGCTGAACTATCCCAAGCCGCAGCTGACCGCCGAGGAGCAGGCCTTCCTCGACGGCCCGGTCGAAGAACTGTGCCGGATGACCAACGACTGGGAAATCACCCACGTCCATGCCGATCTGCCGCCGGAGCTGTGGAGCTTCATCAAGAAGCACAAGTTCTTCGGCATGATCATTCCGAAGGAATACGGCGGCCTCGGCTTCTCCGCGCTGGCCCACCACAAGGTGATCCAGAAGATCGCATCGGTGTCGAGCGTGGTCAGCTCCACCGTCGGCGTGCCCAACTCGCTGGGTCCGGGCGAACTGCTGCTGCACTACGGTTCCAAGGAACAGAAGGACTACTACCTGCCCCGCCTGGCGGTGGGCCAGGAGGTGCCCTGCTTCGGCCTGACCGGTCCGTTCGCCGGCTCCGACGCCACCTCGATCCCCGACTACGGCATCGTCTGCAAGGGCGAGTGGAATGGCGCCAACGTGCTCGGCGTCAAGCTGACCTTCGACAAGCGCTACATCACCCTGGCGCCGGTGGCCACCCTGGTCGGCCTGGCGTTCCGCATGTACGACCCGGAAGGCCTGATCGGCGACACCAAGGACATCGGCATCACGCTGGCGCTGCTGCCGCGCGAGACCCCCGGGGTCGAGATCGGCCGCCGCCACTTCCCGCTGAACTCGCCGTTCCAGAACGGCCCGATCCATGGCCGCGAGGTGTTCATCCCGCTCAGCCAGCTGATCGGCGGCGTGGATATGGTCGGCAAGGGCTGGAACATGCTCAACGAGTGCCTGGCCGTGGGCCGCTCGATCACCCTGCCCTCCACCGCCAGCGGCGGCGCCAAGTACGGCGCGGTGGTCACCGGTGCGTATGCGCGCATCCGCAAGCAGTTCGGCCTGTCGGTCGGCCGCTTCGAAGGCGTGGAAGAGGCGCTGGCGCGGATCGGCGGCAAGGCCTATGCGATCAGCGCGCTGTCGCAGGCCACCGCCGCGGCGGTGGACCGCGGCGACGTGCCGTCGGTGCCGTCGGCGATCGCCAAGTACCACTGCACCACGATGAGCCGCGAAGTCATCAGCGACGTGATGGACGTGGTCGGCGGCAAGGGCATCATCCTCGGCCCGCGCAATTTCGCCGGCCGTAGCTGGCAGGCCGCGCCGATCGCGATCACCGTGGAAGGCGCCAACATCATGACCCGCAGCCTGCTGATCTTCGGCCAGGGCGCGATCCTGTGCCATCCGTGGGTGATGAAGGAGATGAAGGCCGCCGGCAACCCGGACCACAAGGCCGGCGTCGACGAGTTCGACCGCAACCTGTTCGGCCACATCGGCTTCGGCATCTCCAACGCGGTGCGCTCGCTGTGGTTCGGCCTGACCGCCGCGCGCATCGGCGCCGCGCCGGGCGACGCCTACACCCGCCGCTTCTTCCGCAAGCTGGACCGCTACTCGGCGAACCTGGCGCTGATGGCCGACGTGTCGATGCTGATGCTCGGCGGCAAGCTGAAGTTCAAGGAGTCGCTGTCCGGGCGCCTGGGCGACGTGCTGAGCCACATCTACATGACCAGCGCCATGCTCAAGCGCTACCACGACGACGGCGCGCCGGCGACCGACCAGCCGCTGCTGGCCTGGGCCTTCCACGATAGCGTGCACAAGATCGAGCTGGCGCTGTCGGCGGCGCTGCGCAACTTCCCGATCCGTCCGGTGGGCTGGCTGATGTGGGCGCTGATCTTTCCGTGGGGCCGCCGCGCCGAAGCCCCGGGCGACCGCCTGGGCCACCGCGTCGCCGCGCTGCTGATGACGCCGAACGAAGCCCGCGATCGCCTCGGCCAGGGTGTGTTCCTGACCCCGTGCGAGAACAACCCCGGCGGCCGCATCGCCAGCTACCTGACCAAGGCCGTGCTGGCCGAACCGGTGGAGCGCAAGTTCCTGAAGGCGCTCAAGAGCAAGGGCATCGAGGCGCTGGACTTCGCCTCGCAGCTGGACGAGGCGGTGCGCGAAGGCGTGCTCACGGCCGACGAGCGCCGCCAGCTGGAGGAACTGCGCGAGATCACCATGGACACGATCAGCGTCGACGACTTCGACACCGACGAATTGCGTTCGGCCAGCTACTTCCAGCGCGCCGCGGCCGCGGCCGACGACGGACATTCGCGCGAAGCGGCCTGATCGTCCTGGTCATGCGAGACCCACGACGGCGGACTTCGGTCCGCCGTCTGTTTTTGAGGAACTGGCCATGAGCCGACTGCTTTCGCTCTACCGCCGCATGCAACGCTGGCCAGGCGGGCCCTGGCTGTTCTCGCGTGCGGTGTGCTTCAAGGCGCCCTACTTCGCCAGCATCGCCCCGCGCATCACCGCCCTGCAGCCGGGCCGCTGCGAGGCGCGCATCGCGCACCGGCGGCGGGTCAGCAACCACATCGGCACGGTGCACGCGATCGCGCTGTGCAACCTGGCGGAGCTGGCCGGCGGGCTCATGGTCGACGCCAGCCTGCCGCCGTCGATGCGCTGGATTCCCAAGGGCATGCAGGTCGAGTACCGCCGCAAGGCACTGGGCACGATGCATGCGGTGGCGACGCCGGATGTCCCCATCGTCGCCGCCGATCGCGGCTACGACCTCCCGGTCAGCGTGGAGATCCGCGACGCGCGCGCGCAGGTGGTGTGCGTCGCGCGCATCGCCATGTGGGTATCGCCACGCGCGCCGGCCACCGCCTGATCGCGGCGTTGCGTGCGCGGTACGCGCCTCAGTACGCCAGCAGCACCGCCGCGATCGCCAGCGCCGCCGGCAGCGCCTGCACGAACACGATGCGGCGGCTGACGCTCCAGCCGCCGTACAGGCCGGCCGCCACCACGCAGCCGAGAAAGAACAGCGTCACGTCCACCCGCTGCGCGACCAGGCCCCAGGCCAGGCCGGCGGCGAGGAAACCGTTGTACAGGCCCTGATTGGCGGCCAGGACCTTGGTCAACTGCGCCTTCTCCGGGCTGTTGCGGAACACCTTCATGCCCAGCGGCCGCGTCCACAGGAACATCTCCAGCACCAGGATGTAGACGTGCAGCAGCGCCACCAGGCATACGAGAATCGAAGCCAGCAGGGTCATGCGCGCGTCCATCGGCGGAAGAGGATGCACAGCATAGCGGTTGCCGCGGCGGCCGGCACCACGGCCGCGCGGCCAGCTGGGCGCGGACTCAACGCCTCGGCGCCGCCTCCGCCGCGGCCGGGGCGGTGTTTTCGACCGCACGCGCCAGGCGCCAACCGATGACGCCGGAAAGCGCCGCGGCCGATGCGGCCAACGCGGCGAAACCTTGCACACCCACGCCCAGGCCGCGCAGGCCGATCATCGCCGAAGAGACGGCCACGTCGCCGGCACGCCACACCGCCGTATCCACCGCGTTCTTGCCCTGGTAGCGCAGCTGCCGCGGCACCCGCGTGTACAGCGATTCGCGCGCGGGTCCGACCATGCCGTAGGTCAGCGCACGGGTGATCACCACCGGCAGCACCACCCAGGGCACGATCCACACCGCCAGCGCATAGGGATCGGGCGACAACGCGGTGGCCACCAGCGCGCCCACGCTGATCAGCGCCCACAGCGCGATCACCATGCCGGCACCCTGCTTCATCAGCAGCCAGCGGGTCACCGTGATCTGCACGGCGACCTGCAACACATTGGTCAGCATGTCGATGTTGGCGGCGAACTCGGTGCGCTCGACCGCGCTGTGGAAGGTGGCGCCGGAGTAATCGGTCATCAGCGCGTAGCCGGCCGTGCCGATGCAATCGCCCAGCAGCATCAGCAGTGCCATGCCGCGCATGAACGGATTGGCCAGGATCTGTTTGAGACCGTCGAACATGCCACCGCCGACCGCCGCCTCGTGGCCGACGTCGTGGCGGCGCGCGCCATGCACCCGCGCCCAGCGCCCGAGCAGGATCACGCATGCCAGCGCCACGCCCAGCAGCGCAGCCGACACCACCAGCAGCGGCGCCACGCCGATCACCCCGACCAGCCCCCGGGTCAGCAACGGGCCGGCTACCGCGCCGGCGGTGCCGCCCAGGCCGATCAGCGGGAACAGCCGCCGCGCCTGTTCGTTGCTCCAGATGTCGGCCATGAAGCTCCAGAACACCGACACCACGAACAGGTTGAACACGCTGACCCAGACGAAGAACACGATGCCCAGCGCACGCGGACCGAGCCCGCCGTAGCCGCTGAACAGCGGCACGAAGCCGAACAGGCACAGCGCGAAGAACACGTACACCGCCGGCACCACGATCCGCCGCGGCCAACGCGCCGCCATCCACGCGAACAGCGGGGTCAGCAACAGCGTGGCGACGAAGGTCGCCATGTAGAACCACGGTAGCTGCGTCGAGCCGACCGCCGCGGCCAACTGTTCGCGCACCGGCCGGATCACGTAGTACGCCGACAGCACGCAGAAGAAGTAGACGAAGGACAGCAGCACTGCGCGCAGCTCGCCGGTGTGGACGCGCTTGTTTTCCGCTTGCATCGGCTCGCCGTTCGCCGCCTGGTTGCGCGCAAGGTATCCGATGCACTGCAACATCGCCAGCGCCGTCGCCCTGCCAACCCACGGGCATGCCGCGCCGCCGCACGCCACGATGCGCGCCGAGCATATGCTCTATCCTCGGCGACTAGCGTCGGCGCCAGGAATCGGGGGACTACCGCGGGTGTACGACTACATCATCATCGGCGCGGGTTCGGCGGGCTGCGTGCTGGCCAACCGGCTCAGCGAGGATCGCGATTGCAGGGTGCTGCTGATCGAAGCCGGGCCGCGCGACCGCAATCCCTTCATCCACATGCCGGCCGGCCTGGCGCGCCTGGCCAACAATCGTCGCCTCAACTGGAACTACCTCACCGCGCCGGAGCCGGCCTTGAACGACCGCCGGCTGTGGTGGCCGCGCGGCAAGGTGCTGGGCGGCTCCAGTTCGATCAACGCGATGTGCTACGTGCGCGGCGTGCCGGCCGACTACGACGACTGGGCCGCCGACGGCGCCGAGGGCTGGGACTGGCGTGGCGTGCTGCCCTACTTCCGCCGCAGCGAGCGCAACAGCCGCGGCGGCGATGCGCTGCACGGCGGCGACGGTCCGCTGCACGTGTCCGACCTGCGCTACCACAACCCGCTCTCGGCGGTGTTCGTCGCCGCCGGGCAGCAGGCGGGCTTTCCGCACAACTCCGACTTCAATGGCCCGCAGCAACAGGGCGTGGGCCTGTACCAGGTCACCCAGAAGGACGGCGCGCGCTGCTCGGCGGCGGTCGCCTACCTGGCGCCGGCGCAGGCGCGCCCCAACCTGCAGGTGATCACCGATGCGCTGGTGCTGCGGCTGCTGCTCGAAGGCGAACGCGTGGTCGGCGTGGCCTACGCGCAGCGCGGCCGCGAGGTGCACGCGCGCGCCACGCGCGAGGTGCTGCTCAGCGCCGGCGCGGTGAACTCGCCGCAGTTGCTGCTGCTGTCGGGCATCGGCCCGGCCGACGAACTGCAGCGCCACGGCATCGCGGTGCGCCTGGACCAGCCGCAGGTCGGCGCCAACCTGCAGGACCATCTGGACGTGTGCACGCTGTACCGCACGCGCCCGGGCATCAGCTACGACCGCCGCAGCCAGCTCAAGATCGCCTTCGACTATTTCCTGCGCGGCCACCGCGGCGCCGGCAGCAGCAACATCGCCGAGGCCGGCGGCTTCATCCGCTCGCCGCTGGCGCCGGACGAACGCGCCGACATCCAGTTGCACTTCGTGCCGGCGATGCTCGACGACCACGGCCGCAACCGCCTGCCCGGCGATGGCTTCACCCTGCACGCCTGCCACCTGCAGCCGCGCAGCCGTGGCCGCCTGTCGCTCAACGACGCCGACCCGCGCACCCCGGCGCGGATCCAGGCCAACTATCTCAGCGACCCCGACGGCTTCGACCTGCGCATGCTGGTGGAATGCGCGCGCCTGGCGCGGCGCATCCTGCAGCAACCGGCCTTCGCGCAATGGCGCGGCGCGCCGTTGCTGCCGGCGCGCGAGGATCTGGACGAGGCCGGTCTCATCGCCTACATCCGCGCCAAGGCCGAGACCATCTATCACCCGATCGGCACCTGCCGGATGGGCAACGATGCGCGCGCCGTGGTCGATCCGCAACTGCGCCTGCGCGGGCTGGACGGGCTGCGCGTGGTCGACGCGTCGGTGATGCCGCGCCTGGTCAGCGGCAACACCAACGGGCCGACGATGATGATCGCCGAGCGCGCCGCGGACCTGATCCGCGGCCGCGGCGTGCTGCGCGACTGAGCGTCACGCGCGGCGCGTCAGCGCGCGCGTCCAGCCAGCCACACGCCCAGCGCCGCCAGCGCGAAGCCGCACAGTTTCAGCGCGGTCAGGTGCTCGCCGAGCAGCACGTGGCCGAACACGGCGGTGACCGGCGGCATCAGGAAGAACAGGCTCGCCACCTGCGTGGCTGCGCCGCGGCGCAGCAGCAGGAACAGCAGCGCGAAGCCGCCGATCGAGTTGACCAGCACCAGCCACGCCATCGCCGCGACGAACCCGCCGCTGGCCTGGAACCGGAAGCCTTCCCACGCCGCCAGCGGCAGCAGCACCAGCGTCGCCGCCGCGTTCTGCACCGCCAGCCCGACGCGCAGGTCGAGCTGGGCGGCGTGCCGCTTCTGGTACAGGGTACCGGCGGCGATGCCGAACAGGCCCACCAGCAGCGCCAGCCAGCCGCCCCAGGAGGTCGTCCCGTCGATGCGGTCGGCCGCGACGGTGGCGACGCCGGCGAACCCCAGCGCCATGCCCAGCCATTGCGCGGCGCGCAGGCGTGCCCCGCCGAACCACGGGCTGGCCCAGGCCACCAGCAATGGCATCGCCCCGATCACCAACGCGGCCACGCCCGAGCCGGTGCCCAACGCGAACGCCGCGTACACCCCGCCGAACTGCAGGGCCAGCATCAACGCCCCGGCCAGCGCGCTGCGCGCCAATTCCTGCCGCGGCAGCGCCTGCAGCCGCGCGCGACCGGCGGCCAGCGCGAAGCACAGCGCGGTCAGGCCGAAGCGCCACAGCAGCGCGGTGAATGGTGCGGCGTGCGCCACCACCTGCTTGCCGGCGATGTAGCCGGTGCACCACACCAGCACGAAGGCCAGGCCCAACCAGGTCGCGGCGCTGGGCAGCCGGCGCGCGGCGGGGATCGGCGGATGCTGGGGAACGGGCATGCGGCATGATCCCGCAGCCGCATGGCGGCCGTCACTACGCGCACAACCGTTCAGCCGTCGCGCCGCGCCCCTGGCCGCCGGGGCACGCCGATTGCATCGGTCCAGGCAGGGCCGCGCCCCGCGGCCGGACCTCACGCAGCACACCGCCACCACGGCGTCGGCACGGCAAAATCACCAGTAGGATCAAGACGATGCCCATTCATCTTGTCCCGGTTTGTGCAATCGCGAAAAGCGGCGCTAGAATCGGTTTCGGCAGCACCTCACAGGCCACACGCGCGATGACACAGAACAGCAGGCACCGGCTCCTTCGACCGGTGGCAACCGGGTTGCTCGGGGCGTTGCTGCCCTTTGCGATGTCCTCCACCGCGCAGACGCCGGCGCCGGCGCAACCGCTGCCGCCGCCCCTCTACACCGAGGCCACGCGCTACACCTCGCCGACCCAGCCGTTGCCCTATCGCGCGTCGCTGCCGGAGAGCAAGGTGCTGCCGCTGGCCAGGGACTTCGACGTCGCCAGCCTGGAAGCGATGGCCGAACAACTCACCTACGGCGAGCGCGTGCCCGGCCTGGCGGTGGCGATCGTGCACAACGGCCAGGTGATCAGCGCGCGCGGCTACGGCGTCACCGACGTCAATCGCCCCGAGCCGGTCGATGCGCACACCGTGTTCCGCCTGGCCTCGCTGTCCAAGGCCTTCGCCGGCACCATGGCCGGTCTGCTGGTCAACGACGGCACCCTGCGCTGGGACAGCAAGGTCATCGACTACGTGCCCGGCTTCCAGCTCAGCGACCCGGTCGCCACCCGCCAGTTGAACGTGGCCGACCTGCTCAGCCACCGCGTCGGCCTGACCTACAACGCCTACGACCGCGACGTCGAATCCAACGCCGACTACTACACGCTCAGCCACAAGCTCGCCTATGCCCCGCTCAAGTGCGCGCCGGGCGAATGCTATGCCTACCAGAACGTCGCCTTCAGCCTGATCGGCGACGTGGTGTTCGCCGCCTCCGGCAGCTTCTACGAGCAGTCGGTGGAGCGCCGCATCTTCAAGCCGCTGGGCATGAACGACGCCAGCCTGGGCCTGGCCGGCATCCAGGCCAGCCCGCGCTGGGCGCGCCCGCACGTGCGCAGCCGCAACGGCTGGGTGTCGCTGATGCCCAAGCCCACCTACTACCGGTTGGCCCCGGCCGCCGGCGTCAACGCCAGCATCAGCGACATGGCGCAGTGGCTGATCGCGCAGACCGGACACCGTCCGGACGTGCTGCCGGCGCCGCTGCTGGCGACCCTGCACGCGCCGCTCATCCTCACTCCGGGCGAAATGCGCTCGGGCTGGCGCCGCGAGCGGGTCAACTCGGCCAGCTACGCGCTGGGCTGGCGCGTGTTCGACTACTCGGGCCACCAAGTGGTGTTCCATGCCGGCGCGGTGCAGGGCTATCGCGGACTGGTCGCGCTGGTGCCGGAACGCGACCTCGGCGTGGCGATCCTGTGGAACGGCGAGAGCGGCCTGCCGTCCGGGCTGCTGCCGACCATCCTCGACCGCGCCATCGGCCTGCCGACGCAGCGCTGGCTGGATGTGGACACCGACTTTGGCAGCGACAACATGATGGCCGAGCGTCCGGACCCGAAGGACAAGAAGGGCGCCTCCTCGTCCAAGTCGACCGCGTCGCCGCACTGACGCGGCCGGGTTGCTGATGGATGGCGGAAGGCGGCGCGAGCCGCCTTTCTGCCGTCTGCGTGCCGCTTCCGCGGGAGTGCGCAGCGCGACGCTGCGGGGTGCAGCGCGCGATGGTACCTGCAGCGTTGAGGGCGTCGAGGCGATGGGTCGCGGCTGAAGCCGCTCCTACAGGGTGCAGCGCGCGCGGTCGCGGTAGCGCGCCTCCCCATGCTGACGCACTGCCTGAAGCCATCGACCGATGCTCAGCGCCGCGTGGTTGTCGTGTGGCACCACGACAATCGGCGGCAGGACCGGCCGGCAGCGGCTCGCACACCTCCATCGATCGGATAAAGCCCCTCTCCCATCGGGAGAGGGGTTGGGGTGAGGGTCCGGGCGAAGCCTCGCGACAACAGGTTGCTGAGGTCCAGCGAAATCGGGCGCCAAGAAGCTGCCGGAGAGAATCCGGACCAAGCCTGATGGCAGTGAGTGGGCACGGAACATGCGTCCACCCAACACCCGAACGCAACGCATCGCCACACACGCGCCTCATTCGACACCGCAACTCCTTCCCCAAACATGAGCGCCGCAGGATGCCCTCGCGCACGCGCAGGAGACGCCATGCGGCGTCGGCGAACACGTCGTCCGCGGCAACGAGGCAGCCGCGCGGCGAACGCGCGCAGCATCGTCGGCAGCAGCGAAGCCGCCGGAAATCAGTACAGATCGGGATCGGTCACGCCCGATGGCGACAGAGCACGATGGCGGCAAGCGCCCCTCGAGGAGTGGCCACCGCCGCTCCGTTGGAAGACTGCCCACCGCGCAGGCGGCATGCCAACGGCAGGCGGCCGACCGTTCGGTACCACGTCGACACCGGCACGCAACTCGCCGCAGCGACGCTAAGCCGACGCCCATAAAAAAGCTCCCTCCCCGCTGGGCACCGGGGAGAGAGCTTAGGAACGGCTATCGGGATGGATCAGATCAGCGGCGCGGGCGTTGCCGGCAGTGCGACCGGAGCGGTCTTCTTCTTGCGGGCAGCCGGCTTCTTCTTCGCGACGGCCTTCTTGGCGACAGCCTTCTTCGCGGCCGGCTTCTTGGCAGCCGACTTCTTGACCGCCTTCTTCGCGGTGGCCTTCTTCGCGGTCTTCTTCACTGCCTTCTTGGCAGTGGCCTTCTTCGCGGTCTTCTTGGCGGCGGTCTTCTTGGTCGCTGCCTTCTTCGCGGTCTTCTTCACCGCCTTCTTCGCGGTGGTCTTCTTGACGGCCTTCTTGACCGCCTTCTTCACCTTGGCGACCTTCTTGGCGACTTTCTTGGCAGCCTTCTTCACTGCCTTCTTGACCGAGATCTTCTTGGCTGCCGGCTTCTTGGCGGCAGTCTTCTTGACCGCTTTCTTGGCGGCCGGCTTCTTTTTCGCAGCTTTCTTCGTGGCCATGGGATGGCTCCTCGTCAGTGAACTATGGATTGAAAACGCCCAGTTAAAGCAAACCCGCGGCGATGGTCCGCCTGCAGGATCCGTCGGCGCGTCGTGCGGGCCGGGTCGGATACAGAAACACCCGTACCGAAGCTCGATACGGGTGCCGTGCCAGGGGAGACGTTGCGTTTCTCGGAGGGAAGCGACACCTGATCCACCATCATCGGGTTCCTGGCGGATGTCCAAGTTGTGCTTCGCGGTTTGATGTCGATCCGATTCACTCGCTTGCGCAGCAACGTCTGCTGGGCGAAACCTAATCACGCTTTTTTTTACTGTCAACAGGTCTACGCAATTTTTTTTCAGGCGCAGCGCGTAGCGACGCCGCCAAGCGCCGCGCGCGGCAGCCATTCGCGCACGGCCGGCGCCGTCGCCGAACCTGTGGCAAAGGTTCGACGCAAACAAAAACAGCGGAAATTCCCGTGCTTTTTTGCAACATGCCAATCCAGCCCGCCGCCGCGCGCGCGCGCGCGCGGCATGCTGGCGACGGCGGCGCGCGCGCGCGCGAGTCTGTCCGCAAGCTGAAAAAAACTTTTCGCAGCGCGCGCCATTCCGGCATCGCACAAGAGCAAATGCGCAAAACTGCGCAAACTTTTTCGCGTCGTGCGACGCGTGCGACGCCTGCGCGCTTCGCCACGCGCGCGGCGCAGCGACCACGCGCGATGCCGGCATCGAGGTCGATTCGGCACGCTGCCTCATCACCGCGACGTCACGCGTGCGCGGCCGATGCCTCGGCGTTCTGTCGCGGCGACCTACGCGTGCGCGGACGCGACGCCACGGCAGCGCCGCCTCGTCGCCGCCATGGCGGACAGGCGAGACCGATGCGAATGCGGCACCGTTTCCTGCCGCGACCGCCGCGCCGCGATCGTGTCTACGCTCGGCGCCGACCCTCGCGCGCGGGTCGATCGCGTCGCGCGACGCCCTGCTCCGCCACCCCTGCCAAAATTCCGACGCGATAGTTGCCTGCGGCGCGGTCGTCCCGCAGCATCCTCGGGCGGCGGCGGTGCATCGCCGCACGCAGCGCGCCGGCCGCTGCTCGGCGGGTCGATCGTCGCGAGGTTCCCGGCGCGCCGCGTGCGCGACGCGCAGCTCCATCCGGCGCCGCGCACGCTACCGTCCTGCACCGCCCGATCGTCCGAGCCCCAAACGAAAACCGGCCGCACAAGGCGGCCGGTTGGGCTGTCGCGACGCGGCGGCGCGGCTCAGTGGCCGTCTTCCTCGAGCAGTTCGGCGTAGTCGTCCGGGGACAGCAGCTCGTTCAACTGCTCCTGGTCGTCGATCTCCAGCACGAACAGCCAGCCTTCGCCGTAGGCGTCCTCGTTGATAGTCTCCGGCTTGTCGCCGAGCGCGCTGTTGACCTCGACCACCTTGCCGGTGAGCGGGCTGTACACGTCCGAGGCGGCCTTGACCGACTCGACCACGGCCACGCCGTTGCCGGCGACGACCTCATCGCCGACGTTCGGCAGTTCGACGTAGACCAGGTCGCCGAGCAGGCCCTGGGCATGATCGGAGATGCCGACGGTGACGCGGCCGTTGCCTTCGACGCGCGCCCACTCATGGGACTTGAGGAATTTGAGGTCGCCAGGGATCTCGCTCATGGGGTTGCTCCGGAAGAAGACGGTATCGGGGATGGATGGCTAGTGTAGCGAACCGGATGCTCCGCAACGATGGCGCCGGCGCATCGCGGCGGGCGGCGGCTCAGCCGAGCACGCCGGGCTGGACCTGGCCTTCGCGCACGAACGGGAACTTGACCACGCGCACCGGCACTTCCTTGCCGCGGATGTCCACGCGCACCGCGCCCGGCTCGCCGGCCGGCACACGCGCGAAGGCGATCGCCTTGCCCAGCGTCGGCGAGAACGTGCCGGACAGGATCTCGCCCTCGCCCTGCGCGGTGAGCACCTTCTGGCCGTGGCGCAGCACGCCCTTGTCGTCCATCACCAGGCCGATCATCTGCCGCGGCGCGCCGTTGGCCTTGTGCGCCTCGAGCACATCGCGGCCGATGAACACGCGGCCCTCGTCCAGCGTCACGGTCCAGGCCAGCGCCGCCTCGTATGGCGACACGGTCTCGTCCATGTCCTGTCCGTACAGGTTCATCCCGGCCTCCAGCCGCAGCGTGTCGCGCGCGCCCAGTCCGGCCGGCTTGACCCCGGCCCGCAGCAACGCATCCCAGAACGCCACGGCCTGTTGCTGCGGCAGCACGATCTCGAAGCCGTCCTCGCCGGTGTAGCCGGTGCGCGCGACGAACAGCGCCACGCCGTCGGCCGAACTGGCCTCGACCGCGGAAAAGCGGCCCAGCTTGTGCACCGCGGCGCGGTCGTCCTCGCGCAGCAGGCCGATCACCTTGGCGCGCGCCGTCGGGCCCTGCACGGCGATCATCGCGAAATCGTCGCGCTCGCGCACGTCCACGCCGAACGCCTGCGCCTGCTCGCCGATCCAGGCCAGGTCCTTGGCGCGGGTGGCGGCGTTGACCACCAGGCGGAAGAAGGTGTCGGACAGGTAATAGACGATCAGGTCGTCGATCACCCCGCCCTGCGCATTGAGCATGCAGGTGTACAGCGCCTTGCCCGGCACCTTGAGCTTGTCCACCGAGTTGGCCAGCAGATGGCGCAGGAAGGCGCGCACCTGCGCGCCATGCAGGTCGACCACGGTCATGTGGCTGACGTCGAACATGCCGGCGTCGCGGCGCACCTGATGGTGCTCGTCGATCTGCGAGCCGTAGTGGATCGGCATGTCCCAGCCGCCGAAGTCGACCATCTTGGCGCCGAGGGCGCGATGGCTGTCGTTGAGGATGGTCTTCTGGGTCATGGCGCGGGTCCGTGAGGAAAGTCGCCCATTATCGCTGGCGTGAAGCCGGGAGTGGGGAATGGAGAATGGGGAATCGCAGGAGCGGCCGTCCTGACCCAAGAACCGGCGCCAGGTCGTGTTGCAGGAGCGGCTTCGGCCGCGACCGTCGAAGGCCGGGATTGGAGAATCGGGATTGGGGATTCGCAGCAGCGCCCTCCCGATCCGAAAGGCCGGCGCCAGATCGTGCCGTGCGCAGGAGAAGCCTCCGCCGTTCTTACGCGAGAGGAATGGAAACGGCGGAGGTGCCGCGCACGCGCGACACCAATCCCCAATCCCCAATCCCCAATCCCCAATCCCGGCCTCACTCCGGCTCGACGAGCAGCGTCATCCCGTCCACGCCGACGATGCGCACCGCGCTGCCCGCGGGCAGTTCGGGACCACCGACGACCCAGAACGCGTCGTCGACCTTGGCGCGGCCGCGGCCGCCGTGGATCGGCTGGTCCAGCGTCACCACGCGCCCGACCAACTGCTCGGCGCGGCGGTTGAGCAGCGGCTGGTCGCTGACCCGGTCGCGCTTGCGGAACCAGGTGCGGTACACCTGGATCGAGACGAAGCTCAGCACTACGAACGCGCCGACCTGCAGCAGCAGCGACATGTCCGGCAACACCAGCACCGCGAGGAACACCGCCGCGGCGGCGAACCCCATCCACAGCATGAAGGCGCCCGGCGCCAGCGCTTCGGCCGCGAACAGCAGCAAGGTCAGCGCGCCCCACGCCACCACCTCCGCGCGCATGGCTCAGGCCCCGCTGCGCGGCGGCATGCCGCGCGGCACCGCCGGCGGCGCAGACTGCTGCTTGCCCAGCGCCTCGCGGGCCAGCTCGGAGATGCCGGCGATCGAGCCGATGATGCCGCTGGATTCCATCGGCATCAGCACGAACTTCTGGTTCGGCGCGGTGGCCAGCTCCTTGAACGCCTCCACGTACTTCTGCGCGATGAAGTAGTTGATCGCCTGCACGTCGCCTTCGGCGATCGCCTTGGACACCATCGCGGTGGCGCGCGCTTCGGCCTCGGCCAGGCGCTCGCGCGCCTCGGCGTCGCGGAACGCGGCCTCCTTGCGGCCTTCGGCCTCCAGCACCGCCGCCTGCTTCTCGCCCTCGGCGCGCAGGATCTCCGACTGCCGCGAACCCTCGGCCTCGAGGATCTGCGCGCGCTTCTCGCGCTCGGCCTTCATCTGCCGCGCCATCGCATCGACCAGGTCGCGCGGCGGCTGGATGTCGCGGATCTCGATGCGGGTGACCTTGATGCCCCACGGGTTGGTGGCATGGTCGACCACGTTCAACAACTGCGCGTTGATGGTCTCGCGCTGGCTCAGCGACTCGTCCAGGTCCATCGAGCCGATCACGGTACGGATGTTGGTCTGCACCAGCGCGATGGTGGCGATCTCCAGATTCGATACCTCATACGCCGCCTTGGCCGCGTCCAGCACCTGGAAGAACACCACGCCGTCCACGCGCACCACCGCGTTGTCCTTGGTGATGACGTCCTGGCTGGGCACGTCCAGCACCTGCTCCATCATGTTGACCTTGCGCCCCACACCGTAGACCACCGGGATCAGGAAGTGCAGGCCTGGCGACAGGGTGTGGGTGTAGCGGCCGAACCGCTCCACCGTCCACTGGAAACCCTGCGGCACCATGCGCACGGTCTTGAACAGCACGATCACGCCGGCGACCAGCAGGACCAGCGCGAGGAAGAAGGTGGATGGCATCGGGTTGCTCCATTAACCGAAAAAAGGAATCGAGTCGGCAGTATAGCGAGCGCTCGCGCGGGCGCCGGTCACCAGCGGATGCGGCCGAGCAGCATGTCCTTGAACATGACCCAGTCGCCGGCGAACGAGTACAGCGGATGGCGGAAGGTGGCCGGCCGGTTCTTCTCGAAGAAGAAATGCCCCGCCCAGGCGCAGCCGTAGCCGCACACCGGCGCCGCCCACAGCCAGCGCGGCTGGCCGGTGCAGAGCGCCAGCAGCACGATCAGCAGCACCGCGGCGCTGCCGACGAAGTGCAGCCGTCGCGACAGCGGATGGCGGTGCTCGCTCAAGTAGAAAGGATAGAACGCGCGGAAGCTGGCGAAACGGCGCATGCGGCGGCCCTCCCGAGGCAACGCAGGCGGCCAGCATACGCCGCGCCGGCGGCGGCATTAAAGAAGTGTGGTCCGGGCAGCACCGGGAAGGCCGCGCGATCGGAGGCGCGCCGCACCCTCCGATCGCGCCTAGTGCTATCAGGCGGCGACAACGACGCGATAAGGCGGCAGCACGCGGCACCTCGGCGCCGTCACCGGAAGATCGCCACCTCCTGTTCGGCGCTCCGGCGCACCGCGCGGCTCAGCCCTGCCGCGGCGCGAACATGATCACCGCCATGCCCAGCAGGCACAGCCCGGCGCCGAGCAGGTCCCAGCGCGTGGGCCGGATCGCCTGCACCGCCCACAGCCACAGCAACGCCACCGCGACGTAGACGCCACCGTAGGCCGCATAGACGCGGCCGCTGGCCTCGGGATGCAGGCTCAGCAACCACACGAACGCGGCCAGGCTGGCGCCGGCCGGCAGCAACAGCCAGGCGCTGCGTTGGTCGCGCAGCCACAGGTACGGCAGATAGCAGCCGACGATCTCGGCCAGCGCGGTCAACACGAACAGCAGCAGCGTCTTCATCCGGCCGCGCCGCGCTCCTCGGCCTTGGCGCGCTGCCAGTACGCTTCCTGCTGGTCCAGCGACAGCCCGTCCAGCGCGCCGCCGTCGCGCTGCGCCAACTGCTCCATCGCGCGGAAGCGGCGCTCGAATTTCTGGTTGGCATGGCGCAGCGCGGCGCCGACATCGACCTGCGCATGCCGCGCGAGGTTGGCGCAGACGAACAGCAGGTCGCCGATCTCGTCCTGCAACCGCGCCCGGTTGTCCTGCACCGCACCGCGCGCGAACTCCACGCGCACCTCCTCCAACTCCTCCTGCAGCTTGTCCAGCACCGGGCCGGGACCGGGCCAGTCGAAGCCGACCCGCGCCGCGCGCGCCTGCAGTTTCACCGCGCGCTGCCATTCGGGCAGGCCGCGCGCGATCCCGGCCAGCGCCGAGGCGTCGGTCTTGCCGGCCGCGGCACGCTCGTCGCGCTTGATCTGCTCCCACTTCAATGTCTGCTGCCCGGCGTCGGCGACCTGGCTGTCGCCGAACACGTGCGGATGCCGGCGCACCATCTTGTCGCAGATCGCAGCGACCACGTCGTCGAAGCCGAACGCGCCCTGCTCGCGCGCCATCTGCGCATGGAACACCACCTGCAGCAGCAGGTCGCCGAGTTCGTCCTTCAACTCGCCCAGGTCGTTGCGGTCGATCGCGTCGGCCACCTCGTACGCTTCTTCGATGGTGTAGGCGGCGATGCTGGCGAAATCCTGCTCCAGATCCCAGGGGCAGCCGTGCTCGCGATCGCGCAGGCGCGCCATGATCTCGAGCAGGGCGGGAAGGTCGTAGCGGGCTGGATTCACAGGGGCGTTCCGGTGCGACGGCCACGCGCCGCCAGGACGCTAGTGTGGCAGAGCGACGCCGCGACGGCGGACGCGGCATGGCCAAAGGGGCGGCAAGCGCGACGCCGCGGTGGCGCGATACGCGTGGCCGACGCGTCGCCACCGCGCCGGCCGGGTGCCGGCACACTGCGGAGCAAGCCTGCGCTTGCCACCTCCGCGCACCGGATGGCGTGGCGCGCTCAGCCCAGCCAGTCGCGCCAGGGCAGCGACGGATCGCCCAGGGCCATGAAATCGCCGTTGAGCAAGGATTCGCGGCGGTTGTAGCGGAACGGCTTGCCGGTCGCGGCGGCGAGCAGCGCGCCGCCGGCGGACTGCAGCACGCACTGGCCGGCCGCGGTGTCCCATTCGGAGGTCGGGCCGAGGCGCGGGTACACGTCCAGTTCGCCGTCGGCGATGCGGCAGAACTTCAGCGACGAGCCCTGCGCCAGCGTCTCGATCTCGCCCATGCGCTGCAGCAAGGCATCGGTCCGCGGATCGCGATGCGAGCGGCTGGCCGCCACCCGCAGCGGGGCGGTGGCCGGGCGCCGCGTGACCAGCGCGGTGTCGCGGAAGCCCTCGCGGCGGTAGGCCTGCTCGCCGCGCACCGCATGCCAGACGCGGCCATCGACCGGCGCCTGGACCACGCCGAACACCGGCGCGCCCTGGTGGATCAGCGCGATGTTGACGCTGAACTCGCCGTTGCGCTTGACGAACTCGCGGGTGCCGTCGAGCGGGTCCACCAGCCAGTAGCTGGTCCAGTGCTCGCGCACCGCCCACGGGATCTGCGCCGACTCCTCCGACAGCACCGGCAGGTCCGGGGTCAGCCGCTCCAGGCCCTCGACGATGATCCGGTGCGCGGCCAGGTCGGCCTGGGTCAGCGGGCTGGCGTCGGCCTTGTGCTCGACCTCGAAGCCGGTGGCGTAGACCGCCATGATCGCCGCGGCGGCGTCGATGGCGATGGCGATGACGGTTTCGCGCAAGTCTGCGGTGATGCGGATCATCCGGCGCGGCCCAGCCATTCGCGGGCGATGAACAGCGCCGCCAGCGAGCGCCCTTCGGAGAAATCCTCGCGCAACATCAATTGATCCAGCTCAGCCAGTTTCCAGGGCACCACTTCCAATTCCTCCGGCTCGTCGCCGGCCAGTTTTTCGGGATAGAGATCTTGCGCCAGCACCAGCCACGACTGGTGGCTCATGTAGGTGGGCGCCAGGGTCATCGCGCGCAGCACCTGCAACCGGCGGGCACCGTAGCCGGCCTCTTCCTTGAGCTCGCGGTCGGCCGCCTGCAGCGGCGTCTCGCCGGCATCGATGCGGCCCTTGACCAGGCCCAGCTCGTAGCGGTGCACGCCGGCGGCGTACTCGCGCACCAGCAGCACGGTCTGCGCGTCCAGCATCGGCACCACCACCACCGCGCCATGGCCGGAGGTGGTGAGGCGGTGGAACACGCGGCGCTCGCCGTTGCTGAATTCCAGGTCCAGTTCCTCGACCTTGCGCTCGGCGGCGGACTCGCTGCGCTCGCGCCGCGCGTGGATGATCGGCAACGGACGGTTCACGCCACGCTCCCGCGCCGCGGCGCGGTCTCGGTCGATAGAATGCACGGGGCGAAGAACCAGTTCATGAGCGCGAAATGCTAACAGACCTGACCCCATCACAGACTGCCGCGACGTGGCGGCAACGCGACCTGGCGGTGCTGTGGCACCCCTGCACGCAAATGCGCGAGCATCCGGACACGCTGCCGCTGCTGCCGATCGCGCGCGGCGAAGGCGCCTGGCTGATCGATCACGAAGGCCGCCGCTACCTGGATGCCGTCAGCAGTTGGTGGACCAACCTGTTCGGCCACAGCGAACCGCGCATCGCCGCGGCCATCGCCGCACAGGCCACGCAGCTGGAACAGGTGATGCTGGCCGGTTTCAGCCACGCGCCGGCGGTGGAACTGGCCGAACAGTTGCTGGCACTGGCG
>Ga0207713_1000327_pt1 | contig 53351 bp, 38 predicted proteins | sample KBSS64metaG_FD_184404 | JGI IMG/M metagenome (GOLD analysis project Ga0207713, IMG submission 184404) | Switchgrass rhizosphere microbial communities from Kellogg Biological Station, Michigan, USA - KBS S6-4 metaG (SPAdes) (version 2) | ecosystem: Host-associated > Plants > Roots > Rhizosphere >...
GCAGTTCCATGGCGACGAGGACGACGGCTTCTGCCGCGGTTTCAACCTGCCGTACCTGAAGGCGGTCCCGATGGGGGGCGGCGAGATCAACGCCCGGACCCTGCAGTTGCAGTATCCGAACGCGGCCGGTTTCCTGTTCGACAGCCATGCCCCGGGCGAGAGCGGCGGTTCGGGCAAGACCTTCGACTGGACGCGCCTGCCCACCGGGCTGCACCGTCCGTTCCTGCTGGCCGGCGGGATCACCGCCGACAACGTGTTCGACGCGATCATCGCCACCTTGCCGTGGGGCGTGGACGTGTCCAGCGGCATCGAGAGCGAGCCGGGCATCAAGGACGGCCACAAGATGCGCAAGTTCGTCGAGGAAGTGCGCCGCGCGGACTGTCACGAACTGTCCACCAACTGCTGAGTGCGCGACCGCGTCGCCCTGGGCGGGCGCGTGAAGCAGCGGCAGGGCACGGGCGGCACCGATGCCGGATCGACGGCGATTGCCGCGGCTTGCCGCTGGGGCCGAACGCATGCGGTTGCTGCGCATTGCCGCGGGTGCGCTTGGACGCGCGCTCCAGCCTGATCGCAGTGCGTGCAGCGCGCATGGCCTGGTGCAGGCCGGCCATGTCGCCGTGCCTGCAGGCATATCGCCACGCCTTTCACGTATGATTCTGGCGGGGGCCGGCCCTGGCGCTGGTGCGCCGCGCGCCGAAGGCGCGCCCGGCGGGTGGAAGCAATGCGGCGCTGTCCATGAGGGGGCGCGTCGATACGGCACAGCACGGATGAGGGGGAATGGCCGAGTTCTTGGACGTCGCACTGGGATTTCCCACGCTGCCGTACAGCGTGCTGTTGGCGTTTTCGGCGATCTATTGGGCGCTGGCCGCCACCGGCATCGGCGACCTGGCCGGCGACGGGCACCTGCATGCCGATGGCGCGCATGGCGCCGACCATGGCCTGCACGGCGTGTCCGGCATCTTCGCGCGGCTGGGCTTGGGCGGGGCGCCGGTGATGCTGGTGGTGGCGCTGCTGTCGTTCTGGGGCTGGGTCGGCACCTATTTCGTCCACCTGTTCCTGCTGCAGCCGTTGCCGACCGGCCTGCGCTGGGGCATCGGCGCCGGCGTGGCGCTGCTGGCGCTGCTGCCGGCGGTGCCGTTGACCTCCTGGATGCTGCGGCCGTTGCGTCGGCTGCTGTTGCGCTTGCGCCCGGTGGCGCAGGCGTCGCTGCTCGGCAAGGTCGGCATCGTCGCCTCGCCGCGCGCCGACGCCAACAGCGGCTACGCCACCGTCGACGATGGCGGCGCCGGCCTGGTGCTGCAGGTGCGCGCGCCCGCCGGCCAGGTCTATCCGCGCGGCGAGCGCGTGGTGCTGGTCGATTACGTGCACGCGCACAACCATTACCTGATCGCCCGCGAGCAGGACCAGCCGGGCGCACCGTTCCCACACAGCCTGATTGCGGGCGATAAGGAGATCCACCGATGAGTTTTGCGACGATGGCGCCGTTCCTGATCGGCGTCGGCACCCTGCTGGTGCTGCTGTTGGGGCTGGCCGGCCTGTTCCGCGCCTTCTACCGCAAGGTGGACCAGGGCGTGGCGCTGATCGTCAACGACATGAGCTCCACGCCCAAGGTGCATTTCACCGGTGCGTTGATCGTGCCGGTGCTGTACCGCGCCGAGCTGATGCGGATCAGCCTGATCACCCTGCAGGTCGATCGCCGCGGCAAGGAGGGATTGATCTGCCGCGACAACATGCGCGCCGACATCGCGGTGGCGTTCTACCTGCGCGTCAACGAGACCCAGGCCGACGTGCTGCGCGTGGCCAAGGCGATCGGCGCCGACCGCGCCTCGGACAAGGACGCGGTCGACGAACTGTTCAACGCCAAGTTCTCCGAGGCGCTGAAGACCGTCGGCAAGAAGTTCGAGTTCACCGAGTTGTTCGAGAAGCGCCAGGAGTTCCGCGACGAGATCATCGCGGTGATCGGCAACGACCTCAACGGCTACGTGCTCGAGGACGTGGCGATCGACTACCTGGAGCAGACCCCGAAGGCGCTGCTGGACCCGCACAACATCCTCGACGCCGAGGGCATCCGCAAGATCACCGAGCTCACCGGCACCCAGAACGTGGTCACCAACGAGCTGGAGCAGAACGCGAAGCTGGCGATCACCAAGAAGAACGTGGAGGCGCGCGAGGCGATGCTGGCGCTGGAGCGGCAGCAGGCCGAGGCCGAGGCGCGGCAGAAGCGCGAGGTCGATACGATCCGCGCGCGCGAGCAGGCCGAGACGTTGAAGGTGCAGGAAGAGCAGCGCCAGTTGGCGGAGAACGCGCGCATCGAGGCGCAGCAGCTGATCGACATCCGCGAGCAGAACCGCCTGCGCGAGGTCGAGGTCGCCGAGCAGAACCGCCAGCGCGCGGTGGCCATCGAGGTCGAGCGGGTCGCGCGTGCGCGCCAGCTGGAGCAGGTCACCACCGATCGCGAGGTGCAGCTGCAGGGCGTGGAGCGCGACAAGGTGGTCGAGAACGGCAAGATGGACGTGGCCAACATCACCCGCGAGCGCATCGCCATCGACAAGACCGTTGCGCAGGAAGAGGAGCGGATCAAGGAAGTGCGCCAGGTCGCCGAGGCCGACCGGCTCAAGCAGGTGACGATCCTGGAGGCCGAGGCCAAGGCGCAGGAACTGCTGGTGCGCCAGGTCAAGGACGCGCAGGCGCGCGAGACCGCGGCCAAGCATCGCGCGGTCGAGCTGACCACCCTGGCCCAGGCCGAACACGAGGCCGCCGGCAAGCAGGCCGAAGCCCAGAAGCTGCTCGCCGACGGCATCCGCGCCGAGAAGGCCGCGCCTGGCCTGGCCGACGCGCAGGTCAAGGAAGCCTCGGCGCTGGCGATCGAGAAGGTCGGCATCGCCGAGGCGCGGGTGATCGAGGCCAAGGCCGATGCCAGCCTCAAGCAGGGCAGCAACGAGGCGCGCGTGCTGGCCGAGACGCTGCAGGCCAAGGCGCAGGGCGAAGAGCAGATGGGCAAGGCCAAGGCCAGTGCCGCCGAGTCGATCGGCATGGCCGAGGCGGTGGTGGTGGAGAAGCGCCTGTTCGCCGAGGCCGACGGCCTGACCCGCAAGTTCGAGGCGATCGGCGCGCTCAGCGACAGCGCGCGCGGCCACGAGGAGTTCCGGATGCTGCTCGACAACAGCCTCAAGCAGGCCCTGGCGTCGATCGAGGCCGGCAAGGAAGTCTCCAAGGAGAACGCCGAGGTCATCGCCAGCGCCCTGCGCAATGCCGACATCGATCTGGTCGGTGGCGACGGCGGCATGTTCGAGAATCTGGTCAAGGCGGTCTCGCTCGGCAAGTCGATCGAAGGCCTGGCCGACAAGAGCCCGATCGTGCAGGACCTGATGCAGCGCTACCTCGGCGTGCAGCGCGGCGTGGTGGCGCCGTCGCGGCCGGCGCCGGACGCCGCCGGTCAACTGCCCGTCGCCCAGTCTTGAGCGCGGCACTGGACTGAGTGCGCAGGCGGCGCGCGGCCGGCAACGGCGGCGCGCCGTCGCAACCCGTGGCGGGCGCGCGCCGCAAGGCGCCGACCGCCTGCAAGCCGGCAGGAGCCGCGACGATGGCAACACCTCCCCAATCCGAGACCGATCCGCAGGCCGAGGGCGGCGCGCCCAGCCAGGTCGACCAGGCGGTCGCCCAGGGCGGCGCCTACGACGTGCTGCGCAAGCGCCTGGTCGAGCAGGGCGCGCGGCTGCAGGACGCGGTCGAGGCGCTCAATCGCCAGCGCCTGCAGGAGTTCGGCGACAGCCGGCTCGAGGTGGACGGCCGCTTCCGCATCCGCACCGAGCACAACTGCGTCGGCCGCGACATCGTGCAGGTCGGGCCGGACCTGCTGCTGTTCGGCTACAACGTGTTCCTCGGGCTCAAGAACCAGACCCGCGTGCAGGACGTGTTCGGCCTGTACCGGCTGGTCGAGGGCGCCGACGGCTACGACGTCAGCCCGATCGACCTGGCCGGCAGCTTCCTCGGCCAGGCCGGCTTCGTGCACGACTTCGGCGAGCTCTACGCCTACTACAAGCACGCCCGGCTGCTGCAACTGATCGTCATCGGCGGCAAGCTGCTGGCGGCGTTCCAGATCGGCGAGCGCAGCAGCGACGTGCGCGTGTTCCGCTGGGCGCAGGACAGCGCGGGCGCGCTGACCTACATCGACGCGCGCGGCGAACGCGACATCGCGCTGCCGCCGCCGTTCGATTTCGAATGGACCCGCGCCACCCGCGAGATGGCGGTGAACGGCCGCCATTCGCATTTGAACATCCTCGACACCCTGTTCGTGGAGACCGTCGGCGGCGATCTCACCATCAAGGTCGAGAACAACACTGAGACCGGGCAGGGCATCTACAGCGAACCGGTGGAGGACAAGACCCAGTCGCTGGACGACGCGCAGTTCGATTTCGCGCGGGTCGGCAGCCTGGTCCTGCTCAAGGTGCTGCCGTATCGCGAGACACAGTGGCGCGGGCTGATCTACAACACGCTCAGCGGCCGCATCGTGCGCAACGACGCCATCGTGCAGGCCTGCGTGCAGCTGCCCGAGGACCACGGCATCATCTTTCCCGGCGGCTATTACCTGCAGAACGGCGACCACAAGGCGTTCGACGCGGCGATGGACGGGATGCAGTTCAAGCGCGCGATCCGCTCGCCCAACGGCGAGGACGTGCTGTACATCTTCTACGAGCGCGAAGGCGGCAAGTCCGCGCTGTTCGTCTACAACACCATCCGCCGCGCGCTGCAGAACCCGGTGTTCGGCCATGGCTATGCGCTGCTGCAGGACGGGCGCATGGTGCTGTTCCATGCCGAGGGCACCGAGCCGACCCGGATCCATCCGATGCAGGTCTGGCAGACCCCGTTCAGCAGCGACGAGTTCGCCGCCAGGCGCCCGCCGAGCAACACCTTCCTCGGCCGCATCGGCAATGCCGAACTGGTGCGCGGCATCTCCAGCCTGTTCGGGCTGGCGCGCGCGATCGACCGCGACGAGGTCTCGGTGCAGCGCTATCAGGTGCTGGTCGAGGACGCGCGGCGCCTGTTCGACGCGCACCATTGGCTGGAGGACGCGCACTGCGGCGACCTGGCCGGCGTGCTGCGCGGCATCAGCGCCACCGGCGAGGCGGTGCTGGACGAATACGAGAAGGTGCTGTCGATCCGCCAGCAGTCCGAGCAGGCGATGGCCGAGGCGACGGCCGCGCACAAGGCGCTGCTGGCGCGGCTGCAGCCGGAGAACTGGAACACCATCCAGGAGTTCGTCGAACCGCTCAACGCCATCGCCGCGCAGCGCGGGCATCTGCTGACCATCCGCGAGTACCGCTACATCGACACCGACGCGATCGACGCGATGGGCGCGACGCTGCAGCAGGCCCACGACTCGGTCGGCGCCGCCACCGGGCGCTTCCTCGGCAGCGACAGCGCGCTGGCGCCGTTGCACGCGCGCCTGGCCGAGCTGGATGCGGCGGCGCAGGCGGCGGCGACCGCGCGCGCGCTGTCCGAGCAGGTGCAGGCGATGCAGGCGATGTCGGCCGACCTGGACCTGCTGTCGGAACTGATGGCCGGGCTCAAGGTCGACGACGCCACCGAGCGCACCCGCGTGGTGGAGGCCTTGTCAGAAGTCTATGCGCGGCTCAACCAGGCGCGCGCGCGCGCCGAGCAGCGCCGCAAGAGCCTGGGCTCGGCCGAGACCGTGGCCCAGTTCGGCGCGCAGTTCGCGCTGTTCGGCCAGGCGATCACCAGTGCGCTGGCGCTGTCCACCGATCCCGAGCGCGCCGACGAACAACTGTCGCGGCTGATGGTGCAGTTGGAGGAACTGGAGAGCCAGTTCGGCGAGCACGAGCAGTTCCTCGGCGACATCCTCAGCAAGCGCGAGGAACTGGTCGAGGCGTTCGAGACGCACAAGCAGGCCTTGCTCGACGACCGCCAGCGCAAGGCGCGCTCGCTGCTGGACGCGGCCACGCGCATCCTCGACGGCCTGCCGCGGCGCACCGAGCGCTTCGCCAACGCCGACGAACTCAATGCCTTCTTCGCCGGCGACCCGCTGATCCTCAAGTTGCGCGAGCTGGCCGAGCGGCTGCGCGGCTACCGCGACAGCGTCAAGGCCGACGATGTCGAGGCGCGGCTGAAGGGCGTGCGCGACCAGGCGGTGCGCGCGCTGCGCGACCGCAGCGAACTGTTCGAGTCCGGCGGCAACGTGGTGCGGCTGGGGCCGCGGCACCGCTTCAGCGTCAACACCCAGGCGCTGGACCTGACCCTGCTGCCGCGCGAGGACGGGCTGGCGCTGCATCTCACCGGCACCGACTACCTGGAGCCGCTGCAGGACGCCGCATTGGACGCCACCCGCGCCTACTGGCAGGTGGCGCTGGATTCGGAATCGCCCACCCTGTACCGCGGCGAGTACCTGGCCGGGCGCATGCTGGAAACGGCGCTGGCGGGCGAGGAGGGGCTGAGCCTGGATGCGCTGGCGCAACTGGCCGCCACGCCCGACGCGCTGGCGCGCAGCGTGCGCGACTTCGCCGCGCCGCGTTACCGCGAGGGTTACGAGCGCGGCATCCACGACCACGACGCGACGCGCATCCTGCAGGCGTTGCTGCCCTTGCAGCAGGCCGCGGGCACGCTGATGCACGCGCCGGCCGCGCGCGCGCTGGCGATGGCGTTCTGGGCCGAACGCCAGCGCGAGGAGGACGTGGCCGCGTGGGTCGCGCGCCAGGCCGGGGTCGATGCGATCGCGCGCCTGTTCGGCGCGCGCGACGGCCGCGATGCGTTGCGGGCGGAAATGGCGCAGGCCATGCAGCGCTTCGCCGAGGACGCCGGGTTGCCGTTCGACCTCGCCCAGGCGCAGGCGGCCGCCGCCTACCTGGCGGCCGAACTGGCGCAGGGCGAACCGACGTTCCCGTTCAGCCGCCATGCGCGGGAACTGCTCGATGCGCTGCATGCGCGGCTGGCCGAGGCCGGGTTGCGCGAGCAGTTCGACCAAGCCCTGGAGCGCGTGCGCGGCAAGCTCGGCGCCGCCTGGACGCAGGCCAGCCAGTGGGTGCAGGGCCTGTGCCACGATCCGCGCTTCGCGGTCCACGCCGGTTATGCGCCCGAGGCGGTGGCGATCGCGCTGCTGGCGCCGCGGCTGCGCAGCCGCGCCAGCGAGGTGGCGCTGATGGCCACGGTGGAGGGCCTGCTCGGCGAACATCCGCGCATCGACGGCGGCCGCCTGCGCCTGGCCATCGACGATTTCCTGGCGCGCCTGCGTCACCACGAACAGGTGTTCGTGCCGGGCTTCCGCCACTACCAGGCCTTGCGCCAGCAGGTCATCGGCCGCGAGCGCGAACAGTTGCGCCTGTCCGAGTTCAAGCCGCGGCCGCTGTCCTCGTTCGTGCGCAACAAGCTGATCAACGACGTCTACCTGGGCGTGATCGGCGACAACCTCGCCAAGCAGATGGGCACCGTCGGCGAGAACAAGCGCAGCGACCTGATGGGCCTGCTGATGCTGATCTCGCCGCCGGGCTACGGCAAGACCACGCTGATGGAGTACGTCGCCAGCCGGCTGGGTCTGGTCTTCATGAAGATCAACGGCCCCGCGCTGGGGCACGCGGTGCGCTCGCTGGATCCGGCGCAGGCGCCGGACGCCACCGCGCGGCAGGAGTTGCTCAAGCTCAATCTCGCGCTGGAGATGGGCAACAACACCATGCTGTACGTCGACGACATCCAGCACACGCACCCGGAATTCCTGCAGAAGTTCATCTCGCTGTGCGACGGCACGCGCCGCATCGAGGGCGTGTGGAAGCAGCGCACGCGCACCTACGACATGCGCGGCAAGAAGTTCTGCGTGGTCATGGCCGGCAATCCGTACACCGAGTCCGGCGAGGTGTTCAAGATCCCGGACATGCTCGCGAACCGCGCCGACATCTACAACCTGGGCGACGTGCTCGGCGGCATGGAGGAGGCGTTCCTGCTCAGCTACATCGAGAACGCGCTCACCTCCAATCCGGTGCTGGCGCCGCTGGCCACGCGCGAACTGGCCGATCTGTACCTGCTGGTGGACCGCGCGCGCGGCAAGGAGATCTCCAGCAACGCGCTCAGCCATGCCTACAGTGGCGCGGAGATCAACGAGATCGTGGCCACGCTGCAGCGCCTGCTGCGCGTGCGCGACGTGGTGTACAAGGTCAACCAGCAGTACATCGCCAGCGCCGCGCAGGACGACCGTTACCGCACCGAGCCGCCGTTCCGCCTGCAGGGCAGCTACCGCAACATGAACAAGCTGGCGGAGAAGGTCTCGCCGGTGATGAACGAGGCAGAGCTGCAGCAACTGATTTCCGACCACTACCTGGGCGAGGCGCAACTGCTGACCAGCGGCGCCGAGGAGAACCTGCTCAAGCTGGCCGAACTGCGCGGCGCGATGGGCGCCGAGGACCAGGCGCGCTGGGACCAGATCAAGCGCGATTTCCTGCGCAACAAGGCGATGGGCGCCGACGAGGCCGATGTCGGCGGGCGCATGGTGGCGCAGTTGGCGGACATCGCCGGGGGGCTGCAGGGGCTGCGTGCCGAGCCGAGCCCGGAACCGGCGCGCTGGGAGCAACTGCTCGCGCTGCTGCGCCAGGTGCTGGCCGAACGCGAGCGCGAAGCGCCGGCCGCCGCGGCTGTGGCCACGCCGGCAGCGCCTGCGCCGACGCAGGCGCCGGTCATGCCTACGCTGCAGCCCTTGCTGGACGCGATCGCCCGCTCGCACGAGGGCCAGGCGCAGGCCGGGCAGGCACTGGCGGCGCTGGCCGAGGCGCTGCGCGCGTCACTGCGCGCGCCGTCCGCGCCGTCGGCCGAGCCGCGCGTGCGGCGGCCGCGCACGCTGGCCGAGCGCCAGCTCGACGAAGCGTTGGCGCGGCATTTCTATGGCGACGCGGGATCCGCGCGCGGCGACGATCCCGAACCCGGCCCGGCGTGAGCGCGGACGCTGCCCCGGCGCTGCCCGAGCCGCCGGCCTCGCCGCCGGCGGCGCGCGACGCGCAGGCCGCGTCCGGCTACGCGGCGCCGCTGCTGGAGGCGGTCGCGCAGGCCCTGGCCGCGCGTGCCGCCGCGCCGGATGCCGGCGCGGCGCTGGTACAGGAGCTGGAGCGCATCCAGCACGCGCTGCAGGCGCGCGATCCGCAGCGCATCCGCCGCGACAGCGGCCTGCTCGGGCGCCTGCTCGGGCGCGACCTGGAGCGCCAGGCCGAGGCCGAGACCCTGCAGGCGCAACTCGGCGTGGTCCTGCTGCGCGCCGATGGGCATGCCGAGGCGCTGCAGCGTGCGGGCCAGGCGCATGCCGACATGGCCGACGTCGCCGAGGCCGGCATGGCCGCGCTCGAGCGCTGGATCGCCGCGGCGCCGGCGCCCGACCCGGCGCTGGCGCCGGCCTGGAGCCGGCGGCTCGACCACTTGCGCCGCCTCGCCGCCGCCTGGCGCCTGGAAGCCGCGCAGTGGCGGTTGCTGCAACAGCAGGGCGACGACCTGCTGCAACGCTACCGGCACATCCGCGAGGTGCTGCTGCCGGCCTGGCGCCAGGCCGCCACCGCGCCGCAGGCGGCGCGGGGCGGGGACCAGGCGACCCGCGCCGCGCAGGCGCAGCGGCACATCCTGGCCGAACTGCAGGCCATGCGGGCTAGACTGCGCTGAGCCTGCGCCGCCGCCGCGAATCGCTATCGAAGGAGAACCACGATGACCCAGGAACACCCGCTGACGCCGCAGAGCCTGCCGCTGCAACCCGACGAGGCCGACCTCAAGGCGCTCGGCCTGGTGCCGGACGATCGCGCGCAGATCGCGGCGCTGGCGCAGGGCCTGCGCGAACTCACGCCCGGCAGCCTGCACCTGTTCGGCACCGAGGTCGCCGCGCAGACCGCCGCGTTCTCCAGCCAGTTGCTGGACCAGGTCCGCAACCGCGACCTGGAGGCCAGCGGCGACAAGCTCGGCGAAGTGGTGCGGATCGCGCGCGCGCTCAAGCTCGACCAGCTCGGCGAGCGCTCGCGGGTGCCGCTGATCGGCGGCCTGATCGATCGCCTGCGCGCCTCCAAGGACGAACTGGTGCAGAAGTTCAGCGACACCAACCGGCAGATCGAACAACTGCTGCGCGACGTCGGCGCGCAGCAGGCCAATCTCGGCCAGCGCGTGGGCGAATTCGACCGCATGCACCAGATGGTGCAGGCCGAGCGCCGCGAACTGGGTCTGCACGTCGCCGCCGGCAAGCTGCGCCTGGCCGAGCTGCAGCAACAGCACCTGGCGCTGGCGGGCCAGGACGATCCGCAGGCGCGCGGGCAGCGCGCCGAGATCGACACCGCCCTGCGCCTGCTCGACAAGCGCGTCGGCGACCTGCAGGTGATGCAGCACGCGGCCGACCAGTCGCTGCCGATGATCCGGTTGATCCAGGCCAACGCGCTGCAGCTGATCGAGAAGTTCAACACCGTCCGCGACATCACCATCCCGTCGTGGAAGCGCCAGTTCGCGATCCAGCTGTCGCTGCACGAGCAGCAGAACGCGGTGGCGCTGTCCAACGCCATCGACGATGCCACCAACGACATCATGCGCCGCAACGCCGACCTGCTGCGGCAGGCCTCGGTGGACACGGCGCGCGCCAACCAGCGCGCGGTGATCGACATGGACACGCTGCGCCACGTGCACGAGCAACTGATCGCCACGGTGGAGGAGGTGCGCGAGATCCACCGCGACGGCATGCAGCAACGGCGCGCGGCCGAGGTCGAACTGAGCCGGCTGCGCGACGATCTGCAGCGGCGCCTGGCCGCGCCGGCGCAGACGGGCTGAGGCGCGCGCGCCGCCAACCTGTAGGAGCGGCTTCAGCCGCGACAGCACCCCAAACCGCTCGCATGCAAGACGCCGCGGCCTAAGACCTCAGGCAGCACCATTGCGACGCGGATCGGCGGCGAACACGGCAGGCAACCCGCCTAACCGCGATCCTGGCGCAGCTCGCCGGCCAACCAGCCCGCCAATGCCTCCACGCGCGGATCCTGCTGTTCCCGCCGCGTGCACAGCGCCCATTGCCCGCCGGTGTCGACGAAGCCCCACGGCGCCAGCAGGCGGCCGCTGGCCAGGTCGTCGGCGACCAGCGGCTGCGGCGCGATCGCCACGCCGATCCCGGCCAGCGCCGCTTCCAGCAGGTAGTACAGGTGCTCGAAACCGGTGCCGTAGCGCAGCGTGGCGGGGTCCACCCCCTGCCGCTGCGCCCAGGCCGGCCACGCCTGCGGGCGCGAGGCGGTCTGCAGCAACGGCTGCCGCAGCAACGCCGCCGGCGTGCCCGCGGCCAGCGCCGCCGCCTGCGGCAGCGCCGGACTCAGCACCGGGCCGATCCGCTCCGGCGCCAGCACGTGCACCCGCCAATTGGCCGGCCACGGCGCCTCACCGAGCAGCAGCGCGGCGTCCAGGCCGTCCAGGTCCGCGGCGAACGCGCCTTCGTGCGCGGACAGGTGCAGGGTCAGCGCGGGCAGGTCGCGCTGCAGGGCCTGCAGCCGCGGGATCATCCAGCGCGCCAGGATGCTGCCCGGGCAGCCCAGCACCAGCGCGGCGCGGCGCGGCGGCCGGCGCAGCTCCGCCACCGCGTCCTGCAACTGGGCGAAGGCGCCGCCGGCGGCCTCGCGCAGCCGCTCGCCGGCCGCGGTCGGGCGGATGCCGCGGCCGTCGCGCTGCAGCAGGGACAGGCCCAGCTCCGTTTCCAGCAGCCGGATCTGGCGGCTGACCGCGCCGTGGGTGACGTGCAGCTCGGTGGCCGCCCCGCCCACGCTGCGTAGCCGCGCCGCGGCCTCGAACGCGCGCAAGGCGTTCAGCGAGGGCAGGCGGCGCAGGCTGGACATGTGAGATTTCCTGACGGATATGGTCAGACTTTATCGGTTTTTGCCTGGCGACGCGTGCGTTAAAGTGCAGGCCTGTCCTGCTGCCTGCGATCACCCATGTCCTCCGTCCCCATCAGCGACTTCCACGCCTATCCCGACGCCGCCGGCCATTTCGGCCGCTACGGCGGCCGTTTCGTCGCCGAGACCCTGATCGGCCCGCTGCAGGAACTGGCCGCGGCCTACGATGCCGCGCGCCAGGATCCGGCCTTCATCGCCGAATACGACAAGGACCTCACCCATTACGTCGGCCGCCCCAGCCCGATCTACCACGCCGAGCGGCTCAGCCGCGAAGTCGGCGGCGCGCAGATCCTGCTCAAGCGCGAGGACCTGAACCACACCGGCGCGCACAAGATCAACAACACCATCGGCCAGGCGCTGCTGGCCAGCCGCATGGGCAAGACCCGCATCATCGCCGAGACCGGCGCCGGCCAGCACGGCGTGGCCAGCGCCACGGTGGCCGCGCGGCTGGGCCTGGAGTGCGTGGTGTACATGGGCGCCACCGACATCGAGCGGCAGAAGATCAACGTCTACCGGATGAAGCTGCTCGGCGCCACGGTGGTGCCGGTGCACTCCGGCTCGGCCACGCTCAAGGACGCGCTCAACGAGGCGATGCGCGACTGGGTGACCAACGTGCGCGACACCTTCTACATCATCGGCACCGTCGCCGGCCCCGATCCGTACCCGCGCATGGTGCGCGACTTCAACGCCATCGTCGGCCGCGAGGCGCGCGACCAGATGTTGCGCGACTACGGCCGCCTGCCGGATGCGATCAGCGCCTGTGTCGGCGGCGGCAGCAACGCCATCGGCCTGTTCCACGCCTTCCTCAACGACGCCTCGGTGAAGATCTACGGCGCCGAGGCCGCCGGCGACGGCATCGCCACCGGCCGCCATGCCGCTTCCATCGCCGCCGGCCGCCCGGGCGTGCTGCACGGCAACCGCACCTACGTGATCTGCGACGACGACGGGCAGATCGTCGAGACCCATTCGGTCTCCGCCGGCCTGGACTATCCGGGCGTTGGCCCCGAGCACGCCTTCCTGGCCGACAGCGGCCGCGCCACCTACCAGGGCATCACCGACGACGAGGCGCTGGCCGCGTTCCACCTGCTGGCGCACACCGAGGGCATCCTGGCGGCGCTGGAATCCAGCCATGCCGTGGCGCAGTCGATCAAGCTGGCGCGCGAACTGCCGAAGGACGCGCTGGTGCTGTGCAACCTCTCCGGCCGCGGCGACAAGGACGTGCACACCATCGCCGCGCGCGAAGGCGTGCAGGTCTGAGCGATGCGCTGGGTGCGCGCGACGCTGACCGCCGAATGCGACGTGCCGGGCGAGCAGGATCTGCTGCTCGACTGGCTCGCGCGCTGGCGCGGCGCACTGCGCGCCTGCTCCGACAACACCGGCTGCGGCTGCTGCGTGGACAGTTTCGTGGTGGAGGCGCCCGCGCCGGCGCTGGCGGAACTGCCTGCGCACATGGTGTCCGCCTGCGCCGCGCCGCCGACCGATTGACCCTCTCTTCCTAGCCTGGATCCCTCATGCGCCGCATCGACGCCACCTTCGCCCGCCTGCGCACGCACGCGCGCAAGGCCCTGATTCCCTTCCTCACCGCCGGCGATCCATCGCTGGAGGCGACCGTCCCGGCGATGCACGCGCTGGTCGAGGCCGGCGCCGACGTGATCGAACTCGGCGTGCCGTTCTCCGACCCGATGGCCGACGGCCCGACCATCCAGCGCAGCTCCGAGCGCGCGCTGGCGCGCGGGGCCGGCCTGGCCTACGTGCTGGAGGCGGTCAGCGCCTTCCGTCGCGATGATGCGGACACGCCTGTGGTGCTGATGGGCTACCTCAACCCGGTCGAGATCCACGGCACCGCGCGTTTCGCCGAGGAGGCGGTGGCCGCCGGCGTGGACGGCGTGCTGCTGGTCGACCTGCCGCCGGAGGAGTCGGCCGAGACCCTGGCGATCTTCGCCGCGGCCGGGCTGGACCTGATCGTGCTGGCCTCGCCCACCACCAGCGACGCGCGCCTCGGCCTGCTGTGCGACGCCGCGCGCGGCTATCTCTACTACGTCAGCTTCGCCGGCGTGACCGGCGCCGACCACCTGGACACGCGCGCCGCCGGCGATCGCCTGCGGCAGTTGCGTGCCCGCTCCACGGTGCCGGTGGTGGCCGGCTTCGGGATCAAGGACGCCGCCAGCGCCAGCGCCATGGCGGTGGATGCCGACGGCGTGGTGGTCGGCAGCGCGCTGGTCGCGGCGCTGGCCGAGGCGGCCACGGTGCAGGCGGTGCGCGAGCGCGCACTGGCCTTCCTGGCGCCGCTGCGGCGGGCGCTGGACGGGACCTGATCCCCTCCATCGCCCGCCGTTTCGGAGGCGTGGCGACACCGGCGGCGGCGCGCGCGGCAAGCGTGCGTTGTTGCGCCGCAGCAGCGGGGCGGCTCATGGCCAGCGCGGCCCGTTGCGGCGCGATATCTGGCGGCGCGCTAGACTGTCGCCCCTTGGCGGCCCGGTGGGCCGCGCGACTGGATCGTCATTCCGCATGAGTTGGCTCAGCAAATTGATGCCCTCCGGCATCCGCACCGATAGCACGCCCAGCAAGAAGCGCAGCGTCCCCGAAGGCCTGTGGGAGAAGTGCCCCAACTGCAGCGCCGTGCTGTACCGGCCGGAGCTGGAGGAGAACCTGGAGGTGTGCCCGAAGTGCGGCCACCACATGGCGATCCGCGCCCGCGCGCGGCTGGCCGCGCTGTTCGATGCCGACACCGCGCCGACCGAGATCGGCGCGCGCCTGGGTCCGACCGACGCGCTGAAATTCAAGGACCAGAAGAAGTACGGCGAGCGCATCAAGGCCTCGCAGAAGAGCACCGGCGAATACGACGCGCTGGTGGCGATGCAGGGCGTACTGAAGGGCCAGCCGCTGGTCGCGGCCTCGTTCGATTTCGCCTTCATGGGCGGTTCGATGGGCTCGGTGGTCGGCGAGCGCTTCGCCCTGGCCGCGGAAACCGCACTGAAGATCGGCGCGCCGTTCGTGTGCTTCTCCGCCAGTGGCGGCGCGCGCATGCAGGAAGGCCTGTTCTCGCTGATGCAGATGGCCAAGACCTCGGCCGCGCTCGGCCGCCTGCGCGAGGCGGGCCTGCCGTACGTGTCGGTGCTCACCCATCCCACCACCGGCGGCGTCTCGGCCAGCTTCGCCATGCTCGGCGACATCAACATCGCCGAGCCGCACGCGCTGATCGGCTTCGCCGGCCCGCGCGTGATCGAGCAGACCGTGCGCGAGACCTTGCCCGAAGGCTTCCAACGCTCGGAGTTCCTGCTCGAGCACGGCGCCATCGACCAGATCTGCGACCGCCGCGAACTGCGCGACCGCCTGTCCGAACTGCTGGCGATGATGATGCGGCAGCCGGCGCCGGCGAAGAGCGAGGCGCTGGCGTGACCAGCGCCGGGATTCGGGATTCGGGATTCGGGAATCGTGGCGCCGCGCGTGCCCGGTTCGCCGAGGTCGCTCGGATCCCGTGCGTTGAACGAATCCCGAATTCCGAATCCCGAATCTCGTTCCCATGAACACCCGCAAATACTTCGGCACCGACGGCATCCGCGGCCGGGTCGGGCAGGGCGCCATCTCCGCCGATTTCGTGATGCGCCTGGGCAATGCGCTGGGCCGCGTGCTCGGCGCGGGCGCCGATGGCGCGGCGCGGCCGACCGTGGTGATCGGCAAGGACACGCGCATCTCCGGCTACATGTTCGAGTCGGCGCTGGAGGCCGGGCTGGTCGCCGCCGGCGCCAACGTGCAGTTGCTCGGGCCGATGCCGACCCCGGCGGTGGCGTTCCTCACCCGCACCCTCGGCGCCGACGCCGGCATCGTCATCAGCGCCTCGCACAACCCGCACTACGACAACGGCATCAAGTTCTTCTCCGCCGAGGGCGAGAAGCTCGACGACGCCACCGAGAGCGCGATCGAAGCCGCGCTCGACGCGCCGTTCGCCACCGTCGAATCCGAACGCCTGGGCAAGGCGATGCGCGCGCGCGACGCGATCGGCCGCTACATCGAGTTCTGCAAGGCCAGCGTGCCGCGCGGCTTCGACCTGCGCGGGCTGAAGCTGGTGCTGGACTGCGCGCACGGCGCGACCTACCACATCGCGCCGCTGCTGTTCCGCGAACTGGGTGCGGAGGTGGTCGCGATCGGCGCCGCGCCGGACGGGCTCAACATCAATGCCGGCGTCGGCTCGATGCACATCGACAACCTCGCCGGCAACGTGCGCAGCCATGGCGCGCACCTGGGCATCGCCTTCGACGGCGACGGCGACCGCGTGCTGATGGCCGACGACCAGGGCAATCCGGTCGACGGCGACGACCTGTTGTACGTGCTGGCGCGCGGCTGGCAGGCCAGCGGGCGCCTGCGCGGGCCGGTGGTCGGCACGCTGATGACCAACTACGGCCTGGAGCAGGCGCTGGCCGCGCTGCAACTGCCGTTCCTGCGGGTCAAGGTCGGCGACCGCTACGTGCACCAGGCGCTGGTCGAGCACGGCGGCGTGCTCGGCGGCGAGACCTCCGGGCACATGCTGTGCCTGGATCGCGCCACCACCGGCGATGCCATCGTCAGCGCGCTGCAGGTGCTGGAGGTGCTCAAGCGCTCCCGGCAGAGCCTGCGCCAGGCGCTGCAGGACCTGCGCAAGGTGCCGCAGCAGACGGTCAACGTGCGTCTGCAGCCGGGCGCGCGTCCGGCCGAGGCGGCCAGCGTGCAGGCCGCGCTGGCCGCGGCGCAGGCGGCGGTGCAGGGGCGCGGGCGCGCCTTCCTGCGCCCGTCCGGCACCGAGCCGGTGCTGCGGGTCACGGTCGAGGCCGACGACGCCGCGCTGATGCGCGACACCCTGGAGAAGCTCGCCGGGGCGGTCCGTGACGCGGCGTGAGTCGCTCGCCATCGCCATCGTGGTGGTCATCGCCAAGGCGGCCACCTTCTACCTGCTGTACCGCCTGCTGAGTTGATCGCGGCGTTTCTTCCCTTTTCACGAGATGACGGTTCCTGCCATGACTGCGCGCATTCCCACCCTCGACATCACCCGCTTCGACACGGACCGTGACGCCTTCGTCGCCGAACTCGGCGCGGCCTATCGCGAGTGGGGCTTCGCCGGCATTCGCAACCACGGCATCGCGCAGGCGCGGATCGACGCCGCCTACGGTGTGTTCAAGGCGTTCTTCGCGCTGCCCGAGGACACCAAGCGCCAGTACCACGTGCCGGGCAGCGGCGGCGCGCGCGGCTACACCGCCTTCGGCGTGGAGACCGCCAAGGATTCCAAGCACTTCGACCTGAAGGAGTTCTGGCACATCGGCCGCGAGATTCCCGACGACTCCAAGTACCGCGAGGTGATGCCGCCGAATCTGTGGCCGCGCGAGGTGCCGGGTTTTCGCGAGCACGGCTACGGCCTGTACCAGGCGCTGGACCAGCTCGGCGCGCGCGTGCTGTCGGCGCTGGCGCTGCACATCGGCCTGCCCGAACACTACTTCGCCGACAAGACCGATTCGGGCAATTCGATCCTGCGCCCGATCCACTACCCGCCGATCACCGCCGACGACATCCCCAACGTGCGCGCCGGCGCGCACGAGGACATCAACCTGATCACCCTGCTGGTCGGCGCCAGCGCCGCCGGCCTGGAAGTGAAGTCCAAGCAGGGCGAGTGGGTGCCGTTCACCTCCGACGCCGACACCATCGTGGTCAACATCGGCGACATGCTGCAGCGCCTGACCAACCATATGTATCCCTCGACCACCCACCGCGTGGTCAACCCACCGGGCGAGCAGGCGCGGCAGCCGCGCTACTCGGTGCCGTTCTTCCTGCACCCGAACCCGGACTTCGTGATCGACGTGCTGCCGTCCTGCGTCAGTGCCGACAATCCCAGTCGCTACCCCGAGCCGATCACCGCGCAGGGCTATCTGGAGGAGCGGTTGCGGGAGATCAAGCTGAAGTGAGGCCGGGATTCGGGATTCGGGAGTCGGGATTGGCAAACGCGGGATGCCCACGATTTGTCAGTCCGCGCGGGGCATGGCTTTTACCAATCCCCAATCCCTAATCCCCAATTCCGGCACTCCTGATCCGCCGCGAGCCGCGCCGCATCAGGCTCAGCAGCAGGGCGTCGGGCACCAGCGCCATCAGGCCGAGCAGGGCGCGGTAGACCGCGCCCGGGACCACGCGCACCTTGCCGCGTTCGGCGCCATCGATGCCGGCGCGGGCCACCGCCGCGGTCTGCAGCCAGATCCAGCGCGGCAGCGCGTCCATCTGCTCGCGGGTGCCGGTGACATCGTGGAACTCGGACCAGGTGAAGCCCGGGCACAGGGCGCACACGTTGACGCCGCGGTCGGCGTTCTCCAGCGCCAGCGATTCGCTGAAGCGCAGCATGAAGCTCTTCGCCGCCGCGTACAGGGTGTGGCCGTCGGCGCCGGGCACCAGCGCGGCGAACGAGGCCACGTTGAGGATGCGCCCCTGGCCGCTGGCGCGCAGCGCCGGCAGCAGGCGCCAGGTCAGTTCGCATACGGCGCCGACCATCACCTGCAGGAACGCCGCATGCACCGCCCAGTCCTGGGTCGGGTAGCGGCCGGGCACCCCGTAGCCGGCGTTGTTGACCAGGATCCGCACCGCCAGCCCGCGCCGTTCCAGTTCGGCCACCAGCGCGGCCGGCGCCGCCGGGTCGGCCAGGTCGGCCACCACCACCTCCACCGGCACCTGCGCCCGCAGTTCGGCGGCCAGCGCCCGCAGCAGCGCCTCGCGGCGCGCGGTGAGGATCAGCGGCACGCCGCGGCGGGCGTATTCGCGGGCGATCTCGCGGCCGATGCCGCTGGAGGCGCCGGTGATCAGGGCATGGCCGGAGGGTTGGGGCATGGCGGTCTCGCAGGAGTGGGCGATCGGGGGAGGGGAGGGGCATGCGGGCCGGGCCGGGGCCGGCGGCGCTGCCGGGCGGCGCCGCGCATCGGCTATCCTTTCGGCACTTTTCGCCGGAGAACGCGCCGATGCGACGCAAGATCGTAGCCGGAAACTGGAAACTGCATGGCAATCGCCATTTCGCCACCGCGCTGGTGCAGGAGGTGGCCGCCGGCCTGCCGGCCGAGGGCGTGGACGTCGTCATCCTGCCGCCGCTGCCCTACCTGGGCGACCTGATCGAGGACTTCGAGGACCATGCGCTGCACTTCGGCGCGCAGGACGTGAGCAGCAACGAGAAGGGCGCCTACACCGGCGAGGTGTCGGCGGCGATGCTGGTGGACGTGGGCGCCGAGTACGGCCTGGTCGGGCATTCGGAGCGGCGCCAGTACCACCAGGAGAGCAGCGAACTGGTCGCGCGCAAGTTCGCCGCGGCGCTGCACGCCGGGCTGATCCCGATCCTGTGCGTGGGCGAGACCCTGGAGCAGCGCGAGGCCGGCCAGACCGAAACAGTCATCGCCGCGCAGTTGGCGCCGGTGCTGGCGCTGGTCGGGGTGCAGGGTTTCGCCAAGGCGGTGGTGGCCTACGAGCCGGTCTGGGCGATCGGCACCGGGCGGACCGCCAGCCCGGCCCAGGCGCAGGCGGTGCACGCGTTCATTCGTGGCGAAGTCGCCGCCCACGATGCTAGAATCGCGGATTCGCTGCCGCTTCTGTATGGCGGCAGCGTCAAGCCCGACAACGCCGCCGAGCTGTTCGCGCAGCCGGACGTCGATGGCGGTCTGATCGGCGGGGCCTCGTTGGTCGCCGCGGAATTCCTGGCCATCGCGCGCGCGGCGGCCGGTTAACCGAACGGCCGCCGGGTGGCGGCCGCTCGCTACTCAAGTCGTACTGTCCGGACGGATTTCGAAATGCTGATGGTCATCCTCAATGTGGTCTACGTGCTGGTGGCGATCGCGATGATCGCGCTGATCCTGATGCAGCGCGGTTCCGGCGCGGCGGCGGGCTCGGGCTTCGGCGCGGGTGCGTCCGGCACCGTGTTCGGATCGCGCGGCGCGTCCAACTTCCTGTCCAAGTCGACCAAGTGGCTGGCCGTGGTGTTCTTCGCGATCAGCCTGTTCATGGCCTGGTATGCCGGCCACAGCGCGCGTCCGGCGGCCCAGGCCAATCTGGGCGTGATGTCGCAGGCCGCGACCCCGGCGCCGGCCGCGCCGGCTGGCGAGCTGCAGATCCCGCAGGCCCCGGCGTCGACCGCCCCGGCCACCCGGCCGTGCCCGGCCGCCGCGCCGCCGGCGCAGCAGGCGCCGGAAAATGCACAACAAAAGTCGCCTGCCCCATCGCAGAAAGACTGAAGACGGTTACAATATGTTGCGCGGCGGGATTGCCGCGCGCGATACGCAAGCCCAGGTGGCGGAATTGGTAGACGCACTACCTTGAGGTGGTAGCGACTTAGGTCGTAGGGGTTCGAGTCCCCTCTTGGGCACCATTGTTTGGCTGCGGTTTCTGCGCAGGGGCGTCACGCTCCTGTTCGGACAATCGCCTATCCCATGCCTGCGCGGCACGCGCGCGGGCACAGGCAAGAGAGAATTGCGAGTGCTGGCCGAATATTTGCCGTCCCTGCTGTTTCTGATCGTGGCCACCGGTATCGGCGTCGCGCTGATGCTGGTGGGACGGTTCCTCGGTCCCCGGCGTCCGGACCTGAAGAAGCTCTCGCCGTACGAGTGCGGCTTCGAGGCCTTCGAGGACGCGCGCATGAAGTTCGACGTGCGCTATTACCTCATCGCCATCCAGTTCATCGTCTTCGATCTGGAAATCATCTTCATCGTGCCGTGGACGCAGGTGTTCATGGACCTGGGCGCTCGCTCCTTGGTCACCATGGGCCTGTTCGTCGGCATGCTGTTCCTCGGTTTTGTTTACGTGTGGAAGAAGGGAGCGCTGGAATGGGAGTGATTCAGACCCTGGATCGCCTGATGACCAACCCGATCCCGGAAGGGCGGGTGGACGACATCCTGCGTCCCGAAGGCGAGAACCCGCTGCTGGAGAAGGGCTACGTCACCACCAGCGTCGACGCGCTGCTGAACTGGGCGCGCACCGGCTCGATGTGGCCGATGACCTTCGGCCTGGCCTGCTGCGCGGTCGAGATGATGCACGCCGGCGCCGCGCGCCTGGACCTGGACCGCTACGGCGTGGTGTTCCGCCCGTCGCCGCGCCAGTCCGACGTGATGATCGTCGCCGGCACCCTGGTCAACAAGATGGCCCCGGCGCTGCGCAAGGTCTACGACCAGATGCCGGACCCGAAGTGGGTGATCTCGATGGGCAGCTGCGCCAACGGCGGCGGCTACTACCACTATTCGTACTCGGTGGTGCGCGGTTGCGACCGCATCGTGCCGGTGGACGTCTATGTCCCGGGCTGCCCGCCGACCGCCGAAGCGCTGGTCTACGGCATCTTGCAGCTGCAGAAGAAGATCTGGCGAACCCAGACCATCGCGCGCTGATCCCTCTTACTTCCTAAGAGCACGCCAAGCCCCCATGGCAGAGCAAGCATCTTCCTTTAGCGAACGCCTTGGCGCCCGGTTCCCGGGCAGCCAGGTGTTCGTGGTCCTCCCGCGTGGCGAAGTCACCCTGGAAGTGCCGGCCGACGCCTGGCACGCCACCTGCCTGGCGCTGCGCGACGAGTTCGGTTTCGAGCAGTTGTCCGACCTGTGCGGCGTGGACTACCTGGGCTACGGCAGCGACGAGTGGGATACCTCGGACGTGTCCTCGCAGGGCTTCAGCCGTGGCGTGGAAGGCAAGGCCGTGGGCCGTTTCGCCTGGGGCGAGTTCCCCAGCGGCGAGGCGGCCGGCGGCGCGCAGCCGTTGCCGGTGCCGCAGCAGCGCTACGCGGTGCTGGCGCAGCTGATCTCCTACCGTCACAACCAGCGCCTGCGCGTGCGCTGCTACGCGCCGAACGAAGACCTGCCGGTGGTGGCCTCGGTCACCGACATCTGGCCGGGCGCGAACTGGTTCGAGCGCGAGGCGTTCGACCTGTTCGGCGTGGTCTTCGCCGGCCACCCGGACCTGCGCCGCATCCTCACCGACTACGGCTTCGTCGGCCATCCGTTCCGCAAGGACTTCCCGCTGATCGGCAATGTCGAAGTGCGCTACGACGAAGAGAAGCAGCGCGTGATCTACGAGCCGGTGACCTCGGTCGAGCCGCGCGTGGGCGTGCCGCGGGTGATCCGCGACGATGCGCGCTACCAGACCGCGGCGGGCGAAGCACAGAAGGAGCCCGCCAAGTGAGCGAGTACCACCAGGCGCACGATGCGTTCGCCAGCAATCCTGCCGAAGCCAAGCAGGAGATCCGCAACTACACGATGAACTTCGGCCCGCAGCATCCGGCCGCGCACGGCGTGCTGCGCCTGATCCTGGAGATGGACGGCGAGACCGTGGTCCGCGCCGATCCGCACATCGGCCTGTTGCACCGTGGCACCGAGAAGCTGGCCGAGTCCAAGCCGTTCAACCAGTCGATCGGCTACATGGATCGCCTGGACTACGTGTCGATGATGTGCAACGAGCACGCCTACGTGCGTGCGATCGAGACCCTGATGGGGATCGAGGCGCCGGAGCGCGCGCAGTACATCCGCACCATGTTCGACGAGATCACCCGCATCCTGAACCACCTGATGTGGGTCGGCTCCAACGGCCTGGATCTGGGCGCGATGGCGGTGATGCTGTACGCGTTCCGCGAGCGCGAAGAGCTGATGGACGTGTACGAGGCGGTGTCGGGCGCGCGCATGCACGCGACCTACTACCGCCCGGGCGGCGTGTACCGCGACCTGCCGGACCGCATGCCCAAGTACAAGGAATCGCGCTGGCACAAGGGCGGCGCGCTGAAGCGGCTCAACGCCGCGCGCGAAGGCTCGATGCTGGACTTCCTGGAGGAGTTCACCAACACCTTCCCGGCGCGCGTCGACGAGTACGAGACGCTGCTCACCGACAACCGCATCTGGAAACAGCGCACCGTCGGCATCGGCGTGGTCACGCCGGAGCAGGCCTACGCCTGGAGCATGACCGGGGTGATGCTGCGCGGCTCGGGCATCGAATGGGACCTGCGCAAGAAGCAGCCCTATGCCAAGTACGACGCGGTGGATTTCGACATCCCGGTCGGCACCAGCGGCGACTGCTACGACCGCTACCTGGTGCGCGTGGCCGAGATGCGCGAGTCCAACCGCATCATCAAGCAGTGCGTGCAGTGGCTGAAGGCCAACCCGGGCCCGGTCATGGTCGAGAACTTCAAGGTGGCGCCGCCCAAGCGCGCCGACATGAAGGACGACATGGAAGCGCTGATCCACCACTTCAAGCTGTTCAGCGAAGGCTACTGCGTGCCGGCCGGCGAGACCTACTGCGCGGTCGAGGCGCCGAAGGGCGAGTTCGGCTGCTACCTGATGTCCGACGGCGCCAACAAGCCGTTCCGCGTGCACCTGCGCGCGCCGGGTTTCGCCCATCTGTCGTCGATGGACGCGATCGTGCGCGGCCACATGCTGGCCGACGTGGTGGCGATGATTGGTACCTATGATCTGGTGTTTGGTGAGGTCGACCGATGAAGGCGACAGGTAATTTCGAAGCGGCGCGCGACGTCGATCCGATGGTGGTGCTGAGCGACAAGACGCGCGCGCACATCGATCATTGGCTGGCCAAGTTCCCGCCGGACCGCAAGCGCTCGGCGGTGCTGCAGGGGCTGCACGCGGCGCAGGAGCAGAACCAGGGCTGGCTGACCGACGAACTGATCGCCGGCGTGGCCAAGTACCTGGAACTGCCGCCGGTGTGGGCCTACGAGGTCGCCAGCTTCTACTCGATGTTCGAGACCGAGAAGGTCGGCCGCAACAACGTCGCGTTCTGCACCAACATCAGCTGCTGGCTCAACGGCGCCGAGGATCTGGTCGCGCACGCCGAGAAGAAGCTCGGCTGCAAGCTGGGCCAGTCCACCGCCGACGGCCGCGTCTACCTCAAGCGCGAGGAAGAGTGCCTGGCCGGTTGCGCCGGCGCGCCGATGATGGTCATCAACGGCCACTACCATGAGCATCTGACCAAGGACAAGGTCGACGAATTGCTGGACGGGTTGGAGTAACGGCAATGGCACAGCATCCCCACGCCCCCACCGGTCCGGTCGGCCCCGCGCCGCAGCCGCACCAGGTGGTGTACACCACGCTGCACTACGACACCCCGTGGTCCTACGAGAGCTACCTGAAGACCGGTGGCTACGCCGCGCTGCGCAGGATTCTCGAAGAGAAGATCCCGCCGGAGCAGGTGATCGAGATGGTCAAGCAGTCGAACCTGCGCGGCCGCGGCGGCGCCGGCTTCCCGACCGGCCTGAAGTGGTCGTTCATGCCCAAGGGCGCGCCGCAGAAGTACATCCTGTGCAACTCGGACGAGTCCGAGCCGGGCACCTGCAAGGACCGCGACATCCTGCGCTACAACCCGCATTCGGTGGTGGAGGGCATGGCCATCGCCTGCTACGCCACCGGCTCCACCGTGGGCTACAACTACCTGCGCGGCGAGTTCCACCACGAGCCGTTCGAGCATTTCGAGCAGGCCCTGGCCGATGCGTACGCCAATGGCTGGCTGGGCAAGGACATCCTCGGCAGCGGCATCGACATCGACATCTACGGCGCGCTGGGCGCCGGCGCCTACATCTGCGGCGAAGAGACCGCGCTGATGGAGTCGCTGGAAGGCAAGAAGGGCCAGCCGCGCTACAAGCCGCCGTTCCCGGCCAACTTCGGCCTGTACGGCAAGCCGTCGACGATCAACAACACCGAGACCTACGCCTCGGTGCCGGCGATCATCCGCAACGGCCCGGAGTGGTTCCTTGGGTTGAGCAAGACCAAGAACGGCGGCCCGAAGATCTTCTCGGTCTCCGGCTGCGTGCAGAAGGGCGGCAACTTCGAGGTGCCGCTGGGCACCACCTTCGACGAACTGCTGGAGATGGCCGGCGGGCTCAAGCCGGGCCGCACCCTCAAGGGCGCGATCCCGGGCGGCGTGTCGATGCCGGTGCTCAAGGCCGAGCAGCTCAAGGGCCTGCAGATGGACTACGACACGCTGCGCGCGCTGGGCACCGGCCTGGGCTCGGGGGCGATCGTGGTGCTGGACGACAGCGTGTGCTGCGTGAAGTTCGCCTGCCGCATCTCGCAGTTCTTCCACAAGGAGTCCTGCGGCCAGTGCACCCCGTGCCGCGAAGGCACCGGCTGGATGCACCGCGTGCTGGAACGCATCGTCGCCGGCAAGGCCACGATGGAAGACCTGCACCAGCTGCGCACCGTCGCCGGACAGATCGAAGGCCACACCATCTGCGCCTTCGGCGAGGCGGCGGCCTGGCCGATCCAGGGCTTCCTGCGCCAGTTCTGGGACGAATTCGAGTACTACATCGTCAACGGTCATTCGATGGTTGACGGCAAGAAGCTGGAGGCAGCGGCGGCATGAGCGCGCAACCCAACAATCCCGGCGCGACCCCCGCGGTCGTGCCGGAAGGCCATGTGACCGTCGAGATCGACGGCCAGTCGCTGGTCGTGCCGAAGGGCTCGATGATCATCCAGGCCGCCGACAAGGCCGGCATCCCGATCCCGCGCTTCTGCTACCACGAGAAGCTGCCGATCGCGGCCAACTGCCGCATGTGCCTGGTCGACGTCGAGAAGTCGCCCAAGCCGTCGCCGGCCTGCGCCACGCCGGTCATGGACGGCATGAAGGTGCAGACCCGCAGCGACAAGGCGCTGAAGTACCAGCGCAGCGTCATGGAATTCCTGCTGATCAACCATCCGCTGGACTGCCCCATCTGCGATCAGGGCGGCGAATGCGAGCTGCAGGACGTGTCGCTGGGCTATGGCCGCTCGGTCAGCCGCTTCAACGAGCGCAAGCGCGTGGTGCCGGACGAGGACATCGGGCCGCTGGTCGCCACCGAGATGACCCGCTGCATCCAGTGCACGCGCTGCGTGCGCTTCACCGCGGACATCGCCGGCACCTACGAGCTGGGCGGCATGTACCGCGGCGAGAACCTGCAGATCGGCACCTACGACGGCAAGCCGCTGACCACCGAGCTGTCCGGCAACGTGGTCGACGTGTGCCCGGTCGGCGCGCTGACCAACAAGGTGTTCCAGTTCCGCGCGCGGCCCTGGGAACTGGTGGCGCGCGAGTCGCTGGGCTATCACGACGCGATGGGCTCCAACCTGTTCCTGCACGTGCGCCGCGGCGAAGTGCTGCGCACCGTGCCGCGCGACAACGAGGCGGTCAACGAGTGCTGGCTGTCCGACCGCGACCGCTACTCGCACCAGGGCCTGTACGCCGAGGACCGCGCACTGCGGCCGCTGCGCAAGGTCGACGGGCAGTGGCGCGAGGTGTCGTGGGCCGAAGGGCTTTCCGCCGCGAGCGAGATCCTCAAGGCCAACCGTGGCGACGCGCTGGGCGTGCTCGCGCATCCGTCCACCTCCAACGAGGAGGGCGCGCTGCTGGCGCGCCTGGCCGACGGCCTGGACAGCGGCAACCTCGATCACCGCGTGTACAACCGCGACTTCTCCGACGCCGCGCTGGCCGAGCCGTTCGCGTTGCCGCTGGCGGAGATCGAGCAGGCCGACGTGGTGGTGATCCTGGGCAGCAACCTGCGCCACGAACTGCCGCTGCTGCATGCGCGCATCCGCAAGGCGCGGATGCAGCGCCAGACCAAGGTGTACTCGATCAACCCGGTCGATTTCGACGTGGCCTTCGACCAGGCCGGCCGCCAGATCGTGGCGCCGTCGAAGTTCGCCGAGGCGCTGGCCGACGGCGCGCTGCGCGAAGCGGTGCAGGGCGCCGGCCGTGCGGTGCTGATCGTCGGCGCGCTGGTCGAGAACCATCCGCAGGCCGCCGCGCTGCGCGCCGCCGCGCGCGACTTCGCCGCCGCCACCGGCGCGGCGCTGTGCCGCATCCCGCAGGGCGCCAACGCGCTCGGCCTGTCGCGCTACGGCGTGCTGCCGCGCGGCCGCAACGCCGCGGCGATGCTGGCCGAGCCGCGCAGCGCCTACGTGCTGTACGGCCTGGAGCCGGGCTTGGACTTCGCCGACGCCGCCGCCGCGCGCAGCGCGCTGGCCGGGGCCAAGGTGGTGGCGTTCAGCCACTTCGCCTGCGCCTCCACCCGCGACGTGGCCGATGTGATCCTGCCGATCGGCGCGCTGCCGGAAATCGAGGCGACGCTGACCAACCTCAACGGCAACGACCAGCGCACCCGCGCCGGCGGCAAGCTGCCGGGCGAGGCCCGCGAGGGCTGGCGCGTGCTGCGCGCGCTCGGCGGCGAGCTGGACCTGCCGGGCTTCGCGTTCACCGATCTGGCCGGGCTGCGCGACGGCCTGCAGCCGCGCGAGGTCGCCGCGGCGAGCTCGGCGCAGCCGGCGCGCCAGGACGAGGGCCTGGAACTGGCCGCCAGCCCGGCGATCTACCGCACCGATGCGGTGGTGCGCCGCGCGCAGGCGCTGCAGCAGCATCCGCTGAACCGCGCGCCGGGCGTGGCGGTGCATCCGGACGAGGCCGCGCGGCTGGGCCTGCGCGACGGGCAGATGGTCAAGGTCGGCACCGCGGCGGGGAGCGCCACGTTGCCGCTGGCGACGGACAAGCGGGTCGCGCCGGGCGCGGCCTGGATCGAAACGGGCCACGGCGCGACCGCGCCGCTGGGCGCCGGTCGGGTGACGGTGGTGGCTGCATGAACGAGATGCTGTTGAACGTGGTCGACCCGCTGCACCAGTGGTTCCTCGGCCTGGGCGCCCTCGGCGTGGTCCTGTGGATCGTGCTGAAGATCCTGCTGATCGCCGTGCCGGTGATCATCGCGGTGGCGTTCTACGTGGTCTGGGAGCGCAAGCTGATCGGCTGGATGCACGTGCGCCACGGGCCGATGTACGTGGGCATGGGCATCTTCCAGGCCTTCGCCGACGTGTTCAAGCTGCTGTTCAAGGAAATCATCCAGCCCAGCAGCTCGCACAAGGCGATGTTCGTGATCGCGCCGCTGATCACCCTGGCGCCGGCCTTCGCCGCCTGGGCGGTGGTGCCGTTCGACGCCAAGCTGGTGCTGTCCAACGCCAACGCCGGCCTGCTGTATCTGCTGGCGATGACCTCGCTGGGCGTGTACGGCATCATCCTGGCCGGCTGGGCGTCCAACTCCAAGTACGCCTTCCTCGGCGCGATGCGCTCGGCCGCGCAGGTGGTCAGCTACGAGATCGCGATGGGCTTCGCCCTGGTCGGCGTGATGATCGCCGCCGGCAGCCTGAACCTCAGCGCGATCGTGCAGGCGCAGGCCGGCAACTCCGGCTTCCTCGACTGGTTCCTGATCCCGCTGTTCCCGCTGTTCATCGTGTACTGGGTGTCCGGCGTGGCCGAGACCAACCGCGCGCCGTTCGACGTGGTCGAAGGCGAGTCGGAAATCGTCGCCGGGCACATGGTCGAGTATTCGGGCGGCGCGTTCGCGCTGTTCTTCCTGGCCGAATACGCCAACATGATCCTGGTCAGCTTCCTGGTCTCGATCTTCTTCCTGGGCGGCTGGCTGAGCCCGATCCAGGGCTGGGTCACCGCGGACGTCTCGCCGTGGGTCAACTGGGTCTGGACCGGCGGCTGGCCGTGGCTGCTGATGAAGGTGCTGTTCTTCGCCAGCGCGTACGTCTGGTTCCGCGCCAGCTTCCCGCGCTACCGCTACGACCAGATCATGCGCCTGGGCTGGAAGGTGTTCATCCCGCTGACGATCGTGTGGATCGCGGTGACGGCATTGATGGTGTTCTACGGCGTGATCCAGAAGGGCGTGTAAGCGATGAATAAAATCACCCATTACTTCAAGAGCCTGCTGCTGCTGGAGCTGCTCGGCGGCCTGTGGCTGACCTTGAAGTACACGTTCCGTCCCAAGTACACCGTGCTGTACCCGATGGAGAAGTTCCCGCAGTCGCCGCGCTTCCGCGGCCTGCACGCGCTGCGCCGCTATCCCAACGGCGAGGAGCGCTGCATCGCCTGCAAGCTGTGCGAGGCGGTGTGCCCGGCGCTGGCGATCACCATCGATTCGACCAAGCGCGAGGACGGCACCCGCCGCACCACGCGCTACGACATCGACCTGTTCAAGTGCATCTACTGCGGTTTCTGCGAGGAGAGCTGCCCGGTCGATTCGATCGTGGAGACCCACGTGCTCGAGTATCACTTCGAGAACCGCGGCGAGAACATCGTCACCAAGCCGCAGCTGCTGGCGATCGGCGACCGGCTCGAAGCCGAGATCGCCGAGCGCCGCGCCGCCGACGCCGCCTTCCGCTGAGGTCCTGCAATGGATTGGGTAAATATCGCTTTCTGGATCTTCGCCACCATCGCCGCGGTCGCCGCCGGCGCGGTGATCAGCGTGCGCAACCCCGTGTACGCGGTGCTGTGCCTGATCCTGACCTTCTTCTCCATCGCCTGCGTGTGGCTGCTGGTGGGCGCCGAGTTCCTCGGCGTGACCCTGGTGCTGGTCTACGTCGGCGCGGTGATGGTGCTGTTCCTGTTCGTGGTGATGATGCTGGACATCGACACTAGCCGCATGCGCGAAGGCTGGGTGCGCTACCTGCCGGTCGGCCTGGTGGTGGCGGTGGCGATGCTGGTGCAGATGGTCACCCTGATCGGGGTCAAGGCGCGCACCGCCGCGCCGTTCCCGGTCGACAACGCCGCCGCGCAGGCCGCCGACACCTCCAACATCACCTGGCTGGCCAAGACCCTGTTCACCGAGTTCCTGCTGCCGTTCGAGTTCGCCGCGATCATCCTGACCGTGGCGGTGGTGGCGGCGGTGATGCTGACCCTGCGCAAGCGCACCGGCATCAAGACCCAGAACCCGGGCGACCAGTCGCGGGTCAAGGCCGGCGACCGCCTGCGCATGGTCAAGATGGACGCCGAGGCGCCCACGCTCCACACCCCGGCCGCGGCACCGCAGGAGGGCCAGCCATGATCACCCTAGGTCACCTGCTGGCGCTCGGCGCGGTGCTGTTCTGCATCAGCATGGCCGGCATCTTCCTGAACCGCAAAAACGTCATCGTGCTGCTGATGTCGATCGAGTTGATGCTGCTGTCGGTCAACATCAACTTCGTCGCCTTTTCGCGCGAGCTCGGCGACGCGGCCGGCCAGCTGTTCGTGTTCTTCATCCTGACCGTGGCCGCGGCCGAGGCCGCCATCGGCCTCGCGATCCTGGTGACGCTGTTCCGTACCCGCCACACGATCAACGTGGCCGAAGTCGATTCGCTGAAGGGCTGACCTGCAGATGGAAATTACGCTCTCCAAGAGTCTGCTGATCGCGGTGGTGCTTGCGCCGCTGGTCGGCAGCATCGTCGCCGGCCTGTTCGGCCGGCAGGTCGGCCGCAAGGGCGCGCAGCTGGTCACCATCCTCGGCGTCGCGGTCAGCTGCGCGCTGTCGTGCTGGACCCTGTACCAGTTGGTCGGGCAGGGCGCGGCGCCGTTCAACCAGAACGTCTACACCTTCTTCGAGGTCGGCAACTACTCGGCCCACGTCGGCTTCATGGTCGATCGCCTGACCGCGATGATGATGGTGGTGGTGACCTTCGTGTCGCTGCTGGTGCACATCTACACCATCGGCTACATGGCCGACGACCCGGGCTACCAGCGCTTCTTCAGCTACATCTCGCTGTTCACCTTCTCGATGCTGAGCCTGGTGATGAGCAACAACTTCCTGCAGCTGTTCTTCGGCTGGGAAGCGGTGGGTCTGGTGTCGTACCTGCTGATCGGCTTCTGGTTCAAGCGCCCGACCGCGGTGTTCGCCAACATGAAGGCGTTCCTGGTCAACCGCGTCGGCGACTTCGGCTTCCTGCTCGGCATCGCCCTGGTGCTGTACGTGTTCGGCAGCCTCGACTATTCGATGGTGTTCGCCAACGCCACCGCCATGGTCGGCGGCACCATCACCGTGTGGACCGGCTCGATCACCATTCCCTTCACCGAGCACGCGATCCACTTCATCGACCCGGTGGTGTGGTCGGTCCCGACGATGGTCTGCATCTGCCTGTTCATCGGCGCCATGGGCAAGTCGGCGCAGGTGCCGCTGCATGTGTGGCTGCCCGACTCGATGGAAGGCCCGACCCCGATCTCGGCGCTGATCCATGCCGCGACCATGGTCACCGCCGGCATCTTCATGGTGGCGCGCATGTCGCCGCTGTTCGAGTTGTCCGAGACCGCGCTGAACTTCGTGCTGTTCGTCGGCGCCACCACCGCGTTCTTCACCGGCCTGATCGGCATCGTGCAGAACGACATCAAGCGCGTGGTCGCCTACTCGACGCTGTCGCAGCTGGGTTACATGACCGTGGCGCTGGGCGTGTCGGCCTACTCGGCGGCGGTGTTCCACCTGATGACCCACGCCTTCTTCAAGGCGCTGCTGTTCCTGGCCGCCGGCTCGGTGATCATCGGCATGCACCACGAGCAGGACATGCGCAAGATGGGCGGCCTGCGCAAGTACATGCCGGTCACCTACTGGACCAGCGTGATCGGCACCCTGGCGCTGGTCGGCACCCCGTTCTTCGCCGGCTTCTACTCCAAGGACACGATCATCGAGGCGGCCGCGCACCATGCGCACACCTCGCACGGCTGGATCGCGACCTACGGTTACTGGGCGGTGCTCGGCGGCGTGCTGGTCACCAGCTTCTACAGCTTCCGCCTGCTGTTCCTGACCTTCCACGGGCAGGAGCGCTTCCGCGATGCGCATGCGCGCCACGACAGCGCGCACGACGCGCATGCGCATGACGATCACGCGCACGACGATCACGCGCACGACGATCATGGCCACGGCCACCATGGTGCGCACGAGCCGCACGAGTCGCCGTGGGTGGTGACGGTGCCGCTGATCCTGCTGGCGATCCCGTCGATCGCGATCGGCTTCTTCACCATCGGCCCGATGCTGTTCGGCACCGACTGGATGGGGCACAACGCCGCGGTGGCGGTGAAGGGCCAGGCGCTGAGCTTCTTCAGCGGCATCGCCGACTTCTACGATCCGGCGCGCGACACCGTCGGCGCGCTGGCCGAGGAATTCCACGGCCCGGTCGCGTTCGCGCTGCACGGCCTGACCCAGCCGCCGTTCTTCCTGACCCTGGCCGGGTTCGCCCTGGCCTGGATCCTGTACCTGTGGAAGCCCGAACTGGCGGCGAAGGCGCGCAAGACCTTCGCCGGACCGGTGTGGGTGCTGGAAAACAAGTACGGTTTCGACAAGCTCTGGATCGACGGCTTCGCCGGCGGCGGCGTCCGCCTCGGCAAGGCGTCGCGCGCGGTGGATACGCATGTCGTGGACGGCGTCATGGTCAACGGCACCGCGCGCGTGATCGACCTGGCAGCCAATCTGCTGCGTCGCACGCAATCCGGTTTCCTCTATCACTACGCCTTCGCGATGATCATCGGTCTCATTGCCCTGCTGGGCGTGCTGATGCATTTCTGGCGTTGACCTGTACGGAATAAGAACACGTGTCGAACTGGCCTCTACTCTCCATCCTGATCTGGCTGCCGATCGTCGGCGGCGCGCTGATCCTCGCCTTGCGCGACGCCACCACCGCGCGCTGGGCGTCGCTGCTGGTCGCGCTGCTGACCTTCGCGCTGAGCATCCCGCTGCTCACCGGCTTCGACTACGCCAGCGACGCGCTGCAGTTCGTCGAGACCCACGCGTGGATCCCGGCCTACGACATCGGCTACAACCTCGGCGCCGACGGCATCGCGGTGGCGCTGATCGTGCTGACCACGCTGGTCACGGTGCTGGCGCTGATCGGCGCCTGGGCCTCGATCGACAAGCGCGTCAACCAGTACGTGGCCGCGTTCCTGATCCTGGAAGGCGTCACCGTCGGCATCTTCGCCGCCACCAACGCGATGCTGTTCTACGTGTTCTTCGAGGCGATGCTGATCCCGATGTTCCTGATCATCGGCATCTGGGGCGGCCCGCGCCGCATCTACGCCGCGGTCAAGTTCTTCCTGTACACCTTCCTCGGCTCGGTGCTGATGCTGGTCGGGTTGATCTACCTGTACCTGAAGGGCGGCAGCTTCCAGCTCGCCGACCTGTACCAGCTGTCGCTGACCTCCAAGGAGCAGACCTGGCTGTTCTTCGCCTTCCTGATCGCCTTCGCGGTCAAGGTGCCGATGTTCCCGGTGCACACCTGGCTGCCGGACGCGCACGTGGAAGCGCCGACCGCCGGTTCGGTGATCCTGGCCGCGATCGCGCTGAAGATCGGCGGCTACGGTTTCCTGCGCTTCAATCTGCCGATGCTGCCCGACGCCAGCAGCCACTGGGCCTGGCTGGTGATCGCGCTGTCGCTGATCGCCGTGGTCTACGTCGGCCTGGTCGCGCTGGTGCAGGAGGACATGAAGAAGCTGATCGCGTATTCGTCGATCGCGCACATGGGCTTCGTCACCCTCGGCGCCTTCGTCGCCTTCGCCCTGGTGGCCTCCGGCAGCGGCGACGCCGCGCAACTGGCGCTGCAGGGCGCGATGGTGCAGATGATCTCGCACGGCTTCGTGTCCGGCGCGATGTTCTCCTGCGTCGGCGTGCTGTACGACCGCATGCACACCCGCCGTATCGCCGACTACGGCGGCGTGGCCAACGTGATGCCATGGTTCGCCGCGTTCGCGATGCTGTTCTTCATGGCCAATGCCGGCCTGCCGGGCACCAGCGGCTTCGTCGGCGAGTTCATGGTCATCCTGGCCAGCTTCCAGTCGCACCCGCTGCAGGCCTTCGCCGCCGCCACCACGCTGGTGATCGGCGCCGCCTACACGCTGTGGCTGTACAAGCGCGTGTTCTTCGGCGAAGTGGCCAACGCGCACGTGGCCGAGCTGAAGGACATCAACGGCCGCGAGGCGCTGGTGCTGGGCGTGTTCGCGCTGGGCGTGCTGGCCCTGGGCCTGTATCCGAAGCCGCTGACCGACCTGATGGAGCCCTCGATCGCAAAGCTGGCGGCGCAGATCGCCACCAGCAAGCTGTAATCGGGCCGTCGAGCGAAATGATTCCAGAGATTTGATGATGACCACCCCTGCGCTGCTGCCCCTGACCGCCGTCGACCTGCCGCCCCTGCTCCCCGAGCTGGTGCTGACCGCCGGCGCCTTCGCCCTGCTGATGCTCGATCTGTTCATCAGCGAGCGCAACAAGGTCTGGACCCACATCGTCTCGGTCGCGATCCTGGTCGCGGTGTTCGCGATGCTGCTGGCCGGCGTGGGCGGGCAGGGCGAGGTGTTCCACGGCATGTTCGTGCGCGACGCCGCCGCCGACGTGATGAAGACGGTGATCGTCGGCCTCAGCGCGCTGACCCTGATCTACGGCTGGAGCTACCTGCGCGAGCGCAAGCTGTACCAGGGCGAGATCCCGGTGCTGGTGCTGTTCGCCACGGTGGGCATGATGATCCTGGTCTCGGCCGGCAGCCTGCTGATGGTCTACCTGGGCCTGGAACTGCTGGCGCTGTGCTCCTACGCGCTGGTCGCCTCCAACCGCGACAACGGCATGGCCACCGAGGCGGCGATGAAGTACATCGTGCTCGGGTCGCTGGCCTCGGGCCTGTTGCTGTACGGCATGTCGCTGATCTATGGCGCCACCGGCACGCTGAACCTGGCCGCCATCCACGAGGCGATCGGTTCCAGCCAGGAGCGCACCCTGCTGCTGACCGGCGCGGTGTTCATGATCGCCGGCGTGGCCTTCAAGCTCGGCGCCGCGCCGTTCCACATGTGGCTGCCCGACGTGTACCAGGGCGCGCCGGCGCCGATCGCGCTGTTCATCAGCTCGGCGTCCAAGCTGGCCGCGTTCGGCATGGCCTACCGCCTGCTGGAAGTGGGCGTGGGCCCGCTGGCCGAACAATGGCACTGGGTGATCGGCGGCCTGGCGGCGCTGTCGCTGCTGGTCGGCAACCTGATGGCGCTGGCGCAGAGCAACCTCAAGCGCATGCTGGCGTACTCCACGGTCTCGCACATCGGCTTCCTGCTGCTGGGCGTGGCCGGCGGCGGCGAGCGCGGCTATGCGGCGGCGCTGTTCTACGCGATCTGCTACGCGGTGATGTCCACCGCCTCGTTCGGCGCGATCATCGCGATGTCGCGCCGCGGCTTCGAGGCCGAGCGCATCGACGACTTCAAGGGTCTGAACGCGCGCAACCCGTGGATGGCGCTGCTGGTGCTGTGCATCATGGCCTCGCTGGCCGGCGTGCCGCCGTTCCTGGGCTTCTGGGCCAAGCTGGCGGTGCTGGGCGCGGTGGTCGCGGTGCCCGACCACAACCTGTGGTGGACCGGCCTGGCGATCCTGTCGGTGCTGTGCGCGGTGATCGGCGCGTTCTACTACCTGCGCGTGATCAAGGTGATGTACTTCGACGAGCCGGTCGGCGAGCCGCTGCCGGGCAACGACGACCGCCTGCTCGGCGTGGTGCTCGGCGTCAATTCGATCGGCCTGCTGGCGCTGGGCCTGGCCTGGAGCCCGCTGATGGCGTGGTGCCAGCGTGCCTTCGCGCACCTGGCCTGATCGCACGCGAAAGCGCTGTTTTCAAGCTGTTTGCGACAACGCCGCCTTCATGGCGGCGTTGCCGTTTCTGCATCGCGCGCTGCGATCGCTATTCCGCTTTCGGTCCCATGACGGTATCATGTCGCTCGAAGACCGGCGGCATCGCCACCGGGTCGGATGGAAAATCAGGGCTTGCAATCATCGCGCTGATTCTTCATAATTCCGCTTCTGCTGCGGGGTGGAGCAGTCTGGCAGCTCGTCGGGCTCATAACCCGAAGGTCGCAGGTTCAAATCCTGCCCCCGCTACCATATTTGTCTACGGCGGCAACCAGTGCACCGGTTGCCCGCGGTAGGGAAATCTGGGCTTCGCGAAGACGCATGTTCCCGTCTTTGCAACCGGAATCCAGCGTGACCGGAGTCGTACCGGATAAGGGGCCCAACGGGCCCTTTGTCGTTTCCGGGGTCCGGGAAAACCGGCGGAATCGATTCTTCATTCATCCAGATGCAAGGCAGGCTGTGAGCGACAAGGCAAACGAAATCGCGACTCTGCTGGGCCCGACCGTGGACGCGTTGGGCCTGGAACTGCTGGGGGCGGAGTACCTGCCGGCCCCGGGCGGCGCCACGTTGCGCCTGTATATCGACGTGCCGCTGGCCGAACAGCCCGAGCGCATCGTCAACATCGACGATTGCGAGCGGGTCAGCCGCGAGGTGTCCGCGCAGTTGGACGTGGAAGATCCGATCAGCGGCAACTACACGCTGGAAGTGTCCTCGCCGGGCGTGGACCGCCCGCTGTTCAGCGCCGAGCAGTTCGCGCGCCACCAGGGCGAGTCGGCCAAGGTGGTGCTGAAGCTGCCGCAGCAGGGCCGTCGGCGCCTGCAGGGGCGCATCGCCCAGGTCGACGCGGACGCCGGGCGCATCGTGTTCGAGATCGACGGCGCCGAACTGGCGGTGGACTTCGACAATATCGACAAGGCGCGGATCCTGCCCGACTGGGCGGCGCTGGGCCTGGCCCCGACCAAGCCCGGCAAGAGCCCCAAGCCCAAGCCGGCCGGCAAGACCGCAAACCCCAATAAGAAACCATCCAACGAACCGGCGGCCAACAAGGCTGCGCGCGGAGCGAAAGAATGAGCAAGGAACTGTTGCTGGTAGTCGACGCAGTAGCCAACGAGAAAGGCGTGCCGCGCGAAGTGATCTTCGACGCGATCGAGGCCGCGCTGGCCTCGGCGGCGAAGAAGCGCTATCCCGACCAGGACGTGCTGACGCGCGTCACCATCGACCACAAGGACGGCAACTACGAGACCTTCCGCCGTTGGGAAGTGGTGGCCGACGACGTGGTGATGGAATCGCCGGACCGGCAGATCCGCCTGATGGACGCGGTCGACGAGGCCGACGGCGTGGATGTCGGCGACTACATCGAAGAACAGATCGAGAACCCGGATTTCGGCCGTATCGCCGCGCAGGCCGCCAAGCAGGTGATCGTGCAGCGCGTGCGCGAGGCCGAGCGCCAGCAGGTCGTCGATGCGTGGAAGGATCGCGTCGGCGAACTGGTCACCGGCGTGGTCAAGCGCGCCGAGCGCGGCAATATCTACGTGGACCTGGGCGGCAACGCCGAGGCCTTCATCCCCAAGGACAAGGGCATCCCGCGCGACGTGCTGCGCGCCGGCGACCGCGTCCGCGGCTACCTGGCCGAAGTGCGTTCGGAACCGCGCGGCCCGCAGCTGTTCATCAGCCGCGCCGCGCCGGAATTCATGATCGAGCTGTTCAAGCTGGAAGTGCCGGAAGTGGGCCAGGGCCTGGTCGAGATCAAGGCCTGCGCGCGCGATCCTGGCGACCGCGCCAAGATCGCGGTGCTGGCGCACGACACCCGCACCGATCCGATCGGCGCCTGCATCGGCATGCGCGGTTCGCGCGTGCAGGCGGTGTCCAACGAGCTCAACGGCGAGCGCGTGGACATCGTGCTGTGGAACGACAACCCGGCCAACTTCGTCATCAACGCGATGGCGCCGGCCGAGGTGCAGTCGATCATCGTCGATGAGGAAAAGCACTCGATGGATCTGGCGGTGGCCGAGGACCGCCTGGCCCAGGCGATCGGCAAGGGCGGCCAGAACGTGCGCCTGGCCAGCCGCCTGACCGGCTGGCAGCTCAACGTGATGACCGCCGAGCAGGTCGCGGCCAAGTCCGAGGCCGAGCAGGCCGTCGCCCGCCAACTGTTCATGGACAAGCTGGAAGTGGACGAGGAAATCGCCGCGATCCTGGTCGCCGAGGGCTTCAACTCGGTCGAGGAAATCGCCTACGTGCCGGTCGGCGAGCTGCTGGCGGTGGAGGGCTTCGACGAGGACATCGTCGAGGAACTGCGCGCCCGCGCCCGCGACGCGCTGCTCAACGAGGCGCTGGCCGCCGAGGAGAGCGACGGCGACGGCGTGCCGGCGGCGGACCTGCTGGCCCTGGACGGCATGGACGAAGCCACCGCCTATGCGCTGGCCGCCCATGGCGTGCGCACCAGCGAGGACCTGTCGGACCTGGCCGCCGACGAAATCCTCGAATTCGGCATCGAGGATCTGGACCAGGAACGCGCCGCGGCGCTCATCCTGGCCGCCCGTGCCGAGGAGATCGCCCGATTGGAACGCGGCGAATGAGTCAGCGATGAATGCCGCCCTGACCCGATCAGGGCTTAGAATCCGCGCTACCTTCGCACGCGGCGAGGGGGCGCCAACCAGATCATAGGATCCGAATGTCGCAGCAAACCACCATCCGCAAGCTGGCCGAACTGGTGAACACGCCGGTCGAGAAACTGCTGGTTCAACTGGCCGAGGCCGGGATGAAGTTCAGCGGTCCCGACCAGGTCGTGACCAGTACCGAAAAGATGAAGCTGCTTGGCTTCCTGCGCCGCACCCATGGCAAGACCGACAAGCCGGCCGAGGAAGAAGCCCAGGCCGCGCCGAAGAAGATCACCCTGAACCGGCGCAAGCTGCAGGAAGTGACGGTCAGCGCCGGGCGCAGCAAGACCACGGTCAACGTCGAGGTCCGGCAGAAGCGCACCTACGTGAAGTCGGCCGAGGATCTGGCCGCCGAGCGCGCGGGCACGCCGTCGGGCGGGCGGGTGGACGACGAGCGCGCCGAGATCCTGCGCAAGCTGGAGGAATCCAAGCAGCGCAATCTGGCCGAACAGCAGAAGCTGGCCGAGCAGGACCGTGCGCGCGCCGAGGAAATCGAGCGCAAGCGCAAGGCCGAGCAGGACGCGCGCGAGCGCGTCGAGGCCGAGCAGCGCGCGGCGCAGGCCGCGCTGGACGCCGAGTCGGCACCGCCGTCCGCGGCGCCGTCCGCGCCTGCCGCCGACCGCAATGCCGCCGCCGCGCCGCGCCCGGCCCGTCCGGCGGTGGCGCCGCGTCCGGCCGGTGCCGCGCATCCGGCCAAGCCGGCCGCGCCGCGCAGCGACGACCGCAACAACGCCAACAACAAGCACAAGACCCGCGGCTCGCACGTGATGGTCGCCGGCGTCGAGGACGACGACAGCACCAGCCGCTTCGCCGGCCAGCTGCACCTGTCCGCGGCCGACCGCGCGCGCCGTTCCAATGTGCGCGGCAAGCCGCGCGGCGGCAGCCACAGCGGCGGCCGTCGCCAGGCCGAACCGTCGCGCAGCGGCGGCGGCGCGCATGGCTTCGAGCGTCCGACCGCACCGGTGGTGCGCGAAGTGGCGATCGGCGACACCATCACCGTGGCCGACCTGGCGCAGAAGCTCGCGCTGAAGGGCGGCGACGTGGTCAAGGCGCTGTTCAAGATGGGCGTGATGGCCACCATCACCCAGAGCATCGACCACGACACCGCCGCGTTGATCACCGAGGAACTCGGCCACAAGCCGATCCGCGCCGGCAGCGCCGACGCCGAGGACGCGCTGCTGGCGCACACCGAGGACGCGCAGGGCGAGAAGCTGCCGCGGCCGCCGGTGGTCACCATCATGGGCCACGTCGACCACGGCAAGACCTCGCTGCTGGACTACATCCGCCGCACCAAGGTCGCCTCGGGCGAAGCCGGCGGCATCACCCAGCACATCGGCGCGTACCACGTCGAGACCGATCGCGGCGTCATCAGCTTCCTGGACACCCCGGGCCATGCCGCGTTCACCTCGATGCGCGCGCGCGGCGCCAAGCTCACCGACATCGTGGTGCTGGTGGTCGCGGCCGACGACGGCGTGATGCCGCAGACGGTCGAGGCGGTCAAGCATGCGAAGGCGGCCGGCGTGCCGCTGATCGTGGCGGTGAACAAGATCGACAAGTCCGGCGCCGATCCGCTGCGGGTCAAGAACGAGCTGCTGGCGCAGGACGTGGTCGCCGAAGAATTCGGTGGCGACACCCAGTTCGTCGAGCTCTCGGCCAAGACCGGCCAGGGCATCGACGTGCTGCTCGACGCGATCTCGCTGCAGGCCGAAGTGCTGGAACTGCGGGCGGTGGCCGACGGCCGCGCCAGCGGCGTGGTGATCGAGTCCTCGCTGGACAAGGGCCGCGGCCCGGTGGCGACGGTGCTGGTGCAGCAGGGCGCGCTGAAGAAGGGCGACTACCTGGTGTGCGGCATCCAGTACGGCCGCGTGCGTGCGCTGTTCGACGAGACCGGCAAGCAGCCCGATTCCGCCGGCCCGTCCATCCCGGTGCAGGTGCTGGGCCTGTCCGGCGTGCCGGATGCCGGCGACGACTTCGTGGTCGTCGACGACGAGCGCCTGGCCAAGGACGTGGCGCAACAGCGCGAGACCAAGCGTCGCGAGTCGCGCCTGGTGTCCTCGGCGGGCAGCCGCATGGAAGACATCATGTCGCAGCTCGGCAAGGGCGAGGGCCAGCTGTCGCTGAACCTGGTGATCAAGGCCGACGTGCAGGGTTCGGTGGAAGCGCTGAAGCAGTCGCTGACCGCGCTGTCCAACGAGCAGATCCGCATCAACGTGATCCACTCCGGCGTGGGCGGCATCACCGAGTCCGATGCGAATTCGGCGCTGGCCTCCAAGGCCACGGTGATCGGCTTCAACGTGCGTGCCGACGCCTCGGCGCGGCGCATCATCGAGACCAACGGCATCGACCTGCGCTACTTCTCGATCATCTACGACGTGATCGACCAGGTGAAGCAGGTGGCGTCCGGTCTGCTGGGCGTGGAGATCCGCGAGGAGATCATCGGTACCGCCGAAGTGCGCGACGTGTTCCGCAGCTCCAAGTTCGGCGCCGTCGCCGGCTGCATGGTCGTGGAGGGCGTGGTCAAGCGCAACAAGCCGATCCGCGTGCTGCGCGACAACACCGTGGTGTTCGAAGGCGAGCTGGAATCGCTGCGTCGCTTCAAGGAGAACGTCGACGAGGTGCGCAACGGCACCGAGTGCGGCATCGGCGTGAAGGCGTACAACGACGTCAAGCCGGGCGACCAGATCGAGTGCTTCGAGCGTATCGAAGTGCAGCGCACGCTTTAAGAGCCGGGATTCGGGAATCGGGATTGGGGAATGGGAAGAGCGGGGCGCTGCACGCGCGTCGCTCGTCCCGGCTCCTTCCCGGTTCCTTTGTTCCGAACAGAGAGATTTTCGATATGCCCACCAAGTCCTTTCACCGTACCGATCGCGTGTCCGCGCAGATCCGTCGCGACCTCGGCACGATCGTGCATGCGGCCGTGCGCGATCACGGCCTGCCGTCGGTCAGCGTGTCCGACGTCGAAGTCACCCGCGATCTGGCCCATGCCAAGGTGTTCGTCACCGCGCTGATGCAGGAACGCTCGGCCGAGGCGGTCAAGGGCCTGAAGGAGCTGGCGCCGCAACTGCGCAGCGAGCTGGCGCGGGCGATGAAGCTGCGCCACGTGCCCGAGCTGCATTTCCACTACGACGATTCGGTCGATCGCGGCGAGCGCATCGACAATCTGCTGCGCGACATGCCGGAACTGCAACAACCTGAAGACGCCGGCGACGATGCCGACGGCAACGGCAGCCCGGTTCCGCCCAAGGGCTGAGCCATCCTGCAGCGGTGCGCGCATCGGTGCGTACCGCCGATCGCTTGCCTGTGCATCCGTGTCCTGGTGCCCGCACTTGCAGCCTGCGATCTGATTTCTGCTTTTCTTCCTGGCCTGCGCGGTTCGCCGGCTCCGCCGCGGATTCGCCAATCCCGAATCCCGACTCCCGACTCCCAGCCGCTCCGCCATGTCCCTGATCGGTCCCCGACTGCCGCGTATCGCCTTCCGCCGCCTCGACGGCATCGTGCTGCTCGACAAGCCGGCCGGGATGAGTTCCAACGCCGCGCTGCAGGCGGCACGGCGCCTGTTCCGGGCCGAGAAGGGCGGCCATACCGGCAGCCTGGACCCGCTCGCCACCGGGCTGCTGCCGCTGTGCTTCGGCGAGGCGACCAAGCTGGCGGGGTTGCTGCTGGGCTCGGCCAAGGCCTACGAGGCCGAGATCGTGCTCGGCACCACCACCGATAGCGACGACGCGGACGGCGCGGTCCTGCAGACCCGGCCGGTGCCGGTGATCGATGCGGCGACCCTGCAGGCGGCGCTGGCGCCGTTGCGCGGCCGCATCCGCCAGCGCGCGCCGATCTACTCCGCGCTCAAGCAGGGCGGCGAGCCGCTGTACGCCAAGGCGCGCCGCGGCGAGGCGATCGAGGCGCCGGAGCGCGAGGTCGAGGTGCATGCGATCGACGTGCTCGCGCACCAGGGCGAGCGTCTGCGCCTGCACGTGGCCTGCGGCTCCGGCACCTACATCCGCAGCCTGGCCCGCGATCTGGGCGAAGCGCTGGGCTGCGGCGCGCATATCGCCGCGCTGCGGCGGCTGTGGGTGGAACCGTTCCGGGCGCCGCAGATGGTCACCCTGGAGCGCCTGCAGCAGCTGGCCGCGCAGGATCCGGCGGCGCTGGAGGCGCTGGTGCTGCCGCTGGCCGCCGGTCTTGCCGATTTCCCGGCGTTGCGGCTGGAACCTGCTGCGGCGCAGCGTTTTCGCATGGGCCAACGGCTGCGCGATCCGGCCTGGCCGCCGGGCCTGGCCGCGGTGTTCGACGTCGATGGCACCCCGCTGGGTCTGGGCCAGGTCGATGCCGGCGGGCTGCTGGCGCCGCAGCGCATGTTCAATCTGTGACCGGAGGCCGGCCGTCACGGGCCTCGCCGAGCGCCGGTCGGTCATGACGCCGTCTTAACGCCTTGTTCCCCAGGGCCGGGGCCGGTACAATTCCGCGGCCTTTCCGGCACGCTGCGCTCCGGCGCAATCCTTCGCAATCGGCGAGCCAGGCGGTGCGTCCTTCGCACGTTCCTGCCGGCCCCGCATCTCAGAGAAAACATCCCATGTCCATCGACACCCAGAAAGTCATCGAAGAAAACAAGCGCGGCGCCGCCGACACCGGTTCGCCGGAAGTGCAGGTCGCGCTGCTGACCGCCCGCATCGAACAGCTGACCGGCCACTTCAAGACCCACAAGAAGGACCACCACAGCCGCCGCGGCCTGCTGCAGATGGTCAACCGCCGCCGCAGCCTGCTCGACTATCTGAAGAAGAAGGATGGCGAGCGCTACAAGGCGCTGATCGAGAAGCTCGGCCTGCGTCGCTGAGGCAACGAACCCCACCGCGGCGCAGCGATGCGCCGCGGTTTTGTTTTGGGTAGTACCGTGACCCGGGGATCGCTCCGCGTCACCGGCCGGATCCTCCCGGCCACCCGCCAGCGGCATGGGCCGTCAGCGGTCCATTCGAAGACAGCATCATCCAAGGAAACCCCGTGGCAAAAATCACCAAAACCTTCCAGTACGGCAAGCACACCGTCACCCTCGAAACCGGCGAGATCGCCCGCCAGGCCGGCGGCGCCGTCATCGTCAAGATGGACGACACCGTACTGCTGGTCACCGCCGTCGCCGCCAAGAGCGCGCGCGAAGGTCAGGACTTCTTCCCGCTGACGGTCGACTATCAGGAGAAGTTCTACGCCGGCGGCCGCATCCCCGGCGGCTTCTTCAAGCGCGAGGGACGTGCGACCGAGAAGGAGACGCTGATTTCGCGTCTGATCGACCGTCCGATCCGTCCGCTGTTCCCGGAGGATTACAAGAACGAAGTGCAGATCATCGCCACGGTGATGTCGATGAACCCGGACATCGACGGCGACATCGCCGCGCTGATCGGCGCCTCGGCCGCGCTGTCGCTGGCCGGCACCCCGTTCAACGGCCCGATCGGCGCCGCCAAGGTCGGTTACAAGAACGGCGAATACATCCTCAACCCGACCGTGTCGGAGCTGAAGGACTCGCAGCTGGAGCTGGTCGTCGCCGGTACCGCCAACGCGGTGCTGATGGTCGAGTCCGAAGCCGCGCTGCTGTCGGAAGACGTGATGCTGGGCGCGGTCACCTTCGGTCATCGCGAGATGCAGAAGGTCATCAACATCATCAACGAGCTGACCGTCGAAGCCGGCACCAAGCCGTCCGACTGGGTCGCCCCGGCCAAGAACGAGGCCATGATCGCCGCGCTGAAGGAAGCGGTTGGCGATCAGCTGGCGTCGGCGTTCCAGGTGCGCGACAAGCTGCAGCGCCGCGATGCGATCTCGGCGATCAAGAAGGACGTGCTCGCGCAGCTGGCGCCGCGCGCCGCCGCCGAGGGCTGGGTCGCCGCCGACCTGTCCAAGGAGTTCGGCGAGCTGGAGTACCAGACCATGCGCGGTTCGGTGCTGAGCACCAAGGTGCGCATCGACGGCCGTGCGCTGGACACCGTGCGCCCGATCAGCGTGAAGGCCGGCGTGCTGCCGCGCACCCACGGCTCGGCGCTGTTCACCCGCGGCGAGACCCAGGCGATCGTGGTCACCACGCTGGGCACCGCCCGCGATGGCCAGGTGATCGACGCGGTCTCCGGCGAGTACAAGGAAAACTTCCTGTTCCACTACAACTTCCCTCCGTATTCGGTGGGCGAGTGCGGCCGCTTCGGCGCGCCCAAGCGTCGCGAAATCGGCCACGGCCGCCTCGCCAAGCGCGGCGTGCTGGCGGTGATGCCGACCATGGAGGAGTTCCCGTACACCATCCGCGTGGTCTCGGAAATCACCGAATCCAACGGTTCCTCGTCGATGGCCTCGGTCTGCGGTTCGTCGCTGGCGCTGATGGACGCCGGCGTGCCGGTGAAGGCGCCGGTGGCCGGTATCGCCATGGGCCTGGTGAAGGAAGGCGACGACTTCGTGGTGCTGTCGGACATCCTGGGCGATGAGGATCACCTGGGCGACATGGACTTCAAGGTCGCCGGTACCGCCGACGGCGTGTCCGCGCTGCAGATGGACATCAAGATCGAAGGCATCACCGAGGAGATCATGAAGCAGGCCCTGGCCCAGGCCAAGGCCGGCCGCCTGCATATCCTCGGCGAGATGGCCAGCGCGCTGACCACCCCGCGCGCGGAGCTGAGCGACTACGCGCCGCGCCTGCTGACGATCAAGATCCACCCGGACAAGATCCGCGAAGTGATCGGCAAGGGCGGTTCGACCATCCAGGCGATCACCAAGGAAACCGGCACCCAGATCGACATCCAGGACGACGGCACCATCGTCATCGCCTCGGTCAACGCCATCGCCGCGCAGGCCGCCAAGGCGCGCATCGAGCAGATCACCTCGGACGTGGAGCCGGGCCGCATCTACGAAGGCAAGGTCGCCAAGATCATGGACTTCGGCGCGTTCGTGACCATCCTGCCGGGCAAGGACGGCCTGGTGCACGTCTCGCAGATCTCCAGCGAGCGCGTGGAGAAGGTCGGCGACAAGCTGAAGGAAGGCGACGTGGTCAAGGTCAAGGTGCTGGAAGTGGACAAGCAGGGCCGCATCCGCCTGTCGATGAAGGCCGTGGAAGAAGGCGAGGGCGTGTCGGCCGAATAAGCCGCAGGTCTCCAGCGCGATTCCGGGAAAAAGCGGGCTTCGGCCCGCTTTTTTCATGGGCGACGCGGGAGCGGATCGACGTTGGCGTGCAGGAGCGGCTTCAGCCGCGACAGGGCGGCACCAGTTCGGTTCTGTCGCGGCTGAAGCCGCTCCTACACGGAATGCGGCGGGCGCGCTCGGGCGCGCGGGGAGACTAGCCGATGCCGTCCTCGATCGCCGGATAGCGCGCCAGGTGCGCCGCCAGCGGCCCCGGGTGCGCGAGCTGGTAACCCTGTCCGTAGCGCACGCCCAATGCCTGCAGCGTCGCCAGTTCGCTTTCGGTCTCGATCCCTTCCACGATCACGCTGGCGTTGGTTTCGGCGGCGAAGGACAGGATCGCCAGCGCCAGCCGCTGGCGCCGCGGTTCGGCATCGATGCCGCGGGTCAGGGTCAGGTCCAGCTTGATGATGTCCGGCGCCAGGTGCAGCAGGTGGCGCAGGCTGGCGAAGCCGGTGCCGGCATCGTCCAGCGCGATGCGCAGGCCTTGCCGCTGCAGCGCGGCGATGCGCTCGGACAGGCGCGGGTAGTCCGGCGGCTGCAACTGCTCGGTGATCTCCAGCACCACCCGCGACAGCGGATGGCCCTGCAGCAGCGCGTCCAGTTGCGGGTGCAGCAGGGTCTGCGCGGAGACGTTGATCGCCAGGTACAGCGGCGCCGGCAGCTGCGGCAGCAGGTCCAGCGCCTTGCGCGCGGCGGCCAGTTCCAGTTCCACCGCCAGCCCGACCTTGCCCGCATCGTCGAACCAGCGCAGCGGCGGCAACGTGGGGTTGGACGGAAACCGCGACAGCGCCTCGACCCCGACGATGCGTTGCGGGGCCAGCGCCAGCACCGGCTGGGTCACGATCTGCAGGCGTTCGTTGGCGACCACCTCGCGGATGCGCGTGGCGATCGCCGCCTTCTCGCGGAACGCGTGCTTTTCCGCGTTCTGGCGGCGCGCCACGTCGGTCTGCAGCGCGGCGCGGTCCATCGCCAGCGCCAGGGTCGCGCCGACCAGGGTCGCCAGCATCTCCAGCGTGCGCACGTCCTGCGGCGTGTAGCCGTTGCGGTACGGCGACATCACCTTGAGCACGCCGATGCCGCGGTCGCCGTAGCGCAGCGGCACCACCAGCATCGAGCGCAGGCCGACCTTGCGGCAGGCGTCGCGATTGACCCGCGGGTCTTCTTCCGAGTCGTCGCATTGCAGCACCTGGCCGCTGCGCATGCATAGGCCGGACAGGCTGCCGTCGCTGGGCAGGCGCAGGCCCAGGTGCTGCTCGGCGGTGCCGCTGGCCGACCAGTACAGCATGTCGTTGCCGTCGCGCATTTCCACCACCGCGCCGGTGGAGCGGGTCAATTCCTGCGCACGGCGGGTCACCACGTCGACCACCTGCAACGGATCGCTGCCGGCCGCGGCGATCTCGCCCTGGGCGAGGATGATGCGCGACAGCAGCACGGCGTCCTCGCTCATCGGCGAGGCGAAGGGAGCGCGCCTGTCGGCGGGATCGGCGGCTTGCTCGACCTGGTCCGAAACGTCGGGTTGCTTGGTCATGTCTGGATCATGCGCCCGTGGGGCGACGCAGGGCAATCGCGGAGCGCCCGCGGGCGGTCAGCCGGCCGCGCGTGCGCTGCGCGCGCCGCCGAGCGGCGGCGCGGCGGACACGGCAGCGCTCATTCGGCGGCGCCGTTCCTGCGCGGCTTGCCGTACAGGCTGCGCAATTCGTCCTTGGCCTGCTCCAGCACTTCGCGGCGCTGCGCCGGCAACTGCTTGCCGGCACGGTTGATGTAGAAGGTCAGCATCGACATCGCCGAACGATAGGGGCCGGTACGGCGGCGTGCGCTCTGGTCGGCGGAATGCTTGAGCGAACGGGCGATGGACACCGGATCGTCGCGTTCGAACACGCTGGGCGTGAGATCCAGCGCATCGCTGCTGTCGTTGACGCGTTGGACCCAGTGGGCGGTGGAAGCGTTCGGGCTGCTTTGTGCCATTGACGATGCTCCTTGCGGGTAACGGAATGGAATGAGGAAAGCCGGGATCCGGCTAGCGCCGGTTGCAGCAGCGCCGCACGCATCGCGCCAACGCCTACGGACCAGCACGTGCGCATCGCTGCGGGCGGCAGGTGCGATCCGGCGTGGCCAGCGCACCTGCCGGACCGAGGCCGACATGCCGGCGATTGCGGTACAGGCGACGCTGCCGTCCGATCATGCTGCAATGCCGCATGCATGCCTCCCCCGAGCGAGTGTCAGGTCGCGTTCGCTGCCGTGCAGGCCGAGGCAAACGTGACGAGTGCCAACATAACCGCGCAATGCGGGGACTGTGGTAGACAGTGCATTTCCCGATGAATGATTAACCGTCAAAACATCGTGAAAACAGGCGCGCCGCCGGCGTGCGCTTGATCCGCGGCGGCGGCGTCGCCATCTCCAACCGTATCGCCGCCGTCGCGATTGTCGCGTGAGACACGCGTGAGACAATCGCGACGTTCCGCTTCCGTCGGCCGCGCGCCGCGCGCGCCGCAGGAGACCGCATGTCGCTGCTGCAAGACCGCTTCCATCCCGCCGTCGCTCGCTGGTTCGAGCGGCGTTTCGCCGCGCCGACGCCGGCGCAGGCCGCCGCCTGGCCGGCGATCCTGGACGGGCGGCATACGCTGGTGGCGGCGCCGACCGGCTCCGGCAAGACGCTGACGGCGTTTCTCGCCGCGCTCGATGCGCTGCTGCGTGAAGGCCTGCGCGACGGCGCGCTCGCCGATCGCACCCAGGTGCTGTACGTGTCGCCGCTGAAGGCCTTGTCCAACGACATCCAGCTCAATCTCGAGGCGCCCTTGGCCGGCATCCGCGCCGAACTGGCCGCGCTCGGCCTGCCCGACGTGGAGATCCGCACCGCGGTGCGCACCGGCGACACCCCGCAGCGCGAGCGCGCGCAGGCGCGGCGGCGGCCGCCGCACGTGCTGGTGACCACGCCCGAATCGCTGTACGTGCTGCTCGGTTCGGCATCGGGGCGGGAGGCGTTGCGCCACGTGCGCACGGTGATCGTCGACGAGATCCATGCGCTGGCCGCGAACAAGCGCGGCAGCCACCTGGCGCTGTCGCTGCAGCGCCTGCAGCAGTTGTGCGCGACGCCGCCGCTGCGCATCGGCCTGTCGGCGACGCAGAAGCCGATCGACGCGGTCGCGCGCTTCCTGGTCGGCAGCGCCGCGGTGCGCGACGGCGCGCCCGATTGCGCGATCGTCGACATCGGGTATGCGCGCGCCCGCGATCTGGCGCTGGAGCTGCCGCCGACGCCGCTCGGCGCGAGCATGTCCAACGACCAGTGGCAGCAGGTGTACACGCGCCTGGCCGAGCTGGTGCGCGCGCATCGCACCACGCTGGTGTTCGTCAACACGCGGCGCATGGCCGAACGCGCCGCGCGGCATCTGGGCGAACTGCTCGGCAACGCGGCGGTGGCGGCGCATCACGGCAGCCTGGCGCGCGAGGCGCGGTTGCTCGCCGAGCAGCGCCTCAAGGCGGGCGAGTTGCAGGTGCTGGTCGCCACCGCCTCGCTGGAACTGGGATTGGACATCGGCGAGGTGGACCTGGTGTGCCAGCTCGGCTCGTCGCGTTCGATCGCCAGCTTCCTGCAGCGCGCCGGACGCTCCGGCCACGCGGTCGGCGCGACGCCGAAGGCGCGGCTGTTCCCGCAGTCGCGCGACGATCTGGTCGAGTGCGCGGCGCTGCTGGACTGCGTGCGCCGTGGCGAGCTGGATGCGCTGCACATGCTCGACGCGCCGCTGGACGTGTTGGCGCAGCAACTGGTCGCCGAGGTGGCGTGCCAGGAGTGGGAGGAGGATGCGCTGTTCGCGCTGGTGCGCGGCGCCTGGCCGTACGCGAACCTGCCGCGCGAACGCTTCGACGCGGTGTTGCGGATGCTCAGCGACGGCTTCAGCACCCGGCTCGGCCCGCGCGCCGGCTACCTGCATCGCGACGCGGTGCATCGCCGCGTGCGCGAACGCCGCGGCGCGCGCATGGCCGCGCTGACCTCCGGCGGCACCATCCCGGAGACCGGCGATTACAGCGTGTTGCTGGAGCCGCAGGCCGAGACCATCGGCACGGTCAACGAGGATTTCGCGGTCGAAAGCCTCAGCGGCGACGTGTTCCAGCTCGGCAACGCCAGCTACCGCATCCTGCGCGTGGAGCCGGGGCGGGTGCGGGTGGAGGACGCGCGCGGCGCGCCGCCCAACATCCCGTTCTGGCTGGGCGAGGCGCCGGGGCGCAGCGACGAACTGTCGGCCGGCGTGTCGCGGCTGCGCGCGCAGGTGGAGCGCTGCCTGGAGCAGGGTGGGGCGGCGCAGGCGCTGGCCTGGCTGGGCGGGGAGCTGGCGCTGGACGCGGCCGCGGCGCAGCAACTGGTCGATTATCTCGGCCGCGCCCATGCCGCGCTCGGCGCGCTGCCGACGCAGGGCTGCATCGTGCTGGAGCGCTTCTTCGACGACAGCGGCGGCACCCAACTGGTGATCCACAGCGTGTACGGCAGCCGCATCAACCGCGCCTGGGGCCTGGCCCTGCGCAAGCGCTTCTGCCGCACCTTCAATTTCGAACTGCAGGCGGCCGCCACCGAGGACGCGATCGTGCTGTCGCTGTCCACGCGGCACAGCTTCGCGCTGGAGGAGGTGCTGCGCTATCTGCACACGTCCTCGGCGCTGGACGTGCTGGTGCAGGCCTTGCTGGAGGCGCCGCTGTTCGGCGTGCGCTGGCGCTGGAACGCCACCAACGCGCTGGCCTTGCCGCGCTTCGCCGGCGGCCGCAAGGTCGCCCCGCAACTGCAGCGGATGAAGTCCGAGGATCTGCTGGCCACGGTGTTCCCGGATCAGGTCGCCTGCGCCGAGAACCTGGTCGGCGAGCGCGAGATCCCGGAACACCCGCTGGTCGCGCAGACGCTGCACGATTGCCTGCACGAGGCGATGGATAGCGATGGCTGGCTGCGGCTGCTGCGCGGCATCGAGGACGGCGGCGTGCGTGCGCTGGCGCGCGACCTGGCCGCGCCGTCGCCGCTGGCGGCCGAGGCGCTGGACGCGCGGCCGTACGCCTTCCTCGACGACGCGCCGCTGGAGGAGCGCCGTACCCAGGCCGTGCACAGCCGCCGCTACCAGGATCCGGAGAGCGCCGACGATCTGGGCCGGCTCGATCCGCAGGCGATCGCCGCGGTGCGCGAGGAAGCCTGGCCGCAACCGCGCAGCCGCGACGAAATGCACGAGGCGCTGCTCGCGCTCGGCGCGCTGGAGGCGGCCGAAGCCGCGGCGCAGGCCGCATGGCCGGCCTGGCTGGCGGAACTGGCGGCCGACGCGCGCGCCACCCTGCTGCAGGACAGCGACGGCGCCGGTGCCGCGCTGTGGGTGGCGGCCGAGGCGCTGGCGCTGGTCGCGCCGCTGTATCCGCGGGCCGTCGCGCAGCCGCGCATCGCCGTGCCCGACGGCTATGCGATCGACGCCTGGCAGCGCGAGGAGGCCGTACGCGAGCTGCTGCGCGCGCGCCTGGGCGCGCTGAGCCCGACCACCGCGGCCGCCCTGGCGGCGCCGCTGCGGCTGCCGCTGCGCGAGGTGCAGGCGGCCTTGCTGGCGCTGCAAGGCGACGGCTACGTGCTGCCTGGCCGCTTCAGCCCCGAGACCGACACCGACGAATGGTGCGAACGCCATCTGCTGGCGCGCATCCATCGCTACACGCTCGGCCGCCTGCGGCGCGAGATCGAACCGGTGGCGCCGCGCGATTACGCGCGCTTCCTGTTCCGCTGGCAGCACCTGGACGGCGAGGGCCGCGTCGCCGGCGCCGAAGCGCTGGCCAGCGTGCTGGCGCAACTGGAGGGCTTCGAGGCGCCGGCGGCGCTGTGGGAAAGCGAGCTGCTGCCGGCGCGGGTGCGCGATTACGCCCCGGCCTGGCTGGACGAGCTGTGCAGCGCCGGACGCACGCTGTGGACGCGGTTGCGCCCGCCGACGGCGACCGCGGCGGGCGGCGCGGGGCCGCTGCGCAGCACGCCGATCCTGTTGCTGCCGCGGCGCAGCGCCGCGCAGTGGGCGCGGCTGCTGCCGAGCGCGGCCGCGCCGGCGGCGCTGGGGTCGCGCGCGCAGAAGGTCGCCACGTACCTGGACGCGCACGGCGCCTCGTTCTTCGACGAGATCGCCGACGCCACGCGGCTGCTGTCCACCGAACTGGAGGAGGCGCTGGCGGAACTGGTGGCGGTCGGCCGCATCCACTGCGACAGCTACGCCGGGCTGCGCGCCTTGCTGGTGCCGGCTTCCAAGCGGCCATCGGCGCTGTCGCGGCGGCGCCGGCGCGTGCCGCTGTCCGGCATCCAGGACGCGGGCCGCTGGGCGTTGCTGCGCGCGGCCGGCGACGGCGGCGATGCGGCCGCGCGCGGCGCCGCCATCGAACATGTGGCGCGCACCCTGCTGCGCCGTTACGGCGTGGTGTGCTGGCGCCTGCTCGAGCGCGAGGCGGCGTGGCTGCCGCCATGGCGCGAGTTGCTGCGCGTCTATCACCGGCTGGAGGCGCGCGGGGAGATCCGCGGCGGGCGCTTCATCGGCGGGCTGTCCGGTGAGCAGTTCGCGCTGCCGGACGCGATCGGCCTGCTGCGCCAGATCCGTCGCCAGCCGCACGACGGCGCCTGGCTGTGCGTCGCCGCCGCCGATCCGGCCAACCTGCTCGGCAGCGTGCTGCCGGGGACGCGGGTGCCGCGCGTGCCGGGTGCGCGGGTGCTGTACCGCGACGGCTTGCCGATGGCGACGTGGGCGGCGGAGCGTTTCGAGCCGCTGCAGGACATGCCTGCAGACGAGGCCGCCATTGCGCGGCAACGCCTCGCCGAGTCGGCGCCGTCGGGCGCGCGCGAGGCCATCGCCGCGATGCTCGCAGGACTGCAGTGACGCGTGCCGCGTCGCCGACGCGCCTGTTCATCAATTTAGTTCGTTCAGACGTCGTGGCCGTGGGGCTTGGCGATGCAAATTTTCACGCGTTGTCTACAAATAAATTAGGTTCTCATCCCAAAAATTTTGGGGTCGCGTACTGCGCGATTTCGCTTACAGAACAACTCCTGCACGCACATTGCACGGACGTTACCGCGTACCGTTTCCCGCAATGATGCGCCGCAAAAGGCGCGATGCGTATTCATCGATAGTGTGAAAACTCCCGGGTGTATGCCGAATTCCGCAGCGCCCGCGCCGATTAAAGACGGCTTCTCCGAGCGCCGATAGCGTTCAGGCAACGGGCGATCACCAGCAAGGCAATCGCAACCGCACGCACGTTGACGGCCGTTCCCGATTCCACCGAATCGCAAGGGGAGCAACCGTCGAGACCGCTCCTGGTCGGCGCGGTCGCGAACACACAATCGGGGAAACATCATGTTGGGCAATATGAAGATCGGTCTCAGGCTTACCTGCGCGTTCCTGATCGTGGCGGCCATCGGCGCCTGCATCGGCGCCATCGGCATCCGCAATTCGGGGCGCCTCAACGATTACGCCACGCAGTTGTACGAGCGCGAGCTGCTCGGCCTGTCCCACATCAAGGAAGCCAACATCAACCTGATCAACGCCGGCCGTTCGCGTGCCAACCTGCAACTGGCCACCACCCCGGAGGAGCGCGCCAAGCACCTGGCCAGCCTCGACAAGTACACCGCCAACGTGGTCGATTCCATCGCCAAGTCGCGCGGCTCGTTCACCAGCCAGGAGTCCAAGGCCAAACTGGCGCGCTTCGACGAGGTGTGGAAGCAGTACCTGGTGCTTCGCGGCGAATTCGTCGAGAAGGTCGCGCGCGAGCCGCTCCAGCATGCCAATCCGGAACTGGGCGCGCTGTCGGCCAAAGTGCGCGGCGCGTCCGACGAACTCGACGGGTTGATGAGCGAACTGGCCGCGATCAAGGAAACCCGCGCCGCCGAGGCGAGCGCGGAAACCCGCGCGATCCATGTCAGCGGTGCCAGGATGCTGACCACCATCATCATCGTCGGCGTGCTGCTCGGCGTCGCCCTGGGCATGTTCATCAGCCGCAGCGTCACCAAGCCGATCGGCAAGGCGGTGGAGGTGGCCAATGCGCTGGCCGAGGGCGACCTGAGCGTGGTGATCGAGAGCACGTCGAAGGACGAGGCGGGCCAGTTGCTGCTGGCGATGCAGCGCATGGTCGACCGGCTGCAGCAGGTGGTCGGCGAGGTCAACGCCAGCGCGCAGACCCTGGCCGGCGCCTCCGAGGAGGTCAATGCGACGGCGCAGTCGCTGAGCCAGGCCTCGACCGAGCAGGCGGCCGGCGTGGAGGAAACCAGCGCCTCGCTGGAGCAAATGACCGCCTCGATCGGGCAGAACACCGACAACG
>Ga0207713_1000328_pt1 | contig 53307 bp, 80 predicted proteins | sample KBSS64metaG_FD_184404 | JGI IMG/M metagenome (GOLD analysis project Ga0207713, IMG submission 184404) | Switchgrass rhizosphere microbial communities from Kellogg Biological Station, Michigan, USA - KBS S6-4 metaG (SPAdes) (version 2) | ecosystem: Host-associated > Plants > Roots > Rhizosphere >...
ACCAGACTCAATAATGAGCTTGCTGGTTTCCGCTGTCGCAGAGGCGGCAAAGGCGAACGATGACAGCGCCAGCAGGGCTGTCAGACAAAGGCGTTTGCTTAATGTGGTCATAGCGTTTCCTTTTAAATGGGTGCAGATAATCAAGTTACCCCGAACAGATTCTACACCAAAGAGAAATGACGGCATACCCGCGGAGCAAGTATGGAAAAGTAAAGGACATTATCGGGTATGATGTCTAAATAGATCCTCACCTGACGTTAACTATGCTCAAAACGACGCTGCTTTTTTTTGCTACCGCGCTATGCGAAATCATCGGCTGCTTCCTGCCCTGGCTCTGGCTGAAGAAGGGGGGATCCATATTGCTGCTCATCCCGGCAAGCGTCGCGCTGGCCCTGTTTGTCTGGCTGTTAACGCTCCATCCGGCCGCGAGCGGCCGCGTCTACGCCGCTTACGGTGGTGTCTATGTCTGTACCGCGCTGCTGTGGCTACGCGTGGTGGATGGCGTCAAGCTCAGCGCGTACGACTGGGCCGGCGCGCTGGTTGCCCTGTGCGGCATGCTGATTATTGTGGCGGGTTGGGGGCGGGCCTGAGCCCCCGGTTTTGTGATCGTTAGCCGATTTTATGATCATTATACTTGTATGGTAGTAGGGTTGGTGAGTAAATTTCCAGCATCACAACGAATGATGTAAGGAAAGAAATTATGAAGATTGTCGCGGCTGACGTGTTTGTTACCTGTCCGGGGCGGAACTTTGTCACCCTTAAAATCACCACCGACGAGGGGATTGTCGGACTCGGTGACGCCACGCTAAACGGGCGTGAACTCTCCGTGGCTTCCTACCTGAAAGACCATCTATGCCCCCAGCTGATTGGCCGCGATGCGCACCGCATCGAAGACATCTGGCAGTTCTTCTATAAGGGCGCCTACTGGCGTCGCGGCCCGGTCACCATGTCGGCCATCTCCGCCGTGGACATGGCGCTGTGGGACATCAAGGCCAAAGCGGCCAATATGCCGCTCTACCAGCTGCTGGGCGGCGCATCCCGCGAAGGCGTGATGGTTTACTGCCACACGACTGGTCACACCATTGACGACGTGCTGGAAGACTATGCCCGCCATAAAGAGATGGGCTTTAAGGCGATTCGCGTGCAGTGCGGCGTGCCGGGCATGAAAACCACCTACGGCATGGCCAAAGGGAAGGGGCTGGCCTACGAGCCTGCGACCAAAGGCGACTGGCCGGAAGAGCAGCTGTGGTCCACCGAAAAATACCTCGATTTCACCCCGAAGCTGTTCGACGCGGTGCGCAGTAAATTCGGCTTCAATGAGCATCTCCTGCACGACATGCACCATCGCCTGACGCCAATCGAAGCGGCGCGCTTCGGTAAGAGCATTGAGGAATTCCGCATGTTCTGGATGGAAGACCCAACGCCAGCGGAAAATCAGGCCTGCTTCCGCCTGATCCGCCAGCATACCGTCACGCCTATTGCGGTGGGGGAAGTGTTTAACAGTATCTGGGACTGCAAGCAGCTCATCGAAGAGCAGCTAATCGACTATATTCGCACCACCATTACCCACGCAGGCGGGATCACCGGGATGCGTCGCATCGCGGACTTTGCCTCGCTCTACCAGGTGCGCACCGGCTCGCACGGCCCGTCGGATCTCTCGCCTGTCTGCCACGCCGCCGCGCTGCATTTCGACCTGTGGGTGCCAAACTTTGGCGTCCAGGAATATATGGGCTATTCCGAACAGATGCTGGAAGTCTTCCCGCACAGCTGGCGCTTTGATAACGGCTATATGCATCCGGGCGACAGGCCGGGGCTGGGCATCGAGTTTGATGAAAAACTGGCGGCGAAATACCCCTACGATCCGGCCTATCTGCCGGTGGCCCGTCTTGAAGACGGCACGCTGTGGAACTGGTAAACGAGGAGCGAACGATGAAAAGCGTAGTGATTCAACAGCCGAACGAACTGGTGATTGAAGAGCGGCCACGCCCGGAGCCAGGTGCAGGCGAAGTCCGCGTCAAAATCACGCTGGCGGGGATTTGCGGTTCGGACAGCCACATCTATCGCGGCCATAATCCGTTTGCGAAGTATCCACGCACGATCGGCCACGAGTTCTTTGGCGTGATTGACGCCGTGGGCGAGGGCGTAGACAGCGCCCGTCTGGGCCAGCGCGTCTCGGTTGATCCGGTGATCAGCTGCGGACACTGCTACCCGTGTTCCGTCGGAAAACCGAACGTCTGCACCTCGCTGGTGGTGCTGGGCGTACACCGCGACGGGGGCTTCAGCGAATACGCGGCGGTACCCGCTAAAAATGCCTGGCCTATCCCGGATGATATTCCGGATAAACACGCCGTCATGGTTGAGCCCTTCACCATCGCCGCCAACGTGACGGGGCAGGCCAACCCTACCGAGCAGGACGTTGCGCTGATTTACGGCGCTGGCCCGATGGGGCTGGTCACCGTGCAGGCGCTGAAAGGCGTCTATAAGGTGAAGCAGGTTATTGTGGTTGACCGCATCGATGAACGCCTGAAAATGGCCCAGCGCAGTGGCGCGGACTGGGTGTTGAACAACGGCGAGCAGTCGTTGCAGGCCGCGCTGGACGAAAAGGGCATCAAACCGACGTTAATCATTGATGCCGCCTGTCATCCGGCGATTTTGCAGGAAGCGATAACCCTGGCCTCGCCGGCGGCGCGCATCGTGCTGATGGGCTTCTCCAGCGAGCCGAGCCAGATTGTTCAGCAGGGCATCACCGGCAAAGAGCTGGCGATCTTCTCCTCGCGCCTCAATGCCAATAAATTCCCGGTCGTCATCGACTGGCTGAAAAAGGGGCTGATCGACCCGGAAAAACTGATCACCCATACCTTTGACTATCACCATGTAACAGACGCCATTGAACTGTTTGAGAAAGACCAGCGGCAGTGCTGCAAAGTCTTGCTCACGTTCGGCCAATAATCATTTACGCGGTTAAGAGCCTGCGCAGACAGGCTCTGGTGGTACGCATCTTACCTTTTAGAGATAGCCATTATGACGCAAGCACAACCTCAAAGAACCACCTCCGATCTGGTGAAAGCCGCCGTATCCGGCTGGCTGGGCACCGCCCTGGAATTTATGGATTTCAAGTTTTATTAGGATTAACGTGCTGAAACAGAAGGTAATTACACGGCTCTTAAAGTTGCATGGGGCACTGATGGGGCAAACTCACTCAATTTTGAGTTCAGAAGCGCTACCTGAGCATCGTTATTTTCTGACATCCATTTACCGTAAACCTGGAAAACCATCTGCGCATCGGCGTGACCCATTTGCGAAGCAATGAATGCCGGGTTGGCTCCAGCTGTCAATGACCAACAAGCATAAGTGTGACGTGACTGATATGACTTCCGGTGACGAATTCCTGCGCGTTTGACTGCTGTATCCCATGTCTGCCTGACTGAATCGACAGTGAAGTGATCGCCACATAATCCTGTTCTTGAGGTTACGGATGGTAGAAAAACAAATGTGCATTTATGCTTCTCTTTTTTACCGTACTCTCGAAGGTGAACATCAATCATGTGCTCCTTGCCAAGCCTGGTGATTTCCAGCTGGCTCTTCAGTGCTTCAATTGCAGGTTCGATCAGGTGTATCACCCTGTTTGTCCCCGCCTGAGTCTTTGGAACGGTAAATTTATCCTGCGCCAGATTCCGCCTTATCATCATCGTGCCAGCCTTAAGGTCGATATCCTCCCAGCCCAAAGCGCACAGTTCACCCGGGCGGATTCCTGTATAGACAGAAAGTGACCACATGTTTTGTGTTTGCTGGCTTCGACAGGCTTCAATGAGCCTGACAAACTCTTCCCTTGATAGCGGGTCCGGAACAACTCTCGACTCTCTTAAAGGCGATATTCCCTTAAATGGGGTATCATCGAGATATCCGTTTTCTACGCCAAACTGAAAGATGGCGAAAAGGTTGGTCATGTAGTTATTGACCGTCACTGCAGAACGCCCTGGCTCATTTACCACATACTGTGTTTTCGGAAGCTGATAACCGGTCAGCAATTCCTTCCTTACCTCAAGAATCCTTTCTTTACTTATCGACGATGCGATCGTCTTCTCACCGAGAATGAGCAGAACGTTTTTGATTATCGTCCGGTATGTCTTAATCGACGTCGATGAGACATCGGTCTCTTTAAGAGATAAATACTTCTCTGCAAGCTCTCCTATGGTTAGCGCTTTGCTCACCTCGCCAAAGCGCTGAAGGTTGGGGGAGTTTGGAAACTGTGAGGCATAGTTGAAAGTTCCCGTCTTTACTGCGTAGACAATGCTTGTACGCAGCTCTCCAGCAATCTTCCTGTTCTTCGCAGTATCAGGTACACCAAGACTTTCCCTTACCCTGACACCGTTATATATAAACCACAGGCGCAGTGTGCCCCCGTGGTTTTCAACCCCGGTTGGATACTTCATGCGTCTTCCTCTTTGGTTAATCGAAGGGGTATTTAAGCAGATTTCTTGCGGGGAATCGCGGGGCGCTGACGCTCAACCCATTTGTCGACTTCGTGGCGGTTGTAAAGGATAGGGGAGTTATCCTTAGGCTGGCAGTCGCATGAATAATGGCGGTACTCCTTTCCCTCCATCCATGACGTTTCTCTGGCTAATCTGATCGCGTTCTTGGTCAGGCCGGTAATCGCCATCAGAACCTTCTCTGAAACCCACTTATTTGGTACAAGCTGAATCATATCACTCATTCTTCTCTCTCCGCTTTCAGCGCATCGAAGTCATAGTCAACGTTTACCTTTCTAATCGTATCGACTGCATCTTTCAGGCTTACCTTTGACCTTTGGTGGCTGGAGATTCCTTTCATATTTGATGCCATGAATTGCGAGAGCTGCCATCACTTTTTCGAGCTGAACAACTACGCCATGCTCACTGTAAAATTCTGTAGGAAGCCTAACGACAACATCATCTTTCATATGCTCACCATGCTTTGGCTAACGTAATATCTTGATAAATGCACAGCCATCATCGAGTGTGAGGCTGTTTGATTCCATGGTTACTCCGATAGCATTAGTGCTTCCATTTCTGCCTGGTGATTAAGCTCCATGTCATCCATATCCTGAATAACATCGCTAAATGCCACCCTTGCCAACTTGCCGCCGAGAACATCCAAATTCGCGTGTACAGATGGCTCCTTGCCATCCTCAAACTCAACAACAAAAGTCATCTTGCCCATTATGTATCTCCAATAAAAAACCGCCATTGCGGCGGTCTAGTCGATTACGGTTACACCAGGTAACGTTGGTAGCATGCTGTATAGCTTCTCTCTCACTATATCGATATTCCTCTTATCCATTGCGTGAAGGTCTACGTATTCAATAAGCTGACGAACAAACTCTTTAACAGCTTCATCTCGCTTTCTTTCTGCTTCTGGACGTGTAGGGCGGAAAGAGCCTGACCTTTGCACTCCTACACAATCAAGCCCATTGTAAGCTTGGCTATTAGCCAGCCATGTAAAGGCGATCCCTTCAGATTTGATTAGCTCAATTCGTACAGGCTGCCACCCATCAAATCTTGTCTCGTACTCACACTCACACCCTACCGGAGGCAATCCTTCGCCATCCCATTTTGGTTTGCTGTCTGCAAGTGCGGCCTCGTATTCATCGCGGGTGACGATTGTCTCTGCATAGTCGTCTGCCAATGAGGTTACTACCCGAGACTCTCCATCATGCGTCGCCTCACTATCACCCGGAATTGACCACATTCCATATCGTACGAGGTGAATTTTACCTTTGGTGTAAAAACATACCTCACCGTTCTTGTCTTGTGCGCATTGGTAATGTCCTTTAATCCACCCACCACGCTTAGGCAATTCCTGCACCAAAATATCAATCAGTTTCACATCCATCTCCTTACGCTAATTTCTTATACACACGAGGCTCATCAACAGTAGCCGCGCGAAGTTCGTGTTCTGCGTGAGAACTATAATCACCGGAGTCCCACAGGCAGCGATACCATGTCGGCCTGTTCTCCTGCTCAGTAACGCCATCAATCACTCCTTTGATATCGCCTGACTTGTGCTTTACGATTGCGCCCACAGCAAATTTAGCCATAACAAGCCCTCTGACATGTGAATGAGTGAAGAGATAGCGCTCAGAGCCATAATTCCGACTATGAGCCAGATAATTGGATTGGCGTGCATGGTGACTCCGGATAAAGAAAAACCCGCGATGTGCGGGTTTGTTATGCGTCGTTTGAAGCGGTCATATTTGTATCTCCGGCAGCCTGAAGCCTTTCATATCTTCCGATCGGACGCATGGAGAAAGGCAGTCAGCGAAAGCCAAAGTGCCGTCAAGCAGAATGATGAACGCCCATCCTTTAAACAGATTTTCGCTACACCATTCGGCACGCATCGGCACATCAGGCATGGATGCAGGAAATACAGGATAGTGCTCAGCAAGCCACTCCATGGCATCGCATCGGCTAAGGTGATACTTGTCGTACATCACACCTCCTGCTGCGGTGCTTCTGGCAGAGGCATCCAGTGGGTTGCTGGCAACTCACGACCTGAGAAAATGGACGTGAAGAATCGCAAATTAACACCGGATCGTTCGCTCTCACCTAAATTAACGCTAGAACCGTCAGAAGTTAGGACAATTTCACCAACATCCGGCATCCGCTCACTGCAAGCCACCCAACTATCCGGAATCACCGGAGAGTTGCCATCGGCCCCCTGAAGCATGGCGGCGCGGCAGGCGTTCCAGCCACCTCGGAAAGTGTCATCAAAATTGTCATCTTCCATGAACCGACGCTTGTACTCCTCGCGGGTTAGCTCATCCGGCACAGATACCGTCGCTGGCGGGGCGGAGCGATACAGAAGCACATCACCCATCTCTGTTCTGGAAGCTGGCCATACATCGGCATCAGAGCCCGATTTGAGATAATCAAGATTGGACTGGTCGATTACGCACACAGCCTCCGCTTCGAGCGATGCCAGCGCGATACGCGCCAGCTCTCGCACAACTTCGGGCGGTGCGTAACGATCATTCAAGTCATCCCATAAACGGAGCATGCTGTCGCTTTCGGGGTGAACATCCTCGTTTGTTCCGACCAGTGCGGTAATAACCTCATCGGCTGCTTCAATGATTTTCTGCGCCTGCTCTTTGGTAATAGTGCTCATGGGTTAGCCCTCATCCTGCAGTGCTTTCAACCTGGTTAGGAAAGCTCAGAACCTCATCAAAAAGTGCTCCTATGCGCGCAGCCGCTGAAATAAACTCTCCGCCGTTATTTTCCTGCTCATCACAGATAGCGCCATACTGTGGCTGGTTGAAAATAGAAACATCACTATCGCCAGTTGTGGCAAACGCAAGGCGTTTAGATGGGCACTCAGCAAGAAGCTTATTGAGCTTATTGACCCAGTCTTTTTCCTGTTTCGTCAAAGTAGCCATTTCAATCTCCTTTACCGGCTGCGGCGCGGTCGATTATTTTTATGAACTCAGCAGCGCCAACATCACCAAGGCCCGCATACTCGCTGATGAACTTTCGCGCCGATTGGATGATTCCGCTCTGCCTCTCAAGGCGAATAACCATGCCATGGACAACTATAGGCACCTGGTCATCAACGAGGTCGCAAGGTACTTTCAGAGCGCGCTTCCACTCACGCATCAGGGCGTTGCGCTGTTCTGCAACAGCAACAATGGCTTCGAGTCGATTGATTCTGTTGTCTTTGGATTCCAGCTCATCCAGCAGCGCCAGCACATCGCGAGTTTCCACGAACATATTCGGGTCGAAGTTATCGACCGCTTTCGCCGCGGCTGATTTAAGTTTGTCGATGTTGCTCATTGGGCGGCTCCTTCGATAACGTCTTCCCCACAATGCATCTGCCCATTACGGTAACTTGGATGCTGAACGGTGTAGGTGAGGTAAGCACTGCCAAATGATGTCCATTTACCCTCTATATGACGCACTTTACCGCTTTGCTTTCTTCCCTGACGGTCGGTGTAATTGACAGTTTCGCCGACGTTAAATTTTGGCTTCAATGCTGTTGCTTTGCTCATGACTGCACTCCTTTGCGAAGCTGGGCGGAGAACTCTTCCAACCACTCAACCATTTCAACCTTGCCAACCAGGTCAGACTCAGGGAATTTGCTACAAACTCGCTGGGCTGTTTCGAAGTCTTTATACTGAAACTCTTGAGCCACTACGTTTTTTGCTGTGTCGATTGCTGCATCCACACCCTGCGCCCGCACTTCAGCCAGGAAAGCGTTGGTGGCTGGGGTTTCAACTCTGAAGTAAACCGGATCGCCGTCTTCGAAGTTACCTGGGTCATCGACCAGAGTTTCGTGCTCATCGGCAGAGTAGACTTCCTGGCGAAGCAGGCCATGCTTCAGCGCCAGCTCCTGTATTTCCGCACCATCAGCTGAGCCACCTTGCCAGGCGATAGATAGCAATGCATCAACGAACGCATCCAGCCCCGCATTCTCCGCAGCCAGCGCCGCGCATCTGGCTTCTGATTCGGCAAGCTTCTGCTCGTTCTGAATCGCGACCTGGTAAAGCTCTTCAAGCTGAGACATTGAGGCCAGAAGACCGTTGTGTTTAATATTTGAAATTAAGTCCTTAACGCTCATTTCTTCGCCCTCATCTGGTTTAACCACGCTGTCAGGTATCTATTGTTGTTGAGACGTTCTGCATTCCCGAATGAGTCACGCTTCAGCATTTCTTCGCGTGGGATATCGTTGATGGGTTTGAAGCGATGGCCTGCTACCAGTTCGTTCGGCGTAATGCCCGGGTCGTAGTAATTTCCGATCATGATGAATTCCTCAATCCATACGTACATGACCAAATCTGCCGTAGTAAACACGGTCACGGTCATTGCATCTTGATGGTTGTTTAGGTCCGACTGTTTCCCAGCCAGGAGAGAAGGAGGCCATGAAGTTGTCGTGCCAGAGCTTTGACTCGTACTTTCTGGTGAGCTTCTCTATCCAGTAATCGTCCTTCGCATCCTGTATCTGCTCCGGTGTGCGCTCATCTTTTGGCAGAGTTCCGTTCTCTTTCTGCTGGTAATAAAGCTCCAGACCAGCACATATCCGGGCAATAACTTCATCCTTCGATTCCAGTTTTTTAGGTGCACGGAAGTAACCATTTTCATCAGGTGACATGGCTTAATCCTTAAACTGGAGGCGAAGTTATGCCGCCTCCGTGAGGTGAAATAGAATGTTCAGTTGGTGGTTAAATCAGGTCAAAATGGGATATCGTCCGGATATTGCTCAGCAATCTCCTCCATGTTTGGATATTCCTGACTACTTTGCTGTTGCGGTTGACTATTTTGCTGCTTTGGCCGTCCATCTCCTTCACGCTTACCGCCAAGCATTTGCAGAGTGCCACCAACGCCAACCAATACCTCAGTGGTGTACTTTTCAGCGCCTGACTGATCTGTCCATTTGCGAGTGCGCAGCTTACCTTCCAGATACACCTCGGAGCCTTTCCGCAGGTATTCACCGGCAATCTCTGCCAGCTTTCCGCTCAGCACTATACGATGCCATTCCGTTTGCTCTTTTTGCTCACCAGTCTGCTTGTCTCTCCACTGTTCCGATGTTGCTACGGTCATGTTGGCAAACGCAGCACCAGAAGGCGCATAGCGCACTTCCGGATCCTGACCCAATCTACCTACGATGATTACCTTGTTAACGCCTCTGCTAGCCATTTATGCCGCCTTATCTGCTGGTTCGAAGTCTGATTTACGAGCGTCGTAAACCTCTTTTGCTTTTGACTGGTATTCAGTGCCGCGAAGCGTTCTCCATGCCTCTTCAAACAATGGCTTAAGTTCATCCATGCTTTGTGCATTGCCAGCCATATCAACGAATGATTTAAGCGTTTCTTCGTGAGGGTTTACGCCTGACTCCAGCCAGTTAAGAAGCTGCTTGCCGGTTTCCTCGCTGAGGATTACAGGGTCTGAGTTAGAGAAGAGTTTTGTACGGTCTTTGCTGGCGATCGCATGATGTGTTTCATGCGCGATATCCAGTACGGTAGTGAACTCGTATTCAACACCGTCACGCTGCTCCGACTTCATGCCAAGCTTGGCGACCTTCTTGCGGCCGTTCTCTTCAACCTGTGCCGTTTCAGTCTTGCTGCGCATGGTTGCGATGATATGCATAGGCGAACGCAAAATTGCGTCGAGGAACAGGCGATGTCGCGGGTTAATCTCGCTCCATGCTGACCAGCTGTTACCGCGATATTTTGCTTTTGCAATGGTGTCTACCAGTTCAAGGCAGCCGCCTACGCCTCCCCATTCGTGCGTTATGCTGTCGATAACCAGAGAATCATATCCAGCATCTTCTGCTGATTTAATCGCCTCTATGAATCGCTCAGGAGAGAATGGCGGATCCAGTTCCAGCACATCGAATTCAGCCACATCAGAATAAAGTGATGCGCTTCCTTTCTCAGTGTCGATGAAAGCAATCTTGCCGCCAATTCCTTTGGCAACCAGTAATGCACTATACGTTTTACCTGATCCACTTGGCCCGGTAAGTGCCAGCCGTAGCTTGGCTTTCTTTCTCATGGCTTTTTCGAATTTCATGGTATTCACCTTTTAGAATGGGCATCCGCCCAGGAAATAACGTTGATTAAGCACTTCTAAGCGCGACAGGTTGAGATACATACGCATACGCTCTCTGTCACCCTTGTGGCGCCACCACAGAGCTTGTGTAGTTGTCATCCGGCGCTGTAACTGGCTCTCTTTCACTGTTGTTGTCGGCTGCATGGAGACCTCCTTCGCTGCCAATTAAATCTTGCATGAGACGCACAAAGGCATCTTCTGACCAGGTATCTGCAATGCTCATGATTTTCTGTACCACGGCATGCCAACTGCTGACTTCATCTGCTCATTGGCCTGCAGCCACATCTCAGCGTTCCCGAGATAGCGAGCAATTACCGCTTTGCTCTGCGCTGCTTTGAGCAGGCTGTGATTTATAACTGGTGACATAAACCCTCCAGGTGCTTACGAGCAGCACGAATAAGACGGCGAACACGTTTTGATAATTCGGATTCGGTTGGATAATAGGCGGACACGACGGCACCGCCCGCGATAGCAAATGTCATCGTGGGATTCCTTATGTTGTGTGTGATTGCATAGCGATAGAGACTCGTGAATCTCTGTTGATATGCGGATATGAAAAAGCCGCTGGTGAGGCGGCTAAACCACATGCTTTTCATCAAGAAGCCCAATGTCGTAATACTGCTTTGCCTCTTTGTGGTCGACGAGTCTTCCGTTAACAGTGTTCGCAGCGTCACTTACTGGACTACCCGGCTTAAACCACCCGGTTTCTTTTTCGCGTTCGGTAAGCTCTCGCTTATCCAGACTGCTAATTTCAGAAGCATGGCACTGTGGACAGTAGTACGGACCGCATTGAACCATGCCTACCCCTACATCGCAGTAGTCAGCCTCGCAGATTTCGTATTCGCAATAGGGACAGATGGCGAGATCTGGCTTGTAGATATTCTTATAATTGGTACTAAATCTGTGATTACCGATTCCGGTACTCATATTTCCTCCAGGCAAAAAGAATGCCGCCCTGACTGCTGGCGGCAAAGACATAACGAGGGATTTCCATCTATCAGAACTATCGAATCGTCTCCGATAGTACGGTGCGGTATTACACCCAATAGCTAACTCAGAGAATTAGCTATCAGCTGCTATGCGGCCTAGTCGAATACCCAATTTTCTGTTTCTTGGTTGTGCCCAAAGTTGTAATCAATAAGCGGATCGTTGATATCGAGCTTTTTCATTTCTTCAACTACAGTGGATACAACAGCAAGGTCTTGCTTAAGACGCATCAGGTGATATTTCTTTCTTCGTAATAAGCTTTCTATTGCTAATTTTTTGGTTTGGAAAGCGAACGACCTTTCTGCGCTTTTCTTAACCTTCTTAATTGCGTATCTACTCTTTTTATCCTTCCATTCCTGCATCCATCGTTGTGGTTCTGGCTTATAAAGGTCAATCCAGTGCGCAGGAACCAACCATGCGTAATGCTCAGTTTGGTGAAAAGCAACGTACTGCAATGCAAAAACCTTTATGCCATCTTCTTCAACGGTTGACTGAAATCGCCAGAATACAGGCATCCCGTCATGTTCCACCTCTGAATCAGGGAATGGAACGCTCCATGATTTACTCATATTCACCTCTGTGGCTTGCTGCCAAAAGAAGGCCGACTATGCGGCCTTTGTTTTACGTCGTGAATCCTGCCATGACAATGCATCGTCCAGGGCTGTATCCCCATCAAAAACGATATTCTTCGGGTCATTCTTAGCTATGACCTTTGGGCGTTTTTCATCCGTTGCGTGAAAAATCCAGCTTGATTCACTTTCGCTAATTATCTTGCCGGCAATTAGCCACCCATTTGATTTTGCATGAATTGCCATGCTTACCTCGCTGTTACGTTATTAGACTTACGGTGACCAGCTGCAAACATCGCCACTTCCGGCAGACATACAGCACCACCTTCAACTTCCTTCTGACGCGTTCCGGCAAGCGAAATGGCTTTGGTTACGCGCTCACTACAGCCTTCCGACAGCCGTGAAAATGCACGGTCAATCTTTTTACAGTAGGCTTTCATCTCTTTGTGCTGACGAGCACGTTCGAGTTTACGAATCTCTCTGGATTTCATTGGATACCTCCAGTGGTTGCTTTGGTGATGTGGTAGGTGGGAGACCCATTTCGACCCGATTCGGCCTACTTCAATTCGGCATTAGTTCCTCAGGCCTCGCCGCTTTACGTGCGACATATTCCCGTCCATGAACCCTTCACCACATCCCAAAGCAACTTCCTTTGGCGGGGACGAATCATCCCCATGTCATCTTGTTAAAGAGCCAGCCAATCAGTTCCGTTTGGCTACCAGCGTCCTGCTGATGGCTAGATAATCACAGATTGTGTTTGTGGTGTCAACACGAATTGTGATTATATTTATCACGAAGCGTGTTCGTATTGATTTCTAAGGGAATTTATTTTTCGTGGGGCAATAAAAAACCCGCCGAAGCGGGTTGGGGTGTTTTAACGCGATGTTATATCAGGAGAAACGCATCATCATCTGCACTGCTACACCAATGATTTTGCAATTACCATCAATAGGAATCAGAGGATATGCGGGATTGAGGCCTTTGAGGTACTTGCTTCCGCCATCGATTATCAATTTTTTGAATGTAGCTTCATTGGCATCGGTGAGTTTAGCTATTACAAGACTGCCATTTACAGCCTCTTTACCAGTGTCGAAAAGAACCAACATTCCTTCTGGGACGCTTAGGCCTGTTGGCGCAGTCATAGAATCTCCCTGAACCCTGAGCCAGAATGCGTCCCCAGCGACGTGGCAGTCGGATTCGTACCACTCATCGACGGTTTGTGCGTTATATGGTTCCACGGCCTCGCACCAGGCTCCTGCGCTAACCCAGCTAATCAATGGGAACTTTACCCCTGGTTTGTATTGCCCCTGATAGTCGTCGCCAAAAAGCAGCTCAGCCGTGGCAACTCCTAATGCCTTTGCGATCACTTCCGCGTCTTCAACACTAACGCTTCTGGTGCCTGATTCATAATTTCCGATCCGAGATTGTGAAGCCCAGCCGCAAAGCTCCGCTAAGGCCTTCTGAGAAAGGCCCTTTATCTCTCGTAATCTCTTTATTCGCGCGGCGATAGTTTCTGTTCTTTTCATGCGCATTTTATATCACGTTCCGTGTTGCGTGGCTTTACACGATTTGTGTTGACTGATAATCACAAATTGTGTTTAATGTATGTTGAGTGACCCAGCCTTTAAGGAAAACTATGAACAACATTGCCAATGAACGGAAAAAACTTGGCATCACTCAATCTGCGCTGGCTTGCGCATGTGGCTGGAATCAGTCGCGCTTAGCCAACTATGAGGCCGGTATCCGGGCTCCAGATTTAGAGTCATGCCGAAGCCTGGTTAAGGCACTGAATAAGCTTGGTGGAAAGACGAACCTGGATTCTCTTTTCCCGCCACGCAAAAAAGTAGCATAAGCAGTACCGCTCTTTACACAATCAGGCCAGGGATGTTTCGTCCCTACAACCAACGCATCAACCGATGCGTAACTAAATATTTAACTAAGGAAAATAATATTTTATGGAGCTTGCAAAAGACAGCAAAAAGGTACGCGAAGTGGAAACAGAGCTACGTGCCCGACTCGTTTCTATGGGTCAGACAAATTTCGCAAAAATGGCGGGATGGGCTGATTCAAAGGTGAGTCGATTAAACATCCACGATATGGCGGTGACGTTCGTTCTTCTGGAGAAAGTCTGGGAGACAAGCCTGATTCGTGAAGTGGCAAGACAAGCCATTGCAGCTGTGATGCCAGAAAGCAAAAAGCGCCCGGTGGTGGCCGGACGCTCTGAGCAACTAACTATCGACTTCTAAGCACACTGTGTTACGCCAAGTAACAGGAGTAATTATGAAAGAACGTGGAATGATTTTCAACTCTGAGATGGTGCGAGCCATCCTCAATGGCCGAAAGACGCAGACGCGTCGGGTTATTAAAGGGGTTGATGGCGCGACGTCGTTTAACCCTGAATGGGATATTAACGGCGAAGAAATTTTTGTAGTTCTCGGAGAAAAAGACCGTACAGGAATGAATCCTGTATTAGGTGCAATTTCTTGTCCATTTGGTGCAGTCGGCGATCGCATTTGGGTACGTGAAACTTTCCAAGGTCCGCTTGTTTCAGAGGAATTATTCGAAGAATACGGCGCCTATCCTGAAAGGTTCGAAATACCGCAATACTGCGAATACGCCGCTGACGGCGGTCCTCGTCCTGAATATTGCGATCTTGAAGATAATCTCCACTACGGCTGGCGTCCATCAATCCACATGCCGCGCTGGGCCAGTCGTCTAAATCTGGAGATTACCGGCGTGCGGGTTGAGCGGTTGAATAGTATCAGCCAGGAAGATGCGCAGGCTGAAGGCATGGAACTTACCGGATGGCGGCCAACATATTCTGACCCAGATAGCGGCGGAGAAGTCTGGACTCCATATGACAACTTCGCCCAGTTGTGGGAATCCATCTACGGCGAAGAAAGCTGGCAGGCCAACCCCTGGGTCTGGGTAATCGAATTTAAGCGGCTGGAGGCGCAATGAATACTGCAGAAATCATTAAGTATCCTGGCCCAGAGCCATGCATCACCAGGAGCAACAGAATGGAGAACAAAAAGTTTGGTCACTTCTCTCTGTTCAGAAGCCTTCTAAACGTTGATTGGGCAAAAGATACAGCCAAGTTAGCGTTATGGGTTAGGTTGCTGGGAGAGGCCTCATATCGCAACAGAAATGTGGAATTTGCTGGTAAGGACTGGAACCTCAATCATGGTCAATTAGTCACTACTGCAGCAATTCTTGCACGCAAACTTCGCGATCAGGATGGCAAAGAAAAAAGCCCTCAGGCAGTAACGAGAATGCTCAATTTCTTCACCAGGGAAGGGATGATAACCACAGAAGGGAACCGCTTCGGGACGGTGATTACCATCACAAATTACACCGTTTACCAGGCTATTTTACCCGATGAACCATCCGATGAACCATCCGATAAAGCCAAGACCAGTAACGGCGCGGCTTTAAGGCTTGTGCCCGATGAACCATCCGATGAACTAGGCGATGAACAGAACAAGAAGGTAACTAACAAGAATAAAAACAATAAACCCCCTAAATCCCCCAAGGGGGAATCGAGTGGATTTGATCCGATGAGCATTCCTGTCCCTGAATGGCTAGACAAAATTGCTTGGGAGGAGTGGGTAAAAAACAGGGCTGAGATTAAGAAGCCGATGAAGTCTGAGAGGACAGTAACTGCCGCCTTCAAGCTTCTGAAAGAATGCCTTGAAGAAGGTCACAATCCGGCAGACATAATCAACACAAGCATCGCGAACGGATATCAAGGGCTGTTCAAGCCGAAATTCCCTGCCAGGAAAAACCTACCTCAGCAGGTGCCAACCCAACACTGGAACGACAAAGACGAGTGGGAGAACAACTTCCTATGAAAAACCTTGTCCAGGCGATTCACAATCGCGACAGCAATGCACTGGCTCGCCTTGCTGGAGAAAACAAAGAGCCAGATCGCGGAGTCAACAACGAGGCTGAGAGGCTGGTAGATATCCTGTTCGACAACCTCAAGCAGCTTTTTCCGGCATCAGTAAGCACTGCCCTGAAAGACCCGCGTGACGAAGCAGCTGCAAAGCGCCAGTGGATTGCGGCATTTGCAGAGAACAACATCCGCGGCAGAGAGCAGCTTAAATCCGGCATGCAACATGCCCGGGCAAGCGCGTCTCCGTTCTGGCCTTCCCCGGGGCAATTCATCGCCTGGTGCAAAGACGCAGAGTTTAAGGCTGGCGGACTCCCTGATACAAACGAGCTTTACGACATGGTCATGGAATACTGCGCCCACAAAATTGAGTACGAAACTCCTGAGCATTACCCATGGAAAAGCAACGCCTGCTACTGGATGGTGACGAAACTATACGACCTGATGCGATCGCTTAATTTGACAGATGCAGAGCTGCGAAAGCGGTGCACTGAAGAGCTGCGAAAAATGGCTCACCGCATTGAGTCTGGAGAAGAAATCCCTGCGCCGGTTGTTCAAATTCCAAAGCTTCACATCCCACTCAGCAACGATAAAGGCCTTGCTAAAATCGCTGAGCTACGTGCAAAGCATCGTCTTGGGAGGCACTGACATGGATGCAGAACGCGAAAGATTTGAAGGGTTTTTTCGGAGCGTATACCGCGAAAGATACAGGCTTGAGAGAACGTATCTCGGCTATCAGGACCCATTCGTAAACACATTATTTTTCTTCTGGCAGGTGGGAAAATCATGAGATCAAAGTTCCAGAGTGACACCCTCGAAAGATACGTATCAGAACATCCCGGCGCAAAATCTCCTGAAATCATCAAAAACACAGGGCTTAACCATAGCTCAGTGGCTTCAGTGCTTCGACATATGGTGAGTGAGAAGATTTTAAGGCGAGAAGGCCAGAGGGGAAGCTACCGGTATTACAAGTACGATCGCAATCAGAAATTCAACAGCCATGGTGAGCCAATTGTTGACCACGATATGCCTAACCCACTGACTGCATTTCTCAACAAGGCATTAAGGGAGGTAAGGAAATGTGCGTGACTATGCTGAAGCAATGTTATGGGTGCGGTAGGCCAGTTCACTTCTCATGGTTCGAACCTGTTCCTGAAGAGCCAATGTGCGATTTCTGCAGAAAGGCATCAGTTAAACCTCGATACGTTTACATCAATGCGACGAAAGAAATCCTACCAAAATACGACTTCGGAACAGACCTAATTCGCAGAAGGTCTCGTAATCATATCAACCAGAGATTGAGAGAGGTGAGGGCTCAATGACTGACACGCGAAACTGGAAGTGCTTTTTTGGGATGCATCAGTGGGTGGAGATATCCTGCGCACAAAGGCATTACTTTCATGGATACGAAAAGCATGAAGGAAACCTTCCGCATCGAATAACTGATGTGTTCAGAAGTAAATGCATACATTGCGGAAAAACGAAAGTGGAAGAGTTTTAACACCCCAGCACGCTGATGGAGAGGAATGATGAACAAGAAGAAAGCAGACAAGTTATTTCAGGAAGCAATGATGGCAGTACATGAAGCAGGTGAAGATCGCGTTAACTATTGCCTCAGCTTTGTACGTGGATATCTGGATAGCGTAGGAAAGACCGAGATGCTTCACGAGTGGGATGATGGAACGATGCGCGTGAAGATGACAATTGGCGAGCAGGTTCATTGATGGAGAGGAATATGGACGAATCAAGAAAGCAGTTTGCCGAAGTTTTTGAAGAATTAACTGGGTGGGAACTGGAAGACTATCCCAATCAGGATTATGCAGACACTTGTTGGGAGTTTTGGAAAAAGTCTCGAGCCGCTATCGAGTTAAATCTTCCAGACATCGAACTGGTGACTGATGCGCTTACCAGCCCAGGCGATGGATGGGAAGTTTACGATGCGCAGAAGGTAGACAAAGTTCTCTGCGCCGCTGGAATCAAAGTGAAGGGGTGAGTATGAGGCACGAACTGAAAATTATTCCCGAGCATTTCATTCCTGTGCTCGACGGCGTGAAGCTGGCAGAGCTTCGCAAGAACGACAGAGATTATCAGGTCGGCGATATTCTGACGCTGTACGAATGGAATGGTGAATACACGGGCGACGCATGCGAGCGTGAAGTTATCCACGTTGCAGATGTCGGTTCATATCTACCTGGCTACGTCCTTCTGAGCATGAGAGAAATCAATGAGGAAACTAACGTTTGAACTAAGAAGCCCCATTCATCAGCAGAACGCCATTCAGGCCATACAGCAAATCTTCCCCGACCCAACCAAGCCAATCGTAGTAACCATTCAGGAGCGCAACCGCAGCATCGATCAAAATCGGAAGCTCTGGGCTTGCCTTGGCGATGTCTCGCGTCAGGTCGAATGGCATGGTCGATGGCTTGATGCTGAAAGCTGGAAGTGCATATTCACCGCGGCGCTAAAGCAGCAGGATGTTGTGCCAAACCTGTCTGGTAACGGATTTGTGGTGATAGGTCAGTCAACCAGCAAGATGCGCGTAGGCGAGTTTGCAGAGCTTCTGGAGCTTATCCAGGCATTCGGTGCAGAGAAGAATGTTAAGTGGTCTGATGAAGCCAGATTAGCGCTGGATTGGAAAGCCAGATTCGGAGATGCAGCATGATATGAAGATGACATGGTTTCACCATCACGACCTTACAAACGAAGAAGCAACTCAGTTAATCACCGCCTACCAAACCCGCAACGTAAAAACTCAAAGAACGCTAAGCGCAGACCCTCGGTATTGGGTGGTTTCTGCATTACTTCCAGAATACGCCAGCGAGCCAAAGGGTAGGAGTCAGTATCAACAGAGGATATGGCAATGAGTACAGCAGCCGATGACTACCAGGAAAGACTAGAAGACCTTTTCGATGACATGGAAAGCGACGGAGTTGACTCAGCTCAGATGTTGATGAGCGCAGTAGCCAGTTACGTTGAAGGCGCGCTTGAGGCATCAGGAGGAAATACCTACATACACCAGTTTGAAGACATGAACTTAATCATCATTATCCAGCCGCCTGATGACGTGCCGGAAGAAACCACAGCAGCGAGGTTGCATTGATATGGACTATTCACAGTTATCAGATTTTGAAATTAACAAGCGCGTTGGTATCGCATTAGGCAAGGAGCTTATGCCTGATGACTGCCAGGATTTTGGATTATCTGGTTTTCCTGAGGTAATGCTCAGAAATGGTGATATCAAAGATTATTGCAATGAACCGGCAGACGCATGGCCGATTATCGTCGGTAGAAAAATAAACATCAGATTCGGTGCTGAAGGGATGGCTTGCGAGGCTCAGTTTATGCAGTACGGGCATGAGAGCGTGGAGTGTTACCACGCCAACCCTCTTCGCGCTGCAATGATAGTATTTTTGCAGATGCAGGGCTCCAATCATGCTTAGCCCCCACGAAGCCCAATCCTATGAGCAGCAGAGCATACGTAGAACGTTGTGCGCAGGCTGCACGAAGGAGCTATCAGATGTCGAGGTTCATTGCTGTGAAGATTGCTCCTCACTGGCAATAGCGTATCGCGACCCTAACGGATTTATGACGGAGGAAGATGATGAGTGAGTTACGAGCAGGAAGAATGGCTCTAGTTTTCGGCCTGAAAAAGCAAACGGAATTAAATGGGAAGTGCGTTCAGCTTTTATTTTCGGTTGCTCCCGGTGAAATATACAAATCACCAGTATCTGACAAGATTTGGGAGCACAGTGGGAATTCCCATTCATGGGTTTGCGCTGGAGATATACACACCTCGAAAAATGAGGAATTTGGCTATGGTGTTTTCAGGCCGCGCAACCTTATGCCAATCGACGGAGAAGATTTTTCTCACGAAGATGAGCGACAGAAGGAGCTGACCAATGGCTAAAGGCAAAGTGCCCAAGCCTCGCACCTGCCCAATCTGCTCTACCGAATACATCCCCCGAAGCTCTCTCCAGAAAGTCTGCCACAACTACAAATGCGCCATTGCGTTCAATAAGCAACGCGATGCGGAAATTGCTTCGCGTGAACAGCGTAAGAGGGACAAGGAAGCTCGTGCAAAGTGGCGAGAACGAAAGGCTGAAGTTAAGCCGCTAAAGCACTGGGAAGACCTAACGCAGAGAGTAGTGAATGACTACATCCGCGAGAGAGACAGGAATTTGCCATGCATCAGCTGCGGGACATGGACAACGGTACAGTGGGAAGCGGGGCATTTTAGGTCAAGAGGCAAGGCATCACACCTGAGGTATCACGAAGACAATATCCATGCGCAATGTCATCACTGTAATGTGCATCTGTCAGGAAACCAACAGCAGTACCGCATCAATCTCATAGCCAAAATCGGCGCAGAACGCGTTGAGACGCTAGAAAACAACAACACCCCTCACAGATACACCAGAGAAGAACTGGACGCCATCAGAAAGCGTTACAGGGCTTTGTTGCGTGAACTGGTAAAGGGGAGACAGGAGGCAGCATGACACCCTCTATCAAAACAATACCAGACATCCTCGTTGAAGTTCGCGGTAATCAGTCAGAAGCAGCCAGGCAATTAGCCTGCAGTCGAAACACCATCCTCAGATATTCACGAGATACCAAAGCTCAATTCCACGCCATTGTTAACGGCGTTCTCATGGTTCATCAAGGCGGTCGAGGTAAATCATGTATTCAATAACTGACATCAGAGCAGCAAAACAACAGCGCCAGAAGGATGAGCAAGACCTTAAGGATATCGACTTCCAGATTGCAGATGCTGAAAAGGCAATGGTGATTCTGCTTCATCGTCGCCGTGAGCTGGTTAATCGCTTAGGTCTCAATAAGCCAGACCATGACCCGGAGGCAGCATGATTAATAAGTGGAAACAAACAAGGCAGGAGCTCCCGCCTGAGGGCATTTTGGTTGACACCATCAGTCAGGGAGGAATGGAGCAAAAGCTTAAAAGACAAGGAAATCTCTGGTTTGTTAAAAGTGGCGATATGTACGTTTATTACACGCCGGAGAAATGGCGCTACATCGTGGGGGCAAGATGATCACACTACTTTTGATCGCCTATGCGTTCATGGCCGGAATGACCACTGAGTACACGCATACCAGGCAGAAAGAGTTTGGCTACAAAACCAATCTCAAATGGATATCGCTTTTCGCAGGCATTGCCTGGCCATACACAATCTGGAGAATTTCACGATGAACCTGGAAAACTATGTCAAATTCCATTCGCCGAAGACCACTCAGATTAACGATTCACCACGTGCTACAGCATCAGACTCTCTTTCTTGCACCGATGTAATGGCAGCGGGAGGAATGGTACAGAGTAGAGCGGCTCTAGGGTTCTGTGCGTTTTTAGGGAAGATGGAAATCAGCAGCAATGACCGTGAGAAAGCTATTGAACTGCTGACCCAATATGCACTTGAGCACTGCGATAAGGTTGCCGCCTTACGTAAGCTCGAAAATGATATTAAGACAAAGGTAATGCAAGTGCTCGCAACATTCGCATTTGCTGACTATTCCCGTAGTGCTGCCAGTACGCGAACCTGTGATTGTTGTGCCGGTAAGAAGTTTATAGACGCTGAAGTGATGACAATGAAAAGCATCGGGCAGCCGTATCTGACTGAGCGCAAGGAAACGGTGAAAGTTCTTTGCCATAAGTGCAAAGGGAAGGGTGTGCTGACCAATGCTTGCCAGTGCAACGGCAAAGGTGTAGTTGTCGACAAAGAGAAAACCATTCTACAAGGTGGCGTTCCTGCATATAAAACGTGCGGGCGCTGCAATGGGCGTGGTTATGCTCGATTGCTGCCAGATGCCGTACGGCAATACATCTGCTCTACGGTGATAGATGTGCCAGAAACCACATGGCGCAGGTCATATAAGGACTTCTTCGAAAGCCTGGTAGGTGAGTGCATCAAGCAGGAGGAATATGCAAATCAGATGTTGAGCAAAGTCACTCGCTAGTAATTATTTTCTACGAAATAGGAATTATCTAGAAAATCACACTTTACAAAGTGGCGATATTTGTTTAATCTGAAACCAATGATGGAGTAGTGCAGTCATTCGATAGCCCTGAGGTTCACGCCTCGGGGCTTTTTGCGTTTTAAGCACGACCTTTCTGAAAGCGCATCCCACCAAATACCAGGCAGACAATACCCTCACCTTATCCGCTGTGGCTACGGTGCTATGCGCTTTCACCCCTACCAACAATCAACTGGTGAAAATTATGAACGACCAGCAAATTGAAGATGAAATCGTTAAAAAAGGCTTAACCGCACCGCGAGTTACGCCGAATCACATTGAAAGCCTAATTATTAGTGAGCATTGCTTCACCGCATACGATGGTATTGGCGGAGAGGGTGCAATGGCGACATACAAATCCGCGCTTGATTTAACCGAAAGCCAGGAAGCATTAAAGCTTCTTACATTCTGCGTTCTTGTGCTGCGTAATGGTTTTACCGTCACAGGTGAAAGTGCCTGCGCCAGTCCAGAAAACTTTGACGCCGAAGTGGGGCGTAAAATCGCACGTCAGAATGCTGTGAATAAAATCTGGTTGCTGGAAGGTTATCTGCTTAAGCAGCGATTATCCGAACAGTAGTCATTACAAAGCGTCTATATCTGGGCGCTTGATAATGACCAAAAGAAAACCCGCTCAATGGCGGGCTTCGTGAAGATGGGTGGCAAGAGACTGCGTCAACAGCCTCTTGCCTGATTTGCTCATGCCTTTAGTCACGAACAAACCACGTTACCGCAAAATGTATCCTGGATTTGTTCTCAAATAAATCAACCTTTTCTTAATAATGAACAAATCCCCCGCAATGAGGGGTAGAGCATGTTCCGCATGAATACACAAAACGGCTTCTGGTCGTATTTCTGGTCTTCAATAACGGGTTTTATGACCATGCTAACTTTGCAGGATGTGCTTTTTGCATTTGGTGCGGTGGTCTCTGCGTTATTCGCCTGGCTTACGTACCGTTCTAACGACAGAAAAAACAAAGCGGCGATTGAAGAAGATCGCAAGCGAACTGAAATCCTCAAAGCTGCATATGCGAGAGGGGATGTCTCTAATATCACCGAAGGCGCAAAGATAGTTCGGAGTATCGATACCGAGCTGCAGCCTCAGGATACTAACAATGGCGCTACCCCCAAAGCTACGTAACAGATTAATCGCTGCATCCGTTGCAGGCTCGGTATCAATTGCCGGTGTTCTTATTACTGATCAGGAAGGTGTGATTTATAAACCCTACCTAGATCCGATTGGCATCCCAACAGTCTGTGCTGGAGTTACAGGCCCAGATGTGAAAATGGGCAAGGCCTACACAAAGGCTGAGTGTGATGCGCTGCTTTACAAGCACATGCAGCCAGCCATCAAAACTGTAGATGGCTCTGTGAAAGTGAAACTGAACGACTATCAGAAAGCCGCCCTGTACTCATTCACCTACAACGTAGGCTCAGGTGCTTTCCAGTCATCCACGCTGCTGAAGAAACTAAACCGCAACGATATTCCTGGCGCGTGTGATGAATTGCGCCGTTGGACATACGCTGGCGGTAAGCAGTGGAAAGGGCTCATCAACCGCCGAGAAGTGGAGCGCCAGTTATGCTATGGAAAACCGTAGTAGCTCACTGGAAGGTTATTGTCTTTGCTCTTATGTTCGTATGGGTGGTTATTGCAGGAAAGTTGGCGAACACCTACCACGATAAATACCTGCAGGCTAATAAAGACCTGAAGCTAGCCGAGCAGACAATCACCGACATGCAGACCCGCCAGCGCGACGTTGCCACTCTCGACGCAAAATACACACAGGAACTTGCCGATGCTCAGGAAACTATCAATCAGCTTGAGCTCGATGTTGCTACTGGCAAGCGTCGGTTGCAGCTCAACGCAACCTGCAAGGCTAATTCCTCCGGAACCTCCGGCATGGATGATGCTACCAGCCCCCGACTTACTGACTCCGCTGAACGGGATTATTTCACCCTCAGACAGCGAATCGAAACAGTCACCAAGCAACTAACCGGATTGCAGGAATACGTGAGAACGCAATGCCTGAGGTAGCCAATGAGAAAAAGAGAGCGTGAAATAACGCTGCTCTACGGAATGTCTCTTATACGCGATGACGTTCTTAACCATCCGCTTCCAAAGCACTCAGCCAAAGACAGATTAATCACCTTCGTGCATTACGCATTTGCATTCGCATCTGTCATCACTCTGGCAGCCGCATCAATCATCCTGATTCTCTCGTTCACCCCCACCAAAGGATAAGTCATGCAGTATAAAACTAACGTCCTGTTTGGTAGTGCAGTAATCAGGCCTGAAGTTATCGGGGAAGTGAAAATAGTTAAGCCAACTTTCTGGCAGCGCATTAGATATCGAATCAGTTATCTCTGCGAGTTTTACATACCAGTGGCATGCGTATTTTCCATGTGGATAGCTCTTGTCTACTTCGGCGCTTGGTATATCAACAATCACTAACGGAGCCAACAATGGCAAAAGCCAAATGGCCTAAATTGCCATGCTTTACCATCCCGCTATTTCAAAGCGCGAATGTTTATCTGGCGGTGACAAGAGAGCAATTTCAGCAGGCAGATGCTTACTTGGGAGGATTTGTTGGTGAGAAGCCGTTTAATTCTGGGTTGACCAGCAACTATGAAAACAACGGTACAGGTGAACGCGTTTACCTGTTAGGCGTGTTCGACAATCAACTATCAACCCTTGTCCATGAATGCGCTCATGCCTGTTTTTACGCCTGTGATGATGTTGGCGTTACAACAAAACCAGATGAAGCTAACGAGACCTATTGCTACCTACTGGATAGGATGTTTAGTCACTTCCTTCCATATCTGAAACAGGAATAAAAATGGCAGACATTACCCAAATGACAGATGCACAGAAACTGAAGCTAGAAGTCTACCGCCTGGTGATGAATGACTCTGCGGCTACCGAAAAGGCCATTGAGTTTATCGCAGGAAGCATCCTGAATTTTGAGCTTTTCAAAGATGCATATGCCAAAACATTAAATGAGCCGACTGCGCTAGCTAAAACTGATAAGGCGATCCGCGAAGCCAAAGAAGTACTGGACCTGTTCACTACTGGAGCATGATATGACCTATTCAAGTTCTCAGTCAAACTTCTGCACCTGTCAACGATGTCCTTGTTGCGGTAAGCCCATAATTAATGGGCATCTAGGTGCAGGTTGGTATGGCAATGGAGAGGTTGTAGTAACTCCGTGCAATTATACATCTGGATACTCGGGAGGTAATGGCAATGACCATGAAGAAAGGAAAAAGTAAAAAAGTCGTAAGTGAGAATATCGCTGCAGAAATGAAAGCAGGAAAACCGCATGACCAGGCTATCGCAATTGCCATGAACAAGGCTGGCAAAAAGAAACCCAAGAAAGGAGCTAAGTAATGGCTATTACTGCAATTCAGACAGCAACAGCTGGCTCAATCGCTAACCTCGTTCCGGTGGTTAAATCGCATATCGCCGCATCACGCTATCCTCAGGGTGGACTGGTAGGCGTCAAAGCTACTTCCACCAAGACAGAATACTTTCAGGTAGTGGCGACGGGCGGTACAGCAGCAACTGACTACGACATCGTGGTAAGCGCAGATCGCGCTGACTTCACCAATAAATGCAACGCAAAGATTACGGCAGGCTTTCTGCCGCTGGGTGATATGAGCGTTATCCAGTTAACCCCTGGGCGCACCATTGAGTACGCCCAGGCATTCACTAAACCATAAGGTGATTTATGGGCGATGAAACAAATAAAGGTGGTCGCCCATCAGATTACACAGAAGAGTTAGCGGAAAGCATCTGCCTGAGACTGGCGGAGGGTGAATCGCTGCGCTCCGTCTGTCGTGATGATGGGATGCCATGCAAGCAAACAGTATTGAGATGGATTAGCCGAATCCCTGAGTTTCGCGCCCAATACGTGCGGGCGAAGGAGGAGGGAGCCGAGGCGATCGCAGAAGAGCTATTCGATATTGCCGATGACGGCAGTAACGACTGGATGGAAAAGCTCGATAAGGATGGCGAGGCTGTCGGATATCAGCTTAATGGCGAGCATGTTCAGCGTTCTAAGCTGCGCATTGATACGCGCAAATGGTATCTGTCGAAGATTATGCCTAAGAAGTATGGCGACAGAATCCAGCATGACCAGACGATCACAATGGCTGACCGTTCAGACGATGAAATAGATAAACGAATAAGGGAGCTGATGAATGGACAAGCTGCCTCTACTGAACGGGATGACGAAGAGTCAGAAGATTGAGCTCATTCAGCTCATTGAAGAAAAGCAACGCCGCGAAAACGTATATCGATACAAACGCTTCTACAAATCCCGCTACCCATGGCAAAAGAAGTTTATAGCAGCAACATCACAATTCACCCAAGTTGCATTAATCGCAGCTAACCGTACGGGAAAGACAGACACCGGCACAGGCATTGATGCTATCCATGCAATGGGTGATTACCCTGAAGGGTGGAATGGTCATAAGTTCGACCATGCTCCGCTAATCTGGTGCCTCGGTTACTCCGGAGAGAAATGCCGTGACCTGTTGCAGACTCCTATTCTGGGGCGACGTACAGATAACGGCTGGGATGGTGGGCTAATACCTGGTGAGCTGATTGTCGATACTGAGCCAATGCAGGGCACGCCAAACGCAGTTCGCTCAGCCTACATCAGGCACAAGTCAGGTCAACTATCAAAGATTCAGTTCTGGTCATATTCGCAAGGCCAGCACGCTCTGATGGGTGATGCCGTCGACTGGTTCCACATCGATGAAGAGCCAAAGGACGCGACGATTTATCCGCAGGTACTGACTCGTACCGCTACCGGCGACAAGGGAAATGGCGGACGAGGCATCCTGACGTTTACGCCAGAGAACGGTCGAACAGACCTGGTTATAGCGTTCATGGATAATCCATCATCCGGCCAGCATTGCATGAACGTTGGCTGGGATGACGCGCCACACCTGAGCGAGAAGGTTAAGAAAGACCTGCTTGAGTCGTACCCCCCTCACCAGAGAGATATGCGCACCAAGGGCATACCAATGCTCGGACATGGTCGCATCTATGACCTCGGCGAAGATTTCATTAAATGTGATCCGTTCCCGATACCCGACCACTGGCTTGTCATTGACGGCATGGACTTTGGCTGGGATCACCCGCAGGCGCATGTGCAATTAGCCTGGGATATTGAGAACGAATCCTTTTATCTCACTCGTGCTTACAAGGCTCGCCAGGTATCTCCAGCAGAAGCATACAGCGCTGTTAAGGCATGGGCTAACAACGTGCCTACTGCATGGCCTCCTGACGGCCTACAGACGGAGAAGGGCTCTGGTCTACAGCAGAAGTCATATTACGAAGAGGCTGGCTTCCAGATGCTTCCTGAGCACGCTCAGTGGGAAGATGGAAGCAGGGCAGTAGAGCCTGGCCTGTTTGAGATATACGACCTGATGCGCAGAGGTAAGTTCAGAGTGTTCTCTGGCCTGCGCGACTTCTTCGAAGAGTACAACTTCTATCACCGCGACGAGAAAGGAAAGATTGTGAAGGTACGCGACGACATACTCGATGCCGTCCGATACGCCTACATGATGCGTCGCTACGCAATCCGCTTTGCAGACATAAAGAATCCTCCAGTTGAAGAGGATGTCTACGTTCCCTCATCCTCCGGTTGGTAAAAATGGCAGAGACATTAGAGAAAAAACATGAGCGCGTCATGCTCAGGTTTGACCGCGCCTATACGCCGCAGCAAGACGTGCGCGAAAAGTGCATTGAGGCTACGCGATTCGCTCGTGTCCCTGGCGGTCAATGGGAAGGAGCGACAGCAGCGGGAACCAAGCTTGATGACCAGTTCGAGAAGTACCCGAAGTTTGAGATTAACAAGGTAGCTACCGAGCTTAACCGCATCATCGCTGAATATCGAAACAACCGAATCACCGTTAAGTTTCGCCCGGGTGACAAAGAAGCCAGTGAAGAGTTAGCAAACAAGCTGAATGGCCTGTTTCGCGCTGACTATGAAGAAACTGATGGCGGTGAGGCCTGCGATAACGCATTCGACGACGCGGCAACAGGTGGATTTGGCTGCTTCCGCTTAACCTCGATGCTGGTCAACGAATACGACCCGATGGACGAGCGTCAGCGCATCGCCATTGAGCCAATCTATGACCCGTCACGCTCAGTATGGTTTGACCCCGACGCGAAGAAATACGACAAGTCAGACGCTATGTGGGCGTTCTGCATGTACTCGCTCTCTCCTGAGAAGTACGAAGCTGAGTATGGCAAGACGCCTCCTGCATCACTTGATGTAACGACAATAACCAGCTGGGAGTATGACTGGTTCGAGCCTGAAGTTGTGTACATCGCGAAATACTACGAGGTGCGCAAGGAATCAGTCGACGTAATCAGTTACCGACAGCCGCTAACTGGTGAGATTGCTACCTACGACAGCGACCAGATTGAAGACATTCAGGATGAGTTGGCAATCGCAGGATTCGAAGAGGTGGCGCGTCGTTCTGTTAAGCGTCGCCGTGTTTATGTCTCAGTGGTTGATGGCCAGAACTTCCTTGAGAAGCCACGCCGCATCCCAGGTGAGCATATCCCGCTAATCCCTGTGTACGGCAAGCGCTGGTTCATCGATGACATAGAGCGTGTTGAGGGACACATTGCTAAAGCGATGGACCCGCAGCGCCTCTACAACCTTCAGGTGTCAATGCTTGCTGATACGGCAGCACAAGATCCTGGGCAGATTCCAATCGTTGGAATGGAGCAGATAAGAGGCCTTGAGAAGCACTGGGAGGCTCGCAACAAGAAACGTCCTGCGTTCCTGCCATTGCGTGAAGTGAAGGATAAAGCCGGAAACATCATCTCAGGTGCAACTCCTGCAGGTTATACGCAGCCAGCAGTGATGAATCAGGCCCTGGCGGCGTTACTGCAGCAAACAAGCGCAGATATTCAGGAAGTAACCGGTGGCAGCCAGGCAATGCAGCAGATGCCTAGCAACATTGCACAGGAAACGGTTAACAACCTGATGAACCGCTCTGATATGGCATCGTTCATCTACCTTGACAACATGGCAAAGAGCCTGAAGCGTGCAGGTGAAGTCTGGTTGTCGATGGCTCGTGAAGTGTACGGCTCAGAAAGAGAGGTTCGCGTCGTCAACGAGGACGGAACTGACGATATCGCGCTGATGAATGCTCAGGCTGTAGACCGCCAGACCGGAAGAGTTGTTGCACTCAATGACCTGTCCACTGGTCGTTACGATGTCACTGTCGATGTGGGCCCAAGCTATACAGCACGACGTGATGCAACCGTATCCGTTCTGACTAATGTACTCAGTACGATGTTACCTAACGACCCAATGCGTCCTGCCATTCAGGGAATTATCCTGGACAATATTGACGGTGAAGGTCTGGATGACTTCAAAGAGTACAACCGCAACCAGTTGCTCACTTCAGGCATTGCCAAGCCCAGAAACGCCAAAGAGCAGCAGATTGTTCAGCAAGCTCAGATGGCAGCGCAAAGTCAGCAAGACCCTAACGCTCTCATTGCTCAGGCTCAAATCATCGCAGCCCAGGCAGAGCAGCAGAAAGCGCAGAACGAAACAGCGCAGACTCAAATCAAGGCATTCACTGCACAACAGGATGCAATGGAGAGTCAGGCGAACACAGTCTACAAACTGGCTCAGGCCAGAAACATCAATGATAAGGCAGTCATGGATGCCATCAGGCTTCTCAGTGACGTAGCCGAATCACAACGCCAGCAAATCCCTACATCACCACAGTCACCGGCAGACTCAATGCCGAGCTAAGCAGGAGTAATCAATGGAAAGCGAACTGATCATCGATGGTCAGGTTATTGACCTGTCTGAAAAACAGGAATCAACCGAAGAAGTAACCACTGAGCAGCCGAAACCTGAGGAGAAAGTCCAGGAATCGGAAGTGAAAGCGGAGACCGAGAGTGAACAGGCCGAAGAGCAGCTGGAAGAATACTCCCTGCGCGTCGGTGATGAAGAAATCCCACTAATGGAAGAGGATGACGATCACGTTGATGGTCAGCCTGCGCCTCAGTGGGTGAAGGATTTACGCAAGAACAACCGCGAGAAAGATAAAGAATTACGGGAGCTACGCCGCCAGCTTGAGCAGATTCAATCCAGGCCAGCAGAGCAGCAACCACAGCAGCAAGCAGACGTTATTCCTCCGATGCCGAAATTTGAGGACTTTTACTCAGAAGACATCCCCGAGGAGGCGTTTGAGAAAGCAGTAGCAGCCTGGCATGAGAACAAGAGCCGTGTCGAGCAGCAAAAACAGCAGCAACAGCGTCAGCAGCAGGAATATCAGCAGCGTTTCCAGCAGCGAGTAGAGGCCCACAAACAACGTGCAGCCAAGCTCCCGGTAAAAGATTACCAGGAGATGGAAAGCATCGTCCTTAGTGAGCTCAAGCCAATTCAGCAGGAAATCATTATCCATGCAGCAGACGAGGGTTCAGAGCTGATCGCCTACGCGCTCGGCAAGAATCCACAACTACGCCAGCGTGTAGCCGCTGAGACAGACCCAATTCGCGCAGCATTCCTCTTAGGCCAGATTAGCAAGCAAGTAAGCCTTGCGCCGAAGCCAAAGAAAGCCATCAAACCAGAGCCGGAAGTTCGCGGTGGCGGCGCTGATGCGAAACAAGACGACTTCAACAAACTCTGCCCCGGCGCAAAAATCGAATAAAGGAAACTGCTAAATGGCTACTAACGATCTCAACAGTAACGTCAGTCAAATCGTTCTGAAAAAATTCCTGCCTGGCTTCATGTCAGACCTGGTTCTTGCTAAAACCGTTGACCGCCAGTTACTGGCAGGTGAAATCAACTCCAGCACTGGCGACAGCGTAAGCTTCAAGCGCCCACACCAGTTCGCATCTCTGCGCACCGCGACCGGTGATATCTCTGGTCAGGCGAAAAACAACCTGATTTCAGGCAAAGCAACCGGTAAAGTCGGCAACTACATCACCGTAGCTGTGGAATATGGTCAACTGGAAGAGGCTATCAAGCTGAACCAGCTGGACGAAATTCTGGCTCCAGTTCGTCAGCGCATCGTCACTGACCTGGAGACTGAGCTCGCCAAGTTCATGATGAACAACGGCGCTCTGTCGCTGGGCAGCCCGAACACCCCAATCAACAAATGGTCAGATGTTGCTCAAACTGCATCTTTCCTGAAGGATTTGGGAGTTGAAGAAGGCGAAAACTATGCGGTGATGGACCCATGGTCAGCACAGCGCCTAGCTGATGCTCAGTCTGGTCTGCATGCTTCTGACCAACTGGTTCGCACCGCATGGGAACAGGCTCAGATTGCTTCTAACTTCGGAGGCATCCGTGCGCTGATGTCTAACGGTCTGGCATCTCGTACTCAGGGCGCATTTGGTGGCACGCTGACTGTATCTGCAACTCCGACCGTTACCTATAACGCGGTGAAAGATACATACCAGTTCACTGTTACCCTGGCAGGCGCAACTGCATCAATCACTGGCTTCCTGAAAGCTGGCGATCAGATTAAGTTCACCAACACCTACTGGCTGCAGCAGCAGAGTAAGCAGGCGCTGTATAACGGCTCTACGCCGATTAGCTTCACCGCAACTGTTCTGGCTGACGCTAACTCCACTGCGGGTGGACTGGTGACCGTAACTCTGTCTGGTGTGCCTATTTACGACACCACCAACCCACAATACAACGCAGTAAGCCGTGCTGTGACTGCAGGTGACGCTGTTACCGTGATTGGCACCGCAAGCCAGACCATGAAGCCGAATCTGTTCTACAACAAATTCTTCTGCGGTCTCGGCACAATTCCTCTGCCAAAACTCAACAGCATCGACTCAGCAGTTGCTACCTACGAAGGCTTCTCTATCCGCGTACACAAATACGCAGACGGTGATGCAAACGTACAGAAAATGCGTTTCGACCTGCTGCCGGCTTACGTGTGCTTCAACCCGCACATGGGAGGCCAGTTCTTCGGCAACCCATAACATCAAGGGGCTTCGGCCCCTTTCTTTTTTGAGGAGACGATATGGATCGCATGAGCGTATTCCTTACCGCTGATAACGAGGCCGGCCATGTTCAGGCTGTTATCGTAGAGAAAGACTTCCCGATTTACGAAAAGCTAGGCTTTGTCGCATCAGTTGATGATCTGAAGCCAGCAACCAAACGCGGACGTAAGGCGGCAGACAATGGCGACGACTCTAACAAAGGGTGAAATCGTACTTTTTGCACTGCGTAAACCAGCGATTGCATCAAATGCAACTCTGACAGATGTGGAGCCTCAGTCTGTCGAGGATGCCATTCAGGACCTCGAAAATATGATGTACGAGTGGCAGATTAATCCTGGCGATATCGGCTACCTGTTCGCGGTGGATGGTGAGGAACCGTTGCCGGACGATGACTCCGGACTGCCGCGCAAATACATGCAGGCAGTTGGTTATCAGCTAATGCTGCGCATTCTATCAGACTACAACCTTGAGCCATCATCAAGCGTCCTGACAAACGCACAGCGCTCTTATGACGCGCTCCTGACAGATACCCTTGTCGTTCCATCAATGCGCCGTCGTGGTGACTTCCCTGTTGGTCAGGGTAACAAGTATGACGTGTTCACATCAGACCGTTATTACCCTGGCGACCTGCCACCTATTGACGGTGATGTGCCAAATCCATAGGTGAGTAAATGCCGATTCAGCAATTGCCGTTAATGAAAGGAGTCGGCAAGGACTTCAGGAACGCCGACTATATCGACTATCTTCCTGTTAACATGCTGGCAGTGCCAAAAGAAGTACTGAATTCCAATGGATACCTGCGCTCATTCCCTGGAATCGTAAAGACAGCTGATGTTGATGGCTCATCAATGGGAGCGATTTACAACGCAAATCAGGGCGCTGTGTATCGTGTGATGGGAAGGAAGCTATACCGTGGTGACTCTGTGGTTTCCGAGCTATCGGTAACCGGGCGAGTAAGCATGGCATACAGCTACAATAGCCACGCTGTAGGCACGAATGGAACCTATACCCTGTTCAGGTACAGTGGAGAAGTTAAAGCTCTTAGCAACTGGCCTGTAAGCTCTGGTTACGTTCAGTATGAACTTGGCTACCTACGAGACATGTGTCGAAACAGATCGCGTTACATCTGGTCGAAAGAAGGGACTGATTCATTCTTCATCAGCGACCTTGAGGACGAGTCAAAGCCTGACAGATATAGCGCAGAGTACCGGGCAGAAAGCCAGCCCGATGGAATTATTGGCATAGATAACTGGCGCGATTATGTAGTTTGCTTCGGCACATCGACCATTGAGTATTTCGACCTGACAGGAAATGCATCTGCACCAGGCGTGGCTCTTTACCAGACTCAGCCATCTATGATGGTTCAGAAGGGGATTGCCGGGACATACTGCAAAACTAAATTCGCAGACACTCATGCGTTTATCAGTAACCCTGCAACCGGCGCCCCTTCTATCTACATCATCAACTCAGGCGCAGCTGTGAAGATAGCAACTTCAACCGTGGAGAAGATTCTTCAGTCACACACCAGTGACGAGTTAGCGCAGGGCGTTATGGAGGTTATCAGATTCGAAGGTCACGAACTGTTGCTAGTTCACCTTAACAGATGTGTTCTTGTCTACGATGCTGCAGTAACCACGGCAGGGCAGCAATGGTCAATTCTGAAAAGTGGTCTTGATGATGATGTCTATAGCGCCATTGACCTCGTGTACGAAGGAAACATAATCACCTGCGGCGATAAAACAAGACCTCTTAAAGGCCAGCTAAACACCGCAATTTCAAGTCAGTATGGAGAACACCAGGAGCATCTTCTTTTCACTCCGCTCTTCAAAGCTGACAACGCGAGAGTTTTCGACTTTGAGCTTGAATCCAGTACCGGTGTCGAGCAGATAGCAGAGCGCATGTTTATCTCCGCTACGACAGACGGAATCATGTATGGGAGAGAGCAGATGATTCCGTGGAACGCGCCGTTCAGGTATGACAAGAGAGCAATATGGAAGCGTATAGGTCGTATTCGTAAAAACTTGGGCTTTAAAATCCGCATTGTTACGTCATCTCCTGTGACACTAAGCGGTTGCCAGGTGAGGATTGAATAATGGCAGAGCCACAGAAAGTAACTGTCATCCCCAACAGGCTTGACTCTTCATCATTGCCTGAAGGGCTGACAAACGCATATTACCTATACCTTATGCGTCAGTCGTCAAATATTCAGAACATTGCAAACGCATCAAATAACGCAAACGATCTGGCTTATCAGGCAACAATTAAGAATAACGAGCAGGATATTACCCTTGCTCAGCACGACTCGGACATCAATCAGCTAACCATTGAAGTTGATGATCACGAATTACGGATAACAGCTAACTCAACAGCTATTTCTACTCTTACGGTAAGAGTGACAAGTGCTGAGGGTAATATATCTACAATTCAGACGAACCTTACCAACCTGACGACGCGGGTTACTAATGCTGAATCTGCAATAACTTCCCTCCAGGCTGATTATGTTTCAAAGACGACAACATCGCCTCAATCTCTCGCATCAACTTTAAACGTAGCCACTTCATATTCAGTCAATGGTACGAAGGTTGTTGGAGCTCGCGTAACTGGATGGACTGCTTCCACAGGGAGCCCAAGAAAGACAGGTTTCTTTGCAGACCAGACCTATACGGTAAGCGCTACATACAGCCAGACGGAAGTATCTAACATCGCAACAGGATTAACTCAGGTGCGACAGGTAGCTAAGGCTCTTGAAGATGCTATGCGAAGTCACGGACTAATAAACTAATGCAAATAAAGCTCATCGATAACCCGGTGAAGCTTGCAGAATTCCTCAACGACCGAGAAAACACAGGAAATATCGTAGATAGCGGTGACACATACTTCATCAAGCCTGATGCAGTGTATGTCGGAATCTACGAAGGCGTCCTGCTTGCTGGCGTGCATGAGATCAGAAACTTCTGGCATAGCGTAGTGGAATGCCACTGCATCTATTCTCCTGGATTTCGTGGTGAATACGCTCTGCAAGGCCACCGTTTATTCTGCAAATGGCTTCTCGAAAACTCTCCATTCTTGAACAGCATCACTATGGTGCCCGACACAACAAAATATGGACGATCTTTCATCGCCCTGCTTGGGGCAACCAGAATCGGGCACATGGATGACGCCTATATAAGCAACGGGAAGCCTGTTGGCGTCACTCTCTATCAATTACCGCGCAAGAAATATGAGGAGCTATTAAATGCTAATTCATCAGATTTCCAATAAGCACCTCAGCAAAGCCGTATATCAGAAAGGTGGAGATGGGGGAGCTGGCGCTCAGGCCGAGGTAACTAAGAAGGGCGTACAGTTACAGCGTGAGATGTGGCAAACGAATATGCAGAACCTTGCACCGTTCACGCCACTTGCACAGCAGTACGTTTCACAGTTGCAAAATCTGTCATCACTGCAAGGTCAGGGTCAGGCACTTAACGATTATTACAACTCTCAGCAGTACAAAGACCTCGCTAACCAGGCACGATATCAATCTCTTACTGCGGCAGAGGCAACGGGTGGTCTTGGCTCAACAGCAACGAGCAATCAGCTGGCGACTATCGCGCCAACATTAGGGCAAAGCTGGATGTCAGGACAGATGAATAACTATCAGAACCTGGCGAATATCGGTCTTGGTGCGTTAACAGGCCAGGCAACTGCAGGGCAGAACTACGCCAACAACGTGGGGCAGCTTTATCAGCAACAGGCAAACGCTGCAGCCGCAGGTGCAAACAGACCTTCTGGTACGCAGCAATTTATTTCAGGCGCAGCAACAGGTGCAGCAACAGGCGCAGCAATTGGTAGTGTCGTTCCGGTAATCGGAACAGGCATCGGTGCGCTAGCTGGCGGCATTATTGGCGGCGCTTCAACAATGTTCTGAGGTGAAAAATGGCAACGTGGCAACAGGGTAATGCAGGCGGATTACTTGCTGGTATTGGTTCTGCAAATGTTAACGCGCCTCAGGCTAATGATGCAAATGCTGCTCTTGCCTACATCAGGCAGAACAATGAGGACTTACGTACAGGACGTGACAATATTGGCCTTCAGGCTCTTCAGGGGGCCAGCTCTGTTTTAGATGCTTACAAAAAACAGGAACAGATTCAGCGCCAGAAAGAATTCCAGCAGGCTTATGGACAAGCGTATGCATCAGGCGATCGCAATGCCATGAGACAACTTGCAGCTCAATATCCTGACCAGGTAGATGCTGTGCGCAATGGAATGAAGTTTGTTGATGAAGACCAGCGCAACACCGTTGGAAATCTTGCTGCAGCCGCACGTCTCGCCTCGACATCACCAGAAGCTATGGGAGCATGGCTGCAGAATAACGCTGCCGACCTGCAGAGAGTTGGGCTTGACCCGCGAGAAGTAGCGCAGACATACCAGCAGAACCCGCAGCAGTTCGGTGAATTTGTGGATCACCTCGGAATGGCTGCACTCGGACCGGTTGATTACTTCAACGCTCAGGACAAGATTGTTGGTCAGGCGCTCAATAGAGATAAGTTAAATGAGACTATCCGAAGCAATCAAGCATCAGAGGCTAATACGGTTAGAGGTCAGAATATCACAGCTCGCGGACAGGATATATCAGCCGCAACAGCACGAAGAGGTCAGGATATGGCCATGGAGAGGGCCAATGCCAAAACCGTTAATGGCGCTGGAAATCGTCAGGTACAGCTAGCAGATGGGCGCACAGTTAATGTAGGCGGAAAATTGCATGGCGCCGGGGCTAATGCGTTTTATGAAGGTATAGATGATAACGGGAACATGGTTCGCGTTCCGGCAAGTGCTATTGCTGCACCTCCAACATCTGCTGCTAGCGCTCAAAACTACGCAATGGCCAAGGATATAAATGCCATTCTGGATGTACCAAAAGAGCAGCTAAATGAAAAGCTAGGATTTATGACTGGTATGACTGGTGGAAACGGATCACCTTCTTGGGATGCTGAGGCGCGTAGTAGGTGGAATGGTGGAGAGCAGAGACAGTTATTCAATGCCACCAAACGCATTCAGGGTAAGATGCAGAACCAGGGGATAGCCGCAGCGAGGGATATGGGTGCATCAGGCATCAATACCGTCGCAGAAGCGAAGATGTATTTCCAGGGTATGCCTCAGGTCGATTACTCAAGTCCTGACGCAATGCAGCAGTCACTGAGAGATATTAAGCAATACACAGATAATTATAACCAGCAATATAATGTTGGCATTGGAGTAAAAAATCAGGAAGTATCGAACCAGCAACAAAATATGCAAACTCAGGCCCCACCTCAGGCTCTTCAGGCGCTGCAATCAAACCCATCATTAGCAGCTCAGTTCAAAGCTAAATACGGATATCTTCCTAAAGGGTTTAAATAATGGCTAATTTTTTTGACCAGTTTGATTCAGGCCAGTCACAATTACCTAAGCCAAAAGGGATGTTAGAGGCTGGAAATATAAACATCCATAACCGCCCTGTTGTACACAATCCTGATGGAACAATTAGCACAGTGCGCACTATCTCTATCAATGACGGAACGGGAGAAGTTCTAATTCCTACAGTCAGTGAAGATGGGCGAATTATGTCAGACCGTGAAGCAATGGACACATACGGCAAGACGGGAAAGCACTTTGGGAAATTCGATTCTCCGGAAGATGCTACGGCTTTTGCGCAGAATCTACATAACGAGCAAGCTCAGGAGTATGGGGCACAGGAAAAATCAGGCGCCAACTTCTTTGACCAATTTGATCAGAATCAGCCTACTCAACAACTGCTAGCGCAGCCACAGCAACAAGGTGGATTCCTGTCAGACCTTGGAAATACTGCAGCAGAGACGGGCCGCGGCTTACTTCAGGCTGGCGTTAACATGGCAAACATCCCTGCATCTATGGCTGATGCCGTAGTTAGTGCTGGGGCATGGGCTGGTAATAAGCTTGGTTTAGGGGACGGAACATATCATCCAGCTCCACGAGTCACGACTGAAGGTCTTGCTCAGGATATGGGGTTACAGCAAGGGGCATTAACCCCTCAGACTACTGAAGGGAAAATCTTCGCTGAAGCGCTTCCATACCTAACGCCTGTCGGAGCAGAGCGCATAGCAACACAGGCTCCAACTATTGCCGGAAGATTAGCGCAGGGTGCATCACGATTACTGGCAGAAAACGCCGTGGGTTCAATGGCTGCGAATAGTGAGCAGAATGACCCATCAGCACTGGCGACAGACCTCGGAACTGGTGTTGTATTAGGTGGTGCGATTAATCAGCTTGGGCGAGCAGCAGGGGCTGCATATCGCGGCGTTAAGGGTACCATATCACCAGAGGCACAGCAGGCGATCCGATTCGCTAACTCAGCAGACGCTCCGCTGCATACAACTGACGTTCTTCAGCCTAATTCCCGCGTCGGCCGCATGGCTCAAACCACAGCGGAAAATATTCCTTTTGTTGGCACAAGCTCTATGCGAGCCAATCAACAGGAGGCGAGAAGCCAGTTAGTTGATGAGTTTGCGTCTAGATTTGGTGAATATGATCCATCAATTGTTGTAGGAAGCCTTAAATCAAAATCATCCGGTATTCGTAGGGCTGCTGGTAACAGGCTAGAGCAGGTCCAGAGTGCAATGGCGGGAGTAAATATCCAGCCTAACAGAGCTATTCAGCAAATCGATAAGGAGATCGCAGACCTGCAAAAGCTAGGCGGCGCAGCTGATACAGAAACAATCTCTAAGCTCAAAGTATATAGAGACGAACTTTCAAGAAATGCTGGAGCTAGCGGACCTATGGCGATGGACCTCTCACAGTTAAGCGCCCTGCGCAGCCAGTTCAGACAGGACGTAAAGGGAGAGCGGCAGGCGTTAATAAACAGGTCAGAGGCTGCAGTAAACCGCGTATATAGCGCCATGACAGGAGATATTGACAATGCCATAGGTACAAACCTTGGCAACGATACTCTTCGACGCTATAAACAAGCCAATGCCATTTACGCAGACGAAGCAAACAGGCTTCAAAATACCCGTCTCAAAAATGTAATTATGAAAGGCGATCTGACTCCAGAAGTTGTCAACAATATGCTTTTCAGTAAGAACAAATCTGAGGTTCAGAATCTGTATAACTCCGTAGGTCAGATTGGCCGAGCTCAGATGCGTAACGGAATTATAGGTAAGGCTATGGAGAAATCAGGTGGTTCACCTGACCAGTTCTTGCGGCAGGTAAACCTGATGTCAAACCAGACAGGAATTGCGTTTAAAGGGCGTGATGCTGCATATCTGAAAGGGCTGAAGAACTATCTTGAGTCAACGAAGAGGGCAGGTCAGGCTGGCGTTACAACTCCTACAGGTCAGCAGGCTATTCCATTCATCATGGGAATAGGGACTGTGACAAACCCCGCTTTGTTGGGGGTGGGAGGTGGATATGGATTACTTGCAAGAATGTACGAGAGCGAACCTGCACGTAATGCAATGCTTCGCCTGGCTAATACTCCGCGAGGCTCTACGGCGTTTGAGAAGGCGCTATCTGACGTAGAGCGAGTTGTTAACTCATTCTCTCAGGGTGCCAAATCAGAAGCCTTAAGCGAATAAAAGCTTACCAACCACAACGCCGAATATTAAGAAAGCAAAGTTCAGTAAGTCACGTTCCATAAATCCTCCAATATTTTAACGATTATAACCAATCATAACGCAAAGTCGCGCAAGTTAACTCTTGTGCGGCTTTTACTCGTCTGGAGCAAATGAATGGCTGACGATATTCAAAATATTTTAGTAGGTATGCCAGTAACACCATATACGTTAGCCAGTTCATTTAAGGCTATTGCTAACGGGACGGTATACATTGGCACAAAGGATACCGATCCAACTGTGCCATCAAACCAGATTCAGGTCTATGTTGAAACTGAAACAGGAACGGTTATACCCGTCTCTCAGCCACTAATTATTAACAGTGGCGGGTATCTTGTTTACAGTGGTCAAATTGCAAAGTTCGTTGTATCTGATGAATACTCGATGGCTGTTTATGATGCCATTGGAGTTCAGCAGCATTATTTTCCGGATGTACTGAAATACAACCCGAATACCCTTCGCGATGAGCTGGCACAGAGCGATGGCATGAAGCTCATCGGGCAGAAGGTAAACTACGGAATACCTGTTGGCTCATCCCTGACACAGGGGGTGATGTGGTTATTTGATAAGGTAAAAGGTTATCTGCGAGTAGGTGGTTCCGATCTGGAGCCTCTTGATGACGAGAAGAACTTCTGGCGAGGGCTTCCATCGAGAAACTCATGGGGAAACCCAGCCATGATTGGCGACTACTCCGTATCTTTTAACAGAAATGGTGCGTCATTCGCGGTATACACCACAACTTTCGGACATGACTGCGTTACGTATGGTGTTGCATCGCTTGCCGGCGGTGCAGGGTGCGCCACTGGTAACCCTGACGATATTACCTCACCGAACGCGGAAGGTTATTGCTCATTTGCTTTTGGCAAGAATGTTATAGCTCTCGGAGCTAAATCTGCAGCCCTGTGCGAAGAGGTAGAGGCAAAATCGCGCGCCTCATTTGCAGCAGGGTATTTCACTCAGGCCAGGGCTGGATTCACATCAGACCCGGGAGGAGTGGCAAGCGATGGCATTGGCGCAACGGCGTTAGGTTATTCAACTCGCGCAGCAGGAGATGGAGCATTTGCCGTTGGTCGTTATGCCCAGGCTTATGGTGGTGCGATCGCTATAGGTTCCGGGATTAATTCCGGCAACCAGGCTGTAAACTCAAGCACTAAGTCCGTGGCAATCTTTGCCAATTCTGTCGTTCCTGCAATAACGGCAAAGGCGGCAGGTGGTGGCGTTACAGACATGCCGTTCGTTGGCGTTCATACGTTAGACCCAAAAGAGCCATTGGATGTTGCGATGCCAAACGGCACTAACGCAGCCTTCAGAATAACAGGAAGTGGCGGCGCAAAAATAAAGCTTCAGGGAACATCTAACTCAGATACAGGGCTCGACATAGCCTCTCTTGAATGGACCAGCACCAACGGAGGGAGCGCGGTAGGAACATTGAAGATTAACATGAATAACGGAGCGCAGAGTATTGAACTATCAGCTGATGGAATGGTGGCTCTGAAAAATGTTAAAACACTGGCTGAAATATCCGGTGCCCCTGCGGGCACCATCTATAAAGATGCGTCAAACTTCCTGAAAATTGTGGTTTAAGAGAAGTCATCGCCAAGGAAGGCAGTCAAAAGCGCTTCTGCAATCACCCTGTGACCAAGATCGGCAGGGTGGTTAGCGCCATTACCTGTAATAGCGTAAATGTTTTTGCGCTGAAGCATCTGAACCCAGACGTTTGTTATATCGACAAATGTCACATGATTGTATTTGAGAGATAATTTTTTAAGCTCTTCGCTGTATAGGGGGAAATACTCTTTCTTCGGCAGCACCCATTCAGGATTAGGAAGGGTAGAAGAAAGCAGTACGATACGCGCATGCTTATTTTTGCTTTTAATATTTTTTATCAAAGCATCGATACTGAAGAAATACTCTTTCGGTGGCAAATCATTCGAGTCGTTCATGCCAAATGAAATTATATAAACATCAGAATCTAGCTTTGTGAGCCTTCCGTCAGTGCTGTAATATGCGTTATTAGAGGTCCATCCCGGCACCGATGGGTTGTAGTAACGATATTTGCCACCCTTCATCATAGACATGTAAGCAGACACCAGTCCGACATATGGTGGCTGGTGCGGTTCTGAGTATATGTCGCTGGCATTCGCACCGAAAGTAATGCTATCCCCGTAATACGTCACCTTCATTTCCTGCAGGCTTTTAACGTAATTACGTAAGTCTGTAACCCCGCCACTCATTTTCAGGTAAAGGCGATCTGCCTTCTTGTAAGACGCAGAAATCTGATATTTCTGGTATTCAGTCGTAACGTTGATGTTAAAGTTTTTGTCTTCTTTCAGCGGCTTGTTAAATCCTGATTTGGCTACCTGGATGGCAGAGCCATCAGGAATTGCTATTTTGCCGCCTGATACCTTGAAATCGGTACCGTTATGATAGAGCTCACCGGTTGTCTGATTGAACATCATGACCGGCCCGGATGGCCTGAATAGCAGTCTTTCGCTTTTAAAATCCTCAGATGCGTAAATAGTATCCGAATAAACGAATTCCCCGCCAAAGAAAGAAGGGTGAATATTAAACTTATTCACAATGTAGTTGCTGCACTTTACATCCGTGCACGTCGTGTAGTCATCGGGTGCAGCTGGTATTTCAGCTGTGGCACCAAATGACACAGACAATAGTGAAGCAATAATTAATTTTTTCATTTAGCTTTTCCGTATGCTTTTTTCTTTATCCAGCCATTAACAGGCTTTTCAATAAACTTATAGCAGGCAAGGGCGATAACCTGGCAGTAGATGTAATAGACGATAACATAAGGAACTATGCTCACTGTCTTATCGAGGCCAAGTTGCGTCCAGATAAACAGAAATACCGGTGCTGAGATACCATGAGACAGGTACAGGCTATACGAGGAATCACCAAGCAGCAGGAAGGTGCGGTTATGAGGAATGACTCCCTCAAGGCTCAGAGCCGACCAGACAATCACGAACGCTGGGATGCCCCATGTGAGCAGCCGGGAATAATCGTTATAAGCGAAAACACCCGAGTTAGCGAATGCAAAAAGCGGAAAGAAAGAAGCGATGCCAATCCACGCCAACCACGTCGGCAGGACGCATCCTGCTGAGTACATGCGGTAAAGATACATACCGAGGATGAATTCGATAAACATCTGGCTGGATAGCGTTACCAGAACCTTACTTTCTCCGTGAGCCAGCGCGTTACCTGCACCGAAAACTACCAGGGCACATACTGAATAAAATTCGAGGGAGTTGGCTTTCTTTATGCCAATCGCAAGCAGGCCGGCAAGCAGGAAATAGAACAGGAATTCAAACTGCAAAGTCCAGCCGATTCCAAGAATTGGTGGCTTGTCAAAGTTCATGAACGTCATCGTTTTGATGATCCACATGAGGTCTAGCCGCGAGCCGTTGAAGATATATGCAAAATCTGCAGTAGGTTGGGATATGGCACCAGAATCAACCAGCCATGATATGAACACAACCACTAGTGTTGCCACAAGGTACAACGGCCATATGCGAGTAATGCGGCGCTTTATGAAACCCAGCGGCGTTAATTTTGGCGTCATGCCATCCTTATAGAGGCCTCCGTAAATGATGTACGGCATTATAAAACCACTGATGATGAAAAATATGTCAACGCCAACACCGCCAAGGTTTGTTATCTGTGGGGTGATGCCATAAACGGCAAGGTTTGCGTGAGCATAAATCACGAGGAAGGCGGCCAGGAACCGCAGATACTGGATGTTGGCAATCATCATCAACTTTCTTGTCTGTTAAAAGGCGAGTGATTTTAACAGTTAAGAGGAATCTGATCATTCTGTTTGCAAAAGCGACTTGATCGGCGTCACCGATCGATAATACTGTATGCATATACAGTTACTATCGGAGGTGAGTTATGGGATTCCCGAGTCCAGCACAAGACTATGTCGAACAGCGCATATCGCTTGACAAGCGCATCATCACCAGGCCAGCGGCGACATACTTCATGCGGGCCGGTGCGACACATTATCGTGAAGGCATCCTCAATGGTGCTCTCCTCATTGTTGATGCATCGCTGAGTCCGTGTGATGGCTCATTGCTGGTTTGCAGAATGGAGGGTGAGCTGAGGATAAAGCGATACCGCACTCATCCAAAGCATCACCTGGAGGATTTGCAAACAGGTAGGCGCGAAGAGATACCTGCATATGATGACGGCACGAGCCCGGATGCAATATTTGGTGTGATCACCTACATCATCAACGATGCACGTTCTGGTGAGTTTGATGATTGTCCGGTGATGTGATGGGGCATATATGGGGCAAAAAATTAGCGCAAAACAACTCAATCACACAGATGGTGATGATTCGTCTTGCGCTAACACTTTGCTTTTTACCTGCTTACTATCTACATACTCATACTTTCATTTTTTGCACCTTTAAATTATGGACTTTCAGCTTTACTCGCTGGGGGCAGCCCTGGTCTTTCACGAGATCTTCTTCCCGGAACAGTCAGCCGCGATGGCGCTGATCCTCGCGATGGGGACCTACGGCGCAGGCTATATCGCACGCATTGTCGGCGCCTTTATCTTCGGCAGGATGGGCGACAGCATTGGTCGTAAGAAGGTGCTGTTTATCACCATCACCATGATGGGGATCTGCACCACGCTGATTGGCGTCCTGCCAACCTATGCGCAGATCGGAATTTTTGCCCCGGTTCTGCTGGTGACGCTGCGCATTATTCAGGGGCTCGGGGCCGGGGCGGAGATTTCCGGGGCCGGGACCATGCTGGCGGAGTACGCGCCGAAAGGCAAACGCGGCATCATCTCCTCGCTGGTGGCGATGGGCACTAACTGCGGAACGCTGAGCGCCACGGCGATCTGGGCGGTGATGTTCTTTGCCCTCGACCGTGAAGAGCTGATTGCCTGGGGCTGGCGCGTGCCGTTCCTCGCCAGCGTCGTGGTGATGATCTTCGCCATCTGGCTGCGTATGAACCTGAAAGAGAGCCCGGTGTTTGAGAAAGTTAACGATGCACAAACCGCGCAGCCGGACACCTCGCTCGGTTCAATGGTGAAAAGTAAATCCTTCTGGCTGGCGACCGGCCTGCGGTTTGGTCAGGCGGGCAACTCGGGACTGATCCAGACGTTCCTTGCCGGATATCTGGTCCAGACGCTGCTGTTCGATAAAGCCATCCCTACCGATGCGCTGATGATAAGCTCCATTCTCGGGTTTATCTCCATTCCGCTGCTGGGCTGGCTTTCCGATAAAGTGGGACGCCGTCTGCCGTACATTATCCTCAATATCTCCGCCATTCTTCTCGCGTACCCGATGCTGTCGATCATCGTCGATAAGAGCTATGCGCCGGGGACAATCATGCTCTCTATCATCGTTATCCATAACTTCGCCGTGCTGGGGCTGTTTGCGCTGGAAAATATCACCATGGCGGAGATGTTTGGCTCGCGAAATCGCTTTACCCGCATGGCTATCTCGAAAGAGGCGGGCGGTCTGGTAGCGGTGGGCTTTGGTCCAGTACTGGCGGGGATCTTCTGCAATATGACCGGCTCCTGGTGGCCGATTGTCGCCATGCTGGTGGCCTATTCCGTGATTGGGCTGGTCTCGGCGATCCTGATGCCGGAAGTGCGCGACCGTGATTTGAGCGCGGCGCAAGACGCAGCGGAGTCCGCACCAGAAGAGAGCGTGGGTTACGGCGCGGTCTCCTCGCGACGCTAATGGTTTATAGCTTTCGTGACTTATCACACAACTTTGTGTTTATGTCACACCACATGAGCAAAAGTTAATATAAATCAAAATATCAAACGGCAGTATCAGTATGGTTGATGGCAGTTATTTTTTTACCCCAACTGCCATTCTAGTTGGTGTAGTCAGCAGGCGCTGCCGCTTCAGAAGGCGCGGCAGCGATCCACAGCTTTCTAATTAACGAGTCTTAATAATGGAAAACACCTTATTACAGGCCAACGCGACGCTGCCTCATTACGATCGCGACAGCCTTAAAGCACGCATTGTACATTTAGGCTTCGGCGCTTTTCACCGCGCGCATCAGGCGGTGTATGCCGACATTCTTGCCGCTGAGCACGGCAGCGACTGGGGCTACTGTGAGGTTAACCTGATTGGCGGCGAGCAGCAGATTGCCGATCTGAACGCGCAGGATAATCTTTATACCGTGGCGGAGATGTCTGCCGATGCATGGACATCCCGCGTGGTTGGCGTCGTCAAAAAGGCCCTCCACGCGCAGGTTGACGGGCTGGAGACCGTGCTGGCAGCGATGTGTGAACCTCAGGTGGCGATTGTCTCGCTGACCATCACCGAGAAAGGGTACTGCCACTCACCGGCGACGGGGCAACTGATGCTCGATCACCCGTTTATCGTCGCCGACCTGCAAAACCCGCACCAGCCGAAATCCGCGCCGGGCGTGGTGGTGGAAGCGCTGGCGCGTCGCAAAGCGGCGGGTCTGCCCGCGTTTAGCGTGATGTCCTGCGACAACATGCCGGAGAACGGCCACGTGATGCGCAATGTGACCTGCGCGTACGCCCGTGCGGTAGACGGCGAGCTGGCGGACTGGATCGAGGCTAACGTCACCTTCCCGTCAACCATGGTGGACCGCATCGTGCCGGCGGTTACGGCCGATACGCTGGATAAAATTGAGCAGCTTACCGGCGTGCGTGACCCGGCGGCAGTAGCCTGTGAACCGTTCCGCCAGTGGGTAATCGAAGACAACTTTGTGGCAGGACGTCCCGAGTGGGAAAAAGCCGGTGCCGAGCTGGTGTCAGACGTGATCCCGTTTGAAGAGATGAAGCTGCGCATGCTCAACGGCAGCCACTCGTTCCTGGCGTACCTGGGCTACCTGGCCGGATACCAGCATATCAACGACTGTATGGAAGATGAGAACTACCGCCTCGCCGCCCACGTGCTGATGCTTCACGAGCAGGCCCCCACGCTGAAAGTGAAGGGCGTTGATTTAGGCCGCTATGCCGATCTCCTGATTGCCCGCTACAGCAACCCTGCCCTGCGCCATCGGACATGGCAAATCGCAATGGACGGCAGCCAGAAGCTCCCGCAGCGTATGCTGGACTCCGTGCGCTGGCACCTGGTGCACCAGAAACCTTTCCCGCTGCTGGCGCTGGGTGTGGCTGGCTGGATGCGTTATGTCGGGGGCGTGGACGAGCAGGGTAACGCCATTGACGTGAGCGATCCGCAGCTGGCGGTGATTCAGGCGGCGGTGAAGGGAAGTGCGGAAGGGGAAAGTCGGGTTAACGCGCTGCTCGGCATTGAGGCCATCTTTGGTAAAGAGTTACCGCAGGAGCCGCGCTTTGTTGCTGCGGTGATGACCGCGTACCGGTCGTTGCTGCAACAGGGCGCGAAAGCAACCGTGGCGCAGTACGCGTCCCAACGGTAATTCAGCACATGCCGCCGCGCGCGGCGGCATGTCTGCGCACAGCTTAGTGCATCCCCAGGCGAATCAGCTCAATCGGCTCAAACTTACCTTCGCATCCTTCCACTTCAACCGTTTTGCTGCGGCGCACCTGCGCGGCATCCAGCCCGTCGCTGTGGATCGCTTTAATCACGCCAGTTTTGCCCGTGCCGCTAATCATGACGCGGCTGCCGGTGGTGATTGCATTGCGGTTACGGTCGTATGTCATCATGGTATATTCTCCTCTCTAACCTGTTCGTTACGGCCCTATTTCAGGTTTGCCGTTCACGGGGCATATAAATACGCCTGTCCGCGCTTCATGTTTTTGTTTTTGATCAAACTCACACTTTTTTCTTTATTTCGTCGGGCGCTGACGGTTCGGGACAGTAATTTACAAAGCAGACCGTTATTTTCATTAACTGATAGTTTCGACAGGGAAGCGTTGAGGGTTGGTTTATATTCCCGATGTCATTCTGGGTGCAGGAAATAACCCTTCATCGGAATAAGGAGTCAGGCTTATGTATAAGAGCATTTTGATGCCTGTAGACGTGTTTGAAATGGATTTGAGCGACAAAGCGGTTCGCCACGCGGCAAACCTGGCGAAGGCAGAGGGCGCGTCGATTACCCTGGTCAACATTCTGCCAGCCAGCAGCCGGTCTCTGCTGCGCGGGTTCAACGCCGATATTAAAAAGTTTGAAGAGTATATGACCGCAGAGTCCGGCAAGAAAATGAACGAGTTAAAAAGACTGTTCGATATCGCCCCGGAGAATATTCACAGCATGGTGCGTTTTGGCAACGTTCGCGATGAAATTATCAAGCTGAGCAAGGAGGGGGAATATGATGCGATTGTCATCGGGTCGAAAAACCCGAGCATCACCACTCATCTGCTGGGTTCAAATGCGGAATCTATTCTGCGCTACGCGACGATCCCGGTGTTAGTTGTTCGTTAATCAGGTCGCCGCGCCCGAAAGGGGCGGCGAATATTACTCTTCGCTAAACCACTCGCTATTTTCCTGACGAATAAGCTGCACGGATTCGCTGATTTCCTGCAGATGCAGCGTCATCGCTTTTTCCACGCCGTCCGGGTCGCGTTTTTCCAGCGCGCTGAAAATATCATGATGCTGTCGGAGCAGCATTTCCGGCGGGGAGACGTGATCGAGGCTCATGTAGCGCACGCGGTCAATGGTGGCCTTGATGTTCTCGATGGTGTCCCAGGCCAGCTGACAATCCGCGATCTGCGCCAGTTTCTGGTGGAATTCATCATCAAGCTGGAAGAAGTCATTGAGCTGCTTGCGGTCAATCGCAATACGCTGCTGGTGCAGGTTCTGCTCAAGCTGGTAACACTGGTTGTCGTTGATAAGCGTTGCGGCACGGCGCGCCACCGCACATTCAATGGCCTGGCGAACGAAACAGCCGTTGCGTACCTGAGAGAGTGATATTTTGTTCACGTAGCTGCCGCGCTGCGGGCGGATCTGAATCAGCCCGTTCTCGGCAAGCTTAATAAACGCTTCACGCACCGGCTGACGGGAAACGTCAAAACGCACGGAGACCTCTTTTTCTGAAAGCGGCGTTCCCGGTGGGATCAGGCAATGGACAATATCACGTCGCAAAATGCGATAGATTTGCTGGTTTACGGGCTGGGTGGGATTGAGTTGCGATTCAGCGGCCATGAGTTGTCATTTCTCAGAGAGTTAGCCTGAACATACTACCATTCTTTTAGGGCCCGAAACAGACCCGGCCCGCAGGCCGGGAAGGGCTGATTTAGCCACGATGGACGCTAAGTCCGGCAAAACTCTGGCTGACTGGCATCATTTCTACGGTATTGATGTTGACGTGTTTTGGCAGCGTCGCCACCCACCAGACCGTTTCGGTCACATCTTCCGGCGTCAGCGCGTTAGCATTTTCGTAGGTTTTGCCCGCTTTCGCGTCATCGCCTTTGAAACGCACGTTGGAAAACTCGGTGCCGCCCACCAGACCCGGCTCGATATCGGTGACGCGAATGGCGGTGCCGTGCAGATCGGTACGCAGGTTAAGGCTGAACTGGCGCACAAACGCCTTCGTCGCACCATAGACGTTGCCGCCCGCGTAAGGCCAGCTCCCGGCGGTGGAGCCAATATTGATAATGTGGCCGCGGTTGCGCTCGACCATGCCAGGCAGCACCGCGCGGGTCATATAGACCAGCCCTTTGTTATTGGTGTCGATCATGTTTTCCCAGTCTTCCACGCTGGCTTTGTGTGCGGGCTCCATGCCCAGCGCCAGACCGGCATTGTTGACCAGCACGTCGATGGCGCGCCACTCGGCAGGCAGGTTGGCAATCATCTCTTCAATGGCCGCGCGGTTACGCACGTCCAGCTGCGCGGTCAGGATGCTGTCGCCTAATTCGTCCTTCAGCTCCTGCAGGCGCTCCTGACGACGGCCCGTGGCAATAACCTTGTGCCCGTTGGCGACGAAGCGACGCGTGATGCTTTCACCAAAACCTGCCGTTGCCCCGGTAACTAAAATAATCATCTCACTGTTCCTCAACGCTTTTTGTGTTGTACTAACATAGCACGGCCGCAGAGGGTGCGTTAAGGCAACATTTGTATGACGGCGTTGCAGGGGATGGCGGCCTGGCCTACTCTGGGAGGATACCCGTACTCAGGAGCGAAAGATGACGGCCACGAATCCCTTTTTTGACATCAGCCTGCTGCCTTACCAGGCCCCCCATTTTGATGAAATCAACGATAGCCACTATCGCCCGGCCTTCGATGAAGCGCTTCGCCAGAAGCGGGCGGACGTTGACGATATTGTGTCTCAAACTGCTGCGCCGGACTTCACCAACACCGTGCTGGCGCTGGAGAAAAGCGGCGCTTTGCTCTCGCGCGTCAGCAGCGTGTTCTTCGCCATGACCTCCGCGCACACCAATGCGTACCTGCAGGAGCTTGAGGAGCAATTCTCCACCGAGCTTGCCGCGCTGGCGAACGATATCTGGCTGAATGACGTGCTTTTCGCCCGCGTGGAAAGCGTCTGGCAGGACCGTGCCGCGCTGGACGCCGAATCCCGTCGGCTGGTCGAGGAGACGTATCAGCGGTTTATTCTGGCCGGCGCGCGCCTCAATGAAACGGAAAAAGCCGAGCTGAAGGCGCTGAATACCGAGGCGGCGACCCTGACCAGCCAGTTTAACCAGCGTCTGCTGGCTGCCGATAAAACGGGCGGGCTGGTGGTGGATTACGCGCACCAGCTTGATGGGCTCAGCGCCAGCGAGATCGCTGACGCGGCGCAGGCTGCCGCAGAGCGAGGGTTAAACGATCGCTGGCTGATCCCGCTTCTGAACACGACTCAACAGCCCGCGCTTTCGGCGCTGCGCAATCGTCAGACCCGCGAAAACCTGTTCAACGCGGGCTGGACGCGGACCCAGAAAGGGGATGAAAACGACACTCGCGAGCTGATCCTCCGCCTTACGGCGCTGCGCGCCCGGCAGGCCCGCCTGCTGGGCTTTGACGATTACGCCAGCTGGAGTATCGCCGACCAGATGGCGAAAACCCCGGACGCCGCGCTGGAATTTATGCGCGGTATTGTGCCCGCCGCCCGCGCCCGGGCGGAGCGCGAGCAGGCCGATATTCAAAACGTCATTGATGACGAGCAGGGCGGTTTCACCGCGCAGGCCTGGGACTGGGCTTATTACGCCGAGCGCGTGCGTCAGGCAAAATATGCCCTCGATGAATCGCAAATCAAACCCTATTTTGCGCTCAATACCGTATTGCACGATGGCGTATTCTGGGCCGCAAGCCAGCTGTTTGGCATCCGGTTTGTGGAGCGCTTCGATATCCCGGTGTATCACCCGGACGTCCGCGTCTGGGAAATTTTCGACCACACCGGTGAGGGCATGGCGCTGTTTTACGGCGACTTCTTTGCCCGCGATTCCAAGCAGGGCGGTGCGTGGATGGGGAATTTCGTCGAACAATCCTTCGAGCTTGCTGCCCGTCCGGTGATCTACAACGTCTGTAACTACCAAAAACCGGCTAACGGCGGCGTCGCGCTTCTCTCCTGGGATGACGTGATCACCCTGTTCCACGAGTTTGGCCATACGCTGCACGGCCTGTTTGCCAGCCAGCGTTTCGCCACGCTTTCCGGGACCAATACGCCGCGCGATTTCGTTGAATTCCCGTCGCAGATCAACGAACACTGGGCCAGCCATCCGCAGGTGTTTACCCACTACGCCCGCCATTACGAAACCGGTGAACCGATGCCGGACGCGCTGCGTGAAAGCATGCTCAACGCGACCCATTTCAACAAGGGTTATGATATGACGGAGCTGCTGGCTGCCGCGCTGCTGGACATGAACTGGCACGGGATTAGCGAAGCCGTTTCGAGCGTAGAAGCGTTTGAAGCGGCAGCACTGAAAAAAGAGGGACTGGATCTGCCCGCCGTACCGCCGCGCTATCGCAGCAGCTATTTTGCCCATATTTTCGGTGGCGGCTACGCGGCGGGATATTACGCCTATCTATGGACGCAAATGCTGGCGGACGATGGCTATCAGTGGTTTGTTGAACAGGGCGGCTTAACCCGTGAAAACGGGCAAAAATTCCGCGAGGCGATTTTGTCCCGTGGTAACAGCACGGATTTAGCTGAGCTGTATCGCATCTGGCGCGGGCACGATCCGAAGATTGAACCGATGCTGGAGAATCGCGGGCTGAGCGAATAGAGTCAGTCTCGTCAGAAAAAAGAACCGGGCTTTACGCCCGGTTTTTTATACGTCTGTAACAGCTTCAGCCAAAAAAAGTCTTAATATGCATTCTTTATAAATAAAATGGTGACGTTAAACGTCACTCCGGTCGGTATATTTAATTTACCGGGTTTAGGTAGTAAAAGAGTTAATGATTAATAATTTGATCTGGATTGGAGAAATCAAATATTCTTTAACCTCAGGTTTTTAGCTATAAATTTTTGTTATTTTGTGCCGATAATGAAAGTGGCATAAAAATCGACGTAGTAGCAGTTAAGAAGGCGAAAGATGACCCTACCTCTGAACAATCCGGGCTTCACCGATAACGAGCCTTCTAAAGGCCTGATAAATAAAACCTTTACCTATATTGTAACGTTGTTGATAAGTATTTTTATTGCGGCAATAATTTCTCTGCTAATAATAAAAGATAATGTGAATGAAATCAGCGACACGCACGATGAATTTTTGTTAAGGAAAGCACTCGATACCCGCCAGGAAAGCATGCGAAGTCATTTGAAAGACAATGCCGAGTGGGGAGATGCCTACAAACATCTTCATCTGAACACTGACGTTCACTGGGCATGGGATAAGCAGAACCTGGGTAAATCCCTGTATGACAACTTTGGCTACGAAGGGGTGTTTGTTCTCTCTCCAGAAGGGAGCACGCGATACAGCGTGGTTGACGGGAAACTGAAGCTTCTGGATCTGGAGCGCTGGTTAGATAAAGCAACAAAAGACCATTTACTGCGTGAAACGAGCATCAAAAATGGATCGCCGGTTTCTATGCTGGCGCTTATCGATTCCGTTCCGGCGATTGTTTCTGCGCAATGGATAACGACGGGTGATGATACGAGCGTGCAGTCCTTACCGGGGAAACCTTCGACAATGGTGTTTATAGACAAGTTAACGGCTAAAAAACTCCTCACGATTGGGCAGGATGCCGGTATCCAGAACGTTCGTACTTCTCCCGCTACGGTCACTTCTCAAATAAATAATCAGACAGAATTTACCTTAAGCACCCAGAATGGGGATGTGAAAATTATCTGGGACGGTGAAAATCCCGGCCAGGCGTTAATAATTTATTTTTTGCCATTACTCATTCTTTCAGTCGTTCTGACGGTATCGATGACGGTTATATTAATGCGCCATATTATGCACAAGGCGAGAATGCTTGATGAAAATACTTTTCTCCTCGAGCAGGCGCAGTTGAATCTTATTACAAGTGAAAAACGATTCCGGGACGTCAGTGAAACAACCAGCGACTGGTTCTGGGAAACAGATTTATCGTTAAGGATAACATGGCTATCGGGGCGTTTTTCTACAATAACGGGATATGAAAATAGCAAATGGATAGGCCGCAGGCTGGATGAACTTTTTCCGTCGACAAGCGGATTATCACATGACTGTGCCAGGCAGCGGGACTTAACCGAACGCTTTGAATTTAAAAACTGCCCTTATACTCACGCGCAACAAACCACGTCATATTGCACGCTTCTGGCAAAATTTTCTGCTCAGCCTGATGGAACGGTGGTGTTGC
>Ga0207713_1000329_pt1 | contig 53249 bp, 69 predicted proteins | sample KBSS64metaG_FD_184404 | JGI IMG/M metagenome (GOLD analysis project Ga0207713, IMG submission 184404) | Switchgrass rhizosphere microbial communities from Kellogg Biological Station, Michigan, USA - KBS S6-4 metaG (SPAdes) (version 2) | ecosystem: Host-associated > Plants > Roots > Rhizosphere >...
AGATAAGAATATTTAAAAAGATGAATGCGAAATTGTTAAGCCTATGAAGTTAAAAATTTTAACCATTACAATAAGCACCGTATTACTACTTGGTGGGTGCACAAAACAAACAGAACCTGAAGCTGCTGAAGTTGACTATAAAGCCCAATTTGAAGAATCTGACCGTAAAATTGGTGAGTTTTTAGATCAATTGGATAATCCAAATATACCGCAAGAGGTTAAAGTCAAAATCTTGTGTCATGACTATCCAGAAGTTTATAAAACCCAATATATGCCCGCATTAATAAAAATTTCACCAAAACCTTATACCGAAGAAAAATTGTTGTCAGATTTGAAAAATGCAACTGACTACTACAAAGATGCCTTTGCGATTAGGTGTAACCAATAAATTAATTTATGTTTAAAATCTCAAAAAATCCGATAAGTGTGAATTGATTGGCATTATTGAATTGTGATAAATTTCATTTTGTCTTTATAGTTGCTAATTTAGGGGGGGGAGATATGGAAATCTTGAAATTCTTACAGAGTTTTAATACGGTCGGTACATACTTAACAATTGCTTCAACCGTTTTAGCTGGGCTTATTCTTTATTTTTACGTGATTAATCCAGCGTGATCTTTTAAAAAGAAATAGTAAGAAATCTGCTATTTCTTTTTTAATAATTAAATTCTGTTATTCATTTTAAACTATAAAAATAAGGTAGGGTCATGAAGTTTACATTGTTTCTTCTTAGTTTTTTAGCGTTAGGTTGTCATGCGGACGAAAACGTAAGTGATCCCGAGATTTGTAATGTAGTGAAAAAAGTTGCTTATACTGTCATGGAGGCCCGTCAACAAAAAGTTCCATCTCAAGACTTGCAAAACATAGCGAATGGTCTAGAAGATCCTAAAGCAAAACAACTTTATCAGGATTTAATTAATTCGGCTTACTCTGCCAAAGTATTCAAAACCAGTTTCTTTAAAAGAAAAGCAATAGAAGATTTTCAAACAGCTTGGTATGAAGAGTGTCTTAATAGAAATGAAAAATAATATGATAGAGGTCTAGGGTAAATTAATAGCGTAACAGGGTAATTTAATGTTTAAAAAGGAATTTTAGACTGACAGGTCTGTATGAAAGACTAAATTAAAATAAATATTTTGAATTTTTCTTAAAGTTAAAACTAAATGCTCCGAAGATGCCGCTGCATGTGTCGTTACCCTGAACCCGATGAGTTCTCGGGTGAAAGTGATTTTATAGCAATATGAAACGATATTATACTATATACAATGACATGAAAAGTGTTTTCAAGCTTTTGTATTTAAATCAAAATACCTGAAACAATACTAAAGCGTGTGTCATGATACGATAATATAATTTAATTGCCTACTATCTGCCTATTTCTTCAATTCTGCCTATTTTTATGTGTTTTTAGCCTATTGTTTGCCTACTAAATTTTTACAATAAAAAAGGCGGTTAAACCGCCATTTGTGATGTTGATTGAATGCGTCGTCGTTCAATATAAGCTAAAACATCAGCTTTTTTATAAATAATTTTTCGATAGTGAACTTTTGCAAAGGGAATGCCGCCACCTTCACAGCGCTTTTTCTGCAACCAAGAAGTCGAAACATCAAGTATTGCCGCAAGTGATTCTGGTGAAAATTCTTCATCATCATTTGCGGCATTGAATTTATCAATCTCAGCTTGTTTATTAACACCTTTCACTTCTTTCATTCACGCCACCATTCTATAAATACGTTTAACTTCATGATTCAGCTCATCCATCGCGGAACGACCTTCTTTGAAATACTTCAAAAGCATTAACTTGTAGCGCTCTTGAGCTGCTTTGTTCATCTCACCTTCATTAGTCACAGTAATGGTGGCTTTATTACCTTTAATAAGGTTCACGCCGTGAGTTGTACCTCTACCGCGATAACCTGCATTCACATTGAAAACAATGAACTTCTCGAAAAGCTGCTGGGGTAGCAGCTTTGGTTCGAAAAGAAACTCAGGAATATTCTCTTTCGACATTAGAATGTTTCCCCCAGTAAGTAATCAGGTTCATTTGAAGCAGCGTTCAACTGAGCACGGCGTTTTTTGGCCATGTTCCACAAAGTTTTATGAACATCATGATGGCGTGAAGGAATTTCGAGTTCTAATTCCTCAAGCGTCTTTATATCTACTGCATGTTGGAGTCTGACAATTAAAGGTGATAGCCCATCTTCTTGCTGTCTTGTTTGCTTCAACTCGGAAAGGCGTTTATGCATTTCAGTCAATAAAGGCTTGCGTTGTTCTTCAGTCCATTTTGAGGTGTAAGTAATAACGCTATTAACTTCCTCTGGTGTATGTGCATTTTGAACACTCTGAAGTAAATCATCATAGTTATTAGGCTTTATAGCTGACTCAACAGAAGGCTGAATTAACAGATCCTCAGAAGCAGTGACATTAGTTTGTTCGGTGATAACAATTGCTGGTTGAGCTTCTGCTGCAACAATTTCAGTAGGTTTTTCAGTTATTGCTGGTAGTTCAGCTTTAACTTGCTTACTTTTTTGACCTCTAGGTTTATCTTTAGTGACGTCTATTACTTGAATATCAGTAATCATATTGCCAAAAGCTTTACCAATTGCTTGAAGTTGAAGTTTTGCATTTTCTTCATCAAGCTGGGCAAATCCATTACCAACACTTAGACATGTTTCACCATGTTTAGAGTTATAAGTAGTACGCAAGATGTGTGAAGGCATAACAATATAGATATCTTGGCCATCTTTTAAATCATGTGGTTCAACAGGCTTTGTAAATTGAATTTCAGCCAAAACAGTTGTTTCGCGTTGGATGCAAAACTCATAATTTGGTTGCGCAAATACTGTAGCAGGGAATTGCCCTAAGTCGCTAAATTCAAGCATATCTCCAATGGGTCTACACATAACTGTGAATCCATTTAGAAGAGCATCAAATGCTTCAGTTGCAGTGATTAAATTATTCATGCTGTCATCCCCGTTTTAGCCAATGTTTCAATTTCTTGTTTAACTGCTGGTAGTTTTGCCGCTTCAATTTGAGTTAGGGCATCAATACCGAAATGCTCACAAACTGTTTTCACATCGAGGCCGCGCTCACCAATGAAGTTCTGAAGCTCATCTCTTTGTTGGTCGGAGATAGCATTAAATTCTGGTGGACTAATCCATACACCGCGTTCTTTATCAAACGTGCAATTCAAGGCTTTTGAGCGCATCAACATTGCTTGGCGCATGTTCTGGTAATACATATGTTCTTTATCAAGCGACTCAGTTAATTGATTTAAATCACCAGCATGCTCGGCTTCTTCACAGCTTTGCTTCCAGTTCTCAAATTCTTCTTGAGCTTTGGCAGTAGCTAATTGTGCAGGTGTCAGGGTATTAATATGTTCCTTCGCTTGGGTGATAAGATCGGCCAAGAAAGTTGGATTAGATTTAAGATCTGGAACCCACACTTCACCAGTTTCACCGCCTAATGCACCTGAGTTTTTCGCATGATGGGTAGGAGAAGGTTTGAAACTAATGACACGGGCGTTTTTACCTTCACCCGTAGTAACAGTGGTTAGATAACCCATAATGTCGGCGATACGGTAAAGCTCATTACGGTTTTTACCGCCTAGATCTGGACGATAAATAATTTGATCACCGTTTTGATCTTCAGAAGCATGGGCAATGAACACCACATCTTTACCAAGGCTTATCAATGTATTGATGTATTGCTTGAATGTCTGGTTAGCTAGACCTTGCGCTTTAAGCTTTAATGCACCATCTTTTTGACGGTTGTTCGCCGTGAGTAATAAATGAGTTTTAATGCATTCAAGCATTGCGCCTACAGTATCAATAACAATTGTTTTATAAGGTGCAAGGTCTTGTGGTGTTAGATCAGCAATATCTTTCCATTGTTGGACCTGAACAACTGCACCGCGACGAAGTTCACCAGTACGGTGAGCACCACGGTCAAAGTCGAATGAAATAGCTTTGTCCGCTGTAAAACCCATAGACGTTTTACCTAAACCTGGATCAGCGTATAGGTACACAATAATTGCTTGAACCAACAAAGTTTGGTCAGCAGTAATAATAGGTAGAGCCATTTTTATTATCCTTATCTTGAGCCAGTGAAGCCGCGAGAGCGCTTATAGTTTTTGCGGTCATGTGACGGAATATGTGAGCCGCCTAGATCTTTAGCTAGTTGCTTAGAGCGCTGGAGTCTAATTTCTTGAGTTAGAACTTCCCAAACTGCTGGGCTATCTTTTTTAAATTGCTCAACATTTAAAGGGGTCTTAACTTCTTTGATGATTTTGTAAAGAACGGTGCCATTAGCGTTTGAAGCAAATACTTGCCAGCCTATGCGAACTGAGTAGAGACCTTTTTCATCACGACCTAAATATGACTTGTAGCCGTCAGGGTGTTTTTTGAAATTAGTCATGATTAAGCCTCCACCAACTTATTACGTTCGATGAAGCCTTTAAGCAGGGCATTGATATTGCGGTGATCGTTGTAATCAGTGAAATCACTGTAAGACTTACCATTTATATCGGTAATCTCATTAATTGTGAGCTGGGTTACATCAACAGCAGTGAATTCTGATCCTTGAACGCCATAGCTATCTGGATGAGTTTCAAAATCAAAGCTAACATTCACACGGAAGCCATCAAGTTTGATAACGGCAATGCCTGAGGTTTTACCTGTGATTTTTGCTGTTTGAACGCCATAATCGCTTGGTTTGGTTTGCGGCGTGAATTTGTAGGTTTTAGAAGCGAAGCTAGATTGTGCTGTTTTATATTCACAAGAAGCTAAACCAGCAATCAAAAACAAAGCTGTGAAGCCTGTCACTTTGATGTGGTTGAAAGGAATTGTATTTACGTTCATAATTGATCTCGCAAGTTGCAAAGCACATCGAAAGGTCAGAGAGTCGGTGTGCTTTTTTGTTGTCTTGATGAATAAAATATACCTACTAGGTAAAATAAAGTAAATACCTGTTGGGTAAAATAATAAAATTAATTTTTACTCTTGTGGTAAATTTATGTTCAATAAGCAAAAGAAAACCCACCGTGGTGGTGGGCGAGGTGTCTATGAAATTAGAAAGTCTTGTATTGATTGGCAATCGTCTTTTTGATAATTCAACTCAAATATATTTGGAGAACTTTCCATTTAATGGAGATGAATTTTATGTGCCAGTTGGGAATTATACTAAACCAATTGGTTTTCTAAAGTTTAAGCAAATTGCTAAGGCAGGCTGCTTTGAATTATCCGAATTAGTGTCCCTAGATTATCCCAACCCAAATCCACAATTTTCGTTGTCAGGTGTTTTATACTCTCGCCAGAAAGCGATCGAAGCCCATCAATCAATTTGCGTTTATCAGCAGGCGGTAAGTCGGCTGCCATAATTTTAGATTCAAGAATAGCTTTCAGTTGAACGGCTTCAAATTTAACAGTCACAACCCCGAGAATTGCAGATAAGCCGCCATCATCAGCCAGAAAATCCATCCCATTCTGGTTGATTGTGGATGTGCCAAATTGAAATTTTTTAATTCCTTTGTCTCCGATAGATGCCGAAACGTTTACACTATTGGGTTCTACAAGTTTGTGCTGCATTAAGTAGTATAAATTAACAATAGCAGTATCATACTCAACGGTTTCACGATTATATTCTTTATTGAAATCATAGAAATTAGGGTAAGCTGAACTCATCTTTTTTAATAGTTCAAGTTGTAAATGTCTGTCTAGGATCATGACCTATTTCTCTAATAGTGTTTTAAAGGGTTGCACCGGGTCACGATTTCAATTACACAAAAAGCTGAATTCGCTTAAATTTTTTATTAGCTTCGATATGGCTTCTATAAAATTTATCTTTGTCTTCTGAACCAATAAATTCTTTGAATGTGCTTGCTTCAAGAAGTCTATAAATAAACCTTTCACCTGTTCTAAGTACTACTGTCAATAAGAAATGTTGATAAAAAACATGGCTGATATTGCGGGAATTAACTTCGATTTTTTTCATATTTTGATCAATAATTGTGCTAATTGGTGTGGTGATTAAAGTCTTAATTTATTGGCATAACTTACTGTTATTTACTAAAATAATGGTGATGATCAAATCTAATAAAAACAAATAATAGTAAAAGAATTTTGGTATGTGTTTTGAAGATTATTTCTTTCATTGCATCACTACCTCAATCGCATCATAACCCAGAATACTTTTCCAAAAACTCATCAATCCATTCTTGAGCTACTTCAAGATTGGTTATATCGGCTAACTTTAAATTAGTTTCTTCTGCTTCATTAAATCCTTCAATAATAGCTTCAAAAATATTGGTTTCGTTAATAACCTCGCGTGCCATTTCAGCAGGGTCATAGCTCTGCTTGGCTTTCTTAAGGGAGGTTATTTGTTTATCAATTCCTGCACCAATTTTGCCTAATGCCAATTTAAATTCTTGACGATTAATCGTTAGCGCAGTTTTAGATTTATTAAGTGTTGCGATCATTAGTTTTCCTTGGAATTTAATACTTAAATAATCAATTATGAACCACCACAACGCCAATTATTGACATGTCGATTTTGTTGGAATTTAGAGTGGAAAAATCCCTCAATCATTTTAGTAGCCATTGGGGTGTTCGTGCTTATGTTGACTAGGTGGCACAATGTCTGTAATCGCTGTAATGCTTTCAACTTCATTCATATTAAATGTGAGACGCTCACCGCCATTCACCGCGATCAAGCTTAATACATCGTTTTGTATGCCAATAAACTCTTTAATCGTGCATCGCCCGTCTTTTAAGCAAACCTGAACAAACTCCATAGGCACAAGCTCTGCATCAGGATCACATACTACATACCAACCATTACGAATAGCTGGGAACATTGAGTCACCAGTACCTTTGATACCATATGCTCTATCACCAGCAGCATGAGTAGGTACATAACCATCCCCACCATTTCCTTCATAGCCCATATCCGTGAAATAGCCATCCATCCCCATTTTTGAATAGGCCTTAACAGGAACATATCTTTTTTGATGCGAGAATGACTTAAGTGGAGTCTCTACAAACTTAACAGCTTCTTCATTATCTGGAATATTGTATTTTTTCTTAAATGCCTCTATATCAAATTTTTTAAATTCAATAACATCCTCAATTTTTTGGGTGGTTAAGCTAGACAAGTCAGACTGATCAAGATAACCACGCGGTTTACTAAAAGCATCTTCAATTTTTATAGCCGTGTCATCCCCAATATTTTTAGTGGGGTTTTTACCTAAATACTGACTCAACAAGCTATATGACATATCAATCTTCTCAGCAAACTCTTTACGTTTGAGACCAGATTCTTCCATTAGCCTCTTCGCATTAAGAAATCTAATTTCATGAATTGTCTTTAGTTCAGCCATTACGAAAACACCTATAAGTCAGATTTCAAAAATACCCCACAGGTAGAAAAAATAAATACCCTGACAGGTTGAATAAAATTTACCTTGAGGGTATATTTATATTTAATTTACCCTTAAGGTGTATTTATGGTAACTCTTTATGACTTCTGGCGTGGTCTTGATAAAGATCAACGCATCCAATTTTGTGAAACCACAAAAATTTCTTATGGATATATGGAGTCTCATCTTATCCATGGTCGAAAAAAACCAAGCATGGAAACCATTCAAAAAATGGTAGATGCAAGCAACAAGAAACTAACCCACAAAAGCATATTTGACTTCTTTCTTAGAAAGACCAGTGCAGTCTAGGAACCACCATGAGTAAATTATCAATTGATCTCTCTGCAAGCGCCAGAAATGATGCGTCTCGCATATTGCATGGTCTTGATTTAGGTAATCAGAAAGAGATAGCTGAACAATTAAAGGTTGATCCAAGTACTATCACTCGCCTCAAAACAGATAAGAAAAACAATGGCTTGAATGAAATTGAAATGTTTTGCGAGCTATTGAGTTTACTTGGATTGAAGGTTGTACCTAAGGATTATCAAAGTATTGATAAAGAAAGAGTTGCTGCACTTTTAGTCATGTCCAAAAGTTGGATGAATCGTATTGAAACGGTAGATGACTTATTTCATGACGAAATCAGTGGGCAAAAAGAAAAGCTCGGATATTAAAAAACCACTACCTGCGCGAACAGGAGTGGTTTTAATTCATCAATACGGAAACCAATGAATATGCAAACTAATTTATCAAATGAGTCAACAAAATACAATCAGCAGGATTTTCTGCCTGGTGATGTTGTCGTGCTTGTAAATCCAACTTCGTCAAATGATTTATATGAAATCGAAGCATTTCAGCCAAAAGAATATTACTGGCTGGTTGGTGGTGGAATTACTCATAAAAATGACATACGTCCGGCAACAGTCGCAGAACTCAACGCTAAACGTCGTCTAACAAATGCTGAGCAAGCTTTAGCGGAGGTTTCATGACTATTTCAGAACAACAAAGTCAAAAAAATATCCAATCGTGGCATGAGCCAGCTTTAAGAACTTTATCGAGTTTGCTGGAAACGCGTAAGAAAAATCTATCACGCCAAAATCGGGATGAGAAAAATGCTGCTGTTACTCGTGAAGAATTTATGCAAGCCCTGATAGATCAACATGGCAAACATGGACTCTATCTCGGTCATGCTGGTCAAATTATCTCAAGTTTATATCGGGCTAAGCGCGTTCGTTACTTAGGTAGCACTTTCATTCAGATGAATGAAGAGGGGGCTTAATGAGTTTAGACGCATCAATTTGGGCCTTTAAAGCTGAGGTTAAAACCTCTAGTCAAAGACTTGTCTTATTGGCTTTAGCTGATAGAGCGGGTGAGTCCCACAAGTGTTATCCAAGCATTAAGCGCATGGTTAAAGATACTCTTCTCAACCGTAAAACGATTATCAAAGTTTTAGATGAACTTGAAGCTGGTTCATTCATTAAATTCACAGGTGAAATCACTGGGAATGGCGTGAAGGTTTACCAATTAATTGGTGTGATGGGCCGTGAAGAAAATGATTTAACCAATCCCAAAAAGGGAACTAGTACCAATAATGGAACTAGTTCCAATTTCGGTACTGGTTCCAAAAGCGGTACTAGTACCAATAATGGGACCGCAACCAGTCCCAAAAACGGTACCGAGACCAGTCCCAATATTGGGACACAGAACCTATCAAGGAATCTATCAATAGAATCTAAAAATAAAAAAACATGGTTGAGTTTGAAAAAACTTGGTGAAGAAATTCGTTTGGCAACTGATCAGGAAACTTACGAGCAAATCAAAAATGCAAATTGGTTCGATCGTGAATTACGAGCATTTGAACTCTACAACGCCGAGAAGAATCTTTGTGATGAACTCATGAATTACCACTTTACAGATTGGTTAATCAACGCATGTGGAAAATACCAATCTCGTGAGCAAGCTAAAAACAATGGAACACAGGTTCGAGTCCCGCAGGGTGACTCAAATAAGCTCAGTTCAAAACAAATTTATTCTTTCTCTCAAAAACTTTCTGTACTTCCTGAATTCGCAAGTAAATACGCAGAAGGTAACGAGAGCTATGAACAACTTGCAGCACGTATCGCCGTAAAACTTGCAGATCCTGAGCAACAGCAAAAATTGATGCCTTACCTAAAGCAAGTCGGATTTCAATCAAAACGTAACGGAGAACTAGCATGAACAAATTTGAAATTTTAGCGTGGGCAATGCTCATATCAATCGTAAGTAGTGTCATCTGTGGCGTTGTAGTGCTTTGGTGGTATACGCGTAAGGAGGCAATTCAGGAGTGAGTTCAATGAGCCTTGCTGAATATCGTGAATTATTTCCTATTCAGAAAACTAAAAAGCGCCGTTCAGCAAAGCAAACACGTGAATCAAGTGTAGGGGAGGTTTTATTAGCAACACATCTTCAAGCCTGCAAGATTGATTTTGAGCAGGAATATAAATTCCATCCAAAACGTAAATGGAGAGCAGATTTTTTAATTACGGGTACTAAGATTCTTGTTGAAGTGGAGGGCGGGATCTGGATGGCAGGTGGTGGACGTCATACAAGGGGTAAAGGCTATTTAGGGGATATGGAGAAATACAACGAAGCGGCAATGATGGGTTTTACAGTGTTACGGTTTAGTACGGAGCAGGTTAAAGCAGGCGTGGCGATTAAACAAATTGAGCAATTGGTGGGCTTATAATGAAGACAATTGAAAAATTAAGTAATCTTGAGTGGCTAAGTCAGCACATGTGTGCCAAGACACCAAATTATGAACAAATAAATTCAAGTAGTACCGATGATGTTGCAGCATGGGAAGTTCGTTGTGCTGCATTTGAGAATATAGATACTCCATTAGCCAAAGCTCTAGCTTCAGTTTATGTATGGGGCCAAAAGGCGCAGCAGGAATATTTATATGTACAAGAACATTTAACGAAAATCATGGTTCGTGCAGCTGTAGAAAAAGAACAATACCCGAATAATGTTTCATTGGAAAAATTAGCGGAATTAGTTGCTCTTCTTGTCCTAGATTTTGAAATTGATCCAAATCTTAATGATGTATTTACAAGTAAAGGGCGTTTGTATTATGCAGGTATTGCTGCATATCTCACATATGATGCTTACCGTAAAACATGGAGGGATTATGAAAAGCTTATGGAAATTGCGTTAGTAAATGCTCGATGGGAAATTGAAAACGGTGTTGGGGAATATCGTCGCATGCTTAAAGATAATCTGAAGTATGTTTAATATTTTACAACCATAAAGAAGAAAAGACTTATATGTCTAATGTATAAGTTTTTATTGCAAAAATGTAACTATAAGATACTATGTGCTGATTTTAAAATAGCACTTATATTTATAAAGGCCTAATAGTGGGAAGTAAAATTGATAATGCTTTGCTTGAATATGGAATATATCAAGCAATAAAAAAGGTTTTGGATTATTGGCTCACTAAATTAGTTGTGATCTTATTCACAGCAATGAATGCTTATATTTTATTTGTTCTTGGTAATGATAAACAGGCAGAAAAATTTAAAGACAATTTTAAATTACCTGCCGAATTCATTTTAACTAATGCGGGCCTTATAGTTGTTGGTACAGTCATACTTTCAGGTCTTTATGGGATACTTCTTTCTTTTTTAAACAAGAAATGTGACAACCTTGAGAAAGAATTTAATGATCTTAATACTAAATATCAAATTACCTTGGTTGTCTTACAAAAAATTGAAGATGTAGTTATTGCCAAGAGAAAGCGTTTTGCAGATTTGGCAAAGCGATATGTGAATACTCCTGGTGTACAACAGCCAAGACATAAAAAAATATTTGATGGAATTGCTCATCCTGAAGAACAAATTCAATTACTTATTGAATCTTTGAGAGATTGTTTAACGGCGATTTATCCAAATGAGACAATTAAAGTTGCTTTAATGCGTGTGGTGGAATCAAAAATAGATGATTGGGTATGTCATAGTCCTTATGACACAAAGCCCAGAACAAGTATTGCAGAGTTAAAGAATCCAAATAGTACATTCTCAAAATGTATTAAACAAAATAAAATAATTATTGTAGCTGATACACAAAATGAAATACAAAAGCCAGTCACTGCTGATATAATGTACATTCAAGGTCAGTCAGACCCTTCTGAAAAATGGTGTCAGGTATGTGCTCCAATTCATAGCATAAATAGTAATAGTATTATTTTTATTATTTCTATAGCTATTAAGCGAGAAAATGTTATTGTTCCAGAAAATATAGCCTACTTGGAATGGATACTAAGTTTCTTCAAATCTCGCTTAGCCTTAGAGCATTCTTTAGATCAACTTAAAAAGAAGGTTTCATAATGAGAAAAAATCAATCTACTGCACATGCAATAAATCTATATAAAAATGTTCAACATACGTTAACTATTCAAACTGAAAAAGACTTTCCAGATATTGTTAGTAAATCACCATATTCTAATAAATCTGAGGAGGAGCGCCGTCGTGAGTTACTGCAAAGTGTTGAGGAAGCTAAAGCTGCTCTAAACACTTTTACATATCAACAAAAAAGCTTCTGGTTACGTATCAGAGAAATGTTTGCTCATTCTCATTAAATTTCCTATTCCATTATTTTGGGAATTGAAGTAAAGTATTTATAGAATGGTCGTATTGTCTTATGGCATTAGATCAAGTTAAAAAGCTCATCATTGGATGGGCTTTTTGCATTTCTAAGTTATTATTAATTTTTTAAGGCTTGGAAAAAGAAATGAATAGATTTATTGGCGGGTATTTTGAAGGCAAAGAAATGCCTTTTAATGATTATGTTGGTGAAGTATTTTATGCTGCAAATTTGGGTGATAATTATAAGACCCCATATTTCAGAACAACTGTAGAATATGAAGGAATTACCTACACTTTTTGGGTTGTTGAAGGGTTAAGTGAAGAAGAGGTATCTAAGAAAATTAATAAATATTTTGTCAAAAATTAAAAAAGTTCAAAAAAGCCTCTTTCGGGAGGTTTTTTTGATATGTGATATAGTCCAGTCTAATTAAAAAACTGGTAAATAAAATGACACTTTGTGTTGGTGGTGAATTAGATGGTCAAGAGATTGAAAAAGATGTGAAGATATTTAAAGCATCAGAAATTGACCCAAGCTACACATCAACTTATTACCTTCAAATTTATAACCGAGACAATGTGATGTATCAGTTCTGGCATCCTCATGGAATTGATCTTCATAAGCTATCAAATGAAGTTTTAGAAATTCTTCGCTCAACTAAAAGTTAGTTTTATCGTTTGCCGAAAGTTTTACGGCGCAAAATGGCCCCGCTAAATATCGATTATTGGCGGGGTTTTTTACTATTAATAGTTAGGTAAGTTAACTCTCATTTTGTGAATATTGTGGCTGTATCTGATCCAAGCTATCTTCTGGATTCTTTTCACGAATATGAGAGACTTGAGTATTTTCGATATGAACAATCCGGTCATACTCAACATCTTTTAGATGCTCTGGTGCCAATTCAGGATATGACTTATAAAAATGCATTTTAATATTTAGAGCATGATCAAGTAAAAATGCGGATTCAATACTGTAATATTGATCATTATCAAAATACTCATAAGTTGACTCTAATAATTCTTTTATTGAATCATCAAGATTTTTAAGTTTTTCATTTATGACATTTAAATCATTTGCAGATGGTTGTTGTTTCATTTCTTATCTCGCATTTATGAAAGATTTTGTACTGAAAGTTTCCAGTACAAAATCTTGAAGGTCTATGGAATTATGGTAATGAAAAAATACCTGAAGTACGGCAACGATCAAAAGCAGTTTGACATTTCCAGGTTTCTTGAAGGCCTTGGAAAGCACCTACGCCATTTCGGCAATTTTCATACTGTAAGCGGCAGTATTCATAATCACCAGCGGCTGGTTGAAGTATCTCTAAAAGACTTTTGGGTTGTTGTTTTTCCTCACTAGCAGTTGTCCCGAGGGATAATGTTGCGAGGGTTATTGTTACTAAAAAAATTAGTTTTTTCTTCATGTTATATACTCATTTAGTTAATTTTATAAATACCGAATGGATATTTTTACCATTTGGTAAATTTTTTATAATAGAAAATTATTAAGCATTAAAGAATATATATAATTATGTTGTAACTTAATCTTTAAATGTAAATAGATAGTATATTTATTTTGAGAGTATTGGATGGAAGTTAAAAAATACTTTTGGCTTACAAGAAAAAAAGAACCTAAAACAAAACCTAAAAGCAGACCATTGCCTAAGGCTAAACAAAATTACTTAGAGGCAGAAGAAACCCTATTTCAAGAGCTAGAAGAACATCGAATTGGCTATCGTCGAAAATTTCAATTTGAATCAACTAAAAATTGGCGATTTGATTTTTATATTGTGAAGTTAGGTCTTCTTATAGAAATCGCTGGAAGCCCGTGGTCGGTTGGTCGAGGCGGTAGAAAGATAGCTAATTCCCTATGTAAGCATGATCTTGCTCTAGATAAGGGGTATAAATTTGAACGACTTGAACCTCATCAAATTGAGTCAGGTTATGCAATCAACTGGATTCTGGAATTATTAGAGAGATTGAAAGATGGATCAGATCAGACCATTCCCGCAACCAGACTTTATTGATCAGGCAGAAGAAGAGGAAGCAATCCGTTTAATACCGGCACCAGATTTAAAGAAGTGGGTTATCGCTAATTTTCTTACGCTAGGTGGGCCACTACATAACCCGGACCATGATCATATCGCTGAGCTGCTTCATGATAATGAAGAGTTTCTAGCATTTGCATGGGCATCTTCTGCATATACGCGAGCTAAACGTATGGTGTTAGGCCAATGTGAAAAGGTTATGTTTCAACAAGGCGGATGGAAGAAAGCTCGACAAGAACAACAAATGCGGGATTGGTTCGGATTTGTGCCGACTTACTTAATCACTATCGACGCTACCTTTTGCGATAAAGCCAATGATAGCGAGTTCTGTGCTTTGCTTGAACATGAACTTTATCATATTGGTGTAGAGCGAGATGGAGACGGCGAGATTATTTATAGCGATCATACTGGCCTACCTAAACATTATTTAGCTGGTCACGATGTGGAAGAGTTTATCGGGGTTGTGAAGCGCTGGGGCCCAAGTGAAAGTGTTAAACGACTTATTGAAGTTGCGAAAAACCCGCCGTTTGTTTCTGATTTAGATATATCTAAATGCTGTGGAAATTGCGTAATCAACTGAGCCATAAGGCTCTTTTTTTGCTTAGTTTGTCATACGTAGTCATACGGAGAGGTATTTATGGCAGCCTTAAAAGAGCCTGTAAAAATATTTATAGTTCAAGCTCTTGCATGCCGTGATACACCTCAAGAAGTAGCAGATCAGGTAAAACAAGAGTTTGGTATTGATGTCGATCGGATGCAATGCTCTTCATACGATCCAACTAAAGTGGCAGGTCGAAATCTTAGTCAGAAATTTAAAGACCTTTTTGAAAAAACCAGAGAAGAATTTGATTCAGGCTTAATCGATATTCCGATTGCAAATAAATACTACCGATTACGGATGTATCAGAAGTACCTAGAAAAAACTAAAAATGTAAAAGCGGGTATGAAAATTCTTGAGCAAGCAGCAAAAGATATCGGTGGGCAATTTACTAATCGTCAAGAAATAACAGGCAAAAACGGCGGTCCATTACAAACAGTTAATTCAGATGTTCCGGTTCCAATGGATGAGTATTTAAAAGCGCGGAGGGAGGTCTTAGATGAGTACTGATGCGGCTCGGGACAAAGCCATCCGGATCGAGGCGCAAGAAGATTTATATTTCTTCACAAGGTACATGTTTAAGGAGCGCCGTAATTATAAATGGATGCAGAACTGGCACCACTTAGAAATCTGTGAAGCTTTAATGAAGGTTTATCGCGGTGAGACTAAGCGGTTAATTATTAACGTACCACCTCGATATTCAAAAACTGAAATTGCTGTAATTAATTTTATGGCTTGGTGTTTTGGAAAGAATCCTGATTCTGAATTTATTCATATCAGTTATTCGGCCATGCTTGCTGCAAATAACGCATTTCAGACTCGTAATATGGTTCAAGAAGAGGCTTACAAAAAGGTCTTTCCTGATCTTAAATTGCGCGACGATAGTAAAGCTAAGGATTTCTGGCGTACTGCTGCAGGTGGTGTCTGCTATGCGACTGGTACAGGCGGTACCATTACAGGTTTTGGTGCAGGCAAAATGCGTGAAGGCTTTGGTGGCTGCATCATTATTGATGATCCGCATAAAGCCGATGAGGCCAAATCAAAAACTATCCGTGAAGGTGTTATTGACTGGTTTCAAAATACACTCGAGTCTCGTACTAACTCGCCGGAAACGCCGATTATTGTCATTATGCAGCGATTGCATGAAGATGATTTGGCTGGGTGGTTATTAGGAAAGAGAGAGGACGGTGTTCCTATTGCTGGCGGTAACAATGAGGTATGGGAGCACCTCTGTCTTTCTGCTATTCAAGAAGATGGTTCAGCATTATGGCCAGCAAAACATAATATCCAAAGGTTAAGACAAATGGAGAAGGCTGCGCCGTATGTTTTTTCTGGGCAATACCGTCAAATGCCTTCACCGCCAGCTGGCGGTTTTTTTAAGCCTGACAATATTGAAATTGTTGATGCATTACCTGCTGACATTATCAAGCAAGTTAGAGCTTGGGACTTTGGTGCAACTGAGAATGAAGGTGACTTTACAGCAGGTGTAAGAGAGGCTTTAGGTGCAGATGGTTATACCTACATAGTTCATGTAACCAAGGGGCAACTTGGGCCAGACAACGTAAATAAGCGCTTAAAGCAAACTACTGAGTTAGATGGAATGGGCGTAACGGTAAGGATCCCTCAAGATCCTGGTCAAGCTGGTAAATCACAAGCCAGTTCATTCGTAAAACTTCTTGCAGGATATGACGTCAAAGCTAAACCTATTTCAGGTGACAAACTCACACGGGCTCAACCCTTTGCGGCTCAAGTTAACGTGGGTAACGTCAGAATGCTGAGGGGTGATTGGAATAAAGAGTTTATAGAAGAGCTTCGAAATTTTCCAAATGGAACGCATGACGACCAGGTTGATGCTGGTTCAGATGCATTTAATGAATTGAATGGAGGTTTTGAAGCCTTCTTTGCTGATATGGGATTTGCTCGATGAGTGACGTAACTTTTAAACATCCTGAGTATATTAAAAACTTGCCATACTGGCAAAAACTGGATGATGTTTGTGAAGGTGAAGATGCTGTAAAGGCTAAAGGTGAAAAGTATTTACCTAAGCCTAATGCACATGACAAAACGCCAGCCAACAAAAGTGCTTACTTAGCTTATTTGATACGTGCTGTTTTTTATGAAGTTACAGGTACAACATCAAATAGTTTAGTGGGTGCTGCATTCGCCACAGATCCAAGCTTTAAGTTTCCAACTCAACTTGAGCATTTAGAGCGCAATGCTAACGGTGCAGGGTTAAGTGCTTATCAATTGGCACAGACGGGCATTCGGCACTTATTAAAGCATTACAGATGCGCTTTATATGTTGACTACCCAACAGTTACTCCGGCACGAAATCTTGCAGAGTTTAAACAGCAAAAAGCCTATCCGATGATTCATTTATTAAATGCCATTGATGTAATCAATTGGGATTCAATGATGATCGATAACCAGAAAAAGCTTTGCTTGGTAGTCATCCGTGAATTTACTTCAGAACGAGGTGCTGATGGCTTTAGCAAAACTGAGGTAGAGCAATACCGAGTGCTTCGCCTAGAGCCTGATAGTGAAGGAAACTTCATCTATACAGTTCAGGTATACACAAAAGGCGACAAGGGTACATGGAAGGGCGGAGATAAGAAGTTTCCCACCGATAATAACGGTGATTTCTGGTCATATATTCCTTTCACCTTTGTGGGGGCAATTGATAACTCGGAGGATATTAAGAAGCCGCCACTGCTTCCATTAGCAAACCTCAATTTGGCTCATTACCGAGACAGTGCGGACTTTCAAGAGTCCGTTTTTTATATGGGCCAACCACAGTTTTATGCCAAGGGAGTCAATTGGGCTTGGTACGACGAGGCCAAAAAGCGTGGCATTTATATCGGTGCAAAAGTTCTTTTACCTTTACCTGAAAATGGTGATTTGGGAATTGTACAAGCAGATCCAAATACTTTAGCTCGGGAAGCAATGAAGGATAAATGGGACCAGATGAAAGAAATGGGTGCTCGCTTAATTGAAAAGGGTTCAGCAGCCAAAAAGACTGCTACTGAATCCAACAGTGATGATGCTGTACAGCATTCAGTTCTTTCATTATGTGTTGTGAATATGAATGAAGCCTTTTCGATGGCTTTAAGATGGGCAGCTAAGTTTGTAACGCCTAATGTAGATGTTCTGACTAAAGACGAGCTGATGTTTGAAATTAGTCAGGAATTCAATAAGCAAGGGTATCTCGCCGAACTTGCACGTCAATTATTTGAAGCTGCTTTACAAGGCCGTTCATCATTTAAATCTTGGTGGGAATATAACCAAACTGGAATGTTCCCTAAACAAAAATATGAACAAGAACTTGTCAATGTCGAAGCCGAAAAAGACGGAACAGTAAATTTATAGGTAGGGTGATATGGCTAAAGATAATAAAAATCTTTTGGAGGTACTCACTCAACACCAGGCTTATCTTTATCGTTCTTCTTCACAATCAGTAAATGAATTATTGGGTTTATTCAATGATGATACGAACGCAATGCTCTCAAAGCTTCGTGATTTATTGGATGAACTTAGTGATTCAGAAAAGATTGCTTTAGCTGGAGGCAAATACACAACTTCAAATCTAAAGGAAATTAGAGATTTAATTTCCTTTTGGTTTAGTAGTGTTAATACAAGCTTGCCTGAAGCATTCGCCGTTTCAGCTACGGCTATGGCCGTTTACGAAGCTAGTTATATTGCCAAGTTATTCGGCGCAAAGATTAGTAAGCCCGATGGTGAAAAGCTCTATTCAGCTGCTAAGAAAGTTCCCTTGGCAGGTGGTGCTCTTGTAGATGATCTCTTATCGAGAATTGCTGAAAGTGCCCGCCAAAAAGTTGAATATGCAATACGTGACGGGATTAGCACGGGTAAAACGAACCAAGAAATTATTCAGCGTATTCGCGGTACCAAACGTCTTAATTTTGAAGATGGCCTATTAAATACCACTAAATCTGATATTGATCGCACTGTTAGAACTTTACGCAGTCATGTAGCCAATCAAGCTTATCTGGATAGCTATAACAAGATCGGCTTTAAGTACGTCCGTTTTGTGAGTGTACTAGATGGCAGAACTTCTAAATTATGTGCTTCCTTGGATGGAACCGTATGGGAAATTAACGACCCCGCTAAACGTGTACCGCCGTTGCATCCTAATTGCCGCAGCATATTGGTGCCAGTTGAAGAAGATGGTCAATTAGTTGGTCAACGCCCTTTTGTCATGGATGAGCGAAAAGTAAAAGACATCCCCAAAGATGAGCGAAGCCAATTAATAGGGCAATTAGATTCAAACACCACATTCAAAGAGTTCTTTAAGAAAACAGATGATTTTTTCCAAAAAGAGTGGCTAGGGCCAAAGAGGTACAAGCTTTATAAAGAAGGAAAGTTTGCATTTGAAAAGTTCTTTGATCCTGAAGGACGACTTTACACACTGGAGCAACTTCGAAAGTTGGATGAGCTAAATTTTCAAGAACTAGGATTATAAATAAGAGTATTTTAATATCTAATACCTGAATGTTTTTACTTTAGTGAACTATTATGGTTAAGGATATTAAACGATCAATTAGAGATAAATATAAAAGAAGAGAGACAGGTCTGAGGATTGTACTTGAAGATTTTATTATTCATGCAAATGATCGAATTGATGAAAGTATAGCAGGCGTTGCTAGGAATAGTAATGACATTAAATTATATATTGAAAAGTGTCAGGAACTATTGGATGTGTTGCCTGAAATTAAGGAGCCAGAATTTAATTTTAACTTTTCATTAGATGATTTTTATCAAACTTTGGAAGTTCCTAAAACTGTAATTGAAAACGATTCAAATGAGTTAAGTGAAGAGCTGTTTAAGGAGTTCGAAGAACAAAATCGAGATTTTCTTGATCAAACTGAAATAAATAAATGATTATTTAATATTTAAAAAGCGCCCTATTAGGCGCTTTTTTTATGCCTGCCGAAAGTGGATGCAGACGGCAAATCCGGGTGGATGCCCATTTTGAAAATATAGGTTGGTTGACCAATGAAACTTAAAACAGTAACGATCGACGGTAAGGTATATGCGGAAGTAGAAGGTGATAAACCTATCTATGTCCATGATGATGGTAAAGAGATGCCACACGATGCGGCACACTCCGTAGCGACAATCGCACGTTTAAACAATGAAGCTAAAACGAATCGTGAAGCTAAAGAAGCGGCTGAAAAATCCTTAAAAGCTTTTGATGGGATCGATGATCCAACAGTAGCTAAGAAAGCAATTCAGACAATGCAAAATCTTGACGATAAAAAGCTAGTGGATGCTGGTGAAGTCGAGAAAGTGAAAGCTGAAGCTATCAAGGCAGTTGAAGAGAAATATGCTCCTATTGTTCAGCAGCGTGATGCTCTAGAAGCTCAATTGCATGGTGAGCTTATTGGCGGAGGTTTTGCTCGTTCTAAGTACATTCAAGACAACATTGCAGTACCTGTAGATATGGTTCAAGCGACATTTGGCCAGCACTTCAAAATCGAAGAAGGCAAAGTGGTTGCCTACGACCAAAAAGGGGAAAAGATTTATTCCCGTGTTCGCCCTGGTGAACTTGCCAATGTTGATGAAGCTTTAGAGTCCTTGGTTGGTGGATACCAGCATAAAGACTTAATCCTTAAAGGTGGTAAAGGAAATGGCGGTGGTTTCCAAAGCGGGGGTAAAGGTGGAGCACCAGCAGGTATGAAGCGCAGCGAGATGTCAGTATCTCAAAGAGCCGATTACATCAAAGAACATGGCCAAGAATCCTTCCTAAAACTACCGAACTAATTATTAAACATTTGGAGATAAGTCGTTATGACTACAGTAAATTCAGACATGATCATCTACAACCAATTGGCTCAAACTGCCTATTTAGAGCGTTTGCAAGATAATTTGAATGTCTTTAATGAGGCATCTGCTGGAGCGATTGTTTATCGCAACGAAATCATTGAAGGTGATTTTAGCAAAGATTCTTTTTACCGAGTGGGGGGAAGCATCAAACATCGTGATGTGAACTCAAATGCTAAAGTTAATCCTGAAAAAATTGGCGCTGGTGAATCTGTAGGCGTGAAAATTCCCTATAAATATGGTCCTTATACTTCTACTGAAGAGGCATTCAAGCGCCGTGCTCGTACACCTGAAGAGTTCGCAATGATTCTTGGTTATGATTTGGCAGATGCCTTGGTTGCAGGACGTTTACAGTACAGCTTGGCTTCATTGAAAGCAGCAATTACAAGCAATCCCGATATGGTTGCAAAAGGAAGTATTGCAGTAGATGGTCGTAAAGCTTTAACTAAAGGAATGCGTAAGTTTGGCGATAAGTTTGGCCGTATTAGTTTGTGGGTAATGAACTCAGACACCTATTTCGATATTGTTGATGATGCAATCACTAAGCAGATTTATGGCGAATCTGAAATCGTTATCTATGGCGGTTTACCAGGTACTTTAGGTAAGCCGGTATTGGTTACTGATGCCGTGGGCGATGATGATGCATTTGGTCTACAAGTGGGAGCTGTAACTGTCACGGAATCACAAGTGCCAGGCTTCCGAGCTTATGACATTAATGATGAAGAAAACTTGGGAATTGGTATGCGTGCTGAAGGTACCTTTAACATGGATCTTCTTGGATATAGCTGGGATACAACCAAAGGTATCAATCCGGATCTTTCTTTATTGGGTTCTAGTGCAAACTGGCTGAAGCATGCAACGAGCAACAAAATGACGGCTGGTACATTGCTTGATTTGTCTGGTACTCCTTAATACCTTAAACATTTAATTTTATGGGAGGGCTATTTAGCCCTCATTTTTATTATTAAGAGAAAAGTATCATGAAGTTAATCTATACGCGTATTGCTGCAGCAGCAGATTTAGAAGTAGGGACAATTGCAAACCCTGATTACTACGAATATCCAAATCGTAGTGCTGAAGAAGTCATCATCTACGGCAATTATCCGAAAATTCATAATGATTATGAAGCTTTGGGCATTCCAGTTGAAATTCGCAAATTGGAAGAACCTGCAAAAACCACTTTGGCCACAGTAAATGTTGCTGTGGGAATCACACCTGAGTTGCAAGAGGTTATCGATAATGCGAAAGCCGAGTGTGAAAAAGTTGTTGAAGAAAACGGGCAACTTAAACAGAAAATTGAAATCTTGGAAAAGGCTAATGGTGATAGTTCGGAGTTGCTTTCTGAAAATTCACGTTTAAATGATGCTTTACTCCAAGCTGAAACTGCTACTAAAGCAGCTGAAGGACAAGTAGTAAGCATCAAAACTGAATTTGATGCTTTTAAAAATGATATTGCCGCAATGCGGGCACGTATCGCCGAACTTGAAGCGGGCAAAGGCACAACCTCTCAACCTGAAGAATCGAACCTGAATGATTATGAAAGCTGGACAAACGATCAGCTCAAAGAGTTTTTAGCGAGTAAAAACATTGGCTATAAACCATCAGCAACAAAACCAGAACTTCTTAAGTTAATCCCGAAGGAATAATGATATGAGCTTTATTACTGTAGATGACGCAAATTCAATTTTGGGCAGCGATTTTGCACCGGATAGTGATAAAGCTCGTCTGGTTCAACTTGCAAATGTATGGATGAAAAAACGGATTGGTTTCGTGCCGGATCCTATTGATCCACTTCTTAAAGACGCAGCTTGTGAAATTATTAAAGGCATTCTTGCTAAGGCGATTTATAACGGCAAAGAGCAGTTGCTTAAACGAAAGAAAGTTAAAGCTGATTCAGTCGAATCTGAAAAAGAGTATCAAGAAGGTACTGAAGCGATTTCTAGCTTTGAACAGATAGCAATTGATTATATTGATTCACTTGATTTGAAGGATCCAAATGCAAGTTTTAATGGTTTTGGCATTCCACTTTATAGGGCATAAATAATGGGCATACGTGACGAAATTCAGGTAGAAATTGCTGAGGCATTCAATGAAGATCTAGCAGATGCTGTTCATACCTTTACGTGTGAGCGAGTCAATAAATCAAATTGGGATCCTAAGACAGAAACCTATGTTGAATTTAAAGAAAATTACTCAGGCCGAGGCGTTCTATTCGGCTCATACAGTCAATATGAAATACAAACGCTTGGTGTATTGGCCACAGATAAGAAAGCGACTGTGCTGCAAAATGAAGTGAATATGACCCCTAAAATAGATGATGAATGGATTACAGCCTTAGGCTCATTCCGGGTAATTCATATTCAACAGGATCCAGCTAGCACAATCTGGAAATGTCAGTTGAGGAAGGTTTAAATACTTGGTCTAATATCCTTCTAAAATAGGGGGATATATGGTTAAAAAGACTTTAGAAAAAAAGCTTAAAAGGGTTTGTTTTTGGATTATTGGAGGCGCATTTTTATATGCAGCATTAAGTTATTTTTTATTAAATAATTATTCATTTCAACATTCTCCTTTAACAAGTCAAAATGCTTATGATCTTTTAAAAGATACACTTACGATTTCTGCCTATTTTCTTGCACCTGGTATTGCATGGGCTTTAGTAACTGATTGGAAGGAACAACATCAAGCAATTGAGCAATATAATTTTTTTAATGAAATGGATTTTCAATTACATGAACTTTACCGGATTTCAGAAGATTTCTACCTAGAAATTACACAGAGAACAAAAGTAGTTGATAGTTTAGAAGAACAATGGAGAAATGAGGTATTTAAAATATTTGGTGAAGTTAATAAAGTGAATAATAAGTACCGATCAATTGAAATCCAGAATTCAAATGCTTTTATGAAACAAGCAGAAGAGTTAATAGGAGCTTTCAATTCAGTATGTATTCAATTTCACTTTGTTTTGGCGGATTACTTTGCACTGTTAACATCAGATAAGGCTAATAATGATGGTTTAAAATTTACTTTTGAAAAGAGTGTTGAATCATTAAGTAAAAATTTAAATCAAATTAAAGCTAATTTAATCCATTTAAAAACATTGAAACCAGATCTTTAGAAACTACCCACTTCAGTGGGTTTTTTATTAGCTGTAATTTAGGAGTTTGAATGATAAGCGCAGATTACGTTCCTTTATGGCATATCTCACCGTTTCAACATGTGCATTACACATTAGCTCGAAACCAACTCCACATGGATTTGCTTTTTGATGACATGAATCATGTGGATCAGTTCCTTTCCATTGAAGGCGCAGCAGCTCAAGTTGATTATTATTTTGATGGTGCTTATGCAATTGTTCAGCTTGGCGATACATCAGAAAGAAAACCGATTGAAGTTTATGGGTTGCTTTTACATGAATCTGTCCACGTCTGGCAAAAAATCAGAAAACTAATGGGTGAAAAGGAGCCTAGCTCAGAATTTGAAGCTTACTCAATTCAAGCAATCGCTCAAGACCTTTTCGAAATGTACGAAGAAAGCGAGGTAAATCATGGGCTGGAAGGGGAAAAAGCCAACTGATTTTAGTTTTGATGTGACTAAAACAGCAGAAGACCAAGTAAAGAAAATCACCATTGATACAGTGCAATCATTAGTTGTTTTAAGTCCAGTTGATACTGGTGCTTATCGTTCTTCTCATATTGTTTCGATTGGAACTGGCGACTATGGTATACGCGGACCTGAAACAAATGCCGTGCAAGATGCAGCCATTCAAGCGGTCAAGTTTAAGCTGGGCAATTTGGTCTACATACAAAACAATAAAGCCTATGCGGAACGTTTAGAAAATGGCTGGTCTGATCAAGCGCCACAAGGTATTTACAACACTACATTTACTTATATTTCTCAAAAGTACGGTGGCTAATATGGCAATGACCTTAGAGCAGATAAGACAAGCTATTATCGATCGCATGCAAAGCTTTACAGGTATTGCCCAGGAAAGAATCCAATATCCAAATGCTCCGGGTTTTAAGGTACCAAAGGACGGCGTATGGTTCCGTTTAACAATTGCAGGTGGTCCGAGTTTTACCTCGGGTATTGCTGACAAACCGTGTACACGGCGAACCGGCAATATTATGATTCAATCCTTCGATCGACTACATACTGGAGAGAAAGCGATTACCGAGCTCAGCGATGCATTACTGGCTCATTTCGAATATTTCAGTATTGATCATCTGGAATGTCTGCAGGGGCAAGCCATCAATGCAGGCAAGGATAGCGAGTTTATCCAGTACAATGTATCAGTACAATTTAGAGTTAATTAAAAATCATGAAAAGTAAGAGCCTATTTATTGCACTATTATTATGTTTATCGAGCAATGCGTTTGCTATTGCAGAAACTGCACCTACGCCTACCGAAATATCTAATGGAATATATTGTGAGAACATTGGTAAAGTTGTTTTTTCTACTTTTAACGCCAAGTGGGCTAATGTTAGTAAGGATGCAATAAAATTAGTATTTACAAGTTTTTTGGGTGACGATTATAGAGATGATGTGAGTGATGCGGTAGATAAGGTCTATGATTTTCCTGAAGTAAGCGAAAAAGATGAAAATAGCATGCTTGCTATGGTGAATTTTCCACGCCAAGTGGAGGAGGAATGTTTGAGAGCTAAAAATGAGCCAAAACAACAATAATGATAAGTTTAGTGGTGCATTTAGTGAATAATTTGAACAAAACAAGGTGAATTGATATGTCATGTATGCTGACTTTAGAAGAAATCGAAATTAAACGGCAAGAACTGGAACGACATCTTGAGGATGTTATGTCTGTAGAGCTGAGCAAATGGCAAAGTGAAAATAAGCTATGTGTTTCTGATGTGAATATCCGTTTAGCAAACGTTCAGTGTATAGATGGTCCAAAACATAATATCGTTACTGGAGTCAGTGTTGATCTCGATTACAAGCCTTAAATTTTAGAAATAAGATCCGCCAAAATGGCGGTTTTTTATTTTTACTCACTACCACCTCATCGGTGGTTTTTTATTTTTACAGGAATCACTTATGAGTAATTTCGTTTTTAAGCGTGGTGACACCTTCAACTTAAACCTGCAGCTGGTTGATATGGATGATGCGCTGCAATTTCCAGCCAATGATGTGCGCCGTGCGATTGACTTAACGGGTTATGCCTTTACTTCACAGGTTAAAACTTTAGATACCGGTGCGGCAGTGGCTACTCTAACCTGTGCTGCTTTAAGCCAGACGACTCAGAAAGGATGGCTTAATGTGAAATCAGGGGCCAGTACTGCTACATGGCCATTGGGTTTATGTCAGATAGATATCAAAGCGGTTGTTGGTGGTGTTATTCAACATACTGAAACTTTGACATTCCAGGTAATTGATGGAGTAACAGCATAATGGCAAATCTATTATTTAAGTTCAGTTGGGATCATCGACCTTATCCTTACAATTCGGCACAAGGTAAGCGACAATTTATGCTCCCTTTTGCTTCGGGAATTCCAAACTTAACCCCTAGTTGGGACCAGATTCAGGGAGGGGGTAATGCCGCTACAGGGACTTTAACTACCTCACCAACTGATATGACGCCAGGTCGGGTTTTACGTGTTGGTGATTATGGTTATGGCACCTTTAGTACTCCTGGTGGTTATACCCCAGCTCTGGATTTGAGCCGCAATGGTGGGATCTTTGCCATTTTAAATGGTGTTTATGCGGGTATAGCCATTTCGACTAACTCAACTGATGGGGTAATTTTTGCTGGTAGTCCAACTACAACTGCATATGGTCAATTTATTGGTGTCGTAAGAAGCTCAACCTTACCTAATACCACACATATTTTTAAAACAGACAGAAATACGACTGTAGACGGAAACGGTTTTATTAAAGCAGCGTCTCCTATTGTCAAATTGTTTAATGATCATATTGAACTCAATGATGAAGCTGAAAATCAGCCAATTACTTTAGAGAAATTAGGTACAGGCGATTACTTAATAAAAGGATCACTTGGCTTTGCTAAGGAAGGTTGGTATATCGAAATTCCTAAGGACACTAATGGTAATACGGTTGTTGCAGTAGTTTATGAAACCCTTGAGAACGGTGATATTTCAATTAAGACGTTTAAACGCAAATTCGATATCGAAACGGCCGCAATTGTTGCTGATATAAGCAATCCTCTTGATATACCAGAAGGTCGCTGGATTGATATTCGCCTTTTCGAAGAGCCTGTTGTGGCTTCTGCAACACCAATAGAATTCCAGCCAACAAACTTATCTGAAGCAGTTGCTGCAGCCATGAATGGTGTGGAACCGCCAGAAATCTAAGACACAGACGAAACACTTTAATAACCCGCTTAAACAGCGGGTTTTTTTATGCCTAAATTTTGGAGAACTATAAATGAGTTCAGGCGCAAAAATTCGATTATATGCTTGTGAAGAAGCAGTACTGGGAACAACCCCAGCTAATCCAATCTGGTACGTCGTTCGCCGTGTGAGTGACGGATTATCTGAAAACGTATCCACTGAAGAAAGCAGTGAAGTTGTAGATTCACGCTTTCGTCAGGGAGGTGTAGTTACTGAAGCTGAAGTAGCTGGTCAATTAGAGTTTGAATTATCTGTAGGAACATTCGATTTATTCTTGAGTGCTTTGGCCTTCAATAACTGGGCAGCCAATGCTTTAAGCTTTGGTGGCACAGTTCGTAAATCTTTTACCCTGGTTAAAGTCTTTGAAGATGTTGGTCAGGTCTTTATTTACCGTGGTGTTCAGGTAAATACGGGTGAAATCACCATTCAGACCACAGGAAAGATTACTGGTAACTTTGGCTTGGTTGGTAATTCATTTACTCGTCAGCAAGTAAACCCAGTTACCAATCCAGTAGCTGCATCAAGCCGCCCATTGGTCAGCATGCCAAACGTTGAAAACTTGCTTGTGAATGGTCAATCAATTCAAGGTAAGGCGTGTTTGCAGTCACTCACGCTTTCACTTAACAACAATCTGGAAGCAATCCGCTGTATCGGTTCAGGTAAGTACACACCAGAGTTCTATTTAGAGAAGATGATGGATATCGAAGCGAATGCTTCATTCATGTTCTCTGCCACAGCAGCAGGTTGGATTGATGCCATTAAAACCCGTGATGTATTCACACTAACATTTGATATTAAAGACAGCAAAGGCAGTAAGTACTCATTCAACTTTCCTCAATTGGAAGTAATGGAAGCTAATCACCCAGACGGCGGTGGTGATGACATCATCACTTTAGATATCAACTTTGCTCAAGTCCGTACAGCTCCGACGATTGTACGAGCGCTTGTGTAATTCAAATTAATAAACCTAAAAGCCTATGGAATCCCATGGGCTTTTGTATTTCCTAAATTTCAGAGGTAGTTATGGCTTTAAAAGTCGGAATTGTTCGAAGCTCAGAAGTATCTAAGTGGTGCACGTTTGAAACTGCAGGTGGACAAGCTGAGTTTAAAATTCGTGGGATCGGTTATAAACCTTTCCAAGTTGCGTTAGAAAAAGCAGGGAATCAGATCTCGTCTAAAGGCTATGATGTGATGGTAAAAGATGAAAACGGAAAGCTTTATCATGAGCTTTTATTAGATGCAGCTGGAGCGCATTTAATAGAAGACTGGAAGGGTGTTGTTTTTGCTGAAGTAGAAGAAGGTGAAACAGTAGAAATAGATCAACCTTACACGCCTGAGAATGCATCTAAGCTGCTTAACCTTGGAGATATTGGTCTATTGATCTGGTCGTTCATTAAAGAGCAAGCACAGAAGATCCAGGAGGACGCCGACAGAGACAAGGCGACAATTTTGGGAAAGTCATCGAACTCTACAAGTATCGAAAAACCTATGCGTCGAAAACGCCGCACGAAATCGAACAAATCAAATTCTTAGGTGGATATATTCCGGATCCTCCAGAATATTCTTATGCAGCTGATTCAATTCTTGCAGCCTTTTACACGATCATCAGATCTAGACGATATGAGCAAAGTGTACCGTTATGCTTAGATCAGCAGGCTATCAATGTCTATGCTGAGCATAATGATATGCCAGTTGATGTTCATATCTTCAATGACTGTATTTTTGCTTTGGATAATCTATTTATTGAAGAGGCTCATAAGAAGATCTCATCTAAGCCTCAAAAGTAAAAATCTATTTATTGATGAATATTTATGCAGTTAAATTACAGGTTATGCAGCTTAATGTAAATTTGTGTAATAATTTTAGTATGTATTTAAGGAGTTTGTAACTTATGGATATTTTAAAATTTCTTAAAAGCTTTAATACAGTAGATACATATTTAATTCTTGCAAGCTTTTTGTTAGCCAGCCTTATTATATATTTCTACTATATTAACCCTATTTAAGTTTATGAATTAAAGGTAATTAAGCCACCTTCGGGTGGTTTTTTAATATCTATCTTTTCCTAATCTAATGTTTTGTGTAAGATACAACCCATAAATATTTAATTTTAATAACTTTATATTCAATTGGGGAATGTATGTTTGAAAAACTTATAGATAAGTTGTGGGCATTAAATGATGTCTTTGAAGAATTTCCAAGAGTCTTCTATTTAATGATGATTTATCTAGTATTGATGGTTGCAGTGGTTTTTCTTTTCTTTCCATGTTTAAAGTGGTTTGCGAATTTCCAAATCTTTAATTCTTATCCTTTATATGAACTTATATTAAGAAACTTTGACACACTCCGTTGGGGAGTAGTTGTATTACCATTAATTATTGCTGTTCATGGTTTTTTTGAAGTGATTGGGCTGCATGATCGTCTAAAAAAGAGAAAGTACGGAAGATGAGAAGTTCAAATTTCTTATCTTCTTGTTTGGTGATCTCTTTAAATTTAGTTAGCTGCACTAAACAAGTGGAAAATAGGGCACTTCCTCCTTCTGTTGAAGCGCAATTTATGAGTGCGGATAAAGAAATAGGGAAGATGCTCGATGACCTAAATAATCGAGATATACCACTTCAACGGAAGCAGGAGATATTGTGCAACACATACCCTGAAGTCTATAAAAAGCAGTACATGCCAGCTTTACTCAAGCTTTCACAGAATTACACAGAGGAAATTTTATTAAGAGATTTTGAGGCCGTGATTAGCTTTTATGAAAAAGCATTTGTTATTAATTGTGGTTAAAACTGATTTATTAATCAAAAATACTAGAGATTATAATTTTTTATTGCCTTAAAAGTATGCGATTGTTAAATTAAAACATTTTTAAAAATGGGTGATTCCGTGAAAGCTTTTATTTTAATTATAGGATTTATAACTTCTAATCTAGGTTATGCAGCAGACTGGAAATTAGTAGCGGAATCAACAGATGATGTACGTACATATTTAGATATTGAAACATTAAATTATCATTCAAATGATAATTCTGTAAGTGTTTGGTCAAAGGTAAATAATATAAAAGAACAGTTAGATAGTGGGATAGTTACGGAATATAAGACACTAGACTATTATTTTTGCAGTTCAAGAACATCCACTACGGTTAAGGGTATAGCTTATGATAAACAAGGCAATATACTTGAAACTAGTGATTCGATAATAGGGCCTAACAATATAGTTTCTGGGTCGGTTGAGGATACAGTTTTTAATTATGTATGTAAAAACTCAAAGTTTGGGAATAATACGCAAATGTTAAAAGATGACTTGATAGAAGAATCTTAAAATTGCGGTAATTTAAAGTTGTTCATTTTGTTAAATACTAAATTCTACTACTTACTGTGATAATGGAAAAATTAATGAAAAAAATTATTTTGTTAGGGTTAATTTGTTTGTCTTCGTCTTTATGGGCAGAAAATAAAAACCTCGGTAGTTGTGAGATTTCAAAAGATAAAATTATTGTGGGTGATGTGGGGTTGGGGAAATCAGTTAAGGAATTAGCATCAAAGGATTATAGAAGGCTTGAACTTGAGAATGATGTTTTTAACAAAAAAGGGTCAAAGGAATATCGTGTTTCTATCTTAAATAGGACAAATGATATTTGGTTAGGTAGTCAACCAATTAGTGATTTTAACTTCATAACCTATGATCCAAAAAATTATAAAATTTTGAGTTTTGGATTAAGTCTAAGAATGGATGATTTTCCAGTTGCCAAAGTTAAAGATGCCCTTATAACCTTATATGGTTTACCTAAAGTTGGTTGGAGTTTGACTCAAGAAACTGATCCTAGATACGGTGAAGTCAATGAATATCATTATAAATGTAAGGATTATTTGATAGAAATCACACAATCTGGATTAGGAACTAGTATGAGAATGTATGATAAAGGTGTAACGAGATGAAGAGGATTGCTCTCATAGGAAGTTGTTTAATCTTGAGTTCGAGTTACGTTTCAGCAAATGAAAATATGAAGGAAAGCTTTTGTAGAGGGATCTATGATTATGCTGAAATGGTTATGACTAACAGGCAAGATGGTGTTTCTATTAAGGTTATGTTTGATTCTTTAGAAAAGACTAGTGCAAGTGTGAATCAAAAAAAATTAAGCAAAAAATATATTTTAGATGCTTATGAACGACCTCAATATAGTACTAAAGAAAAACAACGTGAAGAGATTAATGAATTTTCCAAAGATAAATTCATAAGCTGTATTAATAATTTGTCTTAGTCTTAACAAACCTTAAACCCCGCATTTGCGGGGTTTTTTATTGCCTGGAGAAAAGTAAAAATGGCACAAGAATCCCGTCTGGTCATTGTTATTGATTCGCAAAATGCTGAACGTAACGCGCGCAATCTAGGCAATGAGCTCAATAGTATTGAAAAGAATGGCGACTTTGCCTCTAAGTCCATGGACCGTATGTCTGTTGCTACTCGCACATTAGCAGGTTATATGGCTGGGCTAGTAACAGTAGGGGCTGCTATTAGTAAGATGGACCTCTACACTGGTATTAATAACAAATTAAAATTAGTGACTAGTAATCAAAAAGAATTAAATCAGGCAATGGATGATACTTTTGAAATTGCACAGCGTTCTGCTTCATCTTGGAGTGCGGTCAATGATGTGTACTCAAAATATATGTCCAATGCAAAAACACTAAATTTAACTCAAGAACAAACAGCGAAACTTACTGAAATTACTTCGAAAGCTGTAGCTATTAGTGGTTCAAATACTGAATCAGCTGCAGCTGCACTCTTTCAATATGGTCAGAGCCTTGATGGGAATATTTTACGTGCGGAAGAATATAACAGCCTTGTTGATGGTGCAGGTGGACTTCTAAATGCGATGGCAAAAGGGTTAGGCGTAACTCGTGGTGAACTCCGTCAAATGATGCTTGATGGAAAACTCACTGGTGAAGTTATTACTAAAGCCTTATTAAAAGCTGGCGATAGTGTTGAACAGCTTTATGGCAAAACTAATAAAACTATTGGCGCATCTCTTGAGATGCTGAGTAATGGGATTACTAAATTTGTAGGTGAAACTGGGCAGGGTTCGGGCGCTGCACAGTCTTTAGCTGGAGCTATTCAAATTCTTGCAATGAATTTGGATTTGATTGCGGATGGTGCTTTCGTAATTGGTATTGGATATGTCACGAAAGCAATTACTGCCAAATCATTAGCTGTTTATGCTGATATAGCTGCAACTACTGCAAGCATTCAGGCAAGTCGTTCAAAAGCATTGGCTGAGTTGGCTGAATCCTCATCTGCTGTTAAGTCTGCCCAAGCTCAAGTCGCAAATACTCAAGCTACTTTAACTGCGTTGACTGCGGAAAAAGCATTAGAGGCGGAACGCTTAAAATCACAGATCAATTCAGTTGGGCGCACTCAATCTATTACACGTATGGCAGAGATTAAGAAAATAGAAGCTCAGGTAACACGTGAACTTGCTGCAGCAGAGACTACTTTAGCAGTTGCCCAAACACGTAATGCAACGGCTCAGAAAGCAGCAGTTGGACTAACAGGTTCTATGTTAGGTGCGGGCCGTAGTTTATTAGGTGTTTTGGGTGGTCCAGTAGGTATGGGAATAACAGTAGCTACCTTGGCTGCTGGATATTTGTTGATGCGTGATAATGGCAATGAAGCCAATGACATGTTTAAGGATCAGACGCGTTATGCTGGAATGGCAGCAGATGAACTTACTAAACTCAATGGTGCACAAAAGCGTGCAGCTGAAGGAGAACTAACTAAGCAATTAAACTCTCAGTCAGCTCAACTTAAAAAATCACAGAATGAATTCTTAGCATTGACGCAAACTATTGCTGATAGCAATAAAAAGAGTACAGAGGCATATCGCATCTGGGCAGAATTAACTACTGAAACAATAGGAGTAAATCAGGCATTTGAAAGACTAAATCAATTAGATTTTATTAATTCAGACCAGATTAATCAGTTAGTTGACAGTAAGAAGAAAGTTGATGAAAACACTATTGCAGTTAACAAAACTAATGCTGAGTTAAACTTAGTAAGAACAACTGGAGCAAATGCTAGAGCAGGTTTAAACGATGTTGGGCAAGGAGCTAAAAATGCTGTAACTGAGGTTAATCAACTCCACGACAAGCTTAAAGATATCAATAAAACTTTAGCTGATCGTAAGTGGGATGCTGCTTTCAAAACTACACTTATCAAAAAATACGGTAGATCAGTTGAAGAAGCAGATTTGTTATTGCAAACATATCGAGAAAACCAGAAAAAAGGTTATTCTGGAGTTACTGTTGAGCAAGACAAAATAATTAAAGGGATTGTAGGTCAGGAAAGTGCGCTTGAAGCACTTGTAAATAAGGACAAGGAGCGAACAAGAGAGCTAGAAAAACAGGAAAAAATCACAAAACGCCTAGTTGGTGTTTCTGGCCAATCTGGTATTGGTACAGGTCCTCATCTTGATGTTCGTTATGGTGGCTCAATGTCTGGGCAGAAGGTTTCTAATGAACATCTGGCCCGCTTGCAGGCAGGTGGCAAACCTCTATCCAATTATAAGATCAGTTCCAATTATGGTCCACGAAAAGCCCCTACCAAAGGGGCTTCTTCATTTCATAAGGGTATAGATTTTTCGATGCCTGAAGGCACACCAATCACGACTAATGTTGCGGTGAAAGACATTAAGACCCATTACGATAGTAAAGGTGGTGGTTATGTCAGTGAGGTGATATTTGAGGATGGTGTATCCTTAAAACTTCTTCACCAATCACCAAGTATGCAAAGCAAGGTTAAAGGTGGGGCAAGTAAAGGAAGCGATAAAGCTTCAGGAGATATTCAATCACAACTTGATCGTCAGCAGGACCTTCAGCGGTCACTAGAAAATGAAGTGGCCACCGAAGTAGAACGAATTAACAATAACAGAAAGACAAGGTTAGAGGAGGTCGACAAAGCTGGCTTTACACCTGAACGTACAGCCGAAATCAAGGCAGAATTAAATCGCCGTGCTGATAATGATATTGCGATCGCCAAACAAGCCATTAGAAGCAAACTAGAGGACTATAAGGAGTTCCAGAAAACCGAAGCCGAGTTGCTTAAAGAAAATTTTGATCGCAGGAAATTTAATGCGGCTCATGACATTGAATTAAGTAAGTCTGAACAGAAACAGGCAGTGGAATTGTTGGAACAGCAATATCAGCAAGAAAACGCGCTTATGAAATTAGCCCAAGAACAACGCTTATTTCAAGCACGTTTATCTCTGCTTTCCGAAACTCAAGCCATGCAGGAGCGCTATAGACTTGAAAGGGAAGAAATCCTTAAGAACTCAAAACTTTCAATTGAAGAACGTCAAAAACTAATCGCATTGTCTAAAGCTACCCAGGACAAAGAAACACGCGACAAAGTTAATAACGCTGTTCAAAACTGGGGTGGGATTCAGGCTGATATGAATGGTACCAGTGAGTTCTATAGACAGGATCAGGAACGGTTTAGCCGCTTGGGTGCTGCAAATGATTTGGCTGATAGCCAATATGCAGCAGCTGATTTAGATGAACAAAACGGTCTGGATGGCTTGAATGCACAAATGGAAGCTGGATTAATTCAGCAACAGGACTTTGAAAATCAGAAGACTGCCATTATTCAAGCTGCTCAAGAGCAAAGAAGTCAAATTTACAACGAATTTGCCCAGAACACTAAGGATGTTGAAGACAAGTATCAACAAGATAGATTAAACGCTCAGATTGCGCTTGGTGGGCAAATGATGGGTTCAGTCACATCTATGTTCGGTTCTATGTTTGGTGAGCAATCCAAAGCGTACAAGCTTATGTTTGCTGCGGATAAGGCTTATGCAATTGCAGCCGCAGGTATTGCTATTCAGCAAAATATCGCAGCAGCTTCAAAAGTTGGTTTCCCTTACAACTTACCTTTGATTGCTGGGGCCGTTGCACAAGGTGTCAGCATTATTGCAAACATCCGGGCAATTAAGGATCAAGGCTTTGCGGATGGTGGTTACACTGGCTCTGGTGGTAAGTATGAAGCTGCGGGTATTGTCCATAAAGGCGAGGTGGTCTGGTCACAGGATGATATCCGCCGTTGGGGTGGTGTTGGTTTAGTCGAGAATATGCGCAAGAGCTCAGGTCCTGAAGCATTTATCAATAACCATGCTCAAAACAACACTTCTACAGAGAATGTCTTTAATCGTTCTTTCTTAAGCTCAAAAGCTTTTAATGATAGTCAAAGTATCTCGAATATTTTTAATCAACCTGTTCGAGAAAATCAGATTATTACTAAAGGCTTTGCTAATGGCGGATATACCGGAAGGAACATTTCAAATTCTTCTACTTCAGCAAGTTCCGATCTTTTCCATGATGGAAAAGTTTACTTCTCTTCAAATGGCTTAGTTCAGGATAGGTCAAATCTTGATGATGTGCAGGATTTCACTTTAGGACAAACTTCACGTCCTCAAGCTGAGATTATGCCTTCAATCGAATCTGCTTCTCCGACAATCAATTTCAAAATTGAAGTTGTGAATCAGGTAAGTGGTGCAACAGTTGAAGCAGAACAACTGGATGAGAAAACTGTTCGAATCATTGTTAAAGAAGAGTTGGATAAACAGCTTCCAAGAGCGGTACCGAAATTAGTAAGTGAGGATATTAAAAATCCAAACTCTTTAATTAGCCGGTCTTTGACTGAGAATACGACTACAAGACGGAATCGTTAATGAACGAAACCACCTTTCGAGGTGGTTTTTTATTACCTGAAGGAAAGTTATGTACAAGTTAAAGCTAAATCCTCAAACAAATGGCTATGGCGTAACACCGGGTGATGATATAAAGCGTCAGCAAATGGATGGTGGACGTGGACGCTATTACATCGATGTGAAGCGGAATAGCCATATTGTCGATGTGAACTGGAATTTAAGTAAAACCGATTTCAATAAAATGATGGCTTTCTGGCGTGTTTACCAAAGCAAGCCTGCATCATTTTATGCGGATCTGGTGATTGACCAGGGAACGCGCCAACAATACCAATGTAACTTCATTCCCAACTCATTCAAAACTAATGAAGTGAATGGAAACCTTTACCGGGTAACTGCTCAATTAGAGGTTATCCAAAACCAACCAAACGCTACTGCTGATCAGGCACTTATTAGTGATTGGGTGGTATAATGGATAACGAATACGCCAAGTTCTTTCTCAATCGTAAAGTTGATATTTATCAACTGGAGTGTATTGAGTTATCACATCCGTCTTTTCTAAATACTTATCGGGTTGTTCGTAATGATGATCGCGGTGTCTATGTTCAGCATAAGGCAGGGTCTGGTCAGGTGTATTACGAATTCCTGCCAGTTTCAATTCAAAGATCCGGAATGCTGGGTGATCTGGACCAGACTCTTACCGTTTCAATTTCTGGTTTAGGCGATGTATTACCTGATGAGTTCGAGCGGGTAATTGAGGGGCAATATTCTAATGTAAAGCCGACTGTAAATTACCGCCTTTATAGTTCGGATAACCTCAATTCACCAATGTTTTATTTGCTTGGCCTCCAGCTTGCTAGTGTAGCAATGAATCATAAAGCAGTGACTTTTAAAGCAGAGTCACCAAGGCTCAACACAAATAAAACCGGAGATATTTTCTCGCTTGATCGTTTTAGTGGTCTCAAGGGTGCTGTATGAAAAGTCACGACCATTTGCTTGATAAGCAATACGATGAAGAGCATTACAACTGTGTTCATTTTGCCCACGAAGCTGCAATGGATCTGTATGGAATAGATCGTAGTGAGGCGCTTGAACTCTTTATGCAACCTAAGGGAAAGATTACCTTCCTCACCTCACGGTTAAAGCTCTTAAATCCGCTGCCCATGCCTAAGGAGGGCTGCATTGTCGCCTTCCATCCAAGACAAACAAATAAGCCCCCGCACGTGGGGCTTTTTCGTGGGCAGAAGATTCTGCATCTCATGGAAAGTGGAGTTACTTATTTATCAGAAGAGGTCGTAATGGGAATGGGGTTTAGTCGAGTGAGTTATTATGATTAAAGTTATTTATAAGCAAGATGCTTTGTCTGAAGAAAAGACTATTGAGCATGCCAACACAATAGGGCAATGGCTTACTTCTAAATATGATTACATGCCTGAGCACATCCGTATTTTTTACACTGCTAGCAATATGGATCATGCGGAAATCTCTTTTGCGAATGAAGTAACACCTAAAAATGCATATGACTTAAAACAGCTCGATTTTTTACCAGGTACTTTTATTGTCATTGAGAACCCGAAATGGGTTGCTGCGATCGTTTCGATTGTAATTAGTATTGCGATCGCTTTTTTAATGCCTACGCCTTCAATGGCTCAGACAACCCAGAATATTAATCAATCATCTTCAGCAAATAACGAACTTTCAAACCGCGAAAATAAGATCCGGGTAAATGGCCGCATTGCAGATATTTATGGAGCTGCTTGGGATACGCCCGATTCAATAGCAGTGCCTTATAAAGTTTATGAAAATAACATTGAAGTTGAGCATATGGTCGGCTGCATAGGCCGTGGCCACTATAAAATCAGCGGTGCTTACGATGGTGAAACTAACATTGTAGATATTGCTGGTGCATCTGTAGAAGTCTTCCGACCAGGTGTAGATATTGTTTCAGGAGAACCTTACTTTTCGATTGGTACTGAAATCACTACGCCACCTTTAACAGTACAGCATCAAACTTCTGTTAATGGTCAAGTATTACGGCCAGCTGATACACAAACTTTACAAGGGACCAACTACCTTCTTTTCGCATACCCAAACGAGATTCTTCGAGCAGCTGCAAACAATACAGATCTAACCACCAAATTTGTCAGCAATGACCGCGTTGAAATCACCAATGCTTCATTTACTTATAACGGTCAAATCTACGATTTAAACGGCACTTATAGCGTTCTATCTGTTGCTGATGATCGTATGACTTTATCAAATCCTGCTGCGGTCAATCCGAACTGGTTAAAGCTAAAAGAGCTATCTAATCAGCAAACAGGTGCTGCATCTCCAAAGCTTGCATCCATTGGTGAGAAATGGATTGGTCCATTCATCTTAGACAATATTGAACGTAGTCGAGTGCTTTGTAATTTTGTGGCTACAAATGGACTTTATACCGTTTCTTCAGGGGGAAATCAGGCAGCTGTAAACGTGACAATTGAGGTTGAAGTTACTCCAGTGAATGAATCTGGTGCAGCTATTGGCAACCCTATGCTAAAGCAGATCATTCTCAAGGGCTCGGCTAAGTCGCGGCAAACAGTTGGTGCAACGCTGGATATGGTCACATTCCAGGGGCGCTGTAGTGTACGTGTTCGTCGCTTAACTCCAACTCCTGGAGTTACCACTGTTGTCGATGATGTGAAGTGGCAAGCGTTGTACGGTGCTTATCCTTTGCAAAGCACAACATATGAACATGAAACAGTTTTCCGTGCACGTACATATGCAACGACTGGAGCATTGTCGGTTAAATCGCGCAAGATCAATTTTGATCTTCAGCGGATGTTGCCTACCTACAAAAATGGAGCAATGACGACAGAATTATTTCCAACGTCTAGCTTTGCTGATGCGCTGGTCTCAATGGCACTCGATGATAAGATCGGTCGCCGCACGACGGATGAGATCGATATTGAAAATATATATCGGACTTATAACGATATTGTCGATTACTTTGGCACACCGTTAGCCGCAGAGTTCTGTACCACCATTGATGACACAAACCTTTCTTTTGAAGAGCTGGCCACCAATCTTTGCGATGCTGTGTTTTGTACGGCCTATTGGCAAAATAATAAGCTCAAGATCTATTTTGAGCGGCCAACTGATAACTCGGTGTTACTGTTTAATTTTAGGAATATCATTCCAGATAGTTATAAGCATGACCTGACCTTTGGTGTAATGAATGACTACGATGGCCTGATCTATGAATACACGGATCCGTCCGATGATAGTCGTATCAATATCTATTTACCGGATAAAGGAGCTAAGAACCCTAAAGAGGTAAAATCGGTAGGTGTGCGTAATAAGTGGCAAGCCCATTTCAATGCATACCGGCTTTGGAACAAGCTCCGTTTTCAGCGCAAATCCATCACATTTGATGCAGCTCCAGAATCAGAATTACTGGTTTTACGTGAACGCATCGCTGTAGCTGATTATCGAAATGGCATCCATCAAAGCGGCGAGGTGGTGCAGCAAGAAGGTTTAATTCTTACATTGAGCCATGATGTTGATTTTATAGCAGGCAAGAGCTACGTGATTTATTTACAAATGGGTGATGGGAGTGTCGATTTGATTCCTGTTACTGCTGGATCTGCTAAGAACAAAGTTGTTTTAGGTCGCTTACCAAACGGGGCATTAAAGTTAAGCCCTGATGATTTCGTTAATACGATTTATACAGTCGTTAATGACGACACAAAGGGGTCATTACCTTATCTGGTAGCAACGAAAGATCCGGTTGATAAGTTTTCAAATACCATTACGGCAGTAAATTACGATGTTCGGTATTACCTCAACGATAAAGATTTTATTGACGTGCCAGTTGATGATTCTCCGATTTACATTCGATACGACCAGCTTGATATTAATCTGGCGCGGTTATATCAGATGCAAAGAGGTGACTTGCCAACGACTGGAGAAATTAGCTTTATTGTTGAAGCCGGTGCTTTGGTTTCGAGTTCTAGTTCACTTCGACCAGAAACAAGAATGGTTTATAAGCATACTAACAACTCAGAAACTAAGGAGTTTATTGTTCCTACAGCTCCTGAATTACCGGCGATTGATACAGGGGAATTTCCTTCCGGTTTGATCGTAAATCTTACGATTAAAGGAGCCGTTGTTGGTCGCGGTGGTGATGGCGGCTTGCCACATTTGGCCTTTGGTGCTTGGTCAAGTGATCCAAATTATAACTTCACAAGAACGCGCCGTGATGGTTTCCAAGGCGCACCAGGACTAATGAACCGGCACAGCAAATTGAATTTGATCATAGATGGTGGAAAATTGGCTCGAGGAGGTTCAGGTGGTGGTGCAACTCCTAGCGGTATTTACACTGAACTCGGCTATGGGGTGCAGGGTGTTCCTGGGGGAGCTGGAGCGCCATTTGGTCGAGTTATGACTGGACAGCCAATCTACAATGATACTCAGGACTGGCGGTGGTACTTTATTGATAGTTTTATGGTTGTAAAAGTTACTGATGCTGAAACTTCAATACCGGGCAAAGGATACCGTACTCAGAATGATCGCTATGGTTCTCCTTTATCTGGTGATGGTGGTGGTTGGGGGCAACGTGGCACTAAGTCCACTAACGATGGAACATGGAACTGGAATTACCACGGCACAACTGAAGGTCAACCCGGAGCGGGTGGTACCGCAATTGTCGGAGTAGCTCCACTGACAACACAACTAATAAACGGAGGGAAAATTTTACAAACCCTTTAAAACTTTGAAAGAACTTAGAGCACCCAATAGGGTGCTTTTTTATTTCATATTTAAGGGGGGTGAATGTTGTAAATATTTATTAATTTAAAACCAAGCGATGTAAAACGAAAAGTTAAGTTTAATTTAAAAAGGCGAAAGAAATGGAAGCATATGAAAGTGTTAGTGAGTTATTGAGCATTCAAAATCCTGTGAATGGTCAAACTGTATACTTGAAATCATACTATGCAGGACAAAACCGTGGTGGTGGCCACTTTATTTATGATTCAACAAAATCTACCCAAAATGATAGTGGAACTGTTTTTAATGGATGGGTTCGCCAACTTGAAAGCAATGTGCTAAATCCCTACATGTTTGGGGCCTATGGAGATTTAGTGTTTACTACACCAGAGGTACTTGATTACGCATCTGGACATGATGACACGCAAGCGTTTAAGAATATGCTTAATATGAATAAATATGTTATTCATACAAATATTAGTAAAGCTATTTCCTCTAATGTATTTAGCAAATATACATTTGAAATTCCACATGGCTCATACTACATCACAGATACATTACCAATCAGAACAAATACAAAAATTGAGGGCAATAATTCTACCTTGTTCTTTAACCCAAGCTCAAAAAAGGATATGTGGTCAACTCCACGAGAGGAAATGATAGCCGCCTATCAGATTAGTACAGGCTGGAATACACAAACTATCGGCATGGTAGGAATATCCAATTTGATTATGATTGGTAATGTTTCAAGGGTATCTGATGCAGCATTACATGCTGGAAAATGTATTGATGGTGGTAACGCATACAAGTGGCGGCTTGAAAATCTTATTATTGAACGATTTGATAATGGCGTTTCATTATATGGGATTGATACATCATTGTGGACAAATGGTAGTCGTATTGGAAACTTTTACGAGAATGTTGTTGAAAACGTCGCGATCCAAGAATGTATCCAAGGCTTTTATAATACATCTAATGTATTACAAGCTTCCAATTTGACAGTTGGTGGAGGAAATATTGTTGGGGTTCAGCGCAAACATAAATTTGACTACATGGTTATCAATAAAGGTGCAGGCTCAAGTTTTAACGGCTTCAACATTGCCCCGCCTAATCAACAGAATATGACTAAGGCGCTAATATATGATGCTTGTCATGGGTCATATTGGGGGGGCGGATATTCTGAATGGTTCAATATTCTATTTGACCTTGAAATGCAAGAGCGTTTCGACGGTTTCAAGTTTGATGCTAGTCATCTATTTAAGCATCCTGAAGATATTTGTGTCCGCTTCATTCCTAACACATATAGCACTTACGATCCCGCTACAGGTGTTCGAACTCCAAGCCGACATTTTACAAATGGTCGTCAAAACAACGAATATTTAAATCATTCTGGCTTTGAGTTTGGCGCAGGTGCATCTCTGATTACTAATTTCTTTAAATTCTTTCCTCAAGCAGACTTTAAGTATGGCTTATATGGTTGTTCAGTATCGAGTAATGAATTGATATATGACGTTTTACGACATCAGTCATTACATACAGGCTTCACAACTAAATATGGAATCAGATTAATTAACCCTACAACTTCATCAATAGATATAGTTATTCCTATTAACACTCAATCAATACAAACGAAAGTTTGTATGTTATATCGTCCAATTTCGGGAACCTTTAATTATGCTAACTTAAAATCTAATTCTTGGGTTAACTCATCAAATGAACGTATTTCACTTGGTGAAGTTATGTATGATTATAATAATGGATGGAAAATGGCAGCATGCGAGATCACTTCTGAAAATGCGTCGGAGGGCAATGTTACTATTACTATTCCAGCAAATTCACAAGTTGAAATTGAGCATATTGGAGCATACTCAGGTGGAGTTCCATTCATGCCAACATATGCTGATTATGAGCCAAGAATTGGTGATTTAGGTAATGAATGGATTGTCAGCGATACTACTGGTGGTACATTTGAAACAAATGATGTATTTAGAGCACATTATAATACAACAACAGCTTTTGCTTCAGATGGGTTAATTGTGTCACGAGGACACACTCATTCATCTCGCTATAATATTGCATCAAATGCTGAATTAAATATTGTAGCTTCCAATACAATTGATACATCAACTTCAAGTGTTATCAGTCGAGTTGGTATTGGTTCTAGAATAACTTTGAACTCTTCACAATATGATGTTGTTGGCCGAGTTTATGAAAATAGTTCTTATTCTAAGAAGTTGATAGTTTCTGGTCCGTCAGCTTTAACAACTGGTACCGTTTCTGTTCCTGTTGGTTTTATGCTTGCTCCATCAATTAAAGATGTTAACGCCATTGGTAGACGTAACGTTCCATATAGCAACGCACTACAAGCTAATGAAATTAAGTCAATGGATATAACACTAGAACGTTCTACATTAGGAGCGCCAGTAATGGTAGGTACAAGTCCTTCATTGGGTGCATCTAGTAGAATGTGGGCAGAAGTTATTTCAAATGGTAATGTTCGCTTGTATCATCAGAACTTGACTAGTGCCAGCCTAACTACAAGCACAATCGTGACATTAAAGATTGTTTAAGGAAAATATTTTTAGGCTTACCTTATGAAAGCTTAAACAACCTGAAGAGCAGTTATCCCAAAGAACTTGCAATTCTATTCTCATCCAATAAATCATCATAAGCCCTGACTTTATGTTGGGGCTTTTTTTATGTCTAAATTTTCTGGAGAAATAAATGGAACCAGTTTCCACAAGCGGTTTAACAGCTTTATTAAAATTTTATGGGGCAGCAATAGTCGGAGTATCACCACTGACAACACAATTGATAAACTGAGGGAAAATATTACAAACATGTTTAATGTGATTAGCACCCAGCTAGGGTGCTTTTTAAATTTTATATATTTATAAAGGTACAAAAATGGCAACAGTAAATGCAACAGATGTAATTGATGGTTCAGAAAATCAAAAACAGATTAATGATAAAACAATTCAGAAAATCTCAAGTATATCTGAATTGATCAATATAGTACCGAGGGGTGATGGGCATGTTGTTGAAGTTCTTTCATTCCATGCAGGAAAAAATATGGGAGGTGATAAGTTTGAATGGTTAGCTAATGCGAGTAAAACTTTGCATGATGGTGGTCATTTTATAGATCCATTAATACCAATTCCAAACTTAGCCAACTTTAAGGCCTACTATACTGCTACAAATTCTACAAATGGGATTTGGGCGAGGAAATCTAACAAAATATATATTGCTACTCAAGATTTCGGAATGATCGATGATAATTCGATGATCTGGAACTGTGCAGCAATCATGGCTTCATTAAAAAAAGCCATGAAACTTGCTAATGGTCTTTCAACACCGCGCAAAGTTATTATGCCAAGTGGTCTGTATTTCACTAGTGATGTAATTGAACTGGCATTGTTTCAGATCAATCAGCGAGTACCTCCGCTTATAGGGCAAGGAGGATTTAATACAGAATTGCGCAAGGTAACTAGTAATGTGATTTCTGCAAATTACCCAATCTCGGGGGTTGATGCTATTATTTTTGTTCACCCTACAACAGCAATGGGAAGCAAACAAATATTCGGTGAAATAACTGTTGGTATGCAATTATCAAGAAGCACTGCTCTCAATAAAACGGGTTATGGCTACTATGCTCATGGTTCACCTGAAAGTATTCGTAGAGATATTATTTGTACGGGGCATGAACGTGCGTATTGGCAGGATGATTGCTGGATGTCGCAGGTAAATAAAATTTGGGGGATTAATTGTGTTTATGGACCTGCAATACGTGGAGGTACATCTGTAAATGGTGCAAATATTTACGCAGATCGTTGCGACCGTATAGGTATTGATTTATATGGATTAACTTATAGTTCCTTAACTGTCCATGCTGACGGATGTGGAACAGACCCAACTTCACCAACAGGTTACCCTGCAATTAATTTACAGTTTTTGAAAGGAAGTAATATCACGGCTTCGACTGAGAGACATCGTGGAACTGACTTTTACATTCAATACTGTGATAGTTCAGCAATTAATAGTGGTAGAAGTGTGGGAGCTAGCGCTGTAGCTGCGTTAACTCCGAAAGTATTTATTCAAGATTCTACAATTCAATTTAATGCGTATTCTTGGCGTTATGCATTGGAAGGTCTTACTACGGAACAAAAAGCACTTTATACATTTATTCAAGAGGCCGGGATAAATAGTGCATGGAGCTTTAACGAGTGCCAAGGTAATGATCAGTGGAGTAATTTCCCAGCCCAAGCCTCAGATTCTTCATATATTGGTCGATTTGCAAAGTCACGATACAGTGAAGATAGTGGAATGGTTCTAGCGATAGTTTTGCACAACAATTCTTCTTGGAAAAAGCTTTTATATCTTGGCGATGCAACTAATTTTAGAGTAATAAGTTGTATAACTGGTGAAGCTGATCGATATTATGATTTTGGAGCAGCTCCAATTCGTAAATCAACTCTATCGACAAGTTCATCATCGGCAACAACACTAGCTGTTCAGCAATATACGAATGGAATTATTGATAATGGGCAGCCATTACAAGTTTATGTTGGTACAGATGGTTGGTTGTATATAAGACCAATTGCTGGGGGAGCCAACTATAATTTTAGATATGTTATAGCGAAATAAATCTTTCTTTAAAATTAAATTTTACAAGCCCTTCGCTTAAAAGCTTAGGGTCTTTTTATTTCTTAAAAAATGGTGAGAAAATGGAAGTATATGAAAGTATTAGTGACCTATTAAATATTCAAAATCCTGTAAATGGGCAAACTGTTTATGTGAAGTCTTACCATAATGGTTTAAATAAAGGAGGTGGAATATTTTTTTATAACAGTGAGAAATCCAACATAAACAATTATGGGACTATTATAAATGGTTGGGTTCGTGCTGCGCTTGAAAATTGGGTAAATGTGGAATGGTTTGGAGCTGTAGGCGATGGTATTACAGATGATTACCAAGCACTCTATAATTGTTTTAACCATCATTACAATCCTGAAGGAGGCACGACAGACCCTAATTCATTGCAACATACTATTCCAGCATTAACATTTTACTTACCTCATGGCTGTTATAGATATACACAACCATTGCGCTTGCCTTGCCGTGGCACAGTAACTTGTGAAGGGATTTTAAATTATTTTGCACGACCAGAAGTGGCTACTCAGAAAAATAGATCAACACTATTTTATGATGGGACTAATCTGGAAGTTGCTGCTTGTTACTTACCAGTTTTTAAAAGAGTAAATAATGCATGGCAACTTATCACAGATAGTACGGAATTCTTTACTTTTTCATCTGGAATTTCAAATCATTCTATGTGCAGAGGTTCTAGTTTTAGATTTAATTTGATTACCAAGCAAAAAACTAAGATTGGGGTTAATGCATTTGGTTTGGAGTCTGGACGTTTAGAATTAGGTATTGGCACTCTAGGAACTCTTGCATCTATTCAAAATCAATCATCATGGAGTGATTACAACGAGGATGATCTATCTCCAAAAATTGGTATCTTGTTTACTATCGCTTGGAATATTGAACTCTATAAATGTCGCATCCTAGCTCACAATCAAGGGGTCTATATTGGTGGTTCTACTGGTAGTACTGTAATTAATGGTTGTTATATTAATCGTCAAGTTTCCACAGCAGCTTCAGCAGTTACAGATGGTATGTTGTATTACCCTTCTATAATGGAAACCAAGAAGAATTTAACATCTGCAATTACTGTCGAGGGTGGTGATGTATCAATTTACGATACTGTCACAGAGGGGTGGGGTTGCCCTTATGTATTAGCTTCTGGAACACGAGCAACAATTCAAGCTCCGCATATTGAGGGACCCAATGATATTATGATGCATTGCTTCATGATCTATAATGCTAAAGTGCAAGTTCACGATTGGAGTGCAATTCGCACAATGCAATTAAGATCAGGAACATCTGTAGTGTATTCATTTGGAATGACAAATGAGCGTGGATATATTTTTGAACTTGATGGCGCTGGATATTATGCTGATAATTCACTATTCAATTTAGTAGATGGCGTAGCTTATGATCAATATACAAATTATGGATTCTTAAAGTTAAAAAATATTGCAACATTTAAAGTAACTGGTGGTACATTTTCGTCTGATTTACGATTGATACAGAGCATTGAATTAGCGCAATCTAATACTTATCGTACACCAATATACTTAGATCCTGCCAGAACTGGCTTAAAAGGATTAGGGCTTGGCTCAGCAACTGCTTGTCAGTCTTTTGATGATGTTATTGAAGCTATTAGAATATTGGGTCTATTATGGGACGGTTCTATCATATTAACTTCTAATTTAACAATTAGTACTAGTTACACCCTTTCTCTATTAAATAATATCCATAATATCGTATTTACAATTCAACCGAATGTAACTCTAACTATAAGCAATAGGTTTAAAGTTTCTTGTAGTAATATTACATTTAATGGTGGTGGTAATGTTGTTGTTAACTCCCCATTAGTTGAGCCCATAGATTTAAAACATTCATCAGATGTTAGTGTTAGGTTGTCGAATATTACTATTGCTGGTATATCAGCATTTGTTCGAGGTGATTCTGTTTTTGGTACAACTAATTTGTGCATTGAGTCTAATGTTAATTTAAGTGAATGGACTGGTAAGTATTTGTATTCACCTAATGGATATGGTTTATTTAATATTATGGTGTTGACAACAAGCCGTAATTCCACAGTTAAGAATAATGAAATATCTAACAATAATGTTGATGCTAGAAATTTCATAGTGGTAAGCAAGATTTTTGTAGCTTAGGTTTACTAAAACCTGAATATACTATCAAATAAAGAAAGCCCTACCTTTAAAAGTTAGGGCTTTTTTATTGTCTAAATTTTCTGGAGAAATAAATGGAACCAGTTTCCACTAGCGGTTTTACAGCACTATTAAAATTTTATGGGTTTGCAATTGTAGTGGCTTTGGCGGCCTGCTTGGTTGTAGCAGTCGTATTAATGACACGTATGCCACGTTCACCACAAGAGTGGGCTGTAGGTTTGATCTGTACGGTTGTTTCAAGCCTTGCTGGTGGCTCATTCATTATTGTGAAGTGGGGGCTTCATGAATGGGTTACTGATATATGGGGGATGATTGCACTTGGTGGGTTCTTCTTTGTTTGTGGTTTACCCGGTTGGGCTTTAGTTCGCTGGATCTTTAATTTTATTAACAAACAGGAAGGTAAGACGATTATTGAAGTACTTAAAGAAGTTAAGAAAGCCAGAAAAGACATTGAAAACAGTTAATGCCGCCTTCGGGCGGTTTTTTTACATCTAAAGGAAAGTGAAATGAACATTGAACAATATCTTGAAGAACTCATTAAACGCGAAGGCGGTTACGTAAATAATCCAGCCGATCGTGGCGGTGCAACCAAATACGGTATTACTGAAGCAGTAGCACGTACAAATGGTTTTAAAGGCAACATGAAAGACTTGCCGCTTGATGTGGCCAAGTCTATTTATCGGAAGCAGTACTGGACAGCCCCGCGATTTGATCAGGTGAATGGTGTTTCTTCTGCTATTGCTGAAGAACTTCTAGATACAGGTGTAAATTGCGGTACCGGATTTGCAAAACCTTTGCTGCAACGTGCTTTGAACCTCTTAAATAATCAAGGTAAAGCAGGTTGGCCAGATCTATCAGTAGATGGAATCTATGGTCCTGCTACGTTAACTGCTCTAAAAACCTATTTGGCCAAGCGCGGCAAAGAAGGTGAGAAAGTGTTAGTGCGAGTTCTTAATATTATGCAAGGACAGCGTTACATTGAAATCTGTGAACGCAATCCAAGCCAAGAGCAGTTTTTCTTTGGCTGGATTACTAATCGAGTGATGATGTAAGTTACGGTTATATAATTTTGCTTTTGTAAGAAATTCTAATGTTAGGATGATTTATTTCTGAACTGATTGATATTATGAGTTAGTGCTTAAACACATCAGTAATATCAATCAACTGCTTATCTTTTTATAATTTTTCGAATAAATATTCTTTTAATAATGGTATTATTTCAGGTTTTTTCATTTCATTTAATTGATGTTCTATAGCTTCTTTAGGTTTAACTTCACTGTATTTTTTTAGTTTTGATTTCTTTGAAGTTAGTATATCTATTAAGTACCTAATGGAATATCTATGTTGAAGTAATACACTTATGTAATTACCTACATGAATTTCTAATTTTCCAATATTTTTATATATCTTTAGTGGCTCATCAGACTCAATATTATATATTTGCGTCAACTTACTCTCTAAATAATTTAGGAAATATATATTTTCTTTGATATGCTTTATTGTATGTCTTATATCAAAATCTAAATTCTCAAAATGTTCTTCCAATAATCTATCTATAGAAAAAATTTTGAACTCACCCTGATAAACATCAAAGAAATGAAGAAAATTTCCTGATTTTTTGATTTTGTATAGAGTTTTATAAAGATCTATTAACAAAGTAAAAGCATTATCGATAATTATGATTTCATCATCTAGTTCGGCTAAAAGGGCTTCTAATAATCGCTTTCTTTCTAGACTTTTTTTAAATCTCTCAATAAATGGTAGAGTAAGAATACCAAGGAAGATTGTAATAAATGGCCCAAGAAGAGGGATTAAAACTTTTAAATTCGTACAAAATGACAAGGTTTTGAAGTATAAGCAGTCCATTTAAATCCTCCAAAGAAATTTAGCACTATACATTTATTTAAGCATTTATAATCAACAACTCATCCCACCGAAACGGATTTCTACTCAATTTATCCCTACTCATCGACCAAGTTCGACCAGGTATAAAGCAGGGACCTACACCAATCTTTTTCTTTCCAAACTTACTATGGATACCATCCATAGCCTGCATCAAACATTCCTTTTTCTCTATATGCTCGAAGTCAGTTAACAAGTCGTAGGTATGACCAGATTTAGGCTCCAGACCTGTAAGTATTACGCCGCATTTCTTGTATTTAATTCCTGCTTTATAGATTTCGTTCAACATCCTTGTCGCCGCTTTGACAAAATCTACTGCGCAATCCGTGGGCTCAGAAAACGAACCTGTGATTGATTTATTGTAAAACGGTACATTCGGATCGAAAGGATTTGACTGTACAAAAGCAATCATACATCCGCATAAAAGCCCTTCATCACGTAGCCTTTTACATGCATCTTGAGCATACATCGAGATAGCTTCTTTTAGATCTGTGAGTTCGGTTACACGACCACCGAAAGACCTAGACGCAACAATCTGCTTCTTTGTTGGGGGAGTATACTCAATCTCAATGCATGAGATACCCTGTAATTCGTATATCGTTCGTGCTATGACGATAGAAAATTTCTTTTGCATCTCTCGAGGTTCTGCACAGGCCAGATCTAAAACAGTGCTAATACCCATTGATTGCAATTTCTTTGAGTGTTTACGGCCAACTCCCCAAACTTCAGAAACATCTATTTGAGCAAAGTAATACTCTTTGTTGCAGGGATCCATTGATACCAGATCGCACACACTGTTAAAACCCGCATTCTTTTTAGCAATATGATTCGCAATCTTCGATTCTGTTTTGCTTCTACCGATACCAACACACACTGGTAAACCAAGCCATTTCCATATTTGTTGGCGCATCTCTTGGCCAACTTTTTCTAAATCAAAGTTCTTTTCATAAGCAGTGAAATCAACAAAGCATTCATCAATCGAATAAGGTTCAACCTCTTCATCAGTTACGTACGAACTCAGAATCTTATGAAAACGCCGCGACATTTCTGCATACATTGCATAATTACTAGAAAGTACAATTACCTCGTTTTGCTGAACAATGTCTTTGATCTGGAATAGGGGAACTCCCATTTTAATGCCTAACGCTTTTGATTCATTGCTGCGAGCAACGGCACAACCATCATTGTTAGATAGAACTATGACAGGTTGATTGTTCAAACTTGGGTCAAAGACTCTCTCACATGAGACGTACATGTTATTTACATCGATGAGAAAGAAGACTTTATTCTCATGTTTCATGATTTTCTTATCATTTTAATGATGCAGGTGACAACGCCCCAAATAATTAACTCTTGGCCCTCCATTAGATAAATATTTTTATAATCTGGATTTTCTGCTTTAAGCCATTGGCCTTTTTCATCGATCATTAGGCGCTTCACTGTGAAATCATTATCGATTAGTGCCACGACGATATCGCCGTGCTTTGCATTGAGACTGCGATCGACAATTAGTTCGTCATCAATATCTATACCTGCGTTGAGCATCGATAGCGATGCGACTTTGACAATAAAAGTAGCAGTTTCATTTTTAATTAAGTGCTCATTCATATCGAGCGCTTTGTCGATGTAATCTTGTGCTGGGCTAGGAAAACCTGCTGAAATCTTCTCTAGAGCATAAGGGATAAGCATCTGAGTTGTTGGAATAACTTGCTTGAATGATAAGGCTTCAGATAAAACAGCGCCTTGAGTGAGGTACGGTTTTATCTGGATAATGGATGGTGCAATTTCGCTCATAGAATATCCCCTAACTTGAATTTGTAACATATTCAAGATGATATGCTAGAGCTTAGTTAAATTTCAAATTTAAAAAGTTGTGGATAAATAATGACTAGTCGTAACTTGTCGCTCATTATTGTGCGTTTGGTCGGAATTTCTTCAATTCTGATCTAGGTTGTGCTACGAACTCATCAGCAGGCATATCAAGAAAAAATTCACTAGCTTCTTCATGTTTGCAGTGCAGCCAGTGATCCCTAAGGTTTGGTGGAATGACAATGATAGAGCGCTTCTCATCATTGGGAGCATGGAACTGTTTCATAAAAGGGTGATGGTCAGAATTAATCGTGAGCATGCTCATAGATCTGATTTCTTCGCCATTTACCTCTGCATATTCATAAATACCAGCAATCGTAAAAGGCATTTCGTCCTTCCTATAAATTCCCCACCATTCAGGCTTATTGTTTAAGTACTTTGGTTCAAAAATTACATCAGCTGGAATTAGACAAAATTGATTTTTCTTCCATGCGTTTTTGAAACTAGGCTTTTCGTGGACTGTCTCAGTTCGAGCGTTGTAAGTATTATGAACTTTCTTAAGATCTTTAACCCAAGGGGCCACTAAACCAAACCTAGCCAATCGCCATTCCATTTGATCTTTTTTAGAGAATAGAAGGGGGGCTTCATAGTTAGGGTATATGTGAGATTTATATTCAAATGTTGGTTCAAACAGATCCAATAAATGAATTCTATCTTTGGCGATTGGTTCGTAGTTTGAGCACATATTTGACACCTATATTTTTTATATTTAATAAGATCTCGAAATTTATATTATTCTAATCTACGTATATATGCTTCAGAGACGTACCCTTCCACATCAATATTATTAAGGTTAACTTTTACTTTCACCCACCCATTATCAGATTCATCATAAATAAGTAACACACTATTTTTAGGAATTGTAAGTAATGCTTCACTTGAAAAATTAGGTTCACTTCTCAAATTTACTCTTGAAATGGTTACACCCTTACAATCTATGTGATTTATAAGGAAAACAGCTGCTTCATGAATATCTTTAAAAAAATCAGAGTTTTTAGCGAAGAAGAAAACTATTAGAAATAAAGCATATAAGAGACCATTAGTTAACTGTTTATAGTCGAAATTAGAACCATCTTGATATGACGTTGGTTGAGCTTCAACTTCTTGTCTAATCATTTCACCAAAAACATTAAGTTCAGCTTCTTGAAGTTCTGCATCATCTTCGAAATTATCTAAATCTTCATCAATAAATGTTTCAATGAAATTTTCAATAAATTCTTGGTTTTCAAATAACTTAAAGATAAAACTATTCTGTTTTTGAAGATCATATAAATCGTTATGAAGTTTATACTTATTAATAAATGAATTATTAATAAGGTTGTTCCATTTATTTAATTCTAAAATTGCACTTGAATTATGTTGATTATATAATTTTAAATATAAATTGTTATTTTTATTGAATTTTTCCATGAATTGGGCAGCAGGGGTATTATTTTGAATAGCACTAAAAACATCAATTCTCTTGCTAAATTGATTTTGAATCCTAAACATTCTTTTAAGCTCATCATTTAGATCCATATTTAAAATTCCTTTATATTTAAAATTTTTTAAAAGCAAAATGGTAAAAAATTCATCTTTTAGTCTGCCTAAATATCAATATGATCAGTCAAGCATTATATCAGTTGTCTTCATTTAGCTTCGGGTCACGCTCATTACTATATAACTATTTTGTAAGCCTAAAGACCATCCGATCTCCTTATAAAATGGTTCTCCATACTTAATTGTGTGCTCAATATAAAAGTAAACCCAATCATTCATTTGCTAAGTCTCAATTTTTTAGTAAGTAATTTAATATTTAGGACAATCTTAACCAGCCCAACTATTCACGATATCTGCTTATAATAATATTGTTATGCTCAATCCACTTTTCTTGCATATTCCTTATTGATTTTTGTTCAAAGTAGATTCTGTTTTTGATCAAAGCTTTTGAAATGTCAGATAACACAACATTTTCAATCATATTCATAGCTTTACGTAGATCATCAAAAGTTACTTGGACATACCCATCGGTTACATCGTTGTCATCATCACCAACCATGTGATTGATGAGTTTTTTAATTGTATAACTACCAATCGCTAGACTATTTGCGATAGTTCCGAAGGTTCTCCGCAAATCATGAAATGTAAATTCAATACCAGTTGCTTCAGTAATCGTATGACGTGCCTCACGCTTATCAACGATATGTGAATCAGGCGTATCACCAGCGAAAACGTATTTATTATTGCCAGCAAGTTTTTTACGTTCTGCCAAGATATACCAAAGCATTTCTCCCATCGGTAGGAGAAGGTCTTCATGATTTTTCGGATCCTGAATTTTTATAGTTCCAT
>Ga0207713_1000334_pt1 | contig 52545 bp, 46 predicted proteins | sample KBSS64metaG_FD_184404 | JGI IMG/M metagenome (GOLD analysis project Ga0207713, IMG submission 184404) | Switchgrass rhizosphere microbial communities from Kellogg Biological Station, Michigan, USA - KBS S6-4 metaG (SPAdes) (version 2) | ecosystem: Host-associated > Plants > Roots > Rhizosphere >...
AAGCAGTACATCGGCGAGTAGCGCAGCTTGGTAGCGCAACTGGTTTGGGACCAGTGGGTCGGAGGTTCGAATCCTCTCTCGCCGACCAATTTTGAACCCCGCTTCGGCGGGGTTTTTTGTTTTCTGCAACTTTTCACTCCTGTAGCCATTCCCCGACAGCACCGTTTCTCAATGTCGCGATTCAGCGACATCTAATCTATTGAAAATAATCAACATTAAAGTTAGCTGTGTTTGTTGTCTCTTTCTGGCGACACTCTGATGCATTTCGCCGTGCGTTTTAAGGCTTAAGAGATGCCTTAAAGGCAGAAATTCCTTTTATCTTAAAATGTTGCGCGATGTAACGGTTCTTCGTGTCATGTTGGCACGCAACGTGCAATAATATACGTGTAGATGCTCATTCCACCTCTTATGTTCGCCTTAGTGCCTCATAAACTCAGGAATGACGCAGAGCCATTTACGGTGCTTATCGTCCACCGACAGATGTCGCTTCGGCCTCATCAAACACCATGGACACAACGTTGAGTGAAGCACCAATATGTTGTCTTACAGACCTGTTTAACGCCTGCTTTTATAGCAGGCGTTTTTTTATGTCTTATTCACGGTAACGGGACAGCATCAGGGCAACCAATAGCAATGCGCCTGTTGAGACGCCGTAAAGGGCGTAGGCTGCGCCAAATCGTGAGGCACTGACTGCGGCGATACCGGTAAAGAGTGAGGCACTGGCCATTTGCCAGCGCCAGGCTTTGCCGCTGGCCGAGGAGATCTGGGCGGCCTCAAAGTGGCTTAGCACCCCAAACGTACCTGCGGCATAGACAACATTCGACGCCAGATGCGCGACAAAGATCGTCCCCAGGGCACATGCCATCCACCCGGAAAAAAGCGGAATCACCCCGTAGGCGGCCAAAAACACGACAAGGCAGAGCAACAGCAGCGGCGTTTTTGCAAAAGAGCGCGACGGACTATCTCTTTTTAGCAGCATTGGGCCGCAAAGCTGCCCCAAACTTCGGGCAAAAAGCAGGGGTAGAGCAAGACCAGCCGCATCATCAGGTTGGATTTGCTGCGCGAGCGCCGGAAGCAGCGCCATCGCGGGTGAGCCAACCGCGGCCAGGGCTGGTAATAACAGCAGGCTGCGTTTTTGCCGGGTGCTCAATGTCTGCCAGCGTAACGTCACGGAAGACATGCTTTCATCGGGGAACGGCGGTGTGCGTGCCGCAAAAATGCGGCCAGCCAGCAGCAGCAACACCAACGACCCCAAAAAGCTGACTGCATCTATGGCCAGGAGGGCGAGTACAGGGATCTGATGAAACAACACAACCCCCAGTCCGGTGCCTAACAGTACCTGAGACGCAAAAATCACATTCTCAAAGCAGGTTGCCGCAGGAAGCTCCTTCTCACTGAGGCCGCGTTTTAACAACAGCGTCAGAGCTGGCCAGCTCATTCCGTTTAACAGCGCTTCGGTGGACTGTACGGCAAGTAGCGCAGGGATACTGTGATTGTTCACCCCGAACAGGGGAAAGAGCAGGGCGAGCAAGCCCAGCAGCTCGGTGAATCCCAGCAGGGCGACAGGCGAAAACCGGAGGCATAGTTTTTCACCCAGCATGCTGCCGATAAACCCCGGCAGGGTGGCAAAAAGAAAGGCGAGCGTTAACAGTGTCAGAGGGGCAGCCCACTGCAACAGGAGGCCGAAAACAACAATCTGGGTTAAGCCATTGCCCAGTGAGGTAAAGATAAATGCACAGGCCAGCAGCCGCAGCCAGCGATGGCAGCGCAGCGCTTCAATGAGCGCATACATCAGCGAATTCATGATGATGTCCTTTCAAAAACGATTTAGTCCACGCTGCAAATTGCGCGTGTGTGTGAAAAAAGGTTAATGAAAAGACATCGTTACATTGGCGGGTGCATTTCCTGATGAAGGTGTAGAAAATGTAGCAGGAGAAAAGCGATAAAAAAAGGAGGCCGTCTGGCCTCCTTTCGGTTTACTGCGGGGGATTGTTATTCTGCAGCGTCAATAACAAGCCATCACGGCGCATCGCTGCAGCCTCTTCCGGCTTACGCTGCTTATCCAGCGCATCGGCAAGCCAGGCGTAATCAAACGCATCCGGGCGCTGTTTCAGAGCCGCACGAAAGGCGAGGCTCGCCTCCTGCCATTCACCGTGTTTCATCAGCGACTGACCCAGCGTGCTCCACAGAAGGGGCCGATCGCCGACGGTTTTGATTTGCTGACGCAGCACTTTTTCGATCTGCTCAGGATTATTGGTTTTCAGACGCGGGATCACCATCACCAGACGATCGTCGTACTGGCGTTTCAGGCCGTCGAGGAGGATCTCCTGGGCAGTGTCATGATCGTCACATTCAATCAGATGTTCTGCCATCGCCACTTGAAGCGGGATCTGCTGGCGCGTTTTTCGGCTCTGATTCTTCCACCAGGTTTTCAGACCATCGCTGCCCAGATCGGCGCGCGCCTGATCCATCAGCCCAATCCATGCCAGGCGCTGAAGCTCGTCACGATGTTCATCATCACCCACCTCGGCTTTCGCCATCGAGGGAATGATGTCCAGCAGCGAGCCCCATGCACCGGTACGAATGTAGGCCTGTTCAGCAAGACGCAGCACTTCCGGATGACGTGGTGTGATCTCCAGCAGACGGTCGACGCCATGGCGCGCGGCGTGGTTTTCATTACGTGCTAGCTGCAGGCGAACGCGAGTGATCTCAACCGGAATCGGGTCTTTAGTGGACAGCTCTGACGCACGCTCAAGATGCTGATTGGCGCGAGCTTCATCCCCTCGCTGTTGTGCTGCTTCTGCAGCCAGTAAGTAGTTCACCACAGGCTGTTCGGCATGGTCGGCATTCTTAGACATCAGCTTTTCAACCTGCTGATAATCCCCTTCGGCGAGCTTAAGCAGTGCCTGCTCGGTCTGCTTACGGGCGCGGCGGCGCTTGCGGCCAACGAACCAGCCACGGGTATGTGCCCCGGTGCGGAAAATACGGCGCAGGATCCACTCGATAGCAAACAGCACAACCACGCCGAGGATCAGGATGATCGCCAAACCGGTTACGCTGGTTTCGATGTTGTAGTTATCCGTCTGGATCAACACATAGCCCTGATGACCTGCAAGCATCGGTCCCAGGACGATCCCGGCGATCAGCAGAATGAAGAGTAAGAGGACTTTAAGCATCATTACTCTCCTTGTGGCGCGCTTTCAGGCGCAGGCGCGGCGGCAGGCGTTTCAGTAGCAGGTTCTGCCGGAACGCCCGGCTGTGCTAACAGGTTACGCACGCGTGTTTGCATCAGCTTTTCCAGAATCGGCTGGCTGGCCAGCTTATCCGGCACGCTCATCGTGATGCTCTGTTGGCTGAGCTTATCGATGTCCTCAAGGAACGCCTGAGTGGTGGCGTCATCGGTGTTGTAGTAAGCACGCACCCACGTAGAGACGTTATCCAGCGCCTGTTTGTAGGTTTCTTCCTGATGGCGTGGCACGGCCTGTGCGGCAACCAGCAGGCGAGAACGAATATTTTCGCGCAGATAGATGTCCTGGTTCGGCGCTAACAGCGGCACTGCGGTTTCGTCGCGGCGACGAATGGTGATGAAGCTGTCCATAAAGTTCTGCCAGCTTTTTTGCAGGTTCACGCGCCATTCGCTCAATGAACTGGACAGTTCCGTACCGTCGGAATCCATCGGGGAATCGTCGTCGTTATTATCCGCCAGCTGCAGGTTATCAATCTGGTTTGAGAGTTGATTCACTTTGAGGATGATGCCGTCGTAGTCCACCTGTGAAACGGCCGAGAGGCTGGCAATATCTTCGGTAATGGCGCGACGTGCGGCGATCAGGCTCGGATCGTTCATGTCCGCCAGGCTCGCATCGGCGCTTTTCAGCAGCGCAGCGGCGGTTGTGACGTCCTGATCGCTCCAGAGTTTACGCCCGGCCAGCTTGACCAGGAAATCGGCCTGGGAGAGCAGCCAGGTTTTGGCGTCGGTGCCGGAAATGGTGGCGACTTTTTGCTGCACTTCACCCAGCTGTTTGGTCAGCTCATCCTGTTTGCTGTTCGCATCGGCAAGCGCGGTGGCCTGCTGTTTAATGACGTCTTCCAGCTCAGTTTTCTGCGTCTCTTGCGCTTTTTGCAGGGCAGTAAGCTGTGTGACCAGCGCGTCGCTGGTGGCGGTCTGATTCGTGCCTTGTTGCTTCACAAAGCCATACAGGCCCACGCCTGCTGCCAGCGCAATCGCGATGGCAACCGCGCTCAGTGCAAGGCTGGTTTTATTGCTGCTATTTTTCTTCTCAGCGGTTTTCTCTGTCGACTCTGACGGTGGCGCGATGTCCACAGTCTCCCTGGTCTCTTCAACCACGGCGGAGGATTTTTCTTGTTCCGTCATTATGGCTTCCCATTATGAGAGTTATTGTAATGCGCGCAGCAGCGCATCGTTGTCGGCGTTATCAGCGATCCGAATATCTTGCCAGCCCAGTTCCCGGGCGTGGTTCGCCAGACGCTCGCTGACGACCAGAAGCCGACAGCGGAGTAACCAGTTTTCACGATACCATTGTGGAATAAGCGACCAAAGCTGTTGCAGCATTTCACCGCTGGTCACCACCAGGGTGTTGATACCGCGCATGTGCCAGCGCATCGCCTCTTCAGCACCATCATAATGTTTTGCGCAACGTTGGTAGCATTCACAGAAGGTGACGTCAGCACCGCGCTCCCGCAGCGTTTCGCCCAGCAGTTCGCGCCCGCCGTTTCCGCGCAAAACCAGTGCTCGCTTTCCAGCAATAGTTTGTAATTCAGGTAATTGTAGCAAGACTTCGCTAATTTCCCGATCTAATGGATAGCGAACGTCTTTCCCGCTTACGGTATGCAGCGCCAGTGCCGTAGTACGACCGATGGCAAAATAGTGTGGCGCTTCTGGCCAGTGACGCCCCTGTTGATGCAGCTGTGCGTGTGCAAATTCCACCGCATGCTGCGACAAGGCAAACAGCAAGTCGCCTTCCTGCAGGGTATTCAGATGGTCAGTGAGCATAGACAGCTCACGACCTGGGGAGAATTCAATCAGCGGAAAACTCCAGGCCACCTGCCCCAGTGCGCGCAGACGGCTCACTAATTGCTCTCCTGCGGGAGAAGGGCGGGTGACAAGAATACTCATGCAGGGGGTTCTCCGTTATAAACGTCAGCCAGGATTTCGCGGGCGCCGTTATTAAGCAGCTCTTCTGCCAGCGAGACGCCAAGCTGTTCGGCATCCTGTGGTTTTCCACGGCGTTCACCGCGTACCATCTGCGAACCGTCCGGAGCACCTACCAGCGCGCGCAGCCACAGTTCGCCATTCATTAATTCAGCATAGCTGCCAATCGGCACCTGACAGCCCCCTTCGAGGCGGGTATTCATTGCGCGCTCGGCTTTTACGCGAATAGAGGTTTCGTCATGGTTCAGCGGCGCGAGCAGTTCACGGGTTCGCACATCATCCAGACGACATTCGATGCCAACGGCACCCTGGCCTACGGCCGGAAGTGACAGTTCAGGTGGCAATGCGACGCGGATGCGTGACTCCAACCCCAGACGCTTCAACCCCGCGACGGCGAGAATAATGGCATCGTAATCACCGTTATCCAGCTTGCCGAGACGCGTGCCTACGTTACCGCGCAGCGAGCGAATAATAAGGTCCGGGCGGCGTTCAGCCAATTGACACTGGCGGCGTAAACTTGACGTGCCAACCACGCTGCCTTTTGGCAACGCATCAAGCGAGTCATACTGGTTGGAGACAAACGCATCGCGCGGATCTTCTCGCTCGCAAATGGTCACCAGCCCCAGCCCTTGCGGGAACTCAACGGGTACATCTTTCATCGAATGCACGGCGATATCGGCGCGACCGTCAAGTAACGCCATCTCCAGCTCTTTGACGAACAAGCCCTTTCCGCCGACTTTCGCCAGAGGAGTATCAAGGATGACGTCACCGCGCGTGACCATCGGCACCAGATCGACGCGTAATCCAGTGTGGCAGGCTTCAAGGCGCTGCTTAACATAATGTGCCTGCCAGAGCGCAAGAGGGCTTTGGCGTGTGGCAATTCTCAAAACATTGTCTAACATGCTTGTTACCGTCATTATCAATCACTAACCATCCTAACATTGTTGACTCTCGGATGGCAGTTTTACGGTTGATGACGCGGAGAGGGACAAGGCGACGTACTCGTCAGCCGCAGCCGTATTCAGGAATTTACACGTTCAGAATGATGCTACACTTTGTATGTAGCGCAACTTTCTTTACGGTCAATCGGCAAGGTGTTAAATTGATCACGTTTTAGACCATTTTTTCGTCTGTACCACCATAAAGATAAGGGCGAAAAAGGGTAACGGTTATCTTTTTGAAATACTGCGGGTCCACTGTTATTCGATTTTTGAATAAGCTGTGTCACCCGGAAACATCAGGCGATATGTCTTGTACCTCTATATTGAGACTCTGAAACAGAGACTGGATGCCATAAATCAACTGCGTGTGGATCGCGCGCTTGCTGCCATGGGACCTGCTTTCCAACAGGTTTACAGTCTGCTGCCGACATTACTGCACTATCACCATCCGCTGATGCCGGGTTACCTTGATGGTAACGTTCCCCAGGGCATTTGCCTCTTCACGCCTGATGAAACCCAACAGCATTATCTGAACGAGCTGGAACTCTATCGTGGCATGCCGCCACAGGATTCTCCGAAAGGTGAACTGCCTATCACGGGCGTTTACTCTATGGGGAGTACCTCATCGGTAGGGCAAAGCTGTTCGTCTGACCTGGATATCTGGGTCTGCCATCAATCGTGGCTCGATAACGATGAGCGCCAACTGTTGCAGCGTAAATGCAGTCTGCTGGAAAGCTGGGCGGCCTCACTTGGCGTGGAAGTGAGCTTCTTCCTGATTGATGAAAACCGTTTCCGCCACAACGAAAGCGGCAGTCTGGGTGGCGAGGACTGCGGCTCGACTCAGCACATCTTGCTGCTGGATGAATTTTACCGTACTGCCGTTCGCCTGGCCGGTAAGCGTATTCTGTGGAATATGGTGCCGTGCGATGAAGAAGAGCATTACGATGACTACGTGATGTCGCTGTACTCCCAGGGCGTGCTGACGCCAAACGAATGGCTGGATCTGGGCGGGCTTAGCTCCCTGTCGGCAGAAGAGTACTTTGGCGCGAGCCTCTGGCAGCTCTATAAAAGCATCGACTCACCTTATAAAGCGGTGCTCAAAACCCTGCTGCTCGAAGCCTACTCCTGGGAATACCCAACGCCGCGCCTGCTGGCGAAAGACATCAAGCAGCGTCTGCATGATGGGGAGATCGTCTCCTTCGGGCTTGACGCTTACTGCATGATGCTGGAACGCGTCACCGAATACCTGAAAGCCATTGATGACACCACGCGTCTTGACCTGGTGCGTCGATGTTTCTATCTCAAAGTTTGTGAGAAATTGAGCCGCGAACGTGCCTGCGTTGGCTGGCGTCGTGAAGTGGTCAGTCAGTTAGTCAAAGAGTGGGGATGGGACGAAAAGCGCCTGTCCATGCTCGACAACCGCGCCAACTGGAAAATCGATCAGGTGCGTGAAGCGCACAACGAACTGCTCGATGCGATGATGCAAAGCTACCGCAATTTGATCCGCTTTGCCCGCCGTAACAACCTGAGCGTTTCCGCCAGTCCGCAGGATATCGGTGTATTAACCCGTAAACTGTACGCCGCGTTTGAAGCATTGCCGGGCAAAGTGACGCTGGTTAACCCGCAAATTTCACCCGATCTCTCAGAACCCAACCTGACCTTTATCTATGTGCCACCGGGCCGCGCGAACCGCACCGGATGGTATCTTTACAACCGTGCACCAAACATGGATTCGATCGTTAGCCATCAGCCGCTGGAATATAACCGCTACCTGAACAAGCTGGTGGCCTGGGCATGGTTCAATGGCCTGCTGACTTCGCGCACCCGGTTGTTCATCAAAGGTAACGAGGTCGTCGATTTAGCCAAGCTGCAGGAGATGGTGGCTGACGTATCGCACCACTTCCCGCTGCGTTTGCCTGCACCTACGCCAAAAGCGCTCTACAGCCCGTGTGAGATTCGCCATCTGGCGATTATCGTTAATCTTGAGTACGACCCGACGGCGGCTTTCCGCAATCAGGTGGTTCATTTTGATTTCCGCAAGCTGGATGTCTTTAGTTTTGGCGAGCAGCAAAATTGCCTGGTGGGCAGCGTGGACCTGCTGTACCGCAACTCGTGGAACGAAGTGCGTACTCTGCACTTCAACGGCGAGCAGGCGATGATCGAAGCGTTGAAAACTATTCTCGGTAAAATGCACCAGGATGCCGCGCCGCCGGACAGCGTTGAGGTGTTCTGCTACAGCCAGCACCTGCGTGGGCTGATTCGTACCCGCGTGCAGCAGCTGGTCTCTGAATGTATTGAACTGCGCCTTTCCAGCACGCGTCAGGAAACTGGGCGCTTTAAAGCCCTGCGCGTTTCCGGCCAGACGTGGGGGCTGTTCTTCGAGCGCCTGAATGTCTCTGTGCAGAAGCTTGAAAACGCCATTGAGTTTTACGGTGCTATTTCGCATAACAAACTGCACGGGCTGTCAGTACAGGTGGAAACCAACCACGTCAAGCTGCCGCAGGTGGTTGATGGTTTTGCCAGCGAGGGCATTATTCAGTTCTTCTTTGAAGAGTCAGGTGACGATGCCGGTTTCAACATCTACATCCTGGATGAAACCAACCGCGCGGAAGTGTATCACCACTGTGAAGGCAGCAAAGAGGAGCTGGTACGTGACGTCAGTCGCTTCTATTCCTCTTCGCATGACCGTTTCACCTACGGTTCAAGCTTTATCAACTTCAACCTGCCGCAGTTCTACCAGATAGTGAACGTCGACGGCCGTGCGCAGGTGATTCCGTTCCGTACCCAGGCCGTTGCGCCTGCGGTGCCAGCGAATCAGGAGACTACCCCGCTGTTGCAGCAGTACTTCTCCTGAGTTGATGTGCCCGGTAAGGCGTCGTCGCCACCGGGCAATAACCTACCTGAAGCTGACTTTTTCGCCTGCCTGTGCGGTGGCGGCTTGCTCCAGCAGATCCCAGAATGTTTCACCGCTACGGTCACACACCCATTCGCCCTCTTTCAGATCGAAATGGTAGCCGCCCTGTTTGGCAGCCAGCCATACCTGGTGAAGCGGCTCCTGGCGGTTAATAATAATTTTGCTGCCGTTTTCGAAGCTTAGCGTCAGGATACCGCCGTTGATTTCACAATCGATATCGGTGTTGCCGTCCCAGTCGTCCAGACTCTCTTCGATGGTCATCCACAGGTTGTCGGCAAGGCGATGAAATTCACTGTCGTTCATGGTGTTGTTCCTGTTTTTCGTGATGCCGGCAGTATAACGCTAAATAATTCCCGTTGCAGGAAAGCGGCAAACTCTTGCTTTTGTGTCTTCTCCTGCGATGATAGAAACAGATTTGAACTTACGGGCAACTTTATAATGAAAAACGTTTTCCGAACGCTTGCCGTTCTCATCACGCTGTTTAGCCTGACTGGCTGTGGACTGAAGGGGCCACTGTACTTCCCGCCTGCGGATAAAACCGCGCCACCGCCGACGAAACCAGTGCAAAGCGGTATTGAGTCTTCAACGCCGGACACTAACGATCGTGGCAACACCGGTGGCCCGACTCAGGTCAATCTCTGACGATTACGTTCTGTACCCGCGCAATGGAGCAAATAATGCAGTTCTCTAAGATGCATGGCCTTGGCAACGATTTTATGGTCGTCGACGCGGTAACGCAGAATGTCTTTTTCTCCCCGGAACTGATCCGTCGCCTGGCGGATCGGCATTTGGGGGTAGGGTTCGATCAACTGCTGGTGGTTGAGCCACCGTACGATCCCGACCTCGATTTCCATTACCGCATTTTTAACGCGGATGGCAGTGAAGTCTCCCAGTGCGGCAACGGCGCACGCTGTTTTGCGCGCTTTGTCCGCCTGAAAGGGCTGACCAACAAGCGCGATATCCGCGTCAGCACCGCGAATGGTCGTATGGTGCTTAGCGTCACGGATGACGAACTGGTCCGTGTGAACATGGGCGAGCCGAACTTTGAACCCTCTGCGGTGCCGTTTCGCGCAAACAAAGCGGAAAAGACCTATATTATGCGTGCGGCCGAACAGACAGTATTGTGCGGCGTCGTCTCAATGGGCAATCCACACTGTGTGATTCAGGTTGATGATGTTGAAACCGCGGCGGTCGAAACGCTCGGCCCGGTGCTGGAAAGCCACGATCGCTTTCCGGAGCGGGCGAACATTGGCTTCATGCAGGTGGTGAAGCGTGAGCACATCCGTTTGCGAGTATACGAGCGCGGCGCGGGCGAAACACAGGCCTGCGGAAGCGGTGCGTGTGCTGCAGTAGCAGTCGGCATCTCGCAGGGGTTACTGGCTGAAGAGGTTCGCGTGGAATTACCAGGCGGTCGCCTTGATATCGCCTGGAAAGGACCGGGTCATCCACTGTATATGACTGGCCCGGCGGCACATGTCTATGACGGGTTTATCCATCTATGAAACAACCAGGGGAAGAACTGCAGGAAACGGTGACGGAACTGGACGACAGAGCTGTTGTTGATTATCTGCTGCGCAATCCTGAGTTTTTTATCCGCAATGCACGCGTCGTCGAACAGATGCGCGTGCCGCATCCGGTCCGTGAAACCGTGTCGCTGGTCGAATGGCATATGGCACGTTCGCGAAACCACATCAATCAGCTTGAAGAGAACATGACGCTGCTGATGGAGCAGGCGAGCAGCAATGAAAGCCTGTTTTATCGTCTGCTGCATTTGCAGGCGCGTCTGGCCTCGGCAAATAGCCTTGAAGAGTTCCTGAGCCGCTTCCATCGCTGGGCCCGCGAACTTGGGCTGGCAGGCGCAACCTTGCGTCTCTTCCCTGACCGCTGGCGCATTGGCGCACCGTCTGGTTTTACCCATTTGGCGCTGAATCGTCAGGCGTTTGAACCGCTGCGTATTCAGCGTTTGGGGCATGAGCACCACTATCTGGGGCCGTTGAACGGGCCAGAGCTGCTGCTGGTGTTGCCGGAGGCCAAAGCCATTGGCTCGGTCGCGATGTCATTGATGGGGCGCGATGGCGATCTGGGCGTAATGCTCTTTACCAGCCGCGACGCGCACCACTATGAACAAGGGCAAGCCACGCACCTGCTGCAGGAAATTGCCCTGATGCTGCCCGAGCTGCTGGAGCGCTGGATTGAACGCGTATGACGGACGGACTCCTCGATACTGACGTCGCGCGGTTCCTGCGTTACCTGGGCGTTGAGCGCCAGCTCAGCCCGATTACGCTGCAGAACTATCAGCGCCAGCTTGATGCCATCATGCAGATTGCCGGCGAGATCGGCCTGAAAAGCTGGCAACAATGTGACGCTGCGACAGTCCGCGGGTTTGTCGTGCGCAGCCGCAGAAAAGGATTAGGCCCGGCGAGTCTGGCGCTCAGGCTCTCTGCGCTGCGCAGTTTCTTCGACTGGCTGGTCAGCCAGGGTGGCTTAAAAGCTAATCCGGCGAAAGGTATCGCCACGCCTAAGGCGCCTCGTCACCTGCCGAAAAATATCGATGTGGATGATGTAAACCGTCTGCTGGATATCGACCTTAACGATCCGCTGGCCGTGCGTGACCGCGCGATGCTGGAGGTGATGTACGGTGCCGGGCTGCGTCTTTCCGAACTGGTTAATCTCGATTTAAAACATCTTGATCTGGAGTCCGGCGAAGTGTGGGTCATGGGTAAGGGCAGCAAAGAACGCCGCTTGCCGATTGGCCGCAATGCCGTCTCCTGGATTGAGCACTGGCTGGATCTGCGCGGGCTGTTTGGCACAGAAGAAGACGCCCTGTTCCTGTCGAAGCTCGGCAAGCGGATTTCCGCGCGTAACGTGCAGAAGCGCTTTGCAGAGTGGGGCATTAAGCAGGGACTGAACAGCCACGTTCATCCGCACAAGCTGCGGCATTCGTTTGCGACGCACATGCTTGAGTCGAGCGGTGACCTGCGCGGCGTGCAGGAACTCCTCGGCCACGCGAATCTGTCGACCACTCAAATCTATACCCACTTAGACTTCCAACACCTTGCCTCGGTGTATGACGCGGCGCATCCACGCGCCAAACGGGGGAAATAATGCGTTTTTACCGCCCGCTGGGTCAGATCTCAGCACTCACTTTTGACCTTGATGACACCCTTTATGATAACCGCGAGGTGATTCTGCGTACCGAGCAGGAGTCGCTGGCGTTTGTACAGAATTACCATCCGGCATTGAAAACAATGCAGAACAAAGACTTCCAGCAGCTGCGTCAGTCTCTGCGGGAGACCGAGCCGGAGATCTACCACGACGTGACAGAGTGGCGCCGCCGCGCGGTTGAGCAGGCGATGTTAAATGTCGGCATGAGCGCGCGCGATGCGGCCATTGGCGCTGAAGCGTCGATGGAAAACTTCGCCAAATGGCGCAGCCGCATTGACGTCCCGCAGGAGACTCACGACACGCTCACCCGGCTTGCGGAGAAGTGGCCGCTGGTCGCGATCACCAACGGCAATGCCCAGCCTGAACTGTTTGGACTGGGCGATTACTTTGAATTTGTGCTGCGTGCGGGCCCGCACGGGCGCTCGAAGCCGTTCAACGATATGTATCATCTGGCAGCGGAAAAACTGAAGCTTCCGCTGGGTGAGATCCTGCACGTGGGCGATGACCTGACCACGGACGTGGCCGGTGCGATCCGCTGCGGCATGCAGGCTTGCTGGATCAAACCAGAAAACGCCGATTTGATGACAACCCTCGACAGCCGTCTTCTGCCGCACGTGGAAATTTCACGGTTGGCATCCCTCACGACGCTGATATAATCATCAATTGTTCTGTATAAATTAACAGGGTTTTGGCGAATGGAAGACCTTCGCCTGCCCGACATCACGTGACGGTGCCAATGGACGTTTCTTACCTGCTCGACAGCCTTAATGACAAACAGCGTGAAGCGGTCGCCGCTTCGCGCACCAACATGCTGGTGCTGGCTGGGGCGGGCAGTGGTAAGACGCGCGTACTGGTTCACCGTATCGCCTGGTTGCAGAGCGTGGAAAACTGCTCGCCGTACTCCATCATGGCGGTAACCTTTACCAACAAGGCGGCGGCGGAGATGCGTCACCGTATCGCGCAGCTGATGGGCACCAGCCAGGGCGGCATGTGGGTTGGCACCTTCCACGGTCTGGCGCACCGCCTGCTGCGCGCGCACCATATGGACGCCAACCTGCCGCAGGATTTCCAGATCCTCGACAGTGAAGACCAGCTTCGTCTGCTGAAGCGTTTGATCAAGGCGATGAACCTCGACGAGAAACAGTGGCCGCCGCGTCAGGCGATGTGGTACATCAACGGCCAGAAAGACGAAGGTCTGCGCCCGCACCACATTCAGAGCTTCGGCAACCCGGTTGAGCAGACCTGGCAGAACGTTTACAAGGCCTATCAGGAAGCGTGCGATCGCGCCGGGCTGGTGGATTTCGCCGAGCTGCTGCTGCGCGCCCACGAGCTGTGGCTCAACAAGCCGCACATCCTGCAGCACTACCGTGAACGCTTTACCAACATCCTGGTGGACGAATTCCAGGATACCAACAACATTCAATACGCATGGATCCGTCTGCTGGCCGGTGATACCGGCAAGGTGATGATCGTGGGTGATGATGACCAGTCGATTTACGGCTGGCGTGGGGCGCAGGTGGAAAATATCCAGCGCTTCCTCAACGACTTCCCGGGCGCAGAAACCATCCGTCTGGAGCAGAATTATCGCTCGACTAACAATATCCTCAGCGCCGCCAACGCCCTGATTGAAAACAACAACGGGCGCCTGGGGAAAAAGCTGTGGACCGACGGCGTCGACGGCGAGCCGATCTCTATCTACTGCGCGTTTAACGAACTCGACGAAGCACGCTTCGTGGTGAATCGCATCAAAACCTGGCAGGACAACGGCGGTGCGCTGGAGCAGTGCGCCATCCTCTATCGCAGCAACGCCCAGTCGCGCGTGCTGGAAGAGGCGTTACTGCAGGTGAGTATGCCGTACCGCATTTACGGCGGTATGCGCTTCTTCGAACGCCAGGAAATTAAAGATGCACTTTCGTATTTACGCCTGATCGCCAATCGTAATGACGATGCGGCGTTTGAGCGCGTGGTGAATACGCCAACCCGCGGCATTGGCGACCGTACCCTGGACGTTGTGCGCCAGGCGTCCCGCGATCGCCAGCTAACGCTATGGCAGGCCTGTCGTGAGCTGCTGCAGGAAAAAGCCCTCGCCGGACGCGCCGCCAGCGCGCTGCAGCGCTTCCTTGAGCTGATTGATGCTCTGGCGCAGGAAACTGCCGATATGCCGCTGCACGTGCAGACCGACCGGGTGATTAAAGATTCCGGCCTGCGGATCATGTACGAGCAAGAGAAAGGCGAGAAGGGCCAAACTCGAATTGAGAACTTAGAGGAACTGGTCACGGCAACGCGCCAGTTCAGCTACAACGAAGAAGATGAAGACCTGATGCCGCTGCAGGCATTCCTCTCCCACGCGGCGCTGGAAGCCGGTGAGGGGCAGGCGGACACCTGGCAGGATGCGGTTCAACTGATGACCCTGCACTCCGCGAAAGGCCTGGAGTTCCCGCAGGTCTTTATCGTCGGCATGGAAGAGGGGATGTTCCCAAGCCAGATGTCGCTTGATGAAGGTGGCCGTCTGGAAGAGGAGCGTCGCCTGGCCTATGTGGGCGTCACCCGCGCCATGCAGAAGCTGACGCTAACCTACGCCGAAACCCGTCGTCTGTATGGCAAAGAGGTCTATCACCGTCCATCGCGCTTTATTGGCGAGCTGCCGGAAGCCTGTGTGGAAGAGGTGCGCCTGCGCGCCAGCATCAGTCGTCCGGTCAGCCATCAGCGTATGGGATCGCCGATTTCTGAAACCGACACCGGTTACAAGCTGGGCCAGCGCGTGCGCCATTCGAAATTTGGCGAAGGCACCATTGTGAATCTGGAAGGCAGCGGTGAACACAGCCGCCTGCAGGTGGCGTTCCAGGGGCAGGGGATCAAATGGCTTGTGGCCGCCTACGCTAAACTGGAAACAGTGTAACATTCAGAAAAATATCATTATTTTGTAATGATCTGCTAACCTTATACGTTGAAGGTCAATTAATGCCCTTCAGCGTTCCGTTGCGTGTTGACGCCACTATTACTGCTGGCGTAACATGCGCGCACGATTACGCTAAGAGGACATTCGCCTTGGACACACCCAGTAGATACTGGCTCAATTCCCTGTCATCCAGGAACAACTCCTAAGGCTATCTCCTCTTGCTGATGGCCTTAGTGGTTGTCAGCGACCTGCATTATTCCCGTCGCGCTGAGTCAGGCTGTTTAATGGTCTGAAACCCAATTTGTTTCTGTGTGCCCACCGAACTGTCCGATATTTTTTGCATTGGGAGTCCCGGTCATGTTGAGCGCATTTCAACTCGAAAATAACCGACTGACTCGGCTTGAAGCCGAAGAGTCACAGCCCCTCATTGATGCCGTATGGGTGGATCTGGTCGAGCCGGACGACGATGAGCGCCTTCGCGTACAATCTGAACTGGGGCAAAGCCTGGCTACCCGCCCGGAACTGGAAGACATCGAAGCATCTGCACGTTTTTTTGAAGACGAAGATGGCCTGCATATTCACTCTTTCTTTTTCTTTGAAGATGCTGAAGATCATGCGGGAAACTCCACCGTGGCGTTCACCATTCGCGATGGTCGCCTGTTTACCCTGCGCGAGCGTGAACTGCCTGCATTCCGCCTGTACCGTATGCGCGCCCGTAGCCAGGCAATGGTAGACGGCAACGCCTACGAGCTGCTGCTCGACCTGTTTGAAACCAAAATTGAGCAGCTGGCGGATGAAATTGAAAACATCTACAGCGATCTGGAAAAACTGAGCCGCGTGATCATGGAAGGCCATCAGGGCGATGAATATGATGAGGCGCTGTCGACGCTGGCAGAGCAGGAAGATATTGGCTGGAAGGTGCGTCTGTGTCTGATGGATACCCAGCGCGCGCTGAACTTCCTGGTGCGCAAGGCGCGTCTTCCGGGGGGCCAGCTGGAGCAGGCGCGTGAAATCCTGCGCGATATCGAATCCCTGCTGCCGCACAACGAATCTCTGTTCCAGAAGGTCAACTTCCTGATGCAGGCGGCGATGGGTTTTATCAACATCGAGCAGAACCGTATCATCAAGATCTTCTCGGTGGTTTCCGTGGTGTTCCTGCCGCCAACGCTGGTGGCCTCAAGCTACGGGATGAACTTTGAATTTATGCCGGAGCTGCGCTGGAGCTTTGGCTACCCAGGCGCGATTATCTTTATGATCCTCGCCGGATTGGCACCGTATCTCTACTTCAAACGCAGGAACTGGCTGTAAGAGCCGGGCCGTTCCCCTCTCCCCTAGGGGAGAGAGTTAGGGTGAGGGGGGAAATCACAACCCTTTACGCACTCTGCGCTGGGTATAAATTGCATCCGCGACAAAAATCGCCAGCGCCACCCAGATAAAGGCGAAGGTCACCATTTTATCGGCACCCGGCACTTCACCATAGAACACCACGGCCAGCAGGAACATCAGCGTGGGGCCGATGTACTGGAAGAAGCCGAGCGTTGAAAGGCGCAGGCGCGTTGCCGCACCGGTGAAGCACAGCAGTGGGATGGTTGTAACCACGCCCGCCGCGATGAGCATCAGGTTCAGAGACATCGGGTTGCTGCCCATATGGCTGGTGGCGCTATCGGCAATTCCAAACAGGTAAATGGCGGCCACCGGCAAAAGCCACAGGGTTTCAAACAGCATTCCTGTCTGCGCTTCCACAGCGATTTTCTTACGCACCAGGCCGTAGAACGCGAAGCTGAATGCCAGCCCCAGCGCGATAATCGGCAGTGAGCCGAACGTCCATAGCTGTACCAACACGCCGCAGAAGGCGAGAGCCACGGCCACCCACTGCATACGGCGGAAGCGTTCACCGAGGAAAATCATCCCCAGCACAATGTTGACCAGCGGATTAATAAAGTAACCGAGGCTGGCTTCGAGCATGTGATGGTTATTCACCGCCCAGATAAATAACAGCCAATTTCCGCCAATCAGCACCGCCGAGAGCGCCAGCAGGAAGACTTTCTTCGGGGTTTTCAGCAGCGTTTTGACGCCTGACCACTGACGGCTGATGCTCATCAGGGCAATCATAAAGAAGAAGGACCAGATCACGCGGTGAGTCAGGATCTCGTCAGCCGGAACGTAGGCGATAAGCTTGAAGTACGCCGGTGCGATACCCCAAATAAAATAAGCGGCAAGGGCGAGTAATACGCCCTGCCGCGTCTGTTTAGCATCCATCGGGAAAATCCGTTACAAAAAAGTGAACTCACTTTACCCGATTTTGCCGCATCAACCCACCATATAAGTGGCGGTTGCGCTGGCGATATAAACCTGCTCTTCGTTGTGCAACTCTACGCGCGCCACGGCGACTTTATTGCCCGCCCGCAGCAGGCTGCTGGTGCAGGTAAAGCGGTTTCCACGTCCCGGACGCAGATAGTCGACGCGTAAATCGATAGTGCCCATGCGCGACAGGCGCTGACGAAGCTCATCTTCATTGATGGTGTCATGGCGCGTCAGCGTACTGCCCACGCAAACCAACCCTGCCGCCACGTCCAGCGCGGAGGCGATCACGCCACCGTGCAAAATGCTTTGCGCCCAGTTTCCTACCATCATCGGCTGGTTGTTAAAACTAAGCTGGGCAAAGGCTTTCTCATAGCGTTCCAGCTCCAGCCCCAGCGCGCGGTTAAACGGCATATGGTAAACAAAAATCTCGCCCACGAGTTTTAAAGCTTCTTCGGCGGTAAGCGTGGCTGACATGAGAACGGGCATCCTTGTTGTTAACAAAATGTTGATTTTATGCCTCAACAATCAGGAATTCCACTTTCAGAAACGAGGAGGCGGAAGTTTACGCCGAAGTCTGTAGAATGGCCGCCTCATAACTATTCATGAAATCTCATTATTTGCAGGAGAACACCACCGATGCGGACGTATCTGGGTTGGTTACTGGCGGCGGTTGCGCTGCCCCTCACAGCATATGCGCAGGAAGCGACAGTGAAAGAAGTGCACGATGCACCCGCCGTACGCGGTAGCATTATCGCCAACCTGCTTCAGGAGCATGACAACCCGTTCACGCTCTATCCGTATGACACGAACTACGTGATCTACACGCAGACCAGCGATCTCAACAAAGAAGCAATTAGCTCCTATAACTGGTCCGATAATGCGCGTAAAGATGAGGTGAAATACCAGATCAGCCTCGCATTCCCCTTCTGGCGCGGTATTTTGGGCCCGAACTCGGTGCTTGGTGCGTCTTATACCCAGAAGTCCTGGTGGCAGCTCTCCAACAGCGGTGAGTCTTCACCTTTCCGCGAAACCAACTATGAGCCACAGCTGTTCCTCGGCTTTGCCACGGATTATGAGTTTGCGGGCTGGACGCTGCGTGACGTTGAGGTCGGCTTCAACCACGATTCTAACGGCCGTTCCGACCCGACATCCCGTAGCTGGAACCGCGCGTATACCCGACTGATGGCCCAGAATGGCAACCTGATGGTTGAGGTGAAGCCGTGGTATGTGGTGGGTGCAACCGATGACAACCCGGATATCACCAAGTATATGGGCTACTACCAGCTCAAAATTGGTTATCAGTTAGGCGATGCGGTATTGAGTGCGAAAGGCCAGTACAACTGGAATACCGGCTACGGCGGTGCGGAGCTCGGTCTGAGCTACCCGGTGAGCAAACATGTGCGCCTCTATACGCAGGTGTACAGTGGTTACGGCGAATCGCTTATCGATTACAACTTCAACCAGACCCGTGTCGGTGTGGGCGTAATGTTGAACGATATTTTCTAGGCCGCGCGAATGTTTTTGCGTTAAACGTTGAAGTTTCTTTCTCAGGCGCTGAAAATAGCGCCTGTTTTATTTCTGGCATATGGGGTTAACGTGGCGCAGGCGGAAGTATTGAATCAGGAATCGCTGGCTAAACAGGTTTTGCAGGAAACCTTTGGCTATCAGCAGTTCCGCCCTGGCCAGGAAACCATCATTGAAACCGTGCTGGAAGGCCGTGATTGCCTGGTGGTGATGCCAACCGGTGGCGGGAAATCACTCTGCTATCAGGTTCCCGCGCTGGTGCTCAATGGCCTGACGGTGGTGGTGTCGCCCCTCATTTCTCTGATGAAAGACCAGGTTGACCAACTGCTTGCCAACGGCGTGGCGGCAGCCTGTCTGAACTCCACACAAACCCGCGAGCAACAGCAAGAGGTGATGGCCGGTTGCCGTACCGGACAGATCAGGCTGCTGTATATCGCGCCTGAACGCCTGATGCTGGATAACTTCCTTGAGCATCTGGCGCACTGGAACCCGGTGCTGCTGGCGGTGGATGAAGCGCACTGCATCTCGCAGTGGGGGCACGATTTCCGCCCGGAATATGCCGCCCTCGGCCAGCTGCGTCAGCGTTTCCCCGAGCTGCCGTTTATGGCGCTTACCGCGACGGCTGATGACACCACCCGGCTGGATATTGTTCGTCTGCTGGGGCTTAACGATCCCTTTATTCAGGTCAGCAGCTTCGATCGGCCGAACATCCGCTACATGCTGATGGAAAAGTTCAAGCCGCTTGACCAGCTCCTACGCTACGTGCAGGAGCAGCGGGGCAAGTCAGGCATTATTTACTGCAACAGCCGCGCAAAGGTGGAAGACACCGCCGCGCGTCTGCAAAACCGTGGCTTTAGCGCTGCGGCGTACCATGCCGGGTTAGAAAACCACATCCGCGCCGACGTGCAGGAAAAATTCCAGCGCGATGACCTGCAAATCGTGGTCGCGACGGTGGCGTTCGGAATGGGCATAAATAAGCCTAACGTGCGCTTTGTGGTGCACTTCGACATTCCGCGCAATATTGAGTCCTACTATCAGGAAACCGGCCGCGCCGGGCGTGATGGCCTGCCCGCGGAAGCGATGCTGTTCTACGATCCAGCAGATATGGCGTGGCTGCGTCGCTGTCTGGAAGAGAAACCGCAGGGGCAGTTGCAGGATATCGAGCGCCACAAACTTAACGCGATGGGCGCATTTGCCGAGGCGCAAACCTGCCGTCGCCTGGTGCTGCTTAACTATTTTGGCGAGGGGCGACAGGAGTCGTGTGGTAACTGCGATATCTGCCTTGATCCGCCGAAGCAGTATGACGGCCTGATGGATGCGCGTAAGGCGCTCTCGACGATCTACCGCGTCAACCAACGTTTTGGGATGGGCTACGTGGTGGAGGTGCTGCGAGGGGCCAATAACCAGCGTATACGCGATATGGGGCATGACAAACTGCCCGTCTATGGCATTGGGAAAGAGCAAAGCCATGAGCACTGGGTCAGCATTATTCGCCAGCTTATCCACCTGGGATTTGCCACGCAAAATATTGCCCAGCACTCTGCGCTGCAGCTCACCGAAGCCGCGCGTCCGGTACTGCGGGGTGATATCGAACTGAAGCTCGCGGTGCCGCGCGTCATTGCTCTTAAGCCGCGCGTGATGCAAAAATCCTACGGCGGTAACTACGACCGCAAGCTGTTTGCCAAACTGCGCAAATTGCGCAAAGCCATTGCCGACGAAGAGAACATTCCGCCATACGTGGTGTTCAACGACGCGACGCTTATCGAGATGGCCGAGCAGATGCCGCTGAGCGCCAGCGAAATGCTCAGCGTCAACGGTGTCGGCACGCGCAAGCTGGAGCGTTTTGGTAAAGAGTTTATGGCGCTCATTCGCTCTCATGCCGATGGTGATGATGAGGAGTAGTCAGCCGGGCTAAAAAGTGCCAGGATGGTGACTCACTGAATTATTTCCCCGCGAGCTAATTATGTTAATGCTATTTCTCACCGTGGCGTTAGTGCACATTGTTGCGCTGATGAGCCCTGGCCCTGACTTTTTCTTCGTGTCACAAACTGCCGTCAGCCGCTCCCGTAAAGAGGCGATGATGGGCGTGCTCGGCATCACCATGGGCGTGATGGTGTGGGCGGCTGTGGCGCTGCTCGGCCTGAACCTGATCCTGGCGAAGATGGCCTGGCTGCATAACATCATTATGGTCGGTGGTGGCCTGTATCTGTGCTGGATGGGCTACCAAATGCTGCGCGGGGCGCTGAAGAAAGAAGAGAAAAAACCGGAAGAGCCAAAAGTCGAGCTGGCAACCGGTGGCCGCAGCTTTGTGAAAGGTCTACTGACTAATCTGGCAAACCCGAAAGCCATTATCTATTTCGGCTCCGTATTCTCCCTGTTTGTGGGCGATAGCGTGGGGGCGGGTGCACGCTGGGGTATCTTCCTGCTGATCGTCGTTGAGACGTTCGCCTGGTTCACCATCGTCGCCAGCCTGTTTGCTCTGCCGGCAATGCGCCGTGGTTATCAGCGCATCGCGAAGTGGATCGACGGCTTTGCCGGTGCGTTGTTCACCGGCTTCGGCATTCATCTCATCATTTCTCGCTAAGCATGACGCGCTGACGCAAGCAGCGCGCCAACCAGCATAAACAGCGAACCAAACACCTTATTCAGGGCCTTCATTTGCTTAGGCCCTTTAATCCACGCCGCAATTCGCTGCGCCAGCGTCGCGTAACCAATCATCACAATAATATCGACAATAATGGTGGTCGCGCCGAGCACCACGTACTGCATCACCTGGGGCTGATGGGGCATGATGAACTGCGGAAACAGGGCCGCCAGGAAAACGATGCTTTTTGGGTTCGTCAGATTGACGAATACGGCGCGTTTAAACAGATGGCCGCGCGATTGTGTCTGGGCGAGAGTGTTGAGGTTGATTGAACCTGCAGCGCGCCATTGCTGAATCCCCAGCCAAATCAGATACGCCGCACCGGCCCATTTCAGCACCTCAAACGCCAGCACCGAGCGGGAGAACAGCGTCCCCAGGCCGATCCCGACCAGCACAATGTGAATGCCCAACCCGGTCTGTAAACCGGCAATAGACGCCGCTGCGCCACGATAGCCGTGGTTAATGGAGGTGGTCATGGTATTGATTGCACCGGAGCCTGGTGAAAGGCTGAGGATGATGGATGTCAGCAGGTACGCGAACCACCACTCGAAGGTCATTTGAAACTCCCGAATCGTCTGTTTTTATGCCACAATACGCTATTGTTGAGTCAATTTGTGACCGGTTACGAAAAAAACGATATTCCCTGGATTACGGGGGGTGGAAACCCGATGTTTCAGCAGAAAAAGGACTGGCAAACACGAGAAAACGCATTTGCTGCTTTCTCTATGGGGCCGCTGACCGATTTCTGGCGGCAGCGCGAGGAAGACGAGTTTATCGGTGTCGGTAATATTCCGGTACGCTTTGTGCGTTTTCATGACGAGAACAACGATCGGGTGATCGTTGTCTGCCCTGGGCGTATTGAAAGTTACATTAAATACGCAGAGCTTGCCTACGACCTCGTTAATATGGGCTTTGATGTGCTGATTATTGACCACCGTGGCCAAGGGCTTTCCGGCAGAATGTTGTCGGACACCCATCGCGGGCACGTGGATAACTTCAGCGATTACGTCGACGATCTTGCCGCCTTCTGGCAGCAGGAAGTTCAGCCCGGCCCGTGGCGCAAGCGATATATCCTCGCGCACTCGATGGGCGGGGCAATTTCTACGCTGTTTTTGCAGCGTTACGAACATCAGTGTGACGCCATTGCGCTCACCGCGCCAATGTATGGCATCGTCATGCGTTTTCCTGACTGGATGGTGCGCCATATTCTCGACTGGGCTGAGGGCCATCAGCGCATTCGTGAAGGTTATGCCATCGGCACAGGGCGCTGGCGAGCGTTACCCTTTGCCCTCAACGTGTTGACCCACAGTCGGCAACGTTATCGCCGTAATCTGCGTTTTTATGCCGATGAGCCGCGGTTACGCGTGGGAGGGCCGACTTACCACTGGGTGCGCGAAGGGATTCTGGCCGGCGAACAGGTATTGGCCGGAGTGGGTGAGGATGACACCCCAACACTCCTGATTCAGGCGGAAGAAGAACGTGTGGTCGACAACCGCATGCATGACCGCTTTTGTGAACTGCGCGCTGCTGCCGGTCACCCTTGTGAAGGGGGTAAACCGCTGGTCATAAAGGGCGCGTACCATGAGATCCTTTTCGAAAAGGACACTATGCGCTCAGTCGCGCTCAACGCCATTGTTGAATTTTTCAACAGGCATAACTGATTTTCTATTGAGGTTAAATTTCCCTATGTACCAGGTTGTTGCATCTGACTTAGATGGCACGCTGCTTTCTCCCGACCACACCCTGTCGCCTTATGCGAAAGAGACCTTAAAGCTCCTGACTGCCCGTGGCGTGAACTTCGTGTTTGCCACCGGCCGCCACCACGTGGACGTGGGGCAGATCCGCGATAACCTGGACATCAAAGCTTATATGATCACCTCCAACGGTGCGCGCGTGCACGACACCGATGGCAACCTGATCTTTACCCACAACCTGGATCGCGATATTGCGACCGATTTGTTCGGTGTGGTGCACAACAATCCGGACATCGTGACTAACGTGTACCGAGACGATGAGTGGTTTATGAACCGCCATCGCCCGGACGAAATGCGCTTCTTCAAAGAGGCGGTATTCAACTACACGCTGTACGAACCGGGCCTGCTCGAGCCGGAAGGGATCAGCAAGGTGTTCTTCACCTGCGAAAGCCACGAAGCGCTGTTGCCGCTGGAACAGGCGATCAACGCCCGCTGGGGTGACCGCGTGAACGTCAGCTTCTCCACGTTGACCTGTCTGGAAGTGATGGCCGGTGGCGTCTCTAAAGGTCACGCTCTGGAAGCCGTGGCGCAGCGTATGGGCTTTGAACTGAAAGACTGCATCGCCTTCGGCGACGGCATGAACGATGCGGAAATGCTCTCGATGGCAGGTAAAGGCTGCATCATGGAGAACGCGCACCAGCGTCTTAAAGACCTGCACCCGGAGCTGGAAGTGATCGGCACCAACGGTGATAACGCGGTGCCTAAGTATCTGCGCAAGCTGTTCCTTGAATAATCCTCATCTGGTTATTTTTAGTTCAGTTGTCAACTAAAGAGTTCGCTACAATGCCTGTCCTTCTTTCAGAGAGACATGCATTGTGGCGCTTCTCATTATTACCACTATCCTGTGGGCTTTCTCCTTTAGCCTGATTGGCGAGTACCTTGCCGGTTCGGTTGACAGCTACTTCTCGGTGCTGATGCGCGTGGGGCTGGCGGCGCTGGTGTTTTTGCCGTTCCTCAGAGCGCGCGGGCAATCGCTGAAAACGATTCTGCTGTACATGCTGGTGGGCGCGATGCAGCTCGGCATCATGTATTTGTTCAGCTTCCGGGCCTATGTTTACCTGTCCGTTTCGGAATTCCTGCTCTTCACCGTGCTCACGCCGCTCTACATCACCCTGATTTACGACGTGCTCAGCAAGCGTCGTTTACGCTGGGGGTACCTGCTGAGTGCCGCGCTGGCAGTGGTGGGAGCGGCAATTATTCGCTACGACAAAGTAAGCGATCACTTCTGGACGGGGCTGATGTTCGTGCAGCTTGCCAACATCAGCTTCGCCATCGGTATGGTGGGTTATAAACGTCTGATGGAAACCCGACCGATGCCGCAACACAACGCGTTTGCCTGGTTCTATCTGGGCGCGGCCATTATCGCCGTGGCGGCGTGGTTTATGCTGGGCAACCCGCAAAAACTGCCGACCACCACCGTTCAGTGGGGCATTCTGGTCTGGCTGGGGGTTGTAGCGTCAGGGCTGGGTTACTTCATGTGGAACTACGGCGCTACGCAGGTAGACGCCGGTACGCTGGGAATTATGAACAACGTGCATGTGCCAGCAGGGCTACTGGTAAACCTCGCCATCTGGCAGGAACAGCCGCACTGGCCGAGCTTCCTTATTGGGGGAGCGGTGATCCTGGCTTCGCTGTGGGTACATCGCCGTTGGGTCGCTCCGCGCTCCGCACAAACGGAAGATGGTCGCACGCGTGGTTCCGCGCTGAGCGAATAAACGCTTCTGTAATCGGCTGACGCTGTTCGCCGTCGCGCACGGCGGCGTACAGCCGACTCCACAGTCCTTCACCCAGGGTTTTGGTGACCACCAGGCCCTGGCGTTCAAAGCTCTCTACTACCCAATGTGGTAACGCCGCGATGCCCATTCTGGCAGCAACCATCTGAATCAACAGCAGGGTGTTATCCACGCTCTTCAGCTGGGGGTTAATTCCCGCGGGCTGCAGGAAATGACGCCAGATATCCAGGCGACTGCGTTGTACCGGGTAAATCAGCAGCGTCTCTGTGGCCAGGTCTTCCGGCGTGATGCGCGTTTTGGCTGCCAGCGGGTGGTCCGGTGCCAGGACCAGCCGCACTTCATAATCAAACATTGGCGAATAGTGCAGGCCACTGCGCGGCAGGATATCTGACGTCATGACCAGGTCCAGCTCGCCCTGCTGGAGAGACGGCTGTGGGTCAAAGGTGACGCCAGATTTAAAGTCCATCTCCACCTGCGGCCACTTCTGGCGGAAGTTCTCAAGCGCGGGGGTCAGCCACTGAATGCAGCTGTGACACTCAATGGCGATACGCAACGTGGTCTGCTGCGGCTCATTGCAGGACTGCAGTGCGCTGGCAATTTGTGGCAGCACCTGGTTGGCAAGCTGCAGCAAAATTTCACCCTGCGGCGTAAAGCGCAGCGGCTGGCTCTTACGCACAAAAAGACGAAAGCCGAGGCGTTGTTCCAGATCGCTGAACTGGTGAGAAAGGGCGGATTGCGTCTGGTGCAGCGTGGCCGCCGCCGCCGCGAGAGAACCGCAGGTCCGCAACGCTTGTAGCGTTTTCAGGTGTTTTATCTCGATCATGAAAGTCCTTCACTTCGCCATGAACATTTTGCGCTTGAGGATTATACAGTACCTGCCAATTATAGATGTGTAAACATCTGGACGTCTAAATAACGAATTTCCACAAGGGGCATACCATGACAATCCGCAATCACACTCTCGGTTTCCCTCGCGTTGGCCTGCGTCGCGAGCTGAAAAAAGCACAAGAAAGCTACTGGGCGGGCAATGCGACCCGCGAAGAACTGCTGGCAGTGGGACGCGAGCTGCGTGCACGCCACTGGGATCAGCAAAAACAAGCGGGTGTGGACCTGCTGCCAGTGGGCGATTTCGCCTGGTACGACCATGTTCTGACCACCAGCCTGCTGCTTGGCAATGTGCCGGCTCGTCATCAGAACAAAGATGGATCGGTAGATATCGATACCCTGTTCCGCATCGGCCGTGGCCGTGCGCCGACGGGTGAGCCAGCGGCAGCGGCGGAAATGACCAAGTGGTTTAACACCAACTATCACTATATGGTGCCGGAGTTTGTGAAAGGCCAGCAGTTCAAGCTGACCTGGACGCAGCTGCTGGATGAAGTGGACGAAGCGCTGGCGCTGGGTCATCAGGTGAAACCTGTGCTGCTGGGGCCGGTGACCTATTTGTGGCTCGGCAAAGTGAAAGGTGAACAGTTTGACCGTCTGAGCCTGCTGGACGACATCCTGCCGGTTTACCAGCAGGTGCTGGCCGAGCTGGCATCACGCGGCATTGAATGGGTACAGATCGACGAACCCGCGCTGGTGCTGGAGCTACCGCAGGCGTGGCTGGATGCTTTCAAACCGGCTTACGAGGCGCTCGCGGGCCAGGTGAAGCTGCTGCTAACCACCTATTTTGAAGGCGTGACGCCAAACCTCGACACCCTTACCGCGCTGCCGGTTCAGGGGCTGCACGTAGACCTGGTTCACGGCAAAGACGACGTGGCGGAACTGCACAAGCGCCTGCCAGCAGACTGGCTGCTCTCTGCGGGCCTGGTCAATGGGCGCAACGTCTGGCGTGCCGATCTGACCGAGAAATACGCTCAAATTAAAGATATCGTCGGCAAACGTGCGCTGTGGGTGGCCTCCTCCTGCTCCCTGCTGCACAGCCCAATCGATCTGAGCGTGGAAACCCGTCTGGACGCGGAAGTGAAGAGCTGGTTTGCCTTCGCCCTGCAAAAATGTGAAGAGCTGGCGCTGCTGCGCGATGCACTGAACGCGGGCGACACGGCAGCCATTACCGAATGGAGTGCACCGATTCAGGCGCGTCGTCATTCGGCACGCGTGCACAACCCGGCGGTCGAAAAACGTCTGGCGGCCATTACCGCCCAGGACAGCCAGCGTCAAAACGCCTATGACGTTCGCGCTGAAGCCCAGCGCGCTCGCTTCAACCTGCCGGCATGGCCAACCACAACGATTGGCTCCTTCCCACAGACCACGGAGATCCGCGGTCTGCGTCTGGACTTCAAAAAGGGCAACCTGGATGCAGCCCACTACCGCACCGGTATCGCGGAACACATCAAACAGGCCATTATCGAGCAGGAACGCTTAGGCCTGGACGTGCTGGTCCACGGTGAAGCTGAACGCAATGACATGGTGGAATATTTTGGTGAGCACCTGGACGGGTTCGTCTTCACCCAAAACGGCTGGGTACAGAGCTACGGTTCCCGCTGCGTGAAGCCGCCGGTGGTGATCGGCGACGTCAGCCGCCCGGAAGCGATCACCGTGGAGTGGGCGAAGTATGCCCAGTCTCTGACCGACAAGCCGGTGAAAGGCATGCTGACCGGTCCAGTGACCATTCTTTGCTGGTCTTTCCCACGTGAAGACGTAACCCGCGAAACCATCGCCAAACAAATTGCGCTGGCGCTGCGTGATGAAGTGGCGGATCTGGAAGCGGCGGGGATTGGCATCATCCAGATTGACGAACCGGCGCTTCGCGAAGGTCTGCCGCTGCGCCGTAGCGACTGGGATGCGTACCTGGCCTGGGGTGTGGAAGCCTTCCGCATCAATGCGGCGGTCGCAAAGGACGACACCCAAATCCACACCCACATGTGTTACTGCGAATTTAACGACATCATGGATTCTATTGCGGCGCTGGATGCCGACGTGATCACCATCGAGACCTCACGTTCAGACATGGAGCTGCTGGAGTCGTTTGAAGAGTTCGATTACCCGAATGAAATTGGGCCGGGCGTGTACGACATTCACTCCCCGAACGTGCCAAGCGTGGAGTGGATTGAAGCCTTGCTGCAGAAAGCGGCCCAGCGTATCCCGGCAGAGCGCCTGTGGGTGAACCCGGACTGCGGTCTCAAAACCCGCGGTTGGCCGGAAACCCGCGCCGCGCTGGCGAACATGGTGAAAGCGGCGCAGAATTTGCGCCAGGGTTAACCCCGGTTCAGGATGGTCAGGCCTACGCCTGCCCATCCATTAACCGGCTAATATGAATACTCAACCACGTCAGCTCATCTTTCGGTAAGGTGAGCCGATATTTATCCTGCACGTAGTCACGGATCACCCATGCCACGGTCATGGCGTCCGGGCGATGGCGCATTAGCTCCTGATAAAAATCGTCGGTTTCGCTGATGACAATTTTTCCCGCCAGTACCCGCTCGGCAAAGTAACGTACGTGCGTGATAAATCGCATGTAATTAACCGACTGCGTATCAACCGTTTTACCCAGCTTATAGCGCACGATATCAGCAATGCGGTTAACCAGCTCAACCTGCTGGTGGGCAGTGCTGTCGTCATCCTGGCTGCTGGCGTTAATCAGATGAAAGGCGATGTTAACCGCCTCGTCTTCGGGCAACTCGACGTCAAACTTCTCATTGACCGCTGCCCGCGCCTGTAATCCCACGCTGTACTCTTGCGGGTAGTAGCGTTTAACTTCCCAGCTCAGTTTATTGAGGATCGTCTGTCCGCTGCGACAGCGATCCACCGCAAAGTGAAGATGTTCTGCAAGGGTAAAGAGCAACACCGAATTGAGCTTCCCCCCGCACAGGCTGCGCGCAAGGGTAAGGATTTGATGGCTAATATCGAAGAACGCCGCAGGAATTGTGTCCGTCAGGGATAAATAATGACGGGATTTGAGATCGCTTAGCGGCAGGAACACTTTCTCTACCTGCGCCAGGTCGATGTGGGTACCGGGTTTCGCACCAAAGCCGATCCCTTTGCCAAACAGGATCATCTCGCGTTGGTCGTTATCAACCAGCAACATACTGTTATTAAGCGATTTTTTTATCGTTATCACGGTTATTCCTGCGGCATGGCCGGTTAGCTCATGTCTGCGCCATTGCTGGCAATCACTTTTTTATACCACCAGAAGGAGTCTTTCTTCAGACGTTTGCGCGTCCCGTTGCCTTCATCATCCTGATCGACATAGATAAAGCCGTATCGCTTCGACATCTGCGACGTGCCCGCGCTAATAATGTCGATGCACCCCCAGGTGGTGAATCCCATCACATCCACCCCTTCATTAATAGCTGCCAACGTTTGTTCGAAGTGGGCGCGGAAATAGTCGATGCGATAGCTGTCGTGGATCTCGCCATTTTCGACCACATCCTTCGCGCCAAGCCCGTTCTCAACGATAAACAAGGGTTTCTGGTAGCGGTCGTACAGTTCAAGCAGAGAGATTTTTAACCCGATGGGGTCAATTTGCCAGCCCCATTCAGATGCCGGCAGGTACGGGTTTTTCACGCCGAGAACGGTATTCCCCGGGATACGCTCGACGTCGGGTTGCGTGGATTCTGTCATCGACATGTAGTAGCTAAAGGAGACGAAATCGACGGTATGATCTTTTAAAATGCGCCGATCGTCTGCCTGCATCTCAATCTGGATATCGCGACGCGCCAGATCGCGCAGGATCAGCGGCGGATATTCACCAAACACCTGAACATCGGCGTAGAAGTAATTTTCGAGATTCTTTTTCAGCGTCGCCTCTACATCTTCCGGACGGCAGCTGTGCGGGTAGGTGGTGAGTTTGGTGAGCATGCAGCCAACCTGACTGCCGGGAATTTTAGCGTGACAATCACGCGTCACCAGCGCCGAGGCGACAAACTGGTGATGCAGCCCCTGGTAGATGTCTTGCTGCGCGTTGCCAGGCAAACTTTTCTCTTCGCGGATACCTGCCGTGGTAAACGGGTGACGATGAATACTGTCGATCTCATTAAACGTCAGCCAGTAGCGCACCAGGCCTTTGTAGCGGTCAAAACAGACGTTGCTGAAGCGCACGAAAGCATTCACCACGTTGCGGTGTACCCAACCGTTGTATTTCTCGCTTAGCGCCAGCGGCATTTCGTAGTGGGAGAGGGTCACCAGCGGTTCAATGTTATGGCGGCGCAGCTCACGGAACATATCCTCATAAAACTGCAGCCCTGCCTCATTGGGCGCGGCGTCTTCACCGGTTGGGAAAATACGTGACCAGGCGATCGACACGCGCAGCACCGTATAGCCCATTTCGGCGAAAAGGGCGATGTCGTCTTTATAGTGGTGATAAAAATCGATGCCGCGGCGTTTTGGGTAGAGCGCGTCATTTTTACCTTCAAACGCGTCGCGGATGTTCTCGTCCGTCAGTGCCATATGACCACTGTAATCCTTCACGGACAAATTAGGCTTCCAGGTGATGGCGTCAGCGACGGACGGCCCTTTGCCATCCACGTTCCATGCCCCTTCGGCCTGATTGGCGGCGATTGCGCCACCCCATAAAAAACCTTGCGGAAACGGGAGGGATTTCTCCATTACACGGACTCCTTAAGCGTCATGATGATATGAGGGTTTGAATGCTTATCGTCGGTATTACCCGGCGTCAGCGAGAAACGTTCGCCGTTAGTGACCACCATCACCACGACCGGATCGAGCCCGGCGGCGGTAATGGTGTCGAGTGAAAATTCAATCAGCGTGTCGCCGCTCTTAACGTGCTGGCCTTCTTCAACCCGCGGGGTGAAGCCTTCGCCTTTTAGCCTGACGGTATCAATGCCGACATGGAAAATCAGTTCGACGCCTGCATCGGTCAGCAGGCTTAGCGCATGACCACTTTCAAAGACATTCACCACCGTACCGTCAGCCGGCGCACGCAGAACGCCCTGAGAGGGAACAATAGCGATGCCATCGCCCATGATTTTGCGGGAGAAAACGTCATCATTAACGTTTTCGAGAGGGATGATTTGCCCCTCAACCGGGCGCGTAAAGCTCAGCGCATCGGTTTTTTCACTCGCTTTATCACGCCACAGCAGCAAGGCGCTGATAAAGGCGACAATAAAAGAGAGCCCCGCACCGGCAAAGGCCCAGACGATGTTCATGGGGTTATCCGGCGAAACAAACATCGAGATGCTGGCAAGTCCGGGGCCAACGAGCGCGAAGGCCTGAATCGCCATCCAGCCGATAAACGCTCCGCCTACAATGCTGCCGAGGATCACGCTGTAGAGCGCCTTTTTGTTCAGCAGCGTGACGCCATAGAGCGCCGGTTCGGTGATGCCAAACAGCGCGGAGATCCCGGCTGAGAAGGCGGTCGACTTCAGCACTTTATCTTTACTTTTTAGCGCAATAGCCAGGCACGCGCCTGATTCGGCAATGTTGTGCGCCAGCGAGGCAGGCAGGTAGAGCATCTCGCGCCCGAACTGGCTCATGGAGGCGACCGCGTAAGGCAGCATGGGCTTATGCATCCCGGCGGCAACCATGAAGGGCAGCGCGGCGGCCAGCAGGCCGGTTGCCACAAAGCCCAGTTTGCCATAAAGCCATAAAATGACCGTTGCTAACCCCGCACCCAGCTCATAGCCCAGCGGGCCCAGGATCAGCAATGTGACGGGGACGGTCACCAGCAGAGAGAGCATCGGTGAGAGGAAAATACGCAGCGCGCCCGGTGAATAACGGTTGAACAGCTTCTCCGTTTGCGCATAAAAGAGCACGCACAGGATGGCCGGGAAGACCTGCGAAGCGTAAGCCACATTGCGCAGGTCAAACGACATGAACGCGGTGCCTTCTGCCAGCTGTTTGGTCATCGCGGGCAGCACCATCACCGAGACTGCCGAGACGGCAACCAGTACGTTCACTTTCAGCTTCATTGCAGTGGTGATTGCTACCAGGATCGGCAGGAAATAAAGCGGCGCAGAGCCGATGTTATCCAGCACTTTGTAGGTTGAGCTGTCCCGGCTAAGCCAGCCCAGCACGTCCAGCAACAACAGCAGAGATTTCAGGACGCCGCCGCCTGCGATGGCAGGCACCAGCGGCTGAAAAACGCTAATCACAAAATCGACCACCTTCGCACCGCGGCTAATTTTGGCCGGTGAAGGACGGTCGTCCTTGTGCGGTGAACCCACCAGGGAGCGCACAGCCTCAAAAACCTGCACCACGTCGTGGCCAATAATCACCTGGCACTGCACGTTCACGCGTACCCCCAATACGCCGCTGATGTTTGCCAGCGCCGCCTCGTTGACCTTGCTGTTGTCATACAGGCTAAGCCGTAAGCGGGTGGAGCAGTGTTCGATATGTTCGATATTTTCAGCACCGCCAACCTGGGCGATGATGTCCAGCGCTGTTTGCAAGTGGTTCATGTTCTGGCCCCTGTCTCCAGAGCAAAAAAAAAGACCTGAACCCCCTCTCCACTCGAAAGCGGAGAGGGGGTTCAGGTCTTGCCTACGGATCGTAGTTACACGCCTGTGGTTTGTATATCGTCCAGATTGTGATTAAAAGTCAAACAGTCATGACCCTTTACGCATCGAAATGTGAGCCGCTTAACCTTTTTTCGTGCCGTACTGGCGGAACCAGGCCAGCATGCGCTGCCAGCCATCGTTGGCTGATTCTGCGTGATAGCTCGGGCGATAGTCGGCATTGAATGCGTGTCCGGCATCCGGATAAACCACGATCTCGGCTTTCGCATTTGCCGCGCGCAGGGCATGGCGCATGGTTTCTACCGTATCAAGGGGAATGCCGGTGTCTTGACCGCCATAAAGCCCTAGTACCGGCGCGGTGAGTTCCGTGGCAATGTCTACGGGGTGCTTCGGCGAGTTCAGGGACTTTTCCCCGACCAGTTTACCGTACCAGGCCACGGCGGCTTTAAGCTGCGGATTATGTGCGGCATACAGCCAGCTTATGCGGCCACCCCAGCAGAAACCGGTCACCAGTAAACGGTGGGGATCGCCGCCGTTGCGTGCCGCCCAGCTGGCGACGTGGTCAAGATCGGCCAATACCTGAGCGTCCGGTACCTTGCTGACCAGGTTGCTAAACAGCGTCGGAATATCACTGTAATCGTTCGGGTCGCCCTGACGGAAATACAGCTCTGGCGCAACGGCCAGGTAACCTTCCAGGGCCAGACGGCGGCAGAGATCGCGAATATGTTCGTGAACGCCGAAAATTTCCTGAACCACAATCACGATAGGCTGCGGGCCCTCTACGGATTTTGGCCGCGCATGGTAAGCCGGCATATTTTCCCCTTGCGAGGGAATCGAGGTTTCGCCCGCCGTAATGGCGTCTTCAGGGGTGGAGATACTGGTTGAAGCATGCGGGGCCGCAGCAGGTGCAAAACCGGTTTTTTCAGTCATGGCATTCTCCGTACCAATGAGTTAATTAGCGCATAGGTAAATATAGACTTAAGGTTAACAACCCACATTGCCCTAGACGGTCTATCTTTTGGGCAGTACAAGTAGATATAAGCTTGTTAATGTGACGTTAATCACTATTTTATGGAAATTAACTGCAATCATTTTCATTCATGGTGAGATGCGTCACGAAATTATGCGTATCGCTTCTGTAAAGTACCGTTTTACTTCTTCTGACTAACCGACCCACAGAGGAGTCACCTATGTCTAAGTCTGATGTTTTTCATCTCGGCCTCACTAAAAACGATTTACAAGGGGCTACGCTCGCTATCGTCCCTGGCGATCCTGAGCGTGTGGAAAAGATCGCCGCGCTGATGGATAAGCCGGTCAAGCTGGCAGCCCATCGTGAATTCACCACCTGGCGTGCAGAGCTGGATGGCAAAGCGGTGATCGTGTGCTCTACCGGTATCGGTGGCCCGTCTACCTCTATTGCCGTTGAAGAGCTGGCGCAGCTGGGCATTCGTACTTTCCTGCGTATCGGTACAACGGGTGCTATTCAGCCGCACATCAGCGTTGGCGATGTGCTGGTGACGACGGCATCCGTGCGTCTGGACGGTGCTAGCCTGCACTTTGCACCAATGGAATTCCCGGCAGTGGCGGACTTCGAATGTACCACTGCGCTGGTTGAAGCGGCGAAATCCGTGGGGGCAACCACCCACGTAGGCGTAACCGCTTCTTCTGATACCTTCTACCCAGGCCAGGAGCGTTACGACACCTTCTCTGGCCGCGTGGTGAACCGCTTTAAAGGTTCTATGGAAGAGTGGCAGTCAATGGGCGTGATGAACTACGAAATGGAATCTGCAACGCTGCTGACCATGTGCGCAAGCCAGGGTCTGCGTGCTGGTATGGTGGCGGGCGTTATCGTTAACCGTACCCAACAGGAGATCCCGAACGCCGAAACCATGAAGCAGACGGAAAGTCATGCGGTGAAAATCGTGGTTGAAGCGGCTCGCCGCCTGATCTAATCCTCTCTTCCGAGATAAAAGGCCGACGCGTTCGGCCTTTATTTTTTGCGTAGCGCCTCGCAGGAAAACCCTTTCAAACTGGACGTTTATACAGCACAATTCTATTTTGTGCGGGTAATACGTTGATGCAGGGGGCATTGTGGATATCTCAATCCTGATTTATGCGGTGATTGCGCTGGTGGGCGTGGGAATAGGCTGGCTACTCTCCAGCTACCAACACGCGCAGCAAAAAGCCGATCAGCTGGCAGAGCGCGAAGAGATGGTCGCAGAGTTAAGCGCGGCAAAACAACAGCTTGCTCAAGGCTCACACTGGCGTGATGAGTGCGAGCTGCTCAATAACGAAGTGCGCAACCTGCGTGACATCAACACCTCGCTAGAGGCCGATCTTCGCGAAGTCACCACCCGCCTTGAATCCACACAGCTGCATGCGGAAGACAAAATCCGCCAGATGATCAACAGCGAACAGCGCCTCAGCGAGCAGTTTGAGAACCTCGCGAATCGCATTTTTGAACACAGTAACCGCCGCGTTGACGAGCAAAATCGCCAGAGCCTGAATGGCCTCTTAACTCCGCTGCGTGAGCAGCTGGACGGTTTTCGCCGTCAGGTGCAGGACAGCTTTGGTCAGGAAGCGCGTGAACGGCACACCCTCGCGCATGAAATTCGTAATCTCCAGCAGTTGAATGCGCAGATGGCACAGGAGGCGGTTAACCTCACCCGTGCGTTAAAAGGGGATAACAAAGCGCAGGGCAACTGGGGCGAAGTGGTGCTGACCCGCGTGCTGGAAGCCTCTGGCCTGCGTGAAGGGTACGAGTACGAAACCCAGGTCAGTATCGAAAACGACGCGCGCTCGCGTATGCAACCGGATGTCATTGTGCGCTTACCCCAGGGCAAAGATGTCGTTATCGACGCCAAAATGACCCTGGTCGCCTACGAGCGCTACTTCAATGCAGAAGACGACTACATTCGTGAGTCGGCGCTACAAGAACACATTGCCTCCGTGCGTAACCACATTCGTCTGCTGGGTAGAAAAGACTATCAACAGCTTCCGGGGCTACGCTCGCTGGACTATGTGTTGATGTTTATTCCGGTTGAGCCGGCATTTCTGCTCGCGCTGGACAGACAGCCCGAACTGATTACCGAAGCGCTGAAAAATAACATTATGCTGGTCAGCCCGACCACGCTGCTGGTGGCGTTACGAACCATTGCGAATCTGTGGCGCTATGAGCACCAGAGTCGCAATGCGCAACAGATTGCCGATCGTGCCAGCAAGCTGTACGACAAAATGCGCCTGTTTGTGGATGATATGTCCTCGGTCGGGCAGAGCCTGGATCGCGCGCAGGATAACTACCGGCAGGCGATGAAAAAACTCTCGTCCGGGCGAGGTAACCTGCTGGCCCAGGCGGAAGCGTTCCGCAGTCTCGGTGTGGAGGTGAAGCGCGAGATTAATCCGGAATTAGTGGAGCAGGCTACCGCACAGGACGAAGAGTTCCGGTTGCGTGAAGGGGCTGATGGACAAAACACAAACAACGAAGACAACGATTTAGCGGCGAATTTTTCACCAGATGAGCCGCCGGCGCGTTTCTTTCACGGTGGTTGAATCGTAGGGCAAACGCGCCCAATCTGTTACACTTCACGAACATTTTACTGATTAGCAGGCTCTGAGATGGTTGACGATTCACAAGACACAACGCACTTTGGCTTTCAGACTGTTGCCAAAGCACAGAAAGCTGACATGGTGGCCCACGTATTTCATTCCGTGGCGGCGAAGTACGATGTGATGAACGACTTAATGTCGTTCGGTATTCATCGCTTGTGGAAGCGCTTCACCATTGACTGTAGCGGCGTGCGTCGTGGACAAACGGTGCTGGACTTAGCCGGTGGTACGGGCGACCTGACCGCTAAATTCTCCCGCCTGGTGGGTGAAACTGGTCGCGTTGTGCTGGCTGATATCAACGACTCCATGCTGAAAATGGGGCGCGAGAAGCTGCGTAACATCGGCGTTGTGGGTAACGTGGAATACGTGCAGGCCAACGCCGAAGCGCTGCCGTTCCCTGACAACACCTTTGACTGCATCACCATTTCATTTGGCCTGCGTAACGTTACCGATAAAGACAAAGCACTGCGCTCCATGTACCGCGTGCTGAAGCCGGGTGGACGCTTGCTGGTGCTTGAATTCTCTAAGCCGATTATCGAGCCGCTGAGCAAAGCCTACGATGCCTACTCTTTCCACATCCTGCCGCGTATTGGTGAGATGGTGGCTAACGACGCTGAAAGCTATCGCTATCTGGCGGAATCTATCCGTATGCACCCGGATCAAGACACCCTGAAAGCGATGATGCAGGATGCGGGTCTTGAAAACGTTGAATACTTCAACATGACGGCAGGTGTCGTCGCGCTGCACCGCGGTTATAAGTTCTAAGTGGAGGTGTCCTGTGCCCTTTAAACCCTTAGTCACCGCAGGCATAGAGAATGTCCTGAATGCCTTTCTTTACCGTGCTCCGGCGCTGAAAGCCGCGCGCCAACGGCTTAATGGAAAGGTACTGCGTATTGTTTTAAAAGAGTTTTCGACACCTCTGGTGTTGGTCTTCAGCGAACGCCAGCTTGATGTTCTGGGCGAGTGGGAAGGCGAGGCTGACTGCTCGGTCATCACGCACATGAGCGTGCTGCCAAAACTGCGCGACCGGCAACAGCTGACGGCGCTTATTCGCAGCGGTGAGCTGGAGGTCGACGGTGACATTCAGGTTGTGCAGAACTTCGTTGCGCTTAGCGATCTCGCTGAGTTTGACCCGGCAGAACTGCTTGCGCCCTTTATTGGCGATATTGCCGCTGAAGGGATTGGTAAAGCCATTCAGGGTGGGACATCGTTTCTGCGTAAAAGCCTGCAGCGGCAGCAGCGCTATGCGGCGGAAGTTTTGACCGAAGAGTGGCGCATGGCACCCGGTTCGCTGGAAGTGGCATGGTTTGCAGAAGAGACTGCTGCTGTAGAACGTGCGGCTGATACGTTGGCCAAACGGCTGGAAAAACTGGAGGGCAAATGACGCCTGGTGAAATTCGGCGCCTCTATTTTATCGTCCACACCTTTCTAAGTTACGGACTAGACGAGCTCATTCCTAAAATGCGTATCACGCTGCCGCTTCGAGTCTGGCGGCGGATGTTGTTCTGGATGCCAAACCGCCATAAAGATCAGCCGCTGGGTGAGCGTTTGCGTTTAGCACTCCAGGAGCTTGGCCCCGTCTGGATCAAGTTTGGCCAGATGCTCTCTACCCGTCGCGATCTTTTCCCGCCGCAAATTGCCGACCAACTGGCGCTCCTTCAGGACCGCGTTGCGCCGTTTGACGGTGCAAGAGCGAAGAAACAAATTGAAGAAGCGATGGGGAATATCCCCGTTGATACCTGGTTTGACGATTTCGACATTCAGCCTCTGGCCTCAGCCTCCATTGCACAAGTGCATACGGCGCGCCTGAAGGAAAACGGTAAAGAGGTCGTGATCAAGGTTATTCGCCCGGACATCCTGCCGGTCATCAAAGCGGACATGAAGCTTATCTATCGTCTGGCTCGCTGGGTGCCGCGTCTGCTGCCTGATGGACGCCGACTGCGTCCGATGGAAGTGGTGCGGGAATATGAAAAGACGCTGATAGACGAGCTGAACCTGCTGCGCGAATCCGCGAATGCTATTCAGCTGCGCCGAAACTTTGACGATAGCCCGATGCTCTATGTCCCAGAAGTCTATTCTGACTACTGTAGCCAGAACATGATGGTTATGGAGCGTATCTACGGTATTCCGGTATCCGATGTGGTTGCGCTGGAAGCCCAGGGAACTAACATGAAGTTACTGGCGGAGCGTGGGGTACAAGTTTTCTTCACTCAGGTATTCCGTGACAGCTTTTTCCATGCGGATATGCACCCTGGCAATATCTTCGTCAGCTATGAACACCCGGAAAACCCGAAATACATCGGTATTGACTGCGGAATTGTGGGCTCACTGAACAAAGAAGATAAACGCTACCTGGCTGAAAACTTCATCGCCTTCTTTAACCGCGATTACCGTAAGGTGGCCGAACTGCATGTGGATTCTGGCTGGGTTCCACCGGATACCAATGTTGAAGAGTTTGAATTTGCGATTCGCACCGTCTGCGAGCCGATTTTTGAAAAACCTCTTTCGGAAATCTCCTTTGGTCACGTTTTGCTGAACCTGTTTAATACCGCGCGCCGCTTCAATATGGAAGTGCAACCGCAATTAGTTTTACTTCAGAAAACATTACTTTACGTTGAGGGCGTAGGCCGCCAGCTCTATCCTCAGTTAGACTTATGGAAAACAGCGAAGCCTTTCCTCGAATCCTGGATTAAGGATCAGGTCGGTATTCCGGCGCTGGTGCGTTCTCTCAAAGAGAAAGCCCCGTTCTGGATTGAAAAAATGCCGGAAATTCCTGAGCTGGTTTACGACAGTTTGCGTCAGAGCAAGAACCTTCAGCACAGCATGGATAAAATCGCCCGTGAGCTACAGTCCAGCCGAGTACGTCAGGGACAGTCACGCTATCTCTTCGGCATTGGGGCGACGCTGCTGCTAAGCGGAACGCTTCTGCTAATCAATCGCCCTGACTGGCAGATGATGCCGGCCTGGCTTATGGCAGCAGGTGTCGTGGTCTGGCTCGCAGGCTGGAGAAAAACACGCTGATTTAGCGTCGCTATCATCGGGTGGCATACGTATAATGTGACCTGACTAATTAATCATCTATCCCTGAGGAACATGTATGGGTGGTATCAGTATCTGGCAGTTGTTGATCATTGCCGTCATCGTCGTGCTGCTGTTTGGCACGAAGAAACTCGGTTCTATCGGTTCCGATCTTGGTGCATCTATCAAGGGCTTTAAGAAAGCCATGGGTGATGATGAAAGCAAGCAAGAAAAATCTGGCCAGGATGCTGATTTTACTGCGAAATCCATCTCCGACAAGCAAGATGACGCCAAAAAGGAAGACGCTAAACGCCACGACAAAGAGCAGGTGTAATTCGTGTTCGACATTGGTTTTGGTGAACTGCTGCTGGTCTTTGTGATTGGCCTGATTGTGCTGGGGCCGCAGCGCTTACCCGTTGCGGTTAAAACTGTCGCAGGTTGGGTGCGTGCGCTTCGTTCGCTGGCGAGTACCGTACAAAACGAGCTGGCGCAGGAGCTTAAGCTTCAGGAGTTTCAGGACAGCCTGAAAAAGGTTGAGAAGGCGAGCATGGAAAACCTGACGCCGGAGCTGAAAGCCTCGATGGACGAGCTGCGTGAAGCGGCGGAATCCATGAAGCGCTCTTACAGCGTCAACGATCCTGAAAAGGCGAGCGATGAAGCGAACACCATCCATAATCCGGTGGTGAAGGGCAGCGAAGAGCAGCGTGAGGGCGTAACGCCTTCCAGCGCGGAGCATCAGGCTGCGGCGCCAGAGCAGAGCCCTCAGGAAACTGAAGTGAAAAAACAGGTGCAGCCGGAAGAGCCCGTTGTTAATGCGGCTGAAGCAAAAGCGGCCGCCCCTGTTTCCGAATCATCCCCCTCGTCGAGTGATAAAGCGTAAACATGGCAGTAGATGAAACTCAACCGCTCATTACGCACCTGATCGAGCTGCGTAAGCGCCTGTTAAACTGCATTATTGCAGTGTTCGTCATTTTCTTATGCCTGGTCTATTTCGCGAATGATATCTACCAGGTGGTTTCAGCCCCGTTGATTAAACAGATGCCAATCGGGGCAACGATGATCGCAACGGACGTTGCATCACCGTTCTTCACCCCTATTAAACTGACCTTCTGGGTCTCGTTGATTGCCTCTGCGCCGGTCATCCTGTATCAGGTCTGGGCCTTCGTGGCTCCGGCATTGTACAAACATGAGCGCAAACTGGTGATTCCACTGCTGGTGTCCAGTTCGCTACTGTTCTATATCGGCATGGCGTTTGCCTATTTTGTTGTCTTCCCACTGGCTTTTGGTTTCCTGACGCATACCGCACCGGTAGGGGTTCAGGTATCGACGGACATCGCCAGCTATCTGAGTTTCGTCATGGCGCTGTTTATGGCGTTTGGCGTGGCGTTTGAAGTTCCGGTAGCGATTGTGCTGCTGTGCTGGATGGGCGTGACGACACCTGATGATCTACGCAAGAAGCGTCCGTATATCCTGGTTGGGGCATTTGTGGTGGGGATGTTGCTGACGCCACCGGATGTCTTCTCCCAAACGCTGCTGGCCATACCGATGTACTTCCTGTTTGAAGTGGGTGTGTTCTTCTCGCGTTTCTATGTGGGTAAGCGACGCCCGCAGGCTGACGAAGAAGACGAGCCAGAAAAGAGCACTGAAGAATAAATTAACCGCCCGTCAGGGCGGTTTGCATATGGGGATTAGCATGTTTGATATCGGACTCAATTTGACCAGTTCGCAGTTTGCGAAAGATCGTGATGAGGTGGTTGCGCGAGCCTTTGCTGCAGGCGTGAAAGGACTTTTGTTGACGGGTACCAATCTCCATGAGAGCGAGCAAGCGCAGCGTTTAGCAAACCGCTACGAGCGCTGCTGGTCTACTGCGGGTGTACATCCTCATGACAGCAGTCAGTGGACGCCGGAGAGTGCAGAGGAACTGCATCGTCTGGCAAAAACGCCTGAGGTGGTGGCCATTGGGGAGTGCGGTCTTGATTTTAACCGTAACTTTTCCACGCCTGAAGAGCAGGAAAAGGCATTTACCGCGCAGCTCGCGATTGCAGCAGAGCTGGGGATGCCGGTGTTTATGCACTGTCGCGACGCGCACGCGCGTTTTCTCACTCTGCTTGAACCCTGGCTGGATAAACTACCTGGTGCGGTGCTGCACTGTTTTACCGGGTCGCAACAGGAGGCAGTGGATTGCCTGAACCGTGGGTTGTATCTGGGCATTACCGGCTGGGTGTGCGACGAGCGTCGTGGGTTGGAACTGCGTGAGTTATTGCCGGTGATCCCGGCTAACCGTCTGCTCGTTGAAACGGATGCACCGTATCTGTTGCCGAGAGATATGAAACCCAAGCCAGCATCACGACGTAATGAACCCGCCTATCTGGGGCATATTGTTGAGCGTGTGGCACAGTGGCGGGGGGAAGACCCGCAGTGGCTGGCGGCGCAAACGGATGACAACGTGCGACGCCTGTTCGGGATAAACGTTTAAACCTTGCGGAAGTCGGTGTTTTTAACGCTCTGCAGAACCTGTTTATTCAACAGATTGAGCAGCAGCATAGAGCGGGCTTCACCGTCTGGCTCAGAGAAAATGGCCTGCAATCCTTCGAAAGCCCCTTCGGTGATCACGACGTTATCACCAGAGTAAGGTGTTTCCGGGTCGGTAATGCCTTCAGGCTGTTGATAAACAGAAAGCTGGTGAATGACCGTCGAAGGAACAGTGGCCGGGCTGGCACCGAAGCGCACGAAGTGGCTGACGCCGCGCGTAGCGCTGATGGTGGTGGTGTGGATAACTTCCGGGTCGAACTCAACGAATAGGTAGTTTGGAAAGAGCGGCTCGCTCACTGTCGTGCGTTTCCCGCGCTGCATTTTTTCAAGCGTGATCACGGGGGTCAGACAGTGCACTGCCTGACGTTCAAGATGTTCCTGCGCGCGCTGAAGTTGCCCGCGTTTGCAATACAGTAAATACCAGGCCTGCATAATCGCTCTTCCCATAGTTCGGGGCGCAAGCATATCAAAACCCTGGCGGGATCGCTAAGTTGATTATAATGGCCGAAAATGGAGTAAGTCGCAGAAGTTCACGCTAATTTAACAAAATTACAGCATCAAGATGGCTTACGCCGTATAATGAAGCGCTTACAGAGAGGCCATGACTAACTGCATGAAATACCACGATCTACGCGACTTCCTGGCGCTGCTGGAAAAGCAGGGCGAACTCAAACGCATTACGCTACCTGTTGATCCCCGTCTGGAAATGACAGAAATTGCTGACCGCACCCTGCGTGCCGGTGGCCCGGCTTTACTGTTTGAAAACCCAAAAGGGTATTCCATGCCAGTGCTGTGCAATTTGTTCGGCACACCGCGCCGTGTGGCGATGGGTATGGGTCAAGAGGATGTCACGGCGTTGCGCGAAGTGGGCAAACTGCTGGCCTTTCTGAAAGAGCCGGAGCCGCCAAAAGGTTTCCGCGATCTGTTCGACAAACTGCCGCAGTTTAAGCAGGTGTTGAACATGCCAACCAAACGCCTGCGCGGCGCGCCATGCCAGCAAAAAGTGCTGGAAGGTGAAGCGGTTGATCTGACCAACATCCCGATTATGCAGTGCTGGCCGGAAGATGCTGCACCGCTGATCACCTGGGGCCTGACCGTCACGCGCGGTCCGCACAAAGAGCGGCAAAATCTGGGGATTTACCGCCAGCAGTTGATAGGTAAAAATAAGCTTATCATGCGCTGGTTGTCCCATCGCGGTGGTGCACTGGATTTCCAGGAATGGTGTGCAGAGCATCCAGGCGAGCGTTTCCCTGTTTCCGTGGCGCTGGGCGCCGATCCGGCCACTATTCTGGCCGCAGTAACGCCGGTGCCAGATACTCTGTCCGAATACGCGTTTGCTGGGCTGCTGCGTGGGACTAAAACCGAGGTCGTGAAGTGTATTTCCAACGATCTGGAAGTGCCAGCCAGTGCGGAGATCGTTCTGGAAGGTTACATCGAGCAGGGTGAAATGGCACCTGAAGGGCCGTACGGCGACCACACGGGCTATTACAACGAAGTTGATAACTTCCCGGTGTTTACCGTGACGCACATTACCCAGCGTGAAGATGCGATTTATCACTCCACGTATACCGGACGTCCACCGGATGAACCGGCGGTGCTGGGAGTGGCGCTGAACGAAGTCTTTGTGCCGATCCTGCAAAAGCAGTTCCCGGAAATTGTTGATTTTTACCTGCCGCCGGAAGGGTGTTCGTACCGCCTGGCGGTAGTGACGATGAAGAAGCAATATGCTGGCCACGCTAAACGCGTGATGATGGGCGTTTGGTCCTTCCTGCGCCAGTTTATGTATACCAAATTTGTTATCGTCTGCGATGATGACGTCAACGCCCGCGACTGGAATGACGTGATCTGGGCCATTACCACGCGAATGGATCCGGCGCGCGATACGGTGTTAGTTGAAAACACGCCGATAGATTATCTGGATTTTGCCTCGCCGGTTTCCGGGCTTGGCTCAAAAATGGGACTGGATGCCACAAATAAATGGCCTGGCGAAACCGACCGTGAATGGGGTCGCCCGATCAAAAAAGATCCTGCCGTGACCGCGCGAATTGACGCGATCTGGGACGAACTGGCCATAATGAGTAACGGTAAACAGCAATCTGACCGTTAAGCCCTATAGACTTCCCGACAGAGAGAGCGAATGACAACCTTAAGCTGTAAAGTGACCTCGGTAGATGCTATCACCGACACCGTATATCGCGTCCGTTTAGTGCCAGAAGCGGCATTCTCTTTCCGCGCTGGTCAGTACTTAATGGTCGTGATGGATGAGCGTGATAAGCGTCCCTTCTCTATGGCCTCAACGCCAGCAGAGCAGGAATTTATTGAGCTTCATATTGGGGCGTCTGAACTTAATCTGTATGCGATGGCTGTTATGGACCGCATTCTCAAGGAACGTGAAATCATGGTGGATATTCCCCATGGTGAGGCCTGGCTGCGTGAAGATGAAGACCGTCCGTTAATCCTGATTGCCGGTGGGACGGGCTTCTCCTATGCACGCTCGATTCTGCTGACCGCGCTGGCGCGTAACCCGAACCGCGATATCACCATTTACTGGGGCGGGCGCGAAGAAAAACACCTGTACGATCTCTCAGAGCTGGAAGCACTGAGCGTAAACCACCCGAACCTGCGCATTGAGCCGGTTGTCGAGCAGCCGGAAGAGGGCTGGCGCGGGCGTAGCGGCACGGTACTGACAGCGGTGTTGCAGGATCACGGCACGCTGGCCGGGCACGATATCTATATTGCTGGCCGTTTTGAAATGGCGAAAATTGCCCGCGACCTGTTCTGCAATGAGCGTGATGCGCGTGAAGACCGCCTGTTCGGCGATGCGTTTGCGTTCATTTAACGAAAAAAACCCGCCCCTGACAGGCGGGAAGAACGGCAACTAAACTGTCTCTCTTCGCCAATGGCGCCATAGCTGCGTTGGCTGTGTTCGTTCACCCGAATCACTTACATGAGTAAGCTTCATCGGGATTCGTTCGCTTGCCGCCTTGTTCTGGCGTCATTGGGTGTGAGATCCCTCTTCTGGAATTACACTCTCTCAAATACCGTCGCGATACCCTGACCCAAGCCGATGCACATCGTTGCCAGACCAAACTGGACATCTTTGCGTTCCATCAGATTGAGCAGCGTGGTGCTGATACGCGCGCCGGAACAGCCCAGCGGGTGACCGAGTGCGATCGCGCCGCCGTTGAGGTTAATTTTGTCGTCGATCTGTTCCATCAGCCCCAGATCTTTAATGCATGGCAGGATCTGCGCGGCAAAGGCTTCGTTCATTTCAAACAGATCGATATCGCTGGTAGTTAATCCTGCCTTTTTCAGCGCCAGCTTTGAAGCCGGAACCGGGCCGTAACCCATGATTGACGGATCGCAGCCCACCACTGCCATCGAACGTACGCGAGCGCGTGGCGTCAGGCCTAACTCGCGGGCGCGGCTTTCGCTCATCACCAGCATTGCGGCAGCACCGTCTGACAGCGCAGACGACGTGCCTGCCGTTACCGTGCCCGTGACAGGGTCAAAGGCAGGGCGCAGTGTGGAAAGCGCCTCAACGGTGGTTTCCGGACGGATAACTTCGTCGTAGCTGAACTGCTTCAGTACGCCGTCAGCATCGTGACCTCCGGTTGGGATAATCTCATTCTTAAACGCACCGGACTGCGTGGCGGCCCAGGCGCGAGCATGAGAGCGTGCGGCAAAGGCATCCTGCATTTCTCGGCTAATGCCGTGCATGCGCGAGAGCATCTCGGCAGTGAGCCCCATCATACCCGCGGCTTTCGCCACGTTTCGGCTCATGCCCGGGTGGAAATCTACCCCGTGGCTCATGGGGACGTGGCCCATGTGCTCTACGCCACCAACCAGACACGCCTGCGCATCGCCGGTCATGATCATGCGGGCTGCGTCGTGCAATGCCTGCATCGACGAACCACACAAACGGTTAACGGTGACGGCGGGAACAGAATGGGGGATTTCTGCCAGGAGTGAAGCATTCCGAGCAATGTTGAAACCCTGCTCCAGCGTCTGCTGCACGCAGCCCCAGTAAATATCGTCGAGCGCAGCGGGGTCCAGCGCCGGATTACGTGCCAGCAGGCTACGCATCAGGTGTGCGGAGAGATCTTCCGCGCGCACGTTACGGAACGCGCCGCCTTTTGAACGGCCCATCGGGGTGCGAATCGCATCAACAATGACAACCTTTTCCATTGTGACTCCTTAAGCCGTTTTCAGCTCGCCAACCGGACGGGCTGGCTCAACTGCTGGGTAGTAGGGTTCGTTATGGCGCGCCTTATTGCGCAGACCTTCTGGCACCTCATAAAGCGGGCCGAGGTGCTGATACTGCTGCGCCATATCGAGATAACGGGCGCTGCCGAGCGTATCCAGCCAGCGGAAAGCGCCGCCGTGGAATGGAGGGAAACCCAGGCCGTAAACCAGCGCCATATCCGCTTCTGCTGGGCTGGCGATAATGCCTTCTTCCAGGCAACGCACCACTTCGTTAATCATTGGGATCATCATCCTGGCGATAATCTCATCGTCGGTGAAGTCACACGTTGGTTTGCTGACGTCGGCCAGCAGGCCATCTACCGCAGCATCTTCTTCTTTCTTCGGTTTGCCCTTGCTGTCTTCTTTATAGCGCCAGAAGCCCAGACCGTTTTTCTGGCCGAAGCGGTTAGCCTCGAAGAGGGCATCAATTGCGTCGCGATAATCTTTCTGCATACGCTGCGGGAAGCCTGCCGCCATGACGGCCTGCGCGTGGTGCGCGGTATCAATCCCGACGACGTCCAGCAGATAGGCTGGGCCCATCGGCCAGCCGAACTGTTTTTCCATCACTTTGTCGACTTTGCGGAAATCCGCGCCGTCGCGCAGCAGCTGGCTGAAACCGGCGAAGTAAGGGAAGAGCACGCGGTTGACGAAGAAGCCCGGGCAGTCGTTCACCACGATCGGTGTTTTGCCCATCTTGCTGGCCCAGGCCACCACTTTAGCGATGGTGTCGTCAGAGGTTTTTTCGCCACGAATCACTTCGACCAGCGGCATACGGTGTACCGGGTTAAAGAAGTGCATGCCGCAGAAGTTTTCCGGGCGCTTCAACACGCTTGCCAGTTCGCTAATCGGGATGGTGGAGGTGTTCGACGCCAGTACCGTTCCTGGACGAACCTTGTCCTCGGTTTCTGCAAGCACGGCTTTTTTGACTTTCGGGTTCTCAACCACCGCTTCAACCACGACGTCAACGCGGTCAAAACCGCTGTACTCCAGGGTTGGCTGAATAGTGGAGATCACGCTGGAGAGTTTAAGTCCGTCGATTTTGCCGCGCTCAAGCTGTTTATTCAGCAGCTTGGCCGCTTCGGTCATGCCCAGCGTCAGGGATTTCTCGTTGATATCCTTCATGACCACCGGCACGCCTTTCCAGGCAGATTGATAAGCAATGCCGCCGCCCATGATCCCTGCACCGAGCACTGCCGCGTGTTTTGGCGTCTCGATGCTTTTGGTCAGCTGTTTGGCCTTAGCTTTTACGAATTGATCGTTCAGGAAGATACCCACCAGAGCGCGGGCTTCATTGGTATGTGCCAGTGGCACAAAGCTCTGGTTTTCGAGTTTCAGGGCCTCGTCACGGCCAAGGCGGGCTGCGGCTTCGATGGTTTTCACCGCCTTGATCGGCGCCGGATAATGTTTACCCGCCGTCTGCATCACCATGCCTTTGGCGATGGTGAAGCTCATGGTGGCTTCGATTTTGCTGAGCTTCAACGGCTCCAGCTTCGGCTGGCGTTTGGCTTTCCAGTCGAGATCGCCCTTAATAGCCTGACGCAGAATGGCGATAGCACCTTCAACCAGTTTTTCTGGTTTCACGACGCCATCCACCAGGCCAATTTTCTGTGCCTGATCCGCACCGACATCTTTGCCGGCTGCGATAATTTCAAGGGCGCTATCGGCACCCAGCAGGCGTGGCATACGCACAGAGCCGCCAAATCCAGGCATGATGCCTAGCTTTGTTTCCGGCAGACCGATACGCAGGTCTGGTGTGGCAAGACGGTAATCTGTCGCCAGCACGCATTCGCAGCCGCCGCCCAGCGCGTAGCCGTTAACGGCGGAAATCGTTGGAACAGGCAAATCTTCCAGACGATTAAAGACGCTGTTAGCAAAATGCAGCCACTGGCTAAGCTGTTCTTCAGGGACCAGGAACAGCGACAGGAATTCGGTGATATCGGCACCGACAATAAAGGCCGCTTTGTTTGAGCGCAGCAGCAGCCCTTTTAATTCAGATTGCTTTTCGAGTACATCCAGCGCCTGGCCAAGACTGGCCACCGTCGCGGTATCGAGCTTGTTCACAGAGCCGGGGGCATCGAACACCAGTTCGGCAATGCCATCTTCCAGCCAGTTGAGGTAAAGGGTGTCACCTTTGTAGAGCATGTCTGTCTCCTGAATCCAGCAAGTGGATCTGGTCATACCAGATGAATCGGAGTGTGGAATTTATGTTAATAAAATGCAAATTACTCATTAAAAAATTGCTGCATTGATCACGGTCGGTGGAAATCACGCAGCCTGAGTCAGGTGTGCTAAGATGCGGGAACTTGAGGTCAAAAAACGAAAGGAAGAATGATGGACTCACTGGCTTCGCTTTATAAAAATCATATCGTTACCCTGCAAGAACGTACCCGTGATGTGCTGGCGCGCTTTAAGTTGGATGCTCTGCTTATCCACTCCGGCGAACTGGTGAACACGTTTCTGGATGACCATGCTTATCCGTTCAAGGTTAACCCACAGTTTAAAGCCTGGGTGCCGGTAACACAGGTTCCAAATTGCTGGTTGCTGGTGGATGGCGTGAACAAGCCGAAACTGTGGTTCTATCTGCCGGTGGATTACTGGCACAACGTAGAGCCACTGCCGACCAGCTTCTGGACGGAAGAAATTGATGTTATCGCGCTACCAAAAGCCGACGGTATTGGCAGCCAGCTGCCCGCTGCGCGTGGGAACATTGCGTATATTGGTCCTGTCGCAGAGCGCGCACTGGGTCTGGATATTGCGGCCGACAAACTGAACCCGAAAGGGGTGCTGGATTATCTGCACTATTACCGCTCATACAAAACCGACTACGAACTTTATTGCATGCGTGAAGCGCAAAAAACGGCGGTGAATGGCCACCGTGCGGCGCATGAAGCGTTCCAGTCTGGTATGAGTGAGTTCGATATTAATCAGGCATATCTGACGGCGACCGGCCACCGCGATACTGACGTACCTTATAGCAACATCGTCGCGCTGAATGAGCATGCCTCTGTGCTGCACTACACCAAACTCGATCATAATGTGCCGGCTGAGATGCGCAGCTTCCTGCTGGACGCGGGCGCAGAGTACAACGGCTATGCGGCTGACCTGACCCGCACCTGGGCGGCAAACGCGGATACCGACTTCGCACAGCTGATTAAAGACGTCAACGATGAGCAGCTGGCGCTGATTGGCACCATGAAAGCGGGAACCCGCTACGTGGATTACCATATCCAGTTCCATCAGCGCATCGCTAAACTGCTGCGTAAGCATCAGATTGTGAAAGACATGAGCGAAGAGGCGATGGTCGAGAACGATCTGACCGGGCCATTTATGCCGCACGGTATCGGCCATCCGCTGGGCCTGCAGGTTCACGATGTTGCAGGCTTCATGCAAGATGACACGGGTACTCACCTGGCGGCCCCGTCTAAATATCCATACCTGCGCTGCACGCGTATTATTGAGCCGCGTATGGTGTTGACCATTGAACCGGGTATCTACTTTATCGACTCTCTGCTCGCACCGTGGCGTGAAGGTCAATTCAGCAAGCACTTCAACTGGGAAAAAATTGAAGCGCTGAAGCCGTTTGGCGGCATTCGTATCGAAGATAACGTGGTGATCCACGAAAACGGTACCGAGAATATGACGCGAGACCTGAAGCTGGCCTGATGGAAAGCTGGCTGATACCGGCTGAACCGGTCACCTTTGTTGAGGAAATCAAAAAAAGCCGCTTCATCACGCTGTTGGCGCATACCGACGGCGTGGAAGCCGCGAAGGCTTTTGTCGAGTCTGTTCGCGCGCAGCATCCGGACGCGCGCCACCACTGTGTGGCGTGGGTCGCTGGGCCGCCGAATGATTCACAGCAGCTTGGGTTTTCTGATGACGGTGAACCGGCAGGCACGGCCGGTAAACCCATGCTCTCCCAGCTGATGGGGAGCGGTGTGGGTGAGATTACCGCTGTGGTGGTTCGCTACTACGGCGGTATTTTACTAGGCACCGGTGGGCTGGTTAAAGCCTACGGTGGTGGAGTCCAGCAGGCACTTAATCTGCTGATCACGACCCGCAAAACGCCGCTGACCGAATATACTTTGTTATGCGATTACGCTCAGCTTTCGGGTATTGAAACGCTGCTCAAACAATTTAACGGCGCGATCGCACACAGTGATTACCAGGCAATGGTGCAATTACGCGTGGCGCTTCCTCAGGCGGAACGGGCTGCTTTTTCAGCAAAACTGGCTGATTTTAGTCGTGGTTCGTTGCAATTGCTGCCGATTGAAGAATAATCCCCACCTTACTTTTTGAATACCAAAGGAAGCGGCAGAGATGCATTTTCGTGCCATTACCCGAATCGTTGGACTGCTGGTCATACTTTTTTCCGGGACGATGATTCTCCCTGGACTGGTGGCACTTATCTACCGGGACGGCGCGGGGCGGGCATTTACCCAGACCTTTTTTGTCGCGCTGGTGATTGGTTCGCTGCTGTGGTGGCCGAACCGTCGCGAAAAAAGAGAATTGAAGTCTCGCGAAGGCTTTCTGATCGTTGTCCTGTTCTGGACGGTGCTGGGAAGCGTCGGTTCGCTGCCCTTTATTTTCTCCGAACAGCCGAATCTGAACGTCACGGATGCGTTTTTTGAATCTTTCTCTGGCCTGACGACGACCGGCGCAACCACGCTGGTGGGGCTTGATTCTCTCCCGCACGCCATTCTCTTTTATCGCCAGATGCTGCAATGGTTTGGCGGTATGGGGATCATCGTCTTGGCCGTCGCCATTCTGCCTATTCTGGGCGTCGGCGGGATGCAGCTCTATCGCGCCGAAATGCCCGGGCCTCTGAAAGATAATAAAATGCGCCCGCGTATTGCCGAGACGGCGAAGACCCTGTGGCTGATCTATGTTCTGCTGACAATCGCTTGTGCACTGGCGCTGTGGTTCGCAGGCATGCCTGCTTTCGATGCTATCGGGCACAGCTTTGCAACTATCGCCATCGGCGGGTTCTCCACCCACGATGCAAGCGTGGGGTATTTCGACAGTCCAACGATTAACACCATTATTGCTATCTTCCTGCTGATTTCCGGCTGTAACTACGGTCTGCACTTCTCTTTACTGAGCGGGCGCAGCCTGAAGGTGTACTGGCGCGATCCGGAATTCCGCATGTTTATTGGCGTCCAACTGACGCTGGTGATTATTTGCACCCTGGTACTGTGGTTCCATGATGTCTATAGCTCGGCGGTAACGACGCTTAATCAGGCTTTTTTCCAGGTCGTATCCATGGCGACGACCGCGGGCTTTACCACGGACAGCATTGCGCGCTGGCCGCTGTTCCTCCCGGTACTGCTTTTGTGCTCTGCGTTTATCGGCGGCTGTGCGGGGTCAACGGGCGGCGGCCTGAAGGTCATTCGTATCTTGCTGCTGTTTAAGCAGGGGAACCGTGAGCTGAAACGTCTGGTACACCCGAACGCGGTTTACAGTATCAAACTGGGGCACCGCGCGTTGCCGGAACGTATTCTCGAAGCGGTGTGGGGTTTCTTCTCAGCGTATGCGCTGGTCTTTATCGTCAGTATGCTGGCGATCATCGCGACAGGGGTGGATGATTTTTCCGCCTTTGCTTCCGTAGTGGCAACGCTGAACAACCTGGGACCAGGGCTTGGCGTCGTGGCAGATAACTTTGCCAGCATGAACCCGGTCGCGAAGTGGATCTTAATCGCCAACATGTTGTTTGGTCGTCTTGAGGTCTTTACGCTGCTGGTCCTGTTTACCCCAACATTCTGGCGCGAGTAAGGAGTCGTCGGTGAAAACACTTATTCTTTTCTCTACGCGAGACGGGCAAACGCGTGAGATTGCCTCTTATCTGGCTTCTGAACTGAAGGAGCTCGGCGTTTACTCTGATGTCGTGAACCTGAATCGTGCGGAGCAGATAGCCTGGCAGGATTACGATCGCGTAGTGATTGGTGCATCTATACGTTACGGTCATTTCCATCCGGCACTGGATCGCTTTGTGAAAAAGCATACCGTGGTGCTCAATAAAATGCCCGGTGCGTTCTACTCGGTAAACCTGGTTGCTCGCAAAGCAGAGAAGCGTACGCCTCAGACCAACAGCTACACGCGTAAGTTCTTACTCCATTCTCCTTGGCAACCAAACCTGTGCGCAGTATTTGCTGGCGCGCTGCGTTACCCACGTTATCGCTGGTATGACCGCTTTATGATCCGTCTTATTATGAAGATGACCGGCGGGGAGACAGATACACGTAAGGAAGTGGTTTATACCGACTGGTCGCAGGTGACCCATTTTGCGCGGGAAATCGCACATTTAACGGGCAATTCGCACCATAAATAAGCGTAAAGTTTGAAAAGTGAGCGAACGAAAAGTTTTTTGTATTTTGTGCTTGTCACTTCAGAATAACTCCCTATAATGCGCCTCCACTGACACGGAACAACGGCTTACAGGCCGCCGGGTTAGCGGGGTTCAGAGATGAACACCGACAGAGAAAAGCGAAAATAAATGCTTGACTCTGTGGCGGGGAGGCGTAATATACACACCCCGCGCCGCAGCGAAAAACGAAGCGGCACTGCTCTTTAACAATTTATCAGACAATCTGTGTGGGCACTCAAAGTGACATGGATTCTTAATGTCTTCGGACAATAAATGAATACCAAGTCTCTGAGTGAACATACGTAATTCATTACGAAGTT